>Ga0194132_10000111_pt1 | contig 154038 bp, 143 predicted proteins | sample TA2KigOf80mmetaG_FD_148612 | JGI IMG/M metagenome (GOLD analysis project Ga0194132, IMG submission 148612) | Freshwater microbial communities from Lake Tanganyika, Tanzania - TA2015054 Kigoma Offshore 80m | ecosystem: Environmental > Aquatic > Freshwater > Lake | place: Tanzania: Lake...
GCCTTCACGGCGGGCGCCGCCTTCGCGACCTTCACCGCGGGCGCCGCCTTCGCGGCCTTCGTGGCGGTGCGCCGCCCTGGCGGCTTCGCCGCGGCGGCGAGCTGGGTTGCGGCGGGCTTCGCGACACGCGTCTTTCGGGTGCTGCTCGGAGTCTTGCTGGAAGGTGTCTTCACGGGATCTTCTGACCGGGCACGTTCGGTCTCCTGGTCCGCCTGCGGCGTCACGATCGCGACGGTCCGGGACCGGTCGGGTTTCGCTCGCGCTGGCGGACGTTGCTGCATCCTTGAGTCTACGGAATCTCGCGGAGCCTCGTGGCTCGGTGGGGTCCTCGCGAGGTCGATCCTCGCGCGACGGGTCCGCCGCCCAGGCTCGGGCGGGATCCCCCGGGGACTGGCAATCCCGGCCTCCACCGCCACACCGCCTGCACGGTCGCGTTCGCTGCTGGGCTCTTCTTCTCCCGAGGCGCCGCGCGCCAGCCGACGGGGTCTCGGCAAGCACCCCGATCCGGCAAACACGACGCCGCGAAGCGACCTCTCGAGGCGCCGACGAAGAGCCCGGTCGGCGACGGCTCGAGCAATGACGCTGGCCGCTCTGGACCACCGCCACAGAAGCCGAAACCGGTGCGGAGTTCAAGTCGATTTCGCGCCCGGCCGGCGGATTGTCAACGTACGCACACCCGCATAGACGTGACCGGGCCACTGGGGGGGAACCATGTCCGAGCAGCTCGATCTCCTGATCCGCGGCGGGATCGTCGTCGACGGCACCGGCGCCGCCGCCCGGGAAGGCGACGTGGGTATCCGCGGCGGCCGCATCGCGGCGATCGGCAAGGTGGACGGGCCCGCGACGCGGACGATCGAGGCGCGCGACCGCGTCGTCGCACCGGGCTTCGTCGACATCCACACGCACTACGACGCGCAGATCCTCTGGGACCGCCTGCTGACGATCTCCCCGTGGCACGGCGTGACGTCGGTCGTGATGGGCAACTGCGGCTTCGGCATCGCGCCGACGCGCGCGGCGCACCGCGAGCTGATTCTCCGGACGCTCGAGAGCGTCGAGGGCATGTCGCTCGACGCTCTGGTCGCGGGCGTCGGCGACGACTGGCCGTTCGAGACGTTCCCGCAGTACCTCGACGCGGTCGAGCGCCGCGGCAGCGCGATCAACGTCGGTGCGCTGATCGGCCACACGCCGCTGCGCCTCTTCGTGATGGGTGAGGAGTCGACCGAGCGCGAGGCGACCGACGACGAGATCGCGAAGATGCGCGCGATCGTGCGCGAGGCGCTCGACGCGGGCGCGCTCGGCTTCGCGACATCGCAGGCGCCGACGCACGTCGGCTACGCGGGGCGTCCCGTCCCGAGCAGGGCCGCCACGGTCGCCGAGATCGAGACGCTCGCTTCCTGCCTGGGCGACGCCGGCCACGGCGTCATGCAGGCGACCATCGGACGCGGGTTCTTCCTCGACGAGATGGCCGCGATCCAGAAGCGCACGTCCCGACCGGTGACGTGGACGGCGCTGCTCGCCGGCATGCTGGGTCCCGACGGGCACCGGTGGGTGCTGCAGAAGACCGCCGAGATGCAGGGTGCGGGCGTGAACGTCGTGCCACAGGTGTCGTGCCGTCCACTGATGGTCGAGTTCCAGTTCAAGGCGCCGTTTCCGTTCGAGAGCCTGCCGTTCTTCCAGCCGGTGTCCGCCGCGGACCACGCCGGCAAGGCGCGCATCTACGCCGACCCCGAATTCCGCGCGAAGCTCCGCGAGCACGGCCAGAGCGGCGTGCTCGCCGCTCGCTGGCAGGACACGACGATCGCCGAGTCGCCGTCCGAGCCCGACTTGAACGAGCGCAACCTCGCCGAGGTCGCCGAGCAGCGCGGCGCGCACCCGGTCGATCTCATGCTCGACCTCGCCCTCGCGTCGAACCTCGCGGCGCGGTTCCGCATGGCGGTGACCAACACCGACGAGGCCATCGTCGGCGAGCTGCTGCGCGACCCGACCGTCGTGCTCGGCCTGTCGGACGCCGGCGCGCACGCGAGCCAGCTCTGCGACGCGAGCTTCTCGACGCACCTGCTCGGCCACTGGGTGCGCGACAAGAAGGCCCTGTCGCTCGAGAGCGCCGTGCGGCTGCTGACCTCGCGTGGTGCCGACCTCTTCGGGCTCGCGGACCGCGGGCGCCTCGCCGTGGGTGCGGCGGCCGACGTCGTGGTGTTCGACCCCGACACCGTCGGCTGCTCGCCGCTGCGCCGGGTGAACGACCTGCCGGCGGGCGCCGACCGGCTCGTTTGCGACGCGATCGGCGTCCAGGCCGTAGTCGTGAACGGCTCCGTGATCCGCGAGGACGGCCGCGACGCGCTCGCCGAGACGGCGCCGCTGCCGGGCCTCCTGCTGCGCGGCGGACGGACCGCTTGAGCGCGCGCCGCACCGCGCGATCGCGCGGCAGGACGACGGCAGGCGCGAAGGCGGCGGGGACGGAGCGCGCCGCGCGGGTGGACCCTGCGCTGGAGCCGCAGCCGATCGCGGCCGACGGCTCGGTCGCGATCGGCATGGACGCGGAGCCGGCGCCGCCGCCGCGCTCGGGACGTGCGCGCAAGGCGCCCCGCGAGCCCCTGTCGCATGCGGCGTTAGTCGCCGAGCTGGCCTCCGGGATCGCGTTCACCGCCGAAAAGCTCGTGCGTGACGACACCGGCGTCGCCGACATGAAGCTGCTCAACGCCGCGCTCAAGGAGCTGCGCTACGCATTCCGCGTCTTCGCCCGCTACCGGGGGATCCGCAAGGTCTCGACGTTCGGCTCGGCGCGCACCCCGGCGGACCATCCGGCGTACCGTCAGGCGCACGAGTTCGCGCGCCGCATCGCGGACGAGCACGGCTTCATGGTGATCACGGGCGCCGGCGGCGGCATCATGCGTGCGTGCAACGAAGGCTCGGGGCGCGAGCGCAGCTTCGGCATCAACATCCGCCTGCCGTTCGAGCAGGCGCCGAACGAGTTCATCTACCGCGACCCGAAGCTCGTCAACTTCAAGTACTTCTTCACGCGCAAGCTGATGTTCGTGAAGGAGGCCGACGCGATCGCGCTCTTTCCCGGCGGCTTCGGCACGCACGACGAGGGCTTCGAGGCACTGACCCTGCTCCAGACCGGCAAGAGCAAGCTCGTCCCGGTGGTCTTCGTCGATGCGCCCGGCGGGCACTACTGGAAGCAGTGGCGGGACTACGTCGTCGATCACCTGCTCGACGAGAGCCTGATCTCGCCAGCCGACATGCGGCTCTTCAAGGTCACCGACGACGTGGAGGAAGCGGTCGCGGAGATCACGACGTTCTACCGGCGCTACCACTCGTCGCGCTACGTGCGCGACCGCCTGGTGGTCCGGCTCGTCGAGCCGCTGTCCGACGTGCGCCTCGCGGCGCTCAACGAGGAGTTCGCCGACATCGTCGTCGGCGACCCGATCGTGCAGACGACGGTGCTACCGGAGGAGGCCGGCGAGCCCGAGATCGCACACCTGCCGCGGCTCGTGTTCGAGTTCGGGCGCCGGCAGTTCGGGCGGCTGCGCATGCTGATCGACGCGATCAACGCGCCGTGACGCTTCTCGCGCCTGACGTTCGACCGAATCGAAGAGCGAACCAGCCGGCGCTCAGCGCGGCCCGCGCATGACGCTGGCGTGCAGCGCCAGCGCACCCATCCAGAACACCTGCGCGCCGATCGCAGCGCCGACGAGGAGCGGGGTCAGCAGATTCGCCGCGGCGGCGACCAGGACCAGAACGCTCAGATCGCGCGTCGTCAGCGTCGCGAGGAGCAGCGCGAGCAGGCGCGCGCGCCAGCCGGCGCGGCCCTTCCAGAGATCCTCGGTCCTCTCCGCGCGCGTCACGACGACGAACGAGACGAGCCCGCCGACGGTGAAGAGCGCGCCGAGCGCCCACGCGGTCGTACGCCCGAGCTCGGGCCAGGCATGGACCGCGATGCCGAGAAACGTCGCGACGTGGATCAGCGTGTCGGACGTGATGTCGAGCCACTCGCCCCACTCGGACTCGAGAACCTTGGCGCGCGCGATCTCGCCGTCGACGCAGTCGAGCACCGCGGAGAGCTGGAGCAGCAGCGCGCCGAGAACCGGCCCTGCGACGCCGGGCAGACCGAGGCAGACGGCGCCGGCGAGCGCGAGCACGAGCCCGCCGATCGTGATCTGGTTCGGCGTCACGGCGAAGGGCAGCAACGTGCGGCTGAGCGGCCGCGAGAGGCGGCGGTTCAGCACGCGGTCGAAGAAGCCGTCGCGCGGGTTGTCCAGCGTCGCGATCAGCTCGCGCTCGGCGCTCGCGCGCTGCACCGCGGCGCTCGGGGCATCGCGCGATGCCGCCGAGGCGAGGTCGACGATGCGCCGCGCGCCGAGCCATCCCGGCCGCCCCACGTGTGGCAGGCCGCGCGCGGCGGCCTCGAGGTCGTCGGGAACCCGTCCGTCGAGTGCTCGCACGGTGGTCCGCGCGAGTGCGATCCGCCCGGTGTCGGCGCGCGCAGCCGCGGGACCCGGGCCGGCGAGGAGGTCGCGCAGCGTCCCGGCGACACACCCGACGTCGCAGCGCATCAGCAGGACGGTAGCCCGATCCGACGGCAGCGGGGTTCCGGGGGGGCAGCCGCGCCCCCGAGCCGCGCCAGTCGCCACGCCACTCGCTGCGGCATCGACCACCATCGGCTCGAGGCCGGCCGCGACCGCGAGCGCCGACGCCCGGTCGACGAGAGACCGCCCGGCGAAGATCGTCAGCGGGTCGACCCCCTCCGGGACGTAGAGCAGCGCGGTGCCGGCCGGCCGTGGCATGCGGCGGCGGTGTATCTGAAGCCGGGCGGCGCTCACAAGCGGTCGCCGGGCCCTGCGGCCCGCCGCCAGCGTCCCTCGCCAGGGCCCGCCGAGTCAGGCTCGAATCCCGGAAAAGCCCTGAAAAATCAGCCCTCGGCGAGGGGTCTCGGTCGATTGCCTTCACCTGACCGATCATTATAATCCGCGGGCGGTCGCCGGTTCGCACCCCGCGCGGGAGACGGTGCGCGGCGGCGGCCGACGAGTCGGGAAGCGGCCGTCGATCGCGCCGGGGGGGGGGGGGGGGTTCCGATGATGAAGACGCTGTTTCTGAACCCGCCGTCTTACGAGGATTTCGACGGCGGTGCGGGGTCACGCTACCAGGCGAAGCGCGAGGTGTGGTCCTTCTGGTACCCCACCTGGCTTGCGTACCCCGCCGGGATGATCCCCGGCAGCCGCCTTCTCGACGCGCCGCCCGGGGGGCTCAACCAGGACGAGTCGGTCGCGATCGCGGGCGACTACGACTTCGTCGTCATCCACACCTCGACGCCGTCGCTCCGCAAGGACGCCGAGACCGCCGAGAAGATCAAGAGCAAGAATCGCGACGTCACGATCGCGATGGTCGGCGGCCAGGCGACCGCGCAGCCCGAGGAGACCCTGCGCGCGTCCGAGGCGATCGACCTCGTCGGGCGCAAGGAGTTCGACTACTCCATGAAGGAGGTCGCCGAGGGACGCGAGTGGAGCACGATCGGCGGCATCAGCTACCGCCGCGACGGCAAAGCCTACCACAATCCTGATCGTCCCCAGCTGACCGGCCCCGAGCTCGACGCGCTGCCCTTCGCCACCGAGATCTACGCACGCGACCTCGACTACAAGAAGTACAACTCGCCCTACTGCCAGTACCCGTACGTCTCGCTCTACACCGGACGCGGCTGCCCCGCGCGCTGCACGTTCTGTCTGTGGCCGCAGGTCACGACGGGTCACAGCTACCGCACGCGCAGCCCCGAGAACGTTCACGCCGAGGTCAAGAACATGCGCCGTCTCTTTCCCGAGATGCGCGAGATCTTCTTCGACGACGACACCTTCACCGCGGACCGCGAGCGCGCGCGCACGATCGCGCAGAACATCGGCACGCTCGGCTACACCTGGTCGACCAACTCGCGCGCCAACGTCGACTACGAGACCCTGAAGATCATGAAGGACGGGGGCCTGCGCCTCTTCGTGATCGGCTACGAGTCGGGCAACGAGCAGATCCTGAAGAACATCAAGAAGGGCGTGGACATCCGCCGCGCCCGCCAGTTCACCGAGGACTGCCACAAGCTCGGCATCCTGATCCACGGGACGTTCATCTTCGGGCTGCCCGGAGAGACCAGGAACACCATCCGCCAGACCATCGACTTCGCCAAGGAGATGGACTGCGAGACCATCCAGGTCTCGCTCGCGTCGCCCTACCCCGGCACGCACTTCCACGACTTCGTCAAGAAGAACGGCTACGAGGTGGTCGACCCGCTGGTCGACGCCGGCGGCTACCAGAAGTGCACGGTGAGCTACCCCGAGATCTCCGCCGACGAGATCTACGAGTCGGTGGAGAGGGCGTATCGCGAGTTCTACTTCCGCCCGCGCTACATGGCGAAGAAGCTCAAGCAGATCGTGTTCGATGCGCACGAGCGTCCGCGGCTGCTCGCGGAGGGGAGGCAGTTCCTCAAGACGATGTGGCACCGTCGTGCGGAGTCGAAGGCTGCGCGCGGAACGACGGTGCTCGCGACGACGGGTGGCGAGCAGGCCGGCGGTCCCTTGTCCGCCTGACCCCAGGGCGACTCCGCGGAGGACCCACGTGATCGCCCAGCTGCTGCTCCTGATGGTCGCGGTCGCGACCGGCTACCAGATCTTCAGCCTCGTGTGCGCGTGGCTCTTCGCGCGCTGGCAACGCCGCGAGATGTCGCGCCCGCGCGACGACGGACGGGCGCTGCCCGCCGTGACGGTGCTGAAGCCTCTCTGCGGCGCGGTGTCCGAGACCTACGAGAACCTCGCCACCACCTGCCGGCTCGACTACCCGACGCTGCAGATCGTCTTCGGCGTCGCCGCAGCGGACGACCCGGCGATCGCGATCGTCCGGCGCCTGCAGCGCGACTTTCCCGACGTCGACGTCGAGCTCGTGGTCTCGTCGGACCGGATCGGCAGCAACTCCAAGGTCAGCAACCTGAACAACATGCTGCAGCGCGCAAAGCACGACGTTCTGGTGATCGCCGACGCCGACATCCGAGCGCCGCGCGACTACCTGCGCATCGTCGTGCCCTGTCTCGACGAGCCGCGGACCGCCGTGGTCACCTGCGTCTATCGCGGCGTCGCGGCGCGCACGCTCGCCAGCCGCATCGAGGCGCTCTTCATCAACACGGACTTCGGGCCGATGGTCACGGTCGCGCGGCAGGTCGAGCGCATGACGTACGCGTTCGGCGCGACGATCTGTGTCCGGCGCCGGACGCTCGAGCAGCTCGGCGGCTTCCGCGCGGTCGCCGACCACCTCGCCGACGACTACCAGCTCGGCAGCCTGGCGGTGGCCGCCGGCTACGAGGTCGTGCTCGCGCCGGTCGTGACCGAGACGATGCTCGACCTCGACAGCCTCGACGAGGTCGCGGCGCACCAGCTGCGCTGGGCGCGCACCTACCGCGTCTGCCGACCCCGCGGCTACCTCGCGAGCGTCGTCACGCACACCACGCTGTGGGCGACGCTCTACCTCCTGGCGACGGGCTTCTCGCCGGCCGGGGCTCGGGTGTTCGCGGCGGCGCTCGGCATCCGGCTGCTCGCGGCCGGCGGCATCGCGCACTTCGCGCTCGGCGTGCGCCGGATCTGGCGGGATCTCTGGCTGGTGCCGCTCAAGGACCTGTTCATCTCGTCGATCTGGGCCGCCGCGTTCCTTGGCCAGTCCGTGCGCTGGGGCGGGACGGAGTACGTGGTTTCCCCGGACGGTCGGATGATCCCGTCGATCGAGCCCGGATCCGACCCCGAACCGGTCCGGAGCGGCTGAGCGAGCGCCCCCTTCCGAGGTCCGAAAGCGGTTGCCTGCCCTCCGCCCGGACGGTACGACCGCTGGCGCACCGCCCACCGGGCGCCGCTTGCAACCCTTCTCCCCCGCCGAGGGGCCGTCGTTCCTGCATCATGGCTACAAACTCCTCTCCGTATCGCTGCCACGTGGCCATCATCGGCGGTGCCACCGCCGGAGCCGAGGCCGCGGACAAGCTCGCTTCCGAGGGCGCGCTCTGCGTCGTGTTCGAGCAGAACGACCGCCCGTACGGGAAGGTCGAGGACGGGCTACCGCGCTGGCACTCGGCACTGCGGCGCAAGGAGTACGACCTCATCGACACGAAGCTCGCCCGCGACGGCGTGCACTTCGTGCCGCGCACCGCGATCGGCCGCGACGTCGGCTTCGAGGATCTGCTGCGGACCTGGGGATTCGACCTGATCGTGCTCGCGAACGGGGCCTGGCGCGACCGTCCGCTGCCCGTCGACGGTGCCGACGCCTATCTCGGACGCGGCCTCGTCCACCAGAACCCGCTGATCTACTGGTTCAATCACCACCACGAGCCGCGCTACGCCGGACCGACCTACGAGGTCCCCGACGGCGCGCTGGTCGTCGGCGGCGGCCTCGCCTCGATCGACGTGGTGAAGGTCCTGCAGCTGGTCATCACGCGTGACGCGCTCGCTGCGCGGGGCATCGAGCAGGACGTCCTCGCGATGGAGGCGAAGGGCATCCCTGAGACCCTCGCGCAGCACGGCCTCGCGTGGCCCGACCTCGGCCTCGAGGGCTGCACGCTGGTGTATCGCCGCCGCATCGAGGACATGCCGCTCACCGAGCCACCACCGACGGGCCGCGTCGAGGACCCGATCAAGTCGGCGGCCGTGCGGCGCAAGATCCTCGAGAAGGCACAGAGCAAGTTCCTCTTCCGGGTCGAGCCGCTCACCGCTCCCGTCAGCCTGCTGGTCGAGGACGATCGGCTGGTCGGCCTGCGCTGCGCGCGCACACGCGTCGAGGCGAGCGGTCGCGCCGAGATCGTCCCGGGCGACGAGTTCGAGCTGCGCGCGCCGCTGGTGATCTCGTCGATCGGCTCGATCCCGGAGCCGATCCACGGCCTCGCGATGCACGGCGAGCTGCTGCGCGTCGAGGACGCCGAGCGCGGCAAGATCGCCGACTTCGAGCACGTCTTCGGCTGCGGCAACGTGGTCACCGGGAAGGGCAACCTGGTCGCATCGCGGCGTCACAGCGGGCAGGTCGCGACCCACCTCGTGCAGCGCTTCGCAAACGACGCGCGGGCCAGCGAGCACACCGACGCCCTGCTCGAACGCGTCCGCGAGCGGCAGCGCAACGTCGGCTTCGACGGCGACTACCGCGCGTGGATCGAGCGCGTACGTCTCGAAGGCTTCGTCTGAACCGCGGCTGCCTCGAGCGGCTGGGTCGCACGAGGTCCGCCCGCCGAGCCCACACGAGAACCAGGGAGGACGTGCTGGAAACAGCACGGCTCACGGGTCGGACCTCGCGGTACACCACCGTGCGAGTGGCGACGATCGCGCTGTCGCTCTTCGCCCTGCTGCAGGGCTGCGCCGACTCGAGCAGCGGAGGCGACGCCGCGCCCGATCCGGCGACGCGTGGACCGTACCCGGTGGGCGTGACGCGCATCGAGCTCTTCGACGGGACCCGCGGTCGCACGCTGCTGACGGAGATCTGGTACCCGGCCGACGAGTCGGTGCGCGGCGCCGCGCCATCACCGGCGGCGGAGTACCTGCCGGAAGGCCTCGGGTTCCTCGCGGACCAGGCCACCATCGAGCTGACCGCGATACGCGAGGCTCCCATCGCGCCAGACGGCCCGTTCCCGCTGATCGCGTTCTCGCACGGCTCTGGCGGCATCCGCTTCCAGAACACCTTCCAGACCGAGCACCTGGCGAGCCATGGCTACGTCGTCGTGGCACCCGACCACGAGGGCAACACCTTCTTCGACTCCTCCGGCACGATCGAGCAGCTGCGCATCGAGCGCCCGCTCGACATCGTTTACCTCCTCGACGCCTTCAGCGGCTTCACCGCGGATTCCGCGAGCCGCTTCTCGGGCTGGATCGACACCGACGCGCCCTTCGGCGTGACCAGGCACTCGTTCGGCGCGTTCACCAGCTTCGCCGTCGCGAGCACCGACAACCGCATCGCGGCGGCGCTGCCCATGGCGCTGGCCGGGCCGATCTCCGCCGACTACTCGGCCGCGACGTTCCTGATGCTCGCGACCGAGGACAAGACGATCGGCCTCGACGCCAACCAGGCGATCCGCGACGCGTACGAGGTCCTGCCGGGCCCGCGCTGGCTCGCCGAGTTCGTCGACGCCGGGCACTACAGCTTCTCGTTCGCGTGCGATACCGGGCTCGGCATCGGCGACGGCGATGGCTGCGGGAGCGGAACGCGCCTCGCGGACGACTCGCCAGTGACCTTCATCGACCACAGGCGGGTGTACCGCTCGGTGAACACGTGGTCCGCGGCGCTGTTCGGGCGCTACCTGCGCGGCATCGCGGCCTACGAGCGCGCGCTCGACGCCAACGTCGACCCGGACGTGATCCAGCTGCGCGCCGACGCGAGGAACGGGGCCACGCGCCTCGCGAGCGCGCAGCGTGGTCTGCAGCTGGGCCTCGTCCTCCCCTGACCTGCGATCTCGGCTATGGTCGGCACATGAGCGAAGCACCCTCCCGCGTCGTCCAGGGCAACATGATCGGGCTCGCCATGCCCGACGTCGACGTCTGGAGCGAGCGGGTCGTCACGGTGCTCGGGCAGAACCCCGGTCCGTTCACCGGCCCAGGCACCAACACGTACGTCGTCGGGACATCGCAGCGCCCGATCCTGCTCGACACGGGGCAAGGACTGCCGCAGTACCTGCCGCTCCTCGTCCGCGGGCTCGAGGAGCACCGCGGTGCCGCGGAGATCGACCGCATCGTGCTGACGCATGCGCACGGCGACCACCTCGGTGGCTGCAACCAGGTGCGCGAGCGCTTCGGGGCGGTCCCCATCCTGAAGCGCCCCTGGCCCGGCATGGACGCGGGGCTCGACGAGCTCGTCACCGCGATCGACCACGACGCGGTCATCGAGACCGAGGGCGCGACGCTGCGCGCGATCTTCACACCCGGCCACGCCGAGGACCATCTCTGCTACTGGCTCGAGGAGGAGCGCGCGATCTTCAGCGGCGACGTCGTGCTCGGCGCGGGCACCACGGTGATCCCGGAGCACGGCGGCGACCTCGCCGACTACATGGACTCGCTGCGCCGGCTGCTCGCGCTCGAGCCCGCGGTCATCTACCCGGCGCACGGGCCGGCGATCCGGGACGCCGGCCGCAAGATCCGCGAGTACCTCGCGCACCGCGAGCTGCGCGAGGCGCAGATCGTGGCGCTGCTGCGCGAAGGGCTCGGCGACGTCGCGCGGATGGTCGAGCGCATGTACGCGGACGTGCCCCCGTTCCTGCACGCCGCAGCTGCAACGTCGGTGCGCTCGCACCTGCGCAAGCTCGAGCGCGAGGGCCGCGCAACGCGCGACGGCGCGAACTGGGCGCCGGTCACCGTCGCTCCCGGCACCTGACCGGGAACGGCGCGGGGCCGGTGGAGGTCGATCCACCGGCCCCGCGCGAGCGCCCCCGGGTTCGAAGCCGCCTCAGCTCGCCGGAGTCCCGTTCGCCGGGGCGCCGTGGCCCTGGTTCAGCCCCTGCAACGGCAGCGGGATGAAGGGGAACGCCTCGCGACGCTTGACGGCGCTGTAGTCGACGCCGTCGCCGATCTGCACCGTGCTCGGGTCGGGCGACAGGATGAGAGTCAGCAGCACATCGCTCACGGCGGCCTGCTCGTGGTTGAGCGTCGGACCGCCGATCAGCGGACGCCCGTTGGGGAAGCTCGAGTCGATCGCCATGTCGACGCGGAGCACGTCGCCGACGTGTCCGGGCTCGAGCGGCACGTGGTGCGCGCCGGGGTAGGGAATGTCGTCGAGGTTGATGACCTTCAGGATGTCGACGCGCCCATGCTTGAGCGAGTCCGGCACCTGATCGACGCCGAGCGCCCGGTAGATGCCGAGCGCCTCCGCGTCGCGGACGAGGATCGGGTTCAGGACGTAGCCGCCGAAGTTCCGGAAGTCGTCGACCGGATGGCTGCGCAGGTATCTCTCCTGGTCCTGCACGCCGACGAGACCCGCGTTGAAGAGCGGCAACGCGTTGCGTCCGACCCGCTGCCACGGGCCGCGGTGGACGTCCTTCTCGTAGCGCTCCCTGCTCAGGACGCGCACGGCCGGGCGCGACTCCGAGACGTGGATCGCGAGCAGCGTGTCGTCGCCGGGAACGCCGTTGTGCGGCACGGGCTTGCCGTTGCCGGTGAGCTTCGCGGTCGGGATCTCGAGCGCGATCGAGAACAGGTTGAAGCCGGTGAAGACGTTCTCGGCCTGCGGCGTTTGCCGCGCACCCGGAACCTGGAAGCGCCGGCCGTTCACCTTCACGAAGCTCGACGCCGCATCGCCGGCGAGGTTCACGACGTCGAAGATCCCCTTCTCGTCGCGGTAGTAGAAGTCGGCGGCCTGACCTGCCCAGACGCGACCCTCGGAGCCATCCTGGCCGAGCGGGCGGATGAAGCGCGCCGAGAAGTCCTCGTCGTAGCAGCTCACTTCCCGGCTCGTCGGATCGCCGGAGTCGTAGCCCTCGAACGGCGTGCAGGTCGGGTCGAGCGCAGGGATGCCGTACGCGAGGCGATCGGTCTGCGGGCCGACGTTCGCCGGAGCGACGGGCACGTCGCTCGCGATCACCTTGCGGCTGCGTCCTTCGACCTTGGTGACGGTGTAGGTCTGCGTGCGACCCGAGATCTGGTCGAGCAGCTCGCGTCCGTCGGCGAGGCTGAGCGGCGCCTTGCTGGCCGGATCGACCCGCGGCGCGGGGTTGGTCCGGAACAGGACCTGGTAGGCGACCTTGTCCTCCAGCGGCCCCGTGCCGCGCGCGATGTGCACCTGGTAGAGGACGTCCTCGCACGGACCGAGCTGCTGGTTCCCCTGCCCGGGCTCGTGCAGCGGCAGGAAGTTGAACACGACGTAGAGCTTGTCGTGCGTGCCCGGCTCGACCCACGCGTACGTGTCGGTGTTGTCGATGCACGGGCGACGCGCGTCGCGTAGGTTTCGCGATGACTCGAAGCCTGGCTCGCCGACGGCGCCGCCAGCAAGGCGAGCGCCACCACGAGCGCACGAACCGGTTTGTGCGTTCTCTTCATCTCGATGCTCCTCGATCGCGCCGCGCTCGCAGCGCGGCCGGGCCCATGACGAGCACGGATCTCCGTGCGCCGGGCGGGTGATGTCGAGGCTATGGATCGAACGCGCGAGCGGATTCACGCGGCGCGCTCTCCGTGGGCGATCGTCGCGGAATGCCGCGCGCGGGGGCTCCGTCGCCCGGGCCGCCGACCGCGCCGACCGCCCGGGCGCCGCGATCTCCGGTGGCGCAGGTCCGTCGAGTCCGGTCCGACGAGTCCGGTGGACCGAGCCCGCTGACCGGTGGTGAGGGGCGGCTCTTCCGCGCGGCAGAGGCGTGCCGCGTGGGGCGCTCCCATCATGAACCGTGAAGACCAGGAGCTGCTGACGCGCACCTCGGCCGGAACACCGATGGGCGACCTGCTGCGCCGCTACTGGCTGCCCGTCCAGCTGAGCGCCCAGCTGCAGCCGGGTGGTCCGATCTGCCGGCTACGCCGGCTCGGCGAGGATCTGGTGATCGCGCGCGCACCGGACGGCACGCTGGTCGCGCTCGCCGCAAGCTGTCCGCATCGCGGCGCCTCTCTCCACCTCGGGCACAACGAGGCAGGTGGACTGCGCTGCGTCTACCACGGGTGGAAGTTCGACCCGCGCGGGCAGTGTGTCGAGATGCCCAACGAGCCGGAGCAGAATCGCTTCTGCGACCGGGTGAAGACCCGCGCCTACGCGTGCCGCGAGCGGGGCGGCGTCGTGTGGCTGCACGTGGGCGCCGCGGACGAAGCATCGCCCTTGCCCGATCTCGAATGGAACCTCGACGCGCGCTGTCCCGCTCACCTGCACGCGAGCGTGCGCGAGTGCAACTGGCTCCAGGCGATGGGGGGCGACCTCGACAGCTCGCACATCGGCGTGCTGCACGCACGGTTCGACGACCCGAGCGCACCCACCGTGCCCGGCGCGGCGATGCCCGGCTCGTGGGCGATCGGCATGCAGATGGTGCGCGGTCGCGGCGCGCCGTACCTCGAGGTCGTCGACACCGCGTACGGTGCGCTCTACACCGCGCGCCGGCCCCTCGAGGACGGCAGCGACTACCACCGCGTGCACCCGTTCCTGTTTCCGTGTCACACCATGCTGGGCGGCGGGGGCGAGCCCGGGCAGCTCAGCTTCAACGGCAAGTACTGGGTGCCCATCGACGACACGCACACCTGGATGCTCGACTGGCACTACCGCCCCGAAACGCCGTGGACCGAGGCCGAGTGCGCCGCGATCGAGCGCGCACGCTATCCGTTCGCCGCGGGCGCGGTGCCCGGCCCCGAGGACGACTACGGGCGCGATCGCAGACTCGAAGGCACGCGCATGTTCTGGGGCGTCGTCTCCAATCCGCTTCAGGACAGAGCGGTAGAGGAGAGCATGGGCGCGATCGCCAACCGCGACGACGAGCACCTGGGACCGGCCGACGCGATGATCATTCGCGTGCGCAAGCGCCTGCTGGCCGCGGCGCGCGCCCTGCGGGACGACGGCGCGCCGCCTCCGGGGGCCGAGACGCCGCGGCTGTACCGGGTGCGTCCGGTCGGTGTGGTGCTGCCGCGGGGCACCGGGTCCGGCTACTCGACGCTGTGGCTCACGCTCGGCCTCGGGGAGCGCAGGCCGCGGCCGCGTCTGGTGACGATCGAACCCGACACCGACAAGGCGTCCCTCGCGCGCGAGACCTTCGCGCGCTGCGGGGTCACCGAGCTCGTCGAGCAGCGGGTCGCCGACGCGGCCGCAGAGCTCCAAACGCTCGGCCCGCTCGCCTTCGTGTTCATGGACCACGGCCCGTCCAACTACGAAGCCTGCCGCGAGAGCCTGATCTCGGGCCTCGTGCCGGGCGGCCTGCTCGCCGTCGACAACATCGACAGCCACCGCCGGCTGGCTGCCTCGTTCGTGCGCCGGGTGGAGGCCGATCCGCGCGTGGAATGCTGCGTGGTGCACGTCGGCAAGGGCGTCCTGGTCGCGCGACGCCGCTGAGACGTCGCTTCCGGCGGCGTTCGGCGTCTTCTACGTGGATGTCCGCCCGCTCAGCTGCGCATGAGGAAGTTGCGTGCGATGACGACACGCTGGATCTGCGACGTCCCCTCGTAGATCTGCAGCAGCTTCGCGTCGCGCATCAGCTTCTCGACCGGGTACTCCTTGGTGTAGCCGTAGCCGCCGAAGACCTGCACCGCGTCGGTCGCGGCCTTCATCGCCCAGTCGGCGCCGAGTGCCTTGGCGATCGCCGAGGTGCTGGTGCGCTTGATGTCGTGGTCCACTTCCCACGCGGCCTTGAGATACAGAAGCCGGGTCGCCTCGTAGGCCATCACCATCTCGGCGATCATGAACTGCACCGCCTGGTGCTGCGCGATCGGCATGCCGAAAGCCTTGCGCTCGAGCGCGTAGCTGCGCGATTCCTCCTGACAGCGGCGGATGAGGCCCGCACACAGCGCGGCGATCATCGGTCGCGACTTGTCGAAGGTCTCCATGGCGATCGCGAAGCCGTTGCCGGGCTGGCCGAGGATGTTCTCGGGGCCGAGCCGTACGTTGTCGAACAGCACGTCGCAGGTGTCCGACGCGCGCTGGCCGAGCTTGTTCTCCTTCTTTCCCACCGACACGCCCGGCAGGTCGCGCGGGATGACGAAGGCGGTGATGCCCTTGTGGCGCAGCGCCGGGTCCATCGTGCCGAAGCCGGTGAAGAAGCCGGCGTGGCCCGCGTTGGTGATCCAGCGCTTCTGGCCGTTCAGGATCCAGCCGTCGCCATCGCGCACGAGGCGCGTCTGCATGCCGGCGACGTCCGAGCCTGCCTCGGGCTCGGAGCACGCGTAGCTGCAGAAGGAGAAGTCGGTCGTGAGCCGGAACAGGTACTCCTGCTTCTGCGGGTCGGTGCCCGCGATCAGCAGCGGCAGCGCGCCCAGGTGGTTCGCCATGATGCTGGTCGCGATCGCCGAGCAGCCGTAGGCCAGCTCCTCCGCGATCAGGCAGCCGTCGGTCGTGCTGAGCTCGAGCCCGCCGTAGGCCTCGGGAACCTCGACGTTCATGAGGCCCAGCTCCCAGGCCTCGTGGAACACCTCGGTGGGGAACTCTCCGCTCTCGTCGTACTTGCCCGCGACCGGGACGATCTTCTCCGCGGCGAAGCGCCGCGCGGTCTCGATCAAGGCTTCCTGGGATTCGGTCAGTCTCGGGTCGAACATGGTGGCCCGCTAACAGACGGAACCGCGTTCGACGACCCACGCCACGCCGCGCGCTGCCGGTGCTGCCGGACAAGTCTCGATCGCCTCGGTGCCGCGCGACCCGGGGTCGCCACCGTCTACCGCGATGGGGTCGCGATCGCTCGACCGGGACGCGATCGTCGACCGCTCAGGGCATGCACACGCAGTGCCCCTCGACCGCGCGGCAGTCGAACCCGGCGTCGCTGCAGGTACCGCCGCAGGTCGGATACGGCTCCGCACCGATGCAGGGATCGAGGCAGAGGCAGACGCCGCCGATCGGCGTGCACTCGGTGCCGGCGAGCGTGCACGTACCGCTGCAAACCGGCGCGCCCGCCCCGTCGTTGCAGAAAGGAGGGAGGCACGTCGCCGGGAAGCCGGGCGCGGGACCGAAGCAGGTCCAGCCGTTCGGACAGCCGCCGCAGGGATCCGGCGGCGGGCCGGTCAAGCAAGCACAGTTCTCGATCGTGGCGCCGCCGCAGCCGGTGAAGGTGTCGGTGCTGCACGCGGTGCCGGCCGGGCAGTCGCCGTCGCCGCAGCTCGGGTAGACACCGCCGCACGGCGTGCTGCCGGCGGGCATGCAGGCGCACGTCGTCGTGATGGCGCCGCCGAGGTTCGAGCACTCCTGCCCGGCCGGGCACTCGCCGTTGCACACCGGTGAGGTGTCACCGCAGGGCTGGTTCGGCGACACGCAGGTGCAACCGTTCACCAGGCGGTTGCCGCCGCATTCCCCGTCGCCCGGGCAGGAGCCACCGCAGGAGAGGCTCTCTTCGCAAGAGAGGCCGGCGAGCGAGTCGTCGTCGCAGTCGTCGAGGGCGCCCGCATCCGCTTCCCGCGCGATGAAGCGGCCCGGCTCGTTGCGGCGCACCGATGCGCCGTCGAACAGCGCGCAGACGCGCGTCGCTCCCATCTCCACCCGCACCGCGATCGCACCCTCGGGCGCGGTCAGTGCGAGCCCGGCCGACGGCGCGCGAACGCGCAGCACAGCGCCCGCGCCCGCCCCGCCGCGCAGCGACGCGGATCGCCCCGCTGCCGGGAGCGGCGCCCGGGTTCGCGTACGAGAAGGAGACGCGCGGCAACGCACGCACGTTCCAGCCCGGACGCCCGGGTCCGTCCGGCGCGACGAAGGACGCTCGCGCCCCCGAGCCGCGTCCGAACAGCGTGACGAGAAGGCCGGCGCGCGACGGATCATCCGCACTTCCCGGCGCGGGGACCGGCAGGGCAGGACCGCGCAGCACGATGGTCAGCGCGCCGCTGCCGGGATCGCGTCGCAGCAGGAGCAGCTCGCCGCCGACCACGTGATCGGCCGCAACCGCGGAGGCCGCCAGCGCCCCGCCGAGGAGCATTCCGAGAACGAGCCCGACGACGAACCAGCGACGCACCTTGGCTTGCCTCCTGCCGCTGCGTCGAGCGTATGCCCGAGCGGCGGCGAAGTCGATCCCCTTCGGCAGGGCCTTCGCGGCCGTCTCTCGTGCGCTCCTCACCGGCGCCGGATCGGGTGCTGTGCGCCGAGCATCGCGCCACGTGCTCGCCGGGTGCCGGCGAAGCCCGTGCGGACGTCAGGTGGTGCGACCGCGGCGTCGAATCACGCCTTGCTGTCTCCGCCTGCCCGCCCCCGATCTCGTCGCCCCCGTCGGCGCCGGCTCGAGGGCCGCGAACGCCTCACCGGCGGTCCTGGCGACCTGCTGCAACGCGCTCGCAAGAGGCGACCGTCGCCGCCACACCAGCGCGATCGTCCGTCCGGGCGCGGGCTCGGCGAACGGTCGCACCGCGAGCTTTGCCCGTGTCGCCTCGGTCGCGACCGCCAGCTGCGGCAGCAGCGTGACGCCGTTGCCGTCGGCGACCATCTGCACGAGGGTCGGCAGGCTCGTGGCGCGGAACTCGAGCTCCTGCGCCTTCGCCCTCGAGCACACGGCGAGCGCCTGGTCGCGGAAGCAGTGGCCGTCGTCGAGCAGGAGAACGCTCTCGTTCTCGAGCTCCGAGACCTTCGCCGGCCGCTTCCGCTCCACGAGGGGGTGCCCGACCGGCGCGACGAGCACGAACGGGTCGTAGCCGATGACCGCGCTCTCGACGTCGCCGATCTCCGCTTCGAGAGCGAGCAGCGCCGCGTCGAGCTCACCGTCGCCGAGCCTTCCGATCAGCACCTCGGTCTTGTCCTCGACCCAGAGCAGTGTCAGCGCCGGGTAGGCCCGCAGGAGGCCCGGGCGGATGCAGGAAATCAGATAGGGCGACAGCGTCGGGATGACGCCGATCCGGATCGCCCCCGTCAGCGGGTCCGTCGACCGGTGCGCGAGATCGACCAGATCGTCGCTCTCGCGCAGGACGATCCGCGCCCGCGCGACGATCTGCTCGCCGGCCGGGGTGAGCAGGACCCGGCGGCGGTCGCGCTCGAAGAGGCGCGCCCCGAGCGCGTCCTCGAGCTGGGCGATCTGCGCGCTGAGCGACGGCTGCGACACGCGGCAGCGCCCGGCGGCGTCGCTGAAGCTGCGCGCGTCGGCGACGGCCACGGCGTACTGCAGCTGCCGCAGCGAGAACGGGTGCGGTGCGAGGTTCATAGGCCACGCCGATCACGATCATCTGAACGATGTCTTGGACCTCTGAGCCGATCGGGCGCACAGTCTGCCCATGCCACCCGCCCGCCGCGAAGACTTCCGCGGGTGACCGGAACCGAAGAGCAGGAGGGATCTCGTGCTGACGAAACGGACGAAACACGGTCGAGCAGGCGGTCGCTCGACGCTCGCACTCGCGCTCTGCCTCGCGGCGATCGCGCCCGGCCGCGCCGCGTGGGCCGCCGACCCGCCGACGGCGGTCGCGGAGGAGATGGACAAGCCGCCCGCCGCGCCGCCGCCCGGCCGGCCGTACGGCAACGACGACTGGTGGCCGAACCGCCTCGACCTGCGCGTCCTGCGCGAGAACGCGCCGGCGGGCGACCCGATGGATCCCGATTTCGACTACGCCGCCGAGTTCGCGAAGCTCGACCTGAAGCAGGTCGCGAAGGACATCGAGCAGGCGCTCACCTCGTCGCAGGACTGGTGGCCCGCCGACTACGGCCACTACGGCGGGCTCATGATCCGCCTCGCCTGGCACAGCGCCGGCACCTACCGCGTCATCGACGGCCGCGGCGGCTCGGGCTCGGGCACGATCCGCTTCGCGCCGCTCAACAGCTGGCCCGACAACGCGAACCTCGACAAGGCGCGCCGGCTCCTGTGGCCCGTCAAGAAGAAGTACGGGCGCAGCCTGTCGTGGGCCGACCTGATGATCCTCACCGGCAACGTCGCGCTCCAGTCGATGGGCTTCCAGACCTTCGGCTTCGGCGGCGGCCGCGAGGACGTCTACGAGCCGACCGACGTCAACTGGGGCCCGGAGACCGAGTGGCTCGCCGACCAGCGCTTCACCGACGGGCGCAAGCTCGACCGCCCGCTCGCCGCCTCGCAGATGGGCCTGATCTACGTGAACCCGGAGGGTCCGAACGGCAAGCCGGATCCGCTCGCCGCGGCGCACGACATCCGGGTGACGTTCGGCCGCATGGGCATGAACGACGAGGAGACCGTCGCGCTGATCGCCGGCGGACACTCGCTCGGCAAGACGCACGGCGCCGCGGATCCCCGCAAGTACGTCGGACCCGAGCCCGAGGCGGCGCCGCTCGAGGAGCAAGGCCTCGGCTGGAAGAGCAAGTACGGCAAGGGCAACGCCGGCGACACCATCACCAGCGGTCTCGAGGGCGCGTGGACGAACACGCCCGTCAAGTGGTCGCACGACTACTTCAAGCACCTCTTCGAGTACGAGTGGGCGCTCACCAAGAGCCCGGCCGGCGCGCAGCAGTGGACGCCGACCAACGCCAAGGGCGCGAACGTCCCGGACGCCTTCGACCCGAGCAAGAAGCACCTGCCGATCATGCTGACGACCGACCTGTCGCTAAAGATGGACCCGATCTACGGCCCGATCTCGAAGCGCTTCTACGAGAACCCGAAGGAGTTCGAGGCCGCGTTCGCGCGCGCGTGGTACAAGCTCACGCACCGCGACATGGGTCCGCGCACCCGGCTGATCGGCGCCGCGGTTCCGCCGGCGCAGATCTGGCAGGATCCCGTTCCGGCCGCCGACGGCAAGGGAATCGGCGACGCCGAGATCGCGACCCTGAAGGGCATGATCCGCGAGTCCGGGCTGACCGTCCCGCAGCTCGTCACGACCGCCTGGGCGTCGGCGTCGACCTACCGCGACACCGACAAGCGCGGCGGCGCCAACGGCGCGCGCATCCGGCTCGCACCGCAGAAGGACTGGGCGGTGAACCAGCCCGCCGAGCTCGCGAAGGTGCTCGCGACGCTGGAGGGGATCCAGCAGAAGTTCAACGGCGGTCCGTCCGGCAAGAACGTCTCGCTCGCCGACCTGATCGTGCTCGGCGGCGCGGTCGGCGTGGAGGACGCGGCGAAGCGCGGCGGCGGCGACGTGAAGGTGCCCTTCACGCCGGGACGCACCGACGCGACGCAGGAGATGACCGACGTCGAGTCGTTCGCCTACCTCGAGCCCGCGTCGGACGGCTTCCGCAACTTCGGCAAGGCGAAGGGCCGTGAGGCGACCGAGAAGCTCGTCGACCGCGCCGACATGCTGACCCTGACCGCGCCCGAGATGACGGTCCTGGTCGGTGGCCTGCGCGTTCTGGGCGCCAACGCCGGCGGATCGAAGAACGGCGTCTTCACGAAGCAGCCGGGCACCCTGAGCAACGACTTCTTCGCCACGCTCACCGACATGGACGTGGAGTGGAAGAAGGCGCCGGGGGACGACGACCTCTACGAGGCGCGACGCCGCGGCACCGGCGAGGTCGTGTGGACGGGAACGTCGGTCGACCTCGTGTTCGGCTCGAACTCGCAGCTGCGCGCGCTGGTCGAGGTCTACGGTGCCGACGACGGGCGCGCGAAGTTCGTCCGGGACTTCGTGGCCGCGTGGGCCAAGGTGATGAACCTCGACCGCTTCGACACGCCGGAGCGTGGTCCGTCGACGCAGACCACCCGGCACGACGCCGGAGCGCCCGCAGCGGGCTGAGCACCGCATCCGTTCGACGGGAGGTGAGGGGCCGGCGGATCACCGCCGGCCCCTCACGCGACGGCGCGGCGGTCGGCACTACACGCGCTTTCCGCGCGGACGCGACCAGAAACTCGCGCAGGACCATACACGCAACCCGCCGAACATCGTTTTCGCGGACGTAGCTGCGGACGTTCGGCTAGGAGCCTGTCCGAGTAAGGGCGTGGGAGCGAGAAGCGTGCGGCGCCGCGAGCGCAAGGAACGGAACCCGAAGGCGTATCCACCCGATCCGTCGAGGGTTCCGTGACGCAGCGATCGCGGATGCATCGCGCTTCGCAGCCCTGCGGCCTTACCCGGACAGGCTCCTAGACCACGCCGTCCCGTCGCCACCGCGCGAGCTCACCCGCGTCGCAGCCCAGCCAGTCGCGATAGACCAGCTCGTTGTCTGCGCCGAGCGCGCCGCCGAGGTGGTCGATCCGGCCCGGGTCCGCGTCCCGGCGCGGCGACGGCGCGGCGATCGCCAGCGTCCCGCCCTCTCCGTCCGGCAGCTCGACGAGGCTGCGGCGCGCGCGGAAGTGCGGGTTCGCGAGCACGTCGCCGAGGCGGTCGATCGACGCCACCGACACCCCGGCCGCGTTGAACGCGGTGACGACGTCCGACGTGCCGCGCGCCGCGATCCAGCCGCCGAGCAGCGCATCGAGCTCGTCGGCGTGCGCGACCCGCGACAGATTGTCGCGGAACCGGGGATCGTCGCGCAGCTCGGGCCGTCCGATCACGGCGAGCGCCCGGGCGGCGAGGTCGTCGGTGCCGGCGGTGACAGCGACCCAGCCGCCGTCGGCGGTCGGGTAGGCGTTGCGCGGCGCCATCGTCGGGAAGCGGTTGCCGTGGCGTCCGGGCTCGGTCCCGTCGCGCGAGGTCTGCGCGAGACGCAGCGACAGCAGCCCGAGCAGCGGCTCGTACATCGCGACGTCGAGCGACTCGCCGTGCGGCGCCTGCCCACCGGCGGCGCGCGTCCGGGACGGACTTCCCGCGTCGCGCGCGTACAGCCCGAGCAGCGCCGCGACGATGCCCTGCAGGACGCCCATGTAGTCGCCGAGCCCGACCGGCGACAGCGTCGGCGGACCGTCGGGCTCGCCGGTCAGCGCGGCGAGCCCGGTCATCGCCTCGGCGAGCGTGCCCGAGCCGGGTCGCTCCGCCCACGGACCGTCGGTGCCATGGGCGGTGAGGTTGACCACGACCAGGCGCGGATGCGCGGCCGCAAGCGTCACCCGGTCGAGGCCGAAGCGCGCGAGCCGGTCCCGCGCGAGGTTGCACACCAGCAGGTCGGCGCGCGCCAGCATCCGGTCGAGCAGCGCGCGGCCGCCGGGCTTCGTCACGTCGAGCGTCACGTGCTGCTTGTTGCGATTGACGACCTTCCAGGTGAGCGGTACGCCGCGCCCGTCGACCAGCTTCCGCAGCGAATCGCCGCGCGGGTGCTCGATCTTGATCACGCGCGCACCGAAGTCGCCGAAGAAGGCGGCGATCTGCGGCGCCGCGGCGAGGGTCGCGAGGTCGACGACGGTCAGGTGCGAGAGCGGCACGAGGTCCTCGCCGGCTCGGTCAGAGGACGTACTCGCTCATCGGGTGCGACTCGACGCGGTCGAGCGCGAGGAAGCCCTGGCAGGTCTCGAACATCCGCGTCGCGTTGCGCTTGAGCTTCTCGGGGTCGCCGACCGCGTCGTAGAACGCGGCCGGGTCGGTGAGCGCGGCCAGCGGGAAGTTCTCCTCGACGATCGCCGCCCACGGCGGCGCGTCGGGCGTCAGCGCGCGGACGATCTCGTTGCGCACGTACCCGAACGTGCTCTGCGTCTCGATCGCGCAGGCGCGCTGCTGCTCGTGCCAGCGGCGCACGAACTCGGCGTGCGGGACGCCGTCGGCCGGCTCGATGCAGGTGACGCCGGCGAAGCCCGGCGTGCGTGTCCCCGGACGCGCCGTACGGTTCACGAGCGGGCGCGACTCCACCACCAGGTAGCCCGCGAAGGTGCCGCACGTTCCCGCGAGCACGCGCTCGACGGGTACGCGGTCCTGCGACTGCTCGATCCAGAACGACAGGAAGCCGTCCTTCGGCGGCGACATGCGGCCGAGGCGCAACCGCTCGCCCGGTGCCACGTCGTCGTCCACGACCGAGATGCGGATGCGCCCGATCTCGAGCGCGAGCAGGCGCGGCGCGGTCTCGTCGAGCAGCCGGCGCTTGAACGCCTCGTTCGGCTCGGCGCCGCGCTTCCAGAGGACGTAGACGACCTTCTCCATCGCGTCTCCTTCGCGCCGCTCGGGCGACGCCGAGCCACGGCTACGCCGCAGGTGCGCCGGATTCAAGCGCGCAGGTCGGACCAGCGGATGAGCTCGATGCCGCGCTCCGCGACCAGCGCCCGGATGCGCGGCGACGTGAGCGCCGCGAGCTCCTCCGCGGGCCGGTAGCCCGGCATCAGCCGCTGCATCTCCGGCGTCTGCGCCTCGGCGGGATGGCAGTAGAGCTCCGAGACGCCCTCGGGAAGCTCGGACAGCGCGTGCGTCAAGTATTGCTCGTCGCAGGCGCCGCTCTGGTGCAGGCCGAGCGTGCGGTCGGCGAACGCGACGCCGAGCGGTGCCAGGCGCTTCTCGGTGATGCGCGACAGCAGCTCGAGCACGACCCCCTCGAAGGTCTTGCGCATGCGGTGGCGCGGATCGTAGCGCAGGTTCGGCGCGATCGGCTCGCGCGTCAGGCGGACGGCACGGATCCCGAACTCGGGCGCGAGGCGCGCGAGCGTCGCCTGCAGCATCGGGTGCAGGTGGACGTTCATGTGCCCGTCGACGTGGTCGAGCGGCAGGCCGGTATCGCGGAAGCGCTCGAGCTGTGCGCGCACCTCGCGCAGCACCGCCCGGCGCAGCCTCGGGTCGAGGAAGTAGCGCAGTGCCGCCGGGATCGCGCTCTCGCGAAAGCCACCGTTCGCGGTGGCGAGGCCCGTCGTTCGCGCGTCCGCGCTCGCCGGGACGCCCTGCACGAGGACCAGGTGCAGCCCGACGCCGAGGCGCGGGTTCTCGCGTGCGAGCTGCACGGCTTCGCCCGCGAACGGCGAGGTCACCATGAGGCTCGTCGTGGTGAGGATGCCCTCGCGGTGCGCGCGTACGATGGCGCGGTTCACCTCGCGCGCGAGCCCGAAGTCGTCGCCGTTGACGATGAGGCGGCGCGACGCGGTCACGGCCGGGCTCAGTCGCGCCGCCCGATCGCCAGGGCGCGGGCGCGCTCGAGGTCCTCGGGGAAGTCGATCTCCGTCCAGTCGAGGTCGTCGACGCGCTCGAAGCCCGTCACCACGCGCGACAGGAGCTCCGGGTAGACCTCCTCGTGCTCGATGTCCTTGACGCCGGCGGCGACGCGCGCGTCGAGCAGCTCGCGCAGAACGCGCGCCCCGTCGGCGCCGAGCCTGAGAAAGCCCACCGACTCGCCGAGCAGGTCGTACGCGCCGCGCGGCTTGCGCGCGATGTCGGTGACGCGTCCGTCGCGGACGTGCAGCATCTGCTCCTCGCCGGTGGCACTCGCGCTGCCGTCGAGCAGAAAGCAGTTCTCGTGCGCCGAGCGCAGCAGGCGGAGCATCATCTCCGACGGCAGGAAGACGTCCGCGTCCATCACCAGCGCCGGACCGCCGAGGTGCTCGCGCGCCGTCCACAGGGACAGGATCGCGCCGCGGCGGTACTCCGGGTTGTGCAGGAACGAGACGCCCGGGACAGCGCTCAGCTCGCGCTCGATCAGCTCGCCGCGATACCCGACGACGATCACGATCTTCGTGACGCCGCCCTCGCGCAGCTGGCGCACGAGGCGCGCGATCAGCGTCTCGCCTCCGACCTCGAGCAGCGCCTTCGGCTTGTCGTTCATCTCGGCGCCGAAGCGCTTGCCGACGCCCGCCGCGAGGATGATCGCCGTCGTGGTCGCGCTCATGCGGGTGCTCCCGCGACGGCGCGCTCGAGTGCCTCGAGAAAGCGCGCGAAGTCGTCCTCGGAGAGCGCGCCCATGTTGGCGACGCGGAACACGGCCTTGCCGAGCTGTCCCTGTCCTTCGTAGATCACGAAGCCGTCCTTGCGCACGCGGTCGTGCAGCTCCTGGTACGTGAGACCGGCCGGCAGCGTGAGGGTCGTGATCGAGTTGGAGCGCAGCTCCGGCGGCAGCATCAGCTTCAGGCCGAGGCGCTCGAAGCCCGCGCGCAGCTGAGCCGCCGCGCGGCCGTAGCGCGCGACCCGCGCGTCGACGCCCTCCTCCACCAGCTCGTCGAGCGCCTCGTCGAGCGCGTAGAGCACCTGCACCGCGGCGGTGAACGGCACGGTGTGCCGCTCGTGCGCCGCGAAGTGCCGGGGCAGGTGCATGTACACCGAGCGCGGCGGGATCTCGGCCATGCGCTGCATCTCGCTGCGCTTCGCGAGCACGAAGCCGACGCCGGGAACGCCCTGGATGCACTTGTTCGCGACGCCGACGCACACCCCGACGCCCCACGCCTCGAGCCGCAGCGTGTCGCCGGCGAGCCCGCTGATCGCGTCGACGAAGAGCACGCGTCCGTGCACGCGCGTGATGCGCCCCACGGCTTCCACCGGATTGAGGAGCCCCGTCGTGGTCTCGTGGTGCACCAGCGCCACCACCTCGACGTCGGGGTCGGCGCGCAGGACGTTCTCCACCGCGGCGAGGTCCGGCGGCTGCCCCCAGTCGCTCCGCACGACGACGGTCGCGATGCCGTGCGTCGAGGCCATCTCGAGGATGCGCTCGCCGTAGACGCCGTTCACGACAACCAGCATGCGCCGCCCGCTCGACACGACGCTCGTCACGCCGGCCTCGAGCGCGAGCGTCCCCGAGCCGGTGAGCGGCACCGCGACCCAGTCGCCGTCGGGAGCGAGCGCGCGCACGAGCTTGTGACGGACCGCGTCGAGCAGCTGCTGGAACTCCGGCTCGCGGTGGCAGAGGTCGCCGCGCGCCATCGCAGCGGTGACGCGCGGCGAGACGTTGACCGGACCGGGATTGAGCAGGATCACCGCGCGTCCTTCCCTGCCCTCGCCGCGAGACGCGCCACCGCGCGCGACACGCGCGCGGTCATCTCCGGCGGCGCGTACGGGATGCGCGGCGCCGGGGGACCCGACTCGGGCTGCGTCTCGACCAGTAGCAACGTGGGACCGGGCTCCACGAGCTGCGCGCGGAGCGCCGGCGCGATCTCCGCCACGCGTCCGACGCGCGCGACCTTCCGGTAACCGGCCGCGCGCGCGATCTCTTCGAGCTTGACGCTCGCCGAGATCGTCGGCTGGTTGCCCGTGCTCGCATACACACCGTTGTCGAGCACGACGTGGCGGAACCTCGCCGGCGCCATCACCGCGGTCATCGCCAGCGAGCCAAGGTTCATCAGCACGTTGCCGTCGCCGTCGATCACCGCCACCGGAACCTCCGGCCGCGCCGCCGCGATGCCGAGCCCGATCGACGACGCGAGGCCCATCGAGCCGATCATGTAGAAGTTCGCCTCGTCGTCGCCGAGCGCGCACACCCAGCGCGAGATGAAGCCGTTCGCGCACACCCGCGCGTGCCCGCCGAGCTCCGGCAGCACCGCCGCGACCGCGTCGCGCGTCGTCGGTCGCTCCGCCACCGGCGTCACGCGAGCACCCCGGGCTTGACGACCAGCGCGACCGGTCCGGCCTTCTCGTCGAGGCGCGCGCGCGCCCACTGCGCGTCGGCCTCCGCCGCCGCTGCGTCGGCGCCGAGCGCACGCCACGGGATCTTCATCGCGTCGAGGATCGCCGGCATCGCCTCTCCCATCACCAGGTGCTCGGGCGCGTCCTTGCCCTCGTGACCGCGCCACGTGATCACCAGCAGGCAGGGCAGGGCGTAGATGTCCTGCAGCGAGCCGATCGCGTTCAGCGACACGCCGAAGCCCGAGTTCTGCATCACGACGACCGGGCGTCGCCCGGCGAGCGCCGCGCCCGCGGCGAGCCCCAGGGCCGCGTCCTCGCGCGTCTCGGCGACGTAGCCGTGCGGCTCGAGCGCGACGATCAGCGACGCGACCAGCGAGCACGGCACGCCGGTGAAGAAGTCGAAGCCTCGCGCGCGCAGCGCGTCCGCGAGCTCGACCCCGCTCAACGATCCCTTCTCCATGGCCGGCGTGCGCTCCTTCCGTCAGCGATCGTCGATGTTCGCTACCGCCGCACCGTTCGACGGGCAGCGCGTCCGGCCCGCCGATCGTGTCGGCGATGGCGCGCGTACGCGGCGGACATCCCGAGCACCGCCGTCGTCAGGCGCGGATCTCGGACCACGCGCGGCGGTAGTCCTCGAAGGTGTCGACTTCCATCCAGCCCTTGTAGACGTCGACGCACGTCACCCGGTGGCCGCGGTCGATCAACTCCTGAAGCAGATCGGTGAGCGCCGCGCGGGAAAGCGATTCCGCCTCGTGGAATCGCCCGCGGTGCGAGCGCGCCAGCTCGGCGTGCACCTCGAGTACGAGCTTTGCTCCGCGCTCCGACAGCAGCACGAGGCCGACGAACTCGCCGCGCGCCTCGCCGGTCGCGACCGTCTGACCGATGCGCTGCACGGCCGCGCCGGACGACGACGGCACGAAGCGGTAGCTCGACACCGGCACCTCCTCGGTGACGACCAGGTCGTGCGGGCGATCCGGGAGCGCGCCGTTGCCGGCCCGGACGTTGTCGTAGTACGCGCGGTCGACGGCGATCACGACGTCGCCCTGCGCACGCAGCAGGCGCCCGAGGATCGCGTCGTCGAAGATCACGTCGCCGTACAGGCAGACGACGGGGCCGCTCAGCTCGTCCGCCGCGGTCATCAGCGACGCGAGCTCGCCCGTCGTCGCGTAGTGCTCGTTGTCGTAGTAGCGCAGCTGCGGGTAGCGGATCGCACCCTTCTGGTGACCGCGCACCACCGCGATGTCCTTGATTCCCGCGACGTTCAGCGCCTCGACCTGGCGTTCGAGGATCGTCTTGCCCTTGATGTCGAGCATGCACTTCGGGCGGTCACGCGTGAGATCGCCGAGCGCACCATCCTCGCCGGCGGCGAGGATCACCGCCGAACAGTCGAATCCGCCGGGCAGCAGGAAGCGCGCCTCGTTCTCCTTGAGCTCCTTTACGCCAACCTGCGCGTAGACGTCCTCGAGGGGCGCGATGCGCTTCTCGAGCGCCGCGGCCTCGCCGGCGCGGAGCGCGCGCAGCGCGTCCTTCATCGCGTCGAGCGCCGCGCGCAGCGCCTGGTTCGCATAGATCACGATCCGGAAGCCGGCGCTCTCGAGATCGGCGAGCGAGGCACCGATGTACGTCGTCGGCACCGAGACCAGCGGGACCGGCCGGTCCCACGCCGCTGCGACCTCTGCCAGCTCGCTCAAGTCCGGGTGCTTCGAGTGGATCAGGACCGCGTCGGCGCCCGCGTCGGCGTAGGCCCGCGCGCGCGACAGCGCCTCCTCCTTGCCCCAGCCGGCGATCAGCGCCTCCGTTCGCGCGATCACGAAGAAGTCGGGGCGCCGCTGCGCGGCCTTCGCGGCGGCGATCTTGCGCGCATGCTCCTCGACCGGAACCAGCTCGCGCGCGACGCCGGCGTAGAAGCTGCAACGCTTCGGGAACACGTTGTCCTCGATCGACATCGCGGCGACGCCGGCCGTCTCGAAGTCGGCGACCGTGCGCATCACGTTGATCGCGTTGCCGAAGCCGGTGTCGCAGTCGGCGATGACCGGGATCGACGTCGCCTCGACCATCGCGCGGGTCGCCTCCAGCGTCTCGCTCATGGTGAGGATGCTCGCGTCGGGCACGGCGCGCACGGCGGACAGCCCGAACCCGCTAGCCCAGATCGCGTCGAAGCCGGCCTGCTCGACGAGCTTCGCGGACAGCGCGTCGTGCGCACCCGCCGCGACGATCTGGGGTCGCTCGGCGAGGAGAGTCTTGAGCGATCGCGAGGACGGACGCATCAGCCCGGCTGATCTAGGATACGCCCTCCCCACCCGCAACCGGGTCCGCGGCCATCCGGGTGCGGGTCCGGGTGCCGAATTGAAAGCCGCGGGCCGGCCCTGATAGGGAGACCGTCCATGGCCACGATGATCACCGACGAGTGCATCAACTGCGGCGCCTGCGAGCCGGAATGCCCGAACACCGCGATCTACCAGGGCGGTGTCGAATGGCTGGGGCTCGACGGCGCGAACCATCCGGCGCTGTCGGACCAGTTCTTCTACATCGTGCCCGAGAAGTGCACCGAGTGCGTCGGCTTCTTCGACCACGAGGCGTGCGCGGCGGTCTGCCCCGTCGACTGCTGCGTACCGAACCCGGACATCCCCGAGAGCGAGGGGCTGCTGCTCGAGCGGGCGGCCCAGATCCACCCGGACAAGTCCTTCAGCGCCGATTCGCCGTCGCGCTTCAAGGGAGCGGGAGCGCCGGCGGCAGCGCCCGCGGCCGCCGCGGCACCCGCGGCGGCGGCAGCGCCCGCGGCCGCCGCAGCACCCGCGGCGGCGGCAGCGCCGGCGGCGCCCGCAGCACAGGCCGCGCCCGCCCTCCCGGCGAGCCCCGAAGATGCGCTCGCCGCCAGCGTGCCGGACTTCGACGACTGGGAGGTCCCGCTGCGCTGCTTCCGCTGCGAGGGCGAGTTCTCGGTCGCCTTCCAGTACGTCCGTCCGGGCGTCGTCCTGCACTGCCCGCACTGCGTCGGCTCCTTCGTACCGAACAGCGCCCTGTTCCAGGCGCTGGCGAAGCGCCTGTCGAGCTTCCACGGCTCGTGGCGCAAGAGCTTCGACGAGTTCCGCGAGCGCCGCGCGAAGGAGCTGGCGAGCTTCGAGGCCACGCAGAAGGCCGCCCTGGCGAAGCTCGAGGACGACCTGAGAAAGATCGGGATGGGTGCGGAGCTGGCCGGCGGCCCGCAGAAGCACCGCGGCTGGCTCTGAGCTGCGGCTCTTCGCGCCGGGCGCGCCGACTGCGCGGCCGGCGCGTCGATCTCGCCTGCCGGTTCGTCCTTCGCGGTCGGCGAAGCCGCCGCGGACGTCAATCGCCGATCGCGACCGACGGTGCCGGCTGTGCGAGGCCGAGGCGGCGCAGGATGGCGATCGTGTACCAGCCAGGGTCGATCTCCCACCACCGCTGCGCGAAGCGCGAGCTACCGGGAAATTCGTGATGGTTGTTGTGCAGCCCCTCGCCTGCGGTGAGCAGCGCGAGGAGCCAGATGTTCCGCGCGCTGTTCGCGAAGCGCTGATAGCCGATCCAGTGTGCCGCGCCGTTGATCGACGAGTTCTGGAACAGGTACAGAAGCATGTGCGCGGCGAGCGCGATCGCCCCGAGCAGCGGGCCGAAGGCCGCGACGAAGAATCCGGCGAACAGCACCATGCCGAGCCACGTGCGCGAGAACAGGCGATGCCAGCCGTCGTCGGCCACGTCGCGCGTGAAGCGCGCGACGGTGTCGGGGTTGGCCGTCTCGCGGCGGCAGTAGGAGTAGTTCAGCAGCTGAATCTGCCCGATTCCGTGCACGTAGGGCACGTGCGGGTCGCCCTCGGCGTCCGAGAACTTGTGGTGCTTGCGGTGCACCGCCGCCCACTGCCGCGGCTCGATGCCGGTGGTCATCCAGATGAGCGCGCGCATCGCGATCTCGACCGGGCGCGCGAGCGTAGACCGCGCGGTGCGACAGCGCCCGGTGCAGGTACACGGTCGTGCACAGCGTCGCGATCTGCACCGTCGAGAACACGACGGCCATGGCGAGCAGGAGATCGTGCGTCGAGAACAGCACCGAATCGAGCATCGGACGCCCTCCCCGGCGCCACTCCGGACGCCGCAAGGCAACTACGGTCACCGGACGCTGGCAAGTCGTGCGTCGCGCCGCTGCGTCGCGGCGCTGCGCGTCAGATCCGCGTGCGCGCCAGATCCGCGTTGGCCGTCCGTGACCACCGTGGTAGCGTCTGCGCGATGCTCGACGAGCGCCTTCTCCGCGAGAGAATCCTCGAGCTCCTCCAGCCGTACGCCTCGAACCGGAGCGGTTCGTTGCGACGCGGCGACCTGGTGATCCCGCAGGTCGAGGTGTCACGACTCGTCGAGGAGATTACCGCCGCGGTCGCCGAGGGGCTCGACCCGCGGTACGAGGCCAGCGAACGCGAGCTGTTCGAACTCCTCGCCGACTCGCGGCGCATGGCGTCGGTCCAGGACCAGGCGAGGCTGCTGCGCGAGCGCTTCGTCATCCTCGCGCGCAAGCGCTGACGCGCGCGATCGGACCGCGTTTCGATCGACGCACGCGACGCGCGGGCGAACCACACGCGAGTGGGTCACCGGGCCGGGCGGAATTGGCACACGCGCACACCCCACTGTGTCATTCCAGGCGTCGTGGCGCGTTCGTCCCGGGGGCGGACGGACGGCGACACGCCGCGGGACCGAGGTTTCGCAGCCGCCACCCGCGTCGCGACCACTGGCACGCGGGATGCTTCGGTTCCGGACATCCCCCAAGCACCACTCGGCCCTGCCGGAGTCCCTCCCTCCGGCAGGGCCCCCCCCGCAAGTCGACGCAGCGGCGGTCCCCCGGCCAGCGCGCGACACGCAGCGACCGGGCGGAAGTAGTCCTTTCACCGTCCGACCCGGTCCTTGCACCGTCCGACGCGAATTCTCGCGGTGCTCCGGCACGGAGAATTTGCGGCTCGGCGAGTGCGCTGGTACGCTAATGCTCTGCTTCAGAACCCTTAAGTCTGCCTCACGTTTGCCCCATGCACATCGAGACTCTCAAAGTGTTCTGCGACCTCGTCGACACGGGCAGCTTCTCGGTCGCCGCGGCGCAGAACTTCGTCACCCAGTCGGCCGTGAGCCAGCAGATCCGGACGCTCGAGACGCGCTACGGACGAAAGCTGGTCGAGCGCGCCAAGCGCCGCGTCCGTCCGACGCCTGCGGGTGAGATCTTCTACGACATCGCGAAGGACATCGTCAGCAAGTACCGGGACCTGGAAGGACGCTTGCAGGCCTTCGCCAACGTCGTCGCCGGCACGGTCCGCGTCGCGACGGTGCACTCGGTGGGGCTGTACGAGTTCTCCGACGAGCTCAAGCGCTACGTGAAGGCGTACCCCAACGTCAACATCCGACTCGAGTACAAGAAGTCGAACCAGATCTACGAGGACGTCCTCAGCGGCACGCTCGACGTCGGTGTGATCGCGTACCCGGCCAAGCGCCCGCAGGTCCGGTTGATCCCGTTCCGCGAGGACCGCCTCGTTCTCATCTGCAGCCCGGCGCACCCGTTCGCCCGGCAGAAGAGCATCTCGATCAAGAAGCTCGACGGCCAGAACTTCGTCGGCTTCGAGAAGGACATTCCGACCCACAAGGCGATCGAGCGCGCGCTCCAGAAGCACGCGATCCGCGTCCAGTACGTCGCCGAGGTCGACAACATCGAGGTGATCAAGCGCATCGTCGAGGTTGGCACGGGCATCTCGATCGCACCCGAACCCGCCGTGCGGCCCGAGGTACGCAACAAGTCGCTCGTCGCCATCCCGATCGTCGACGAGACGTTCGTCCGCCCGCTCGGCATCATCCACAAGGAAGGCCGGCACTTCTCTCCGGCGGCGGAGAAGTTCATCGAGACCCTTACCCCGGTCGAGGGCGCGTAGCCCCCGATCGCGCCGGCTCGTCGAGGCGATCGCAGAGCCACAGCTCGACCTCGAGCCGGCGTCGCCGACGCTCGCCAAGGAGGCGCACGAGCGGGTCGTCGCCCGCGACCCGCCCCGCGGGCCGCAGGCGTGCGGAGCGCTCGGCGCCGACTTCCCGGCGCGCGGGCTGCTCGCCGAGCAGTCCGCGAACCGCGACCTTCATGAACAGCGTGCGCTGCAGGACGGCGGTCACCCCCCGCGGCTCGTGCGCGAGCCACGCCGCGAGCCAGTCGCGGCCCCGGGGCGTCGGGTCGAACCGGCATCGTGGTCGCCGGCCGTCCGGCCGCTCCTCGCGCGCGACCGCGAGCCCGCGGCGCTGCAACGAGGCGAGCGCTCCGTACACGTGCGAGCGCTGCACCGCCCGACGCCCGCCGAGCATCGCGTCGATGTGCTTCCAGATCGCGTAGCCGTGACGCACGCCGGCCGCCGTGAGGCCCAGCACGAGATGGTCGAGTGCCATGCCGCGGAGCATGCGCGCCCACGGGGGCGTGACACGAGCCGATCGCGCGTGATCATGTCACAGGCGACAAGCACCCACGCGACGATCGCGCCGGCCTCGCCTACGTGGCGAGGCCGGGCAGCACGCCGGCCGCAAACGCCTCGATCTGCTCGACGCTGCCGAAATCGCCGAACATCACCATGAACCGCTGCACGCCGAGCGCCGCGCGCGCCCGCAGCGCGTCCGCGACCATCTCGCCGGTGCCGATGTGCACGTCCCCGTCGAGCTTCACGAAGCCAGCGAGCTCGCGCCCGATGCGCTCGCGCGCGGCGGGGATCTCGGCCTCGCGCGACACCAGCACGACCATCACCTGCTCGGAGACCTCGACCTCCGCCGGGTCGCGCCCGACCTCCGCGCACAGCTCGAGGAGCCGCGCGCGCCTGGCTGGCAGGTCACGCCAGGCGGGGTTCGGACAGTTCCATCCGTCCGCATGGCGCGCCACCACCCGCAGCAGCCGTTCGCTCGCGCCGCCCAGCAGCAGCGGCAGGCACGTCGGCTTCGGGAGCTGAGGCGCTTCGCACACGCCGTAGTGCGCGCCGGTGAACGTCGCGCGAGCGTCGGTCAGCATGCGCCGCACGATCTGCACCGCCTCGTCGAGCTGGTCGAGGCGAGCCCGCGGCGGCGGGAAGGGATAGCCGTAGGCGCGGTACTCCTCTTCCATCCACCCGGCGCCCAGCCCGAGAACGAGGCGGTCCCCCGACATCTGCGCGAGCGAGGCGGCCATCTTCGCCAGCAGCGCGGGGGAGCGGTACGACTGACAGAGCACGAGCGGACCGAGCAGCAACCGCTCGGTCGCGACCGCGAGTCCGGCGAGCGCGGTGAGCGCGTCGAGGTGCGCCTCGTCGGGACGCGTCGGGAACCAGAAGTGATCATCGAGCCAGAGCGCCTCGAAGCCGAGGCGCTCGACGACGGCTGCGCGCGCACGCAGCGCGTCCCAGTCCAGACCGGCCAGCGGCAGGAAGACGCCGACACGGGGCGTCTCGCGGCGACACGTCATGCGTCACTGATCCCATTCCCACGTGCCTGCGCAAGTCCCGGACTCGCCGTCGGGCCGTTCGACGACCGTGCCAACGACCGCGGGCGGCGAGGTTGACAAGCGCAAGGGCGGTCACGACCATGCCGGGCACATCGAGGGAGCCAGAGGGGACAACTTGGAGATGTCGAGCAAGCACGAGCGGAAGGTCGCGATCGTCGGGGCAACGGGCGTCGCCGGGCAGCAGTTCGTAGCCGTCCTGCAGAACCATCCTTGGTTCCGGATCACGACCCTCGCCGCGTCCGCGCGCTCGGCAGACAAGTCGTACGGTGACGCTCTGCGAGCACCGAACGGCGCGGTCCGCTGGTACTGCGACGAGGAGCCGAGTCCCAGGGTGCTCGCCCTGCCGGTGGTCGATGCAGCGCAGCTCGACCCGTCGGACGTCGACATCGTCTTCACGGCCGTCGAGAGCGACGCGGCGAGAGAGATCGAGCCGCGGCTCGCGAAGCACGTTCCGGTGTTCTCGACCGCGTCGGCGTTCCGCTACGAGGCCGACGTCCCCATCGCCGTGCCCGGCGTGAACCTCGAGCACCTCGACCTCGTCGACACGCAGCGCCGCAACCGCGGCTGGAAGGGCTTCGTCGTCCCGCTGCCGAACTGCACGACGATGGGCATGGTCGTCACGCTGAAGCCTCTGCTCGACGCGTTCGGCATCCGGCAGGTGTTCATGACGTCGATGCAGGGCCTGTCCGGCGCCGGACGTTCGCCCGGCGTCGCGGCACTCGACGTGCTCGACAACATCATCCCGTACATCGTGGGCGAGGAGGAGAAGGTCGCCAAGGAGACGGGCAAGATCCTCGGTCGGGTGGAGGCGGGAGCCATCGCCGCGCACGGCGTGCTCGTCGCCGCGACGTGTACGCGGGCGAACGTCCGCGAGGGGCACACCGAGGCGGTCCAGGTGCAGCTCGAGCGCGAGACCTCCCTCGACCGCGTGCGTGCCGCGTTCGAGGAGTTCGGCCGCGAGTTCTGCGCGCGCGGCCTGCCGTCCGCGCCGCGCCGCATGATCATCCTGCACGACGACCCGTTCCGCCCGCAGCCCCGGCTCGACCGCGAGGCCGACGGCGGCATGGCGACGTCGGTGGGCCGCCTGCGCCTCGACGCGGCCGGGCTGCGCTACGTGCTGGTGTCGCACAACACGAAGATGGGTGCCGCCAAGGGCGCGGTTCTGACGGCCGAGCACCTCGTGGACGCACAGAAGATCTAGGCCGACGCCGTCGGCGCTCCGCTGCACGCGACACGCTGCACGCGTGGCGGTTGAGCGTCGCCGCGCCGGCATTGTACGAGGCTCGCGTGCCGACCGCGCGGGATACCTCGATTTCCCCGGCGCTCCGGCCACCCGCCGGCGCGCCCGGTGTCTCGATTTCTGCAGCGCTCCGGCCGCCCGCCGGCGCGCAGGATGCCTGGATTCTGCTCGCGCTGGGCGCTCTTCTCCTGGTCCCCGGGCTCGGCGCCTATCCGCTCTGGGATCCGGGGGAGGGTCGCAACGCGCTCGCGTCCCGTGAGATGGCCGAGGCGGGGCGCTGGCTCGTACCGCTCCTCTACGGCGAGCCGTACTACGACAAGCCCGCAGCCCTCTTCGGCCTGCTGCGGGCGTTCCGGGCGGCGCTCGGCGAGAGCGAGTTCGCGCTGCGCCTGCCGTCCGCACTGGCGACCCTCGGCACCGTACTGCTGCTGTACCGATTCGCGTGCAAACGGGTCGGGCGCGTCGCGGCGTTCCTCGCCGGCGCCATCTACCTCACGGCGCCCGAGGTCGTCGCGCTCGGGCGCTACTGCAACTTCGACGCCGCGCTCGCCTTCTGCACGACGTGGGCGACGGTCGCGTGGCTCGCCTGGCTCGACGAGCGCCGCGGCACACCGTGGAGCGCCTGGGTCGCGATGGGCCTCGGCGTCCTGGTGAAGGGACCGGTCGCGCTCGTCCTGCCGCTCGCGACCGCCGTCCTGTCGGCCTGGCGACGCGGCGTCGTGCTCGAGGCCGCCCGCGCCGCACGGCCTCTCGCGGGCGCGCTCCTCGTCGCGGCGGTGGTGCTGCCGTGGCTCGCCCCCGCGGCCATCGCCGATCCCGAGTACGTGTACACGTTCCTGATGCGGCACAACGTCGATCGCTACCTGTCCAGCTCCTTCGTTCACGTCCGCGGGCCCTTCTATTTCATCCCGACGATCGCCGCGGGCTTCTTCCCGTGGTCGTTGCTGCTGCCGGCGGCCGTCGCGTGCGTCCCCTGGCGCGGCCACGCCGCCGACGCGGCGATCTGGGCGGGCGCGGTCATCGTCTTCTTCTCGCTCGGGCGGGCGAAGCTCGCGACGTACGTGCTGCCGGCCTTTCCCGCGCTGTCGCTGTGGCTCGCGATCGCGCTCGCCAGCGCACCGCGAGCGCTCGCGATGCGAGAGGGGCGGCTGGTCCGCGGCGCCACGATCCTCTGGTTCGCGGTGCTCGCCCTGCTGCCGCTCGGTGCCCTCGTCTACACGCAGGTCGCGTGGCCGGAGCTGACGCCCGCCCTCCTCGCCACGGTCCCATTGCCGCTCGTCGCCTGGCTGGCCTGGTACCGGATGCGTGCGGACCGCTTCGCGCTGCCCACCGTGTGCACGCTGTTCGCGACGGTCAACGTCGTCGTGCTGATCAGCTTCTACCTGGGCGCGGCCCCCGTCGTGAGCCGCTCGGCGAGCGATGCCCTGCTGGCGCCGGCGGTACGCGACTCGGGGCTTCCGCTGTTCGCCTTTCGCATCCAGCCCGCAAGCCTCGCGTGGTACGCGCGCGTTCCGGTGCGACGCACACGCGACGAGCGGGAGATCGCGGCCGCAGCGAGGCACGGGCCGGTCCTCGTGGTCACGCGCGCGCGCCACGCCCGGCGGCTGCGCGACGCCGGAATCGTCCTGGAGCCGCGGCTGGACACCCGCCGGCACCTCCTGTACGCGACCGTGCCGGTCCCGTGACCGCTCCCCGCATGCTCGGCAAGCCCCTCTCGACGCTTCTCGCCGGCGCCATCGCCGTGCTTCTGCTGTCTTCCGCTCTATACTTGACGGGGCTCGCCGATGTCCCGTTCTACACCAAGGGCGAGCCCCGCGAGGCGCTCGTCGTCTGGGAGATGACGCACGGATCGAGCCTCGTGCTGCCGTTGCGCAACGGCAGCGAGATTCCGTCGAAGCCGCCGTTCTTCCACTGGCTGGCGCTGCTCGTCGCGCTCGTGCGCGGCGTGGTGGACGAGCTCGGCATGCGCTTGCCATCCGCCCTTCTCGCGATCGCGACGGTGCTCGGGACGTACCTCTTCGGCGCCACGACCGGACGCCTCCGCTCGGGGTGGCTCGCCGCGGTCGCGCTGATGTTCAGCTTCGAGTGGCTGCGCGCGGCGCGCGTCTCGCGCGTCGACATGACGCTCGCGTTCTTCCTCTGCGCGGCGCTGCTGTGCTTCGCGATCATGCAGCGCAGCGGCGTCACGCGGGCGCGGCTGTGGATCTTCTACGCGTCGATCGCGGCGGCGACGCTGGGCAAGGGTCCGGTCGGCATCGCGCTGCCCGCGTTCGTCATCCTCGCCTTCGCGTTCACGAGCCCGCTCGATCCGGCGACGTCCGGTCCCGGCACGACGTGGATCGGGCGCATGGCCGCACGCGTGCAGCACACGATCGACACCGGGCTCGCGCTGCGGCCCGTGCAAGGGCTCGGCGCGGTGCTGCTGGTGGTCGGCGGCTGGTACGCCGCGGCCTGGGTGGCCGGCGGCAACGACTTCTTCGTCAAGCACGTGCTGAAGGAGAACCTGTTCCGCGTCATCGACCCCGACGCCCTCGATACCGGCCACGAGCACGGACCGCTGTACCTGCTGCCGAACTTCCTGGTCGGCGCGTTGCCGTGGAGCCTGCTGGCGCCCGCGATCGCGTGGTGGCTGTGGCGCATGCGACCGCTCGACGGGACGACCCGCTACCTCGTGGTGTGGTTCCTCGGCACGATCGTCTTCTACTCGATCCCGGCGTCGAAGCGCTCGGTGTACATCCTGCCCGCGTATCCGGCCGGCGCGTTGCTGCTCGGTCTCGTCCTGGGTCCGGGCCCCGAGGGCGAGGGGCCGCGCAAGCTCGCCGGCTGGGCGCTGTCGGCCAGCGCCGCGGTGACCGGGGTCGCGGGCGTGCTCATCCTGCTGATCTCGCTCGGCCTGCCGGTGGAGGCGATCGCGTCACCGTTCCTGCAGCCGAAGGACCTGCAAGGCCTGCACGCGGCGCTGGTCGCGCTGCGCGAGCAGACCCTGCTCGTGCTCGGCGCCTCGCTCGCGATGCTCGCGGGCGCCGCGGTGACCTGGCGCGAGGCTCCCGGCGCGCACTGGCTGCGCGCCAGCGTCGGCTTCGCCGTGGCACTGCTCGCGCTCTACGCGGGCGTCGTCGGCCCGGTCGAGCGCGGCGTCGCGGGCAGCCGCTCGCTGCGCCCGTTCATGGCCGAAGTGCGCGCGCGTACCCACGGCGCCGAGCTGGGCTTCCTCTGCACCTTCGACTACGGCGCGGTGTTCTACTCGCACCGGCACATCCGCGCGCTGCTCGGCGACGACGCCTGCCGGGACGCGTCGGCGCGCGCCGAGGCGATCACCGACCCGAAGGCACCGCCGTACGTCCTGATGGGCGAGGACGAGGCCACGCGGCTCGGCGACCGGGTCGAGGTGGTCTTGCTGAGCGACGGCACGGGTCCGCAGGGCCGGCAGCGCATGGCGCTCGCCAGCCCGCGCCGCGGCGCTGCGGCCCCGGCATCGGGTGACGATGCGCCGGCCGACCCTTCGGCCGGGGACGGCGCGGACACGCACGCAGGCGGCGCCGAGCAGCCCTGAAGCACCGCGAACGCCGTCGGCCCACCGCGACGCAATGGACGGGCCCCGAGCGAGCGTATACGTAGGGCGCCACATGCGCGGCCGGACGGACGGCCGCGCGTGTGCAGAGCCGCCGGTCGAGGAGATGCAGACCGCAGGGAAACGAGCGCTCGGGACGGCGGTCGCCGAGACGCGAGGTGAGTCCTCGCAGCAGCCCGCCGCGAGCGTCGCGAAGCGCTCGTGGAGCCGCCCGCTCCTGCTGCTCCTCGGATTCGCGACCCTGGGCGTCCTGCTCTGGGAGGTCAATGCCCAGGACCTGCTCGCACGCTTCGTCGCCCTCGGCTGGAGCGCGCCGCTGCTGCTCTGGCCGTACGCCCTGATCGCGCTGGTCGACGGCTGGGCATACTCCTTCACCCTGCCGCGCAACGGGGTGCGGCGTCCGCCGCTGCCCGTGCTGGTGATGATCCGCCTCGCCGGCGAGTCGGTGAACACGCTGACGCCGACCGCGTATCTCGGCGGCGAGCCGGTGAAGGCGATGCTGCTCGTCAAGCGCGGCATCACCACGGCGAGCAGCACGGTGTCGGTCGTGGTCGCAAAAACCGCGCTCACCGTCGGGCAGGTCGTCTTCGTGCTGCTCGGCGTGATGCTGACGCTCGAGCGCTTCGACATCGTGGACCACGGCGACGTGCTGTTCGTCGCGCTGTGCGTCGGCGGCGCGATCTTCGTGGCACTGCTGGTGCGCTGGCAGCAGCGCGGGCTGTTCGTGAAGCTCGCGCGCGTCGCCGAGCGGGTCGGTCTGCGCGGCGCGCGCTTCCAGCGCTTCGCGTCGGTCGCACCGGACATCGACCGCGAGCTCGGCGGCTACTACCGGCAGCGCGGCGGCGACTTCGCGATCACCACCGGGCTGCACTTCCTCGGCTGGCTCCTCGGCACCGTCGAGGTGAAGGTGTTCGCCGACCTGCTGCAGTACCCGATCTCGTGGCGCGACGCGTTCATCATCGAGGCGATCTCGCAGCCGCTCTCGCTCGGCAGCGCGCTCATTCCGGGCGCGCTCGGCGTGCGCGAGGCGGGCGGGGTCGCCATCTTCGGCATGCTCGGGCTCGACGAGTCGGCCGGGCTCGCGCTGTGGCTGCTGCGTCGCGTGCGCGAGGCGGCGTACAACGGCATCGGGCTCATCTACCTGATGTACGCGACGCGGAGGACGGCGACGACATGAGCGACGCGAAAGCCGGCTCGGGCAACCCGGTGGCACGCTGGGCGAAGCTCGCCCTGCCCTGGATCCTGACGATCCTCATCCTCGAGTACTTCCGCCGGCGCTGGAACCTGGGCGCGATCGCCGACACGCTCGCCGGCGCGCGCTGGGGCCTCTACCTCGCGCTGATGATCCCGTACTCGGTGGTCTACTTTCTGCTCGACTCGCTCGCCGTGACGACCGTCGTGCGGCGCTTCCACACGAAGGTCGGCTACCGCGACGTCATGCCCGTGCGCGCGGTGACGTACGTGCTCGCGCTGGTGAACTCCAACGTCGGACAGGGCGGACTCGCGCTGTGGCTGCACCGGCGCGAGGGCATCCCGCTGCTCGCGATCGCCGGGACGTTCGTGTTCCTCGCCTTCATCGAAATCTACCAGCTGGTGCTCTACTCCTCGCTCGGCGTCGCGATCGTCGGCAGCCGAATTCCGGGGATCGGCTGGACGTACACCGTCGCCTACCTGCTGCTCGCCGCGTGGCTCTTCTATTTCAACGGAACGCGCGCCCTCGGCGTCGAGCGGCCAGCGCCCGGACTGCTCGCGACCTTCGGGCGCGCACGGCTCGCCGACTACCTGGTGATCCTGGCGATCAAGAGCCTCGCGCTCGGGCTCGCGATCGTGACGCACTGGGGCGCGCTGCAGCTCTTCGGCATCCACGTCCCGCTCGCGGCCCTGCTCGCGAACCTGCCCCTGATCTTCCTCGGCTCGGCCCTGCCGCTCACGGTCGGCAAGCTGCACGCGGCCGCACTTTGGGGCTACCTGCTCGGCACCATCGGCGGCTACGCGTCGCCGGAGAGCCTCGGCACCTACAGCCTGGTCGCGCACCTCACGTTCCTGCTGATGAACGCAGCGATCGGGATCGTGTTCCTGCCGCGGGCGGGGCGCGAGATCTGGGAGCAGGCGACCGACCGCGGGCGCGACACTGCGACCTCCTCCGATCCTTGACGACCGACCCACGGCTGCGGGGCGTGCTTGCGACCCCCGGAGGCTTGCGATAGCAGGCCGACGTCCTGCGCGCGGACGCGCGCGGGCTTCTCCGGGGGGACGAGGGCAGGCACACGAATGGCGGCCGAGAACGCGCGCCGGCACCGGCCGGATCACCGCCTCCTTCTCCCGGCGCTCCAGGTCCTGGGCCTGGCCTCGCTGTGGCTGGTCTTCTCCGGCAAGTTCGACCTCCAGCACGCCGGATTCGGCGCGTTCTCGATCGCGCTGGTCCTCTGGCGTACCAACCGCTTCGTGGTGTCGAAGCGGCACCCCGCCGAGAGCGAGGCCCTCGCCGCGATCCGTCCGCTCAAGCTCGCGGCCTACGTCGCCTGGCTGGTGAAGGAGATCGTGGTCGCGAACATCGACGTCGCGAAGATCGTCCTCAAACGCGACATGCCCATCGACCCGGCGCTGATCCGCTTCGACAGCACGCTCCGGACCGACCTCGCGCGGGTGATCCTCGGCAACTCGATCACCCTGACTCCCGGCACGCTGACCGTCGAGATCGAGGGGAGCAGCTTCCTCGTGCACAGCATCAGCGCCGACGGGGCGACCGGGCCGGCCATCGACGAGATGCAGCGCAAGATCGCCGCCCTGTTCGGGGACCCCGAACCGCCGAAGATCGTCTACCACACGGCGCGATCCATCTCGGCCGCCCGGGAGCGGAAACCGTGAACATCGCGATCTTCGGGATGATGCTCGCCCTGGTGGTAGCGGTCTTGCTCCCCCTCTACCGGGTGGTGAAGGGTCCCACGGTCTTCGACCGGATGATGGGCGTCGGCGTGATCGGCACGAAGGCCGTGCTGCTGGTCTGCCTCGCCGGATTCGCCTACCAGCGGGTCGACATGTTCATCGACATCGCGATCTCGTACGCGATGCTGAACTTCTTCGGAACCGTCGTGGTCGCGAAGTACCTCGACCATTCCGGCGCGAGGGAACGGTGATCCCCGCGATCGCCACCGCCGTGGGCATCGGCCTGGTCGTCGCCGGCATCGCGTTCGCTCTCATCGGCAGCATCGGCGTGCTGCGACTGCCCGATTTCTACACGCGCATCCACGCGGCGAGCAAGCTCGACACCATATCGCTCGGGCTGTGCATGACCGGGCTCGCGATCCTGCAGGGGCCCGACCTCAACGCCGTCAAGCTGATCCTCATCTTCGTGTTCGCGAGCATCGCCAACCCGGCAGCGGCGAACGCTCTCGGCCGCTCGGCGATCCGCGCCGGACTCGAGCCGTGGTCCGCCGGTCGCGACAGGAAGGGCGCTCGCAGGTGATCTTCGTGCTCTTCGTGGTCGCGATCGTGGCCGCCGTCGTGGCGCTGCAGGTGACGGATCTGCTCGCCGCCGCGGCGCTGCTGTCGGTGTTCAGCTTCGTCGTGGCGCTGCTCTACGGGGCGCTCGGCGCCGTCGACGTGGGCTTCAACGAGGCGGTGCTCGGCGCCGGAGTCACCGGCGTGCTGCTGGTGGTCGCCCTCTTCCACACGCGCCGGGGATCCGTCGATTGAAGGCAGCAGCACTTCTCGTCCTCGGAGCGCTCGGGCTCGTGCTGCTCGCCGCCGGAGCCGGCCTGCCGCTCTACGGCGACCCGACCGCCCCGGCGTCGCTGCACGTCTCGGACGACTACGTGCGCGGCTCGATGGTCGACGCGCACACCCCGAACATCGTCACGACGATGATCGCCGACTACCGCGGCTTCGACACGCTGGGCGAGACCATGGTCGTGTTCTCCGCCGGCCTCGCCTGCATGCTGCTGCTGCGCACGCCGGAGCGCGGCCGCATCCCGACGCTCGGCCGTCCGAAGGGCAACGTCATCACCGACATCGTCACGCGCGCGATGATCCCGGTGATCCAGCTGTTCGCGCTCTACGTGGTGTTCCACGGCCACTACAGCCCCGGCGGCGGGTTCCAGGGCGGTGCGCTCATCGCGACGACCATCCTGCTCGCGCGCATGGTGCTCGGCTTCGAGCACTCGCAGGCGCTGTTCCCGACCGCGCTCGGAACGCCGCTCGGCCTCGCCGGCGTGGCGATCTACGCCGGCGTCGGCTTCGTCGCGCTGCTGTTCGGCGGCAACGCGCTCGACTACTCGTACCTGCCGCTCGGGCTGCCGAAGGACATGCTGCGCAACTGGGGAATCCTGTTCGTCGAGATCGGCGTCGCGTTCGGCGTCATGGGCACGCTGGTGTCCATCTTCGACGACCTGCTGACGGGCGGACGCCGGGCCTGAGCATGGACATCACCGCGCTCGTGACCGGCCGCTGGCCGTACCTGTTCACCATCGTCCTGCTGCTGATCGGCCTGTACGGCATGCTGGTCAAGCAGAACCTGATGAAGAAGGTCTTCGGTCTGAACATCTTCCAGGGCGCGATCATCCTGTTCTTCATCGTGCACGCCTACAAGCACGGCGCGACGGTTCCGGTGCTCGACGACATCAGCGGCACCGACCCCGCGCGCTACGTGAACCCGATCCCGCACGGCCTCATGCTGACCGCGATCGTGGTATCGGTCGCGACCACGGGCGTCGCGCTGGCACTGCTGATCCGCATCTACCGGACGTTCGGCACGATCGACGAGAAGGATCTGCTCGTCCGCCTGCGAGACGAGGACCCGCAGCGGTGACGCCGTTTCCCGAGAGCGACCTGCCGATCGCGATCACGATGCTCCTGCTGTTCGGAGCCATCCTGACGATCGCCGCGGGTCTCGTGCGCCGCAGCTTCGCGTGGCCGGTCGTACTCCTCACGCTACTCGTCGTGCTCGGCGACGCGATCGCCATGCTGCTCGCGATCGTGCGCGGCGGGCCCCTGCGACACACTCTCGGGGGGTGGGCGGCACCGATCGGCATCGAGTACGTCGTCGATGCGCTGGGCGCGTTCGTCGTCGTGGTGATCGCCGCGGTGTCGGTCGCGGTGACCGTCTACGCGCGCGCCGCCGTGCGCGCCGAGAACCCGGACCAGGAGGTGGCGTTTCTCGGCATGATGCTGACGCTGCTCCTCGGGCTGACCGGCATGGTGCTCACCGGCGATCTCTTCAACCTGTACGTGTTCTACGAGATCAGCTCGCTCGCCGGCTACGCCCTGCTCGCCATCGGCGACCGGAAGGCGCCCGTCGCCGCGTTCCGCTACTTGATCCTCGGCACGACCGGCGCATCGTTCTACCTGCTCGGCATCGGCTTCCTCTACGTGCTGACCGGAAGCCTCAACATGGCCGACGTCGCGCGGCTGCTGCCGACGCTGCACAACAACCCCGCGCTGCCGGTCGCGATCGCGCTGGTCGTGGCTGGCGTCGGGCTCAAGACGGCGCTCTTCCCGCTGCACGGCTGGCAGCCCGACGCCTACACGTACGCGAGCAGCACCACGACGGCGATCATCGCGCCGATCATGACCAAGGTGTCGGCGTTCGTGCTGCTGCGGCTGCTGTTCTTTGTCTTCGGCGTCGACCTCGTGACGCGCCTGCTGCCGACCGGTTCGATCCTCGCGTGGCTGTCGGCCGCGGGCATCGTCGTCACGTCCGGGATGGCGATCGCGCAGCGCGACGTGAAGCGCATGCTCGCGTACAGCTCGGTCGCGCAGGTCGGGTACGTCGGGCTGGGCATCGGGCTCGCGAATCCGTGGGCGCTCACCGGTGCCGTCCTGCACATCCTGAACCACGCGACGATGAAGTGCTGTCTCTTCCTCGTCGCGGGCAGCGTCGCGCTGCACGCGCGGCGCCGGACCGTCGCCGAGTACGCCGGGCTGGGACGCATGATGCCGTGGACCTTCGCGAGCTTCACGCTCGCCGCGGTCGCGATGGTCGGCTTGCCGCCGACCAACGGCTTCTTCAGCAAGTGGTACCTGCTGCTCGGGACGATCCGCTCGGGGAGCTGGCCGCTGGTCGCCGTCGTCGGCGCGTCGAGCCTGCTGACGGCGGTGTACTTCTTCCGCCTGCTGGAGAGCATCTACACCGCCCCGGCGACGGCGAAGCCGGAAGCTCCCGCCGGCGACCCGGAGGCCGCGATGCTCGTGCCGACGATCGCGCTCGGCGTGGCCGTGCTGGTGCTGGGCCTCTGCAACTCGTGGTTCGTGACGCAGGTGCTGCAACCCGCGCTGCCCGCCGCGGTCCGGCTGCCGGGGTCCTGACGTGGAGCCGATCGTCGAGCCGAGCCTGCGTCCGCTGATCGCGATCCTCGCGTCGCTGGTCGCGGTGCCGCTGATCGTCGCGAGCGGCCGCCGGCCGAATCTGCGCGACACGTGGAGCGTGCTCGCGGCACTCGTCAAGGCCGGCGTCGTGCTGTCGATGCTGCCCGACGTGCTCGCCGGACGCATGCCGACGTGCCGGCTGTGGGACGTCTCGCCGGGCATCGCGCTCGAGCTGCGCGTCGACGCGCTGGGCCTCGTCTTCGCGATCGTGTCGAGCGTGCTCTGGGTGCTGACCTCGTTCTATGCGATCGGCTACGTGCGCGGCGCGGGCGAGAAGAAGCAGACGCGCTTCTTCGCGAGCTTCGCGCTCTCGCTGTCGTCGGCGGTCGGCATCGCGTTCGCAGGCAACCTGCTCACGTTCCTGATCTTCTTCGAGATGCTGACGGTCGCGACCTACCCGCTCGTGCTGCACAAGGAGACCGACGCCGCCCGTCGCGGCGCGCGGACGTACCTCGCGTACACGCTCCCCGCGGGCATCGCGCTGCTGATCGCGATCGCCATCACCTGGTCGATCGCGGGCTCGCTCGAGTTCGTGCCCGGCGGCTTCCTCGACCGGACGACGGCGTCGCCCGCGCTGCTGTCGACGCTGTTCGTGCTGTTCGTGGTCGGCGTCGGCGTCAAGGCGGGGCTCATACCGATGCACGCGTGGCTGCCGGCGGCGATGGTCGCGCCGACACCGGTCAGCGCGCTGCTGCACGCGGTCGCGGTGGTGAAGGCCGGCGTGTTCGGCGTGCTGCGGGTCACCGGCTTCGTGTTCGGCCCGAAGCTGATGCACGAGCTGTCGCTCGACGCCTGCCTTGCATGGCTCGCCGGCGCCACGGTCGTGCTCGCCTCGCTGCTCGGGCTGTCGCAGGACAACCTGAAGCGCCGGCTCGCCTACAGCACCGTCGGCCACCTCGCCTACATCGTGCTCGGCGCCGCGCTGGTGAACGTCTGGAGCTGGACGGGGGCGATCCTGCACCTCGCCTTCCACGCGACGATGAAGATCACGCTCTTCTTCTGCGCCGGCGCGATCTACGTGCGGACGCACAAGGAGAACGTGAGCGAGCTCGCCGGGATCGGGCGTCGGATGCCGTTCACCATGGCGGCGTTCGCGATCGGCAGCCTCGGTCTGGCTGGCGTGCCCGGGATCAACGGCTTCGTCAGCAAGCTCGGCCTGCTCACCGGCACCGTGCAGGCCGACCAGCTGGCGCTGCTCGCGCTCCTGCTCCTGAGCGGGGTGCTCAACGCCGCGTACTTCTTCCCCATCGTGCACACGGCGTTCTTCCGCCGCGGCGACGGCGAGACCGGGTTCGCCGAGGCGAGCCCGTGGATGGTCGTACCGCTCGTCGTGACGGCGCTGTTCTCGGTCGTGCTCGGACTCGCGCCCGATCTCGGCGTGCACGCCTGGGACCTCGCCGTGGCGACCGCGTCGCAGGTGACCGGAGGCGCACTGCCGTGAAGCTCGCCACGCCCACCGGACGCGAGACCGCGATCGGCGCGGTCGTCGGCGTCGTGACGCTCGCGCTGCCGCTGGTCTTCCCCACCGAGGACCACTTTCCGTGGGACGGCATCCCCGGCTTCTACGCGATCTACGGCGCCGTCGGCTGCGCCGCGCTGGTCGTCGTGAGCAAGTGGGTCGGACGCGTGCTGCTGGTGAAACCTCCCGACTGGTGGGGCGAGGAGAGCGACACCGACGAGGATCCGGCATGAGCGTGCTGGTTCCTCCGGGCCTGCTGCTCGTGGTGGGGGCGGCGCTGCTCGCCGTGCTGCCGCGCGCCGCGCGTGCGGCGGTCTCGGTGCTGCTGCCGCTGCTGGTGGTCGCCTACTCCGCAACCTTCCTGCCCGACGGCACGACGGTGTCGTACCCGTTCATGCAGTTCTCGCTCGAGCTGGTGCGTGCGGACCGCCTGTCGCTGCTGTTCGGCGGGATCTTCTGCGTCACCGGCGCGCTCGCCGCGCTGTACGCGAGCCACGAAGGCGACGTGCGACAGCAAGTGGCCGCGATGCTGTACACGGCAGGTGCGGTCGGCGTGTCGTTCGCGGGCGACCTCCTGACCCTCTGCTTCTTCTGGGAGCTGCTCGCGATCGCGGGGACGGTGCTGGTCTGGTCGGGCGGCACGCGCGCCGCGACGCGCGCCGGCAAGCGCTACGTGCTGCTGCACCTCGCGGGCGGCGGCCTGCTGCTCGCCGGCATCGCGCTGCAAGTCGCGCACACCGGCTCGATCCGCTTCGACGCCTTCGATCCGGCCGCTCCGACGCTCGCCGCCTGGCTGATCCTCGCCGGCTTCTGCCTCAACGCCGGTGTACCGCCCTTGCACGCGTGGATTCCGGACGCGTACCCGCGCGCGACGATCGCGGGCTCGGTCTTCCTCGCCGCGATGACCACCAAGAGTGCCGTGTACGCGCTGCTGCGCGGCTTCGCCGGCTGGGACGTCCTCGTCACGTTCGGCGTCGTCATGGCGCTCTACGGCGTCTTCTTCGCGGTGCTCGCGTCCGACCTGCGGGTGCTGCTGTCCTACCACATCATCTCGCAGGTCGGGTACATGGTGGTCGGCGCCGGCATCGGGACGGCGCTCGCCGTGGACGCGTCCGCGGCGCACGCCGTCAATCACCTGATCTACAAGGGCCTGCTCTTCATGTGCGCAGGCGCCGTGATCGCGACCACCGGGCGCGGCAGCCTCGCGGATCTCGGCGGGCTGCGCTCGCGGCAACCGCTCCTGCTCGGGCTCTACATGATCGGCGCGCTGTCGATCAGCGGCGCGCCGCTGTGGAACGGCTTCGTGAGCAAGGGGATGCTGCTCAAGTCGGCGGGCGATCTGCACCGCGACTGGACGGTGCTGCTGCTGGGCCTGGCCTCGGTCGGCACGTTCATCAGCGTCGGGCTCAAGCTGCCGTACTTCGTGTGGTTCCACGGGAAGAGCGGCATCGAGCCGAAGCCCGTGCCGCCGCCGATGCTCGCGGCGATGGTGTGCGCGGCGTTCCTCTGCACGCTGCTCGGACTCTTCCCCGGACTGCTCTACCCGTTCCTGCCGCACCCGACGGACTACGATCCGTTCACCACGACGCACGTGATCGAGATCGTGCAGCTCTTCGTGTTCTCCGGGTTCGCGTTCTACATCCTGCTGCCGAACCTCTCTGCGGCCCGGAAGACGCTGGCCGACGTGGACTTCTTCTATCGTGCGCCGGCCCGGCTCGTGCGAAAGCTCTTCGTGGGGCGCGTCGACGCCGCCTTCGGTACCGTCCAGACGGTCGCCGACCGGATCACCGACAGGCTCGCGAACGCGCTGCGCGACCCGACCGCCTGGTTCGCCGAGGGACGCCGCCGCGGGGAGGACTACGACCCCGACCGTAGCCGTCCGCCGCTGCTCTCGCCGCTCGTGGTCACGATCGCGACCTTCGTCGGGATCGCGGTCGCGCTGCTGGCCTGGCAGGGCTGAGACGCATCCCGCCCGTCAGGCGCGCGAATCGAGCTCCCGGTCGCGCTTCGCGCCGGCGACGAGCCGCAGCGCGAGCGGTGACAGGTTCAGCACCGCGACCGCCACGCTCGCCGGCAGGATCCAGTCGCCGTCGATCCAGCCTGCGATCGCGGCGCTGCCCGCCAGCACGGCGCCATAGTTGACGATCCCCGCCGCGTGTCCGGCGCGATCGGCTGGCCCGCGTCCGCTCGGCCGCGGGGCCACGGGCAAGGCAACGGCCACCCGCGTGGGCAGCGACGCGACCGCGAGCCCGCCGAGCGCGAGCGCCACGGCCGCCGGCAGAAGCCACGCGACGACCCGGACCGACGCGAGGCCGGCGAGCGCGGACACGACGAACACGCCATCGCCGAGCACGTCGAGGAACGCTCCGGCGCGCGAAGCGGTGCCCAGACGGCGTGCGAGGCGTCCGTCGACGAAGTCGCTCGCAGCCGCGGCCACCGCGATCGCGAACGGCAGCGACGCACTCACCTCCAGCGCCAGCACGAAGATCGGACCGAGCAGCAGGCGCAGCAGCGACAGCGACCACGGCAACCACCACCGCCGCCGGCCGCCACCGTCAAGCACCGACCGGGGCGCCGCCCCCGGAAGCTGCCCCGATGCCTCGGCTGTGTGCATTCCGGAGGACCCTGTTCTAAGAAAGCGTGATGGCATTCAAGTTCTGCCCCGAGTGCGGCGCGGCCATCGAGCCGGAGTCCCGCTTCTGCACCGGCTGCGGCCAGCCCATCGGCGGGCGCACGGCTTCGACCTCCGGGCTTCCCGTCGCGGGGATCGCGGCGCTCGTCAGCCTGGTGCTGCTCGGCGGCGGCTTCTGGCTCTACTTCCGCCTCGCGCCGACGCCGCCACGGGGCCTCAAGCCGGGGGAGGGGGCGCCGCCTCCGGCCGCCGCGGGAGCACCCGCCGCCGCACCGGGTGCCGCCGCGGCGACCACCGCTTCCGGCGCGCCGCACCCGCAGATCGAGCTGCCCGACGACATCAAGAAATACATCCAGCAGGTCGAAGCCGACGCGAAGGCGAAGCCGAAGGACGCCGCCGCATGGGAGACCGCCGCGCGCGTCCAGTATCGAGCATCGCGGCTCGATCCGTCGTACACCGACGCCGCCACCGCGTCGTACCAGCACCTGCTCTCGATCGACCCGAAGAACCTCGAAGGCCTGCGCGGTCTCGGCAACGTCGCCTACGATCGACAGGAACGGGAGACGGCGATCGAGTACTACCGGAAGTACCTCGAGGTGAAGCCCGACGACCCCGAGGTGCGGACCGATCTCGGCACGATGCTGTTCGAGTCGGGCGACGTCGAAGGGTCGCAGCGCGAGTTCAAGTCCGTCATCGCGAAGAACCCGCAGTTCTTCCAGGCGTACTTCAACCTCGGCATCGTCCACGAGGCGCAGGGCGACCGCGAAGCCGCGAAGGTCGAGCTGACCAAGGCGCGCGACCTCGCGACCGACGACAACGTGAAGACCCGCATCGGCGCACTCATCTCCGCCGCCGAGCGCGGTGTCCCCTTCTCGCAGGCCGCGGAGGAGTTCGTCGCGCAGCAGCAGGCTCGAGCGGCCGGCGCAGCCCCGGCCGGTGCACCTGCCGGCATGCCCGCTGGCGCAGCGCCGGCGGCGCCGCCGATGGCGGGAGGGGCACCCGCCGCCGCCCCCGCAAGTGACGCGAAGTCCTTCCCGGAGAGCGTCGAGCAGACCTTCCGCGGCAACCCGGTCGCGGGGCCGAAGGTCGCGAAGGTCGAGTGGCTCGCCCCCGACAAGGGCCGTGTCGTGATGAACGGATTCCCGATGCAGGCCATGCCCGATGCGATGCGCGACATGTACCTCGAGAAGATGGCCAAGGGCGTGCGCGACGGGAAGGCGAAGTTCGCCATCGGCGGCCCGGTGAAGATCGAGATCGTCGACGGCGCGAGCGGCGACGTCATGGCGACGGTCGAGGCAAACTGAGCGCAGCCGCACGGCGGGCGGGCGACGCCCTTCCCGCAGATCGTCGGCGGTGGAAGGCTCCGGGAGCGGGCGGACCGACCGGGTCAGCTCCGCCGCTGCCCCGATGAGCGAGCCCAGCGTCGCGACCAGACTGCCGGTGGGCTTCGAGCGCTTCCACGGCAGTGCCTTCCCGAACTACCAGCTCGACCGTGCGCACGCGCTCGGCTTCGCGGACCGCGACGAGCTGCGCGCTGCGGCCTCGTGAGCTCGTTCGTTCGGTGACGCGGTGACGGTCTTCAGCGCGCTCGCCGAGCACGCCGAAGGCGAAGGTCGCCTGCGCAACGCGACGAGCTACCTCCGCCTCGCCGAGTTCTTCACGCCCAAGGGATCCGGCACCGGGCTCTCCGCCTAGCGGCGTTACCGCGATCTGTTCGACCGGGTATTCGGGCACGACGGCCCCGTCCGTCACGAGATCGCCTACGCGGGAGCGACGATTCCTGCGTACCGACTTCCTGCCACGGGATCGCCCCGTCGCGGGACGGTCCTGCTGCACGGCGGGTTCGACTCGCTGATCGAGGAGTTCTACGCGATCTGGGAGCGCATCGCGGCGAGCGGCTTCGAAGGCCCGGGGCAGGGCGGCGCGCGCGCCCTCGGCGGGCTGACCTTCGATCACGACTGGGAGAAGCCCGTGGCCGCCGTCCTCGACCGCTTCGCGATCGAGCGCGCCGCGATCGTCGGGATCTCGATGGGCGGCTACTGGGCGATCCGCGCGGCGGGACGGGAGCCGCGCATCGACCGGGTGGTGAGCTGGCCGCCGGTGTACGACTGGCTGTACCAGCTGCCGGCTCCCGTACGCGCGGCTGTCCGCCCCATGTTCCGCTTTCGCGGATTCATGAACTGGAGCATCCGGGTCTGCACGCGGCTCTTTCCGGTGCTGCGCCACGCGGTGGACCAGGCGCTGTACCTGGTCGACCGCCACGAGCCGATGGCCGCGGCCGACTGGTTTCCCGGCATGAACGCGGCACACCTCGGCAGCGAGCGCGTCACGCAGGACGTGCTGCTCTGCTGCGGAGAGAACGATGCGTTCCAGCCGCCGGTGCTGACCCGCTGCCAGGCCGAAGCGCTGTCGTCGGCGCGATCGGTGTCCGTGCGGACGTTCACCGCGGCCGAGCACGCCGACAGTCACTGCCAGATGGGCAATCTCGATCTCGCCTGGCGCGTGGTGACGACGTGGCTGCGCGACGGTAGCGTTCTCCCGGCCGGGCACTCGCCAAGCCCGTAGGGTCGGCGCGACGCGCTACCAGCCGAGCGAGGTCGGCGCGACGCGCTACCAGCCGAGCGAGGTCGGCGCGACGCGCTACCAGCCGAGCGAGGTCGGCGCGACGCGCTACCAGCCGAGCCGCGCTCTCAGCTCGCGCGCCTGCACACGCGACAGCTCGACCGGGCTCGACTGCGCGTCCTTCATCACCAGCCGATAGCGGCCGCCGAACCAGCGCGCGATCTCTTTGACCTGCTCGAGATTCACGATCCTCGACTTGTGCGCGCGGAAGAAGACCTGGGGATCGAGGCGCTCCTCGAGCTCGCGCAGGGTGAAGTTGGTCATCAGCGAGCGCCCGTCGACGTGCGCGTAGACCAGCCGCGACTCGACGGCGAACCAGAAGATGTCCTTGACGGGCACGACGAGGATCTTGCGCGCGGTGTGGACCGGGATCTGCGAGGCGTAGATCCGACCCGGTTCGGCGGCGCGCGCGACCGTGTCCTGGTCCGGGCGCGCGCGACCGTCGGCGATCTTCTGCCGCACGCGCCCGACGGCGTCGGCGAGACGCGGCTGCGAGAACGGCTTGAGCAGATAGTCGAGCGCCTCGACCTCGAAGGCCTTGATCGCGTGCTGGTCGTAGGCGGTCGCGAAGATGACGTGCGGCGGGTCCTTGACGGCGCGCAGCACGCCGAAGCCGTCCATGCCCGGCATCTGCACGTCGAGCACCACGAGGTCGGGGTTCTGTACCTCGATCAGCCCGATCGCGGAGGGGCCGTCGCCAGCCTCGCCGACGAGCTGCACGTCCGCAATCTTCTTCAGGAAGCTCTTGACGCGGTCGCGCGCCAGCGGCTCGTCGTCGACCACGACCGTCCGGATCGCGTTCATCAGTGCACCGTTCCCGCGGGCGCGGCGTGGCCGCCCTGCGGCACGCGCACGACGATGCTCGTCCCCTGGCCCGGCTGGCTGTCGATCCGCGGCGCGTACTCTGCCCCGTAGAGCTGGACCAGTCGGTCGTGCACGTTGCGCAGCCCGACCCCCGCCGACAGCGCGGCGTCGACGCCCGTCGCCATCCCCACGCCGGTGTCCCGGACGACCACGCGCAGGTCGGTGCCTTCGAGTGCCGCCTCGATCGACACGGTTCCGCCGCCCACCTTCTGCGACACGCCGTGGCGCACCGCGTTCTCGACCAGCGGCTGGAGGATGAGCGTCGGCACCGTTCCGTGCAGCGCCCCGTCCTCGACCACGAAGTCCACGGCGAGCCGGTCGCCGAAGCGCGCGCGCTCGATGTCGAGGTAGGCGTCGGCGATGTCGAGCTCGTCCTGCAGCGTGACGAACGACCGGTTGTCGCTCTGCAGCAGGTAGCGGAAGATCTCTGCGAGACGCTCGACGCACGCCTCCGCGCGCACCGGATCCGTCGAGATCAGCTGCGCGATCGAGTTCAGGCTGTTGAACAGGAAGTGCGGGTTGATGCGCGCGCGCAGCGCCTCGAGCTGTGCGACCGACGCCATCTCGCGCGCCTGCAACTCGCGCTTCTCGAGCAGGAAGATCTGCCACCAGCTCTGGTTGAAGCCGACCACCGCCAGCAGCCCGACCGGCACGATCGGGAACGCGAAGTACAGAACCGGCAGCTTCGCGATCCAGTCGGCCGGGACGACCACGTTCACGTCGCCGCCGCTGTAGCCCGAGAGCATCCACCGGCCCTGGGTGACCAGGAGGGTGCCGTTGACCAGCAGGAACGAGGTCGCCGTGATCGCCAGCAGGCTGACCACTATCTGCAGCGCCGCCGCCCTGCCCCGGGGCGCCCGTGCGAACCGCGGGAACACCCACACCCACAGCAGGAGCGTCGCGACCGCGTAGACGCCAGCGCCGATCAGCGAGCTCACCAGGGGCGACCAGCGCTGCACCATGATGCACTGGACTCCACCGACCTGCAGGCCGGTCGCCAGCGCAGCGCCGAAGATCAGCTTCGCCTGGCTGCGCAGCCTGCTCGCGGGCTGGTCACGAAGGGTCGCCATCGCACCGTTTCCTAGCCGCTCCATATCATCATGATCGCGGCGATCGCACCCCGGAAGTCAGCCCGGACGCGGCGAAGGGTCGCTCCCGGGGGCCCAACCGTCGAAAGCGCCGCGCGTCCCGGTGCGCGCAGACGCCAGCGCGTCGCGCGGGGCCTTGCCGGACGCGCTCGCCGGTGGTGGCGGCACGCCACGGGATCCGCCCGCGGCCCCCCGGGTGCGTGGTGGGAAGCCCGGCCTGGGCCAGCCCGGCGAACGGGCCCGGCAGGGCGCCACACACATGTCCACTGGAAACCGCGCCACCCCGTTGCTTACACCGGGCGGGTGAGCGCCGGCCCCCGTTCTCAGCCCTGCATCCCGCTGCGCGTCGGCATCCTCGGCGGCGGCCAGCTCGCGCGCATGACCGCCGAGGCCGCCCGCGCGCTCGGCCTCGAGACCGTGGTGCTCGACCCCGACACCGACGCACCTGCGGGCCAGGTCACGCGGCTGGTGATCGGGCCGCTCGAGCCGCACGACGCACTCGCGCGCTTCGCCCGCCAGATCGACCTCGCGACGCTCGAGAACGAGTTCGTTCACCGTGGCGCCCTCGAGTACCTCGCCGAGCACGGCGTGATGGTACGCCCGTCGATCCACACCTTCGGCGTGATCCTCGACAAGCTCCACCAGCGCGCCCACATGGACGCGGCCGGCCTGAGCCCGACACCGTACGCGCCGATCGAGTCGCCCGGCGAAGTGCCGGCGTTCGCCGCACGCCACGGCTGGCCGGTCGTCCTGAAGACGCGGTCCCAGGGCTACGACGGGCGTGGCGTGGCGATCGCGCATGACGCCGGCGAGGTCGATGCCGCCTGGCAGCGGCTGGGTTCCGGGGTACGCCCGCTGATGGCCGAGGGTTTCGTGTCGTTCACGAGCGAGCTGGCCGTGATGGTGGTCCGCGACGCGTACGGCAACGTCGCGACCTACCCCGTCGTCGAGACGGTGCAGGAGGAGTACGTCTGCCGCGTCGTCCGCGCGCCCGCCGCCGTGCAGCCCGCGATCGCCGATCAGGCGCGCCACGTCGCGGCCCAGGCGATCACGGCAATCGAGGGTGTGGGCGTGTTCGGCGTCGAGCTGTTCCTCGGCACGGACGGCCGTGTGACGGTCAACGAGATCGCGCCGCGCCCGCACAACTCGGGCCACTACACGATCGACGCCTGCGTCGCCTCGCAGTTCGAGAACCACCTGCGTGCCGTCGCCGGGCTGCCGCTCGGCTCGACCTCGATGACCGCACCCGCCGCCGTGATGGTCAACCTCATCGGTACGCGCAGCGGCACGATGGACCACCTGCACACCGGCGCGCGGCAGGTCGGCGACGCCTGGGTGCACCTGTACGGCAAACGCCAGCTGCGTCCTGGCCGCAAGATGGGTCACGTGACGGCCGTCGGCGCGACGCTCGACGAGGCCGAGAGCCGCGCGCAGAGGGCAGCCGGGGAGCTCGGGCTCTAGCCCGTCGGCGGCCCGTTCATCTCTCGACGCATCGCGCCTGATGGGCTAGGTCAGAACGATGTCCGAGCCGTCGAGTGTCGCGGGCCGCAAGCGCGAGCCCGTCGTCGGCATCATCATGGGCAGCGACTCGGATCTGCCCGTGCTGCAGCAGGCTGCCGACGTTTGCGCCGAGTTCGCCGTTCCCTGCGAGGTACGGATCGTCTCCGCGCATCGCACGCCGGTCGACATGGCGGACTACGGCCGCACGGCGCGCGAGCGCGGCCTCCGCATCATCATCGCCGGTGCAGGCGGGGCGGCCCACCTGCCGGGAATGGTCGCCGCGCACACCACGCTGCCGGTGATCGGCGTGCCCGTGCCGACGGAGCACCTGCGCGGACTCGACTCGCTGCTGTCGATCGTGCAGATGCCGGCCGGCGTACCGGTCGCGACCGTCGCGATCGGCGGCGCCAAGAACGCGGGGCTGCTCGCGCTCCAGATCCTCGCCGTCGCGGACGCGGAGCTGGCGGCGCGGCTCGACGCGGCGCGCAGCGCGATGGCCGAGACCTCGCGCCAGAAGAACCGATACGTGGTCCGCGACAAGCCGCGCGCGCGGCAGTGATCAGCCGGCCGATCCATCTCTCTGCCGCCGCGATCGCCGCGGGCGCGGGCGGGCGCGTCGTGCAGGGCGACCCGCAGCGGCTCTTCCGGGCGGTGGCCCTCGACTCGCGCGACGTTCCGCCCGGCGCGCTCTTCATCGCCCTGCCCGGAGCGCGCGTCGACGGCCACGACTACGCTGGCGACGCCGTCGTCAGGGGGGCGGGCGGTGCGCTCACGTCGCGCGACCTCGCGGTGCCGCTGCCGCCCGACACGGTCGAGATCCGCGTCGCCGACACGCTCGCGGCGGTACAGGCCCTCGCGCGCGCGCACCGCGACGAGCTGGCCGCGAAGGTCGTCGGCGTCGCCGGCAGCAACGGCAAGACGACGACGAAGGAAACCATCGCGGCGGTGCTCGCAACGCGCGGCGCGACGTTCGCGACGCCGCGCAACGAGAACAGCCAGATCGGCACACCGCTGACCATCCTCGCGACGCCGCGCGATACCGCGTTCCTCGTGCTCGAGCTCGGCACGAGCGAGCCCGGCGAGCTCGACCGTCTCGGCGCGATCGCGCGTCCCGACGTCGCGGTGGTCACGGCCGCCTTCGCGGAGCACCTCGAGTGGCTGGGGAGCGTCGAAGGCGTGGTCGCGGCGGAGACCGAGCTGCTCGACCACCTGCGTCCGGGCGCCGTCGCGTTCGTCGGCTCGGCGGAGCCGCTGCTGCTCGAGGCCGCACGCAGACGGACGCAGGTCACGGTGCGCGCCGTCGGCGAGCGTCCGGAAGACGACTGGCGCATCACGGAGATCCGCCTCGCGCGCGACGGCACGCACTTCACCCTCGCCGCACCGGGCCGCGCGCCACGCGCGTGGCACGTGCCGCTGCTCGGTGGTCCGGCCGCGTGGGCGGCGACATTCGCGATCGCGGTCGGCGAAGAGCTCGGACTCGATGCCGACGCCATCCAGCGCGGCCTCGGCACGGTGGCGGCCGTCGCGCACCGGCTGCTCCCGATCGCGCATCCGCGACGGCCGCTGTTCCTCATCGACGACACCTACAACTCGAACCCCGCGTCGTGCCTCGCGGCAATCGACACCGCGGTCGCGCTCGCAGCACCCGGCGATCACCTCGTGCTGGTGCTGGGCGACATGCTGGAGCTCGGCACGGCGAGCGACGACGCGCACCGCGAGATCGGCGCCGCCATCCGCGACCGCGCACCCGGAGCGACCGTCGTCGCGGTCGGACGCGCGTCCCGGCTCGTCGCCGAGGTCGCACGGCGCGACGGCATCGCCGTGCACGAAGCGGGCGACGCCACCGGCGCTGCGGCGGTCGTCGAGCGCCTGCTCGGCGACGCGAACCCGACGACGCTCCTCGCCAAGGGCTCGCGCGGCATCGGGCTCGACCGCGTGGTCGCCCACGTGATGGCGCTCTGACCATCGACACGCTGCACGAAATGCCGGTCGGCGAGCGACCCGACGCCGGGCACGATGGGCAGACGCCAGGCGGGCATGCTGCGCAGGCGCCGCCCGGGCCCGATGGGCAGGCGCCGGCGGCGCCCACGACACCCGCGCCCGCCTTGTCCACGGTGCGTCCGCTGCTCGCGGCGGCCGCCGCCTACGCGGTCGCCGTGGTCGCGCTGTCCTGGCCGCTGGTCCGCAGCGCCGGCACGGCCCTGGTCGATCCCCTGAAGCTCCCGGCCGCCGGCGGAGTCTGGGGGCGGGTCGACCTCGACCTCCTGGTGTGGATCCTCGCCTGGACGGCGCACGCGCTCGCGGTGCAGCCGGCCGAGCTCTTCCAGGCGAACATCTTCCACCCGGCACCGGACACGCTCGCGTCGTCGGAGAACCTGCTCGGGCTGGCGCCGCTGTCGGCACCGCTGTTCCTCCTGACGCACGACGCGATCCTGACGTACAACGTTACGGTCCTCGTCGTGGTCTGGCTCACGGCGCTGTGCACCTTTGCGCTGGTGCGTGCCTGGGGCGGCAGCGCGGGTGCCGCGTTCCTCGCCGGCGCGGCCTTCGCGCTCGGACCGCAGCTCACGGGCTCGTTCATCCGTCTGCACGTGAGCGCCGTGCACTTCTTCCCGCTCGTGCTGCTGCTGGCGTGGCGCGCCGCGCGCCGGCCACGTCCGCTGACGCTGCTCGCACTCGTTTTGGTCACGGCCCTGCAGATGCTCGCCGGGATCTACGTCGCGTTCGAGCTGGCGCTGCTGCTGGCGGCGTTCGCGCCATCGCTGTGGAGGGAGGCGCGCCGCAACGGGCGGAGCGCGCTGGTCCCGTTCACCGCCCTCGCGCTGGGCGCCGCGGCACTCGTCGCGGTCGCCCCCGCGTACGTACGCGTGCGCGCCTCGGGCACCCTGCCGTCGCTTCCCGAGGCGATCGCGCACGTCACGACGACCTCGCCGACCCCGCAGGTCCTCGAATCCTGGCTGGTCGCCGAGCTGACGCTGCCCGGGCTCGCGCTCGCCGCGTTCGGTCTGCTCGCCGGCCCCGCGCCGATGCACCTGCGCCTCGGGCTGCTGCTCGCGGCCGCGGCGGGCTTCGTGCTCAGCGCCGGGACGTCGCTGCCGATCGGGAACGCGCTGCCGAGCGTGTACGAGATCCTGATGCGCGTCGTCCCGGGCTTTGCCGGCATGCGCTCGCCGTCGCGCTTCGTCGTCGTCACGCTGCTCGCCCTGAGCGTGCTCGGCGGCCTCGGCGCGGCTCGTGTCGTCGGCGTACTGGGCGCGCTGCTCGGTGCACGGGGGCGTCAGCTCGGAACGTCGCTGGCCTGCGCGGCCGCGGTCGCACTCGTCATCGTGCGCCAGCCCGTGCTGCCGCTGCCGCTGGCCCCGGTGCAGCTCGGTGGCGTCGCGTACGCGGCGCACGCGTGGCTCGCACAGCAGCCCGAGCGCGGTGCGGTCCTCGACCTGCCGGCGATGAGCTCGAGCCTCGACGGCGCCGCCACGCTCGCGACCGGACGCGCAATGCTCGCTTCCACCCTGCACTTCTTGCCCCTGGTGAACGGCTACACGGGACACCCGCCACCGATGAGCGCGCTGCTGCTCACGCTCGCGCAGCGCCTGCCCGATCGCGATGCGTTCGCGGCACTCTGCGCACTCGCCGCCCCGCGGTGGATCGTCGTTCACGAGGGACTTCTGCCGCCAACCGAGGTCGAGGCGTGGCGCGCGGCAGAGGAGGCGCTCGGCGTCGAGCGCGTCGAGGCGTTCGGGCGTGACTCGGTCTACCGCGTCGACCGAGCGTGTGCGCGCGCACGCCCGTCGCCGGCACTCGACCCGTCGGCCGCACCCGGCACGACGTTCGCCGGCACGCCGCTCGCGCCGCTCGAGCCGGGCACCGTTCTCGGTCGCGTCGAAGCGATGCCGCCCGCACGTCTACCTGCCGGATCCTTGTCGTGGCTGTGGGTCGACGTGCACAACGACGGCAACGTCGTGCTGCCGGGCATGGCCGGTGCGGTTCCGGGCAGCGCGCAGCTGCAGGCCCGCTGGTGGGACGCGCGCCTGGGCCGCATCGTCGCCGTGGGCGAGACGACGCCGCTCGGACGCGACCTCGCGCGCGGCGAGTCGATCCGCGCCCAGGTCGGGCTCGCCGCACCGAAAACACCCGGCGACTACGTGGTCGAGATCGGCGTCGTCCAGCAGGGCGCGGGCTGGCTCGGCGACGCCGCCGGCGGCACGCCGTTCCTGGCGCGCGGGCGCGTGCGCGTCGGCGCCCCGCCGGGTCCTTGACGCCGGGCGAGAGCCCGGCGCTCGGAGCCTGTGACACTCTCAGCCGAGGGCCAGCCAGACGAGCACGGCGAGGCCCGCCACGATGCGGTACCAGCCGAACGGACGCAGCGAGTTCGTCTGCACGAAGCGCAGGAACGCGTGGATGACGACCAGCGCGCTCACGTAGGCGGCGACGAGACCGACCACGATGCCGAAACCCATCTCCCCCGCGAGCGTCTCGCGCCCCTTCCAGAGTGAGTACAGCGTCGCCGCGTACATCGTCGGCAGCGCGAGCAGGAACGAGAAGTCGGTCGCGGCGCGGCGATCGAGGCCGACGAGCAGACCGGTCACGATGGTCGCTCCCGAGCGCGAAACGCCGGGGATCATCGCAACGGTCTGCCCGAGCCCGATCAGGACGGCCTGCCGCAGCGTCATCAGCTCGAGGTCGGCGAGGCCACGAAACCGGCGCGGCCCGTCGATCACGAGGATGAGGACTCCGCCGGCGATGAGCGTGGTCGCAACCACGCCGGGGCGGAACAGCGTCTCGAGAAAGTCGTTCAGCAGCAGCCCGACGATCGCCGCCGGCACGAAGGCCGCGACGATCTTCAGCACGAACAGGCGCGCCGCGGGTCTGCTCGCGGTATCGACCAGCAGCTTGATCAGGCGCTCGCGGTAGGCCCAGGTGAGGGCCAGCATCGCGCCGAGCTGGATCGCGACGTCGAACTGCGGCGATCCGTAGCCGAGCAGGTGCGAGGCCACGATCAGGTGGCCGGTCGAGGAGACCGGCAAGAACTCGGTCAGGCCCTCGACCACGCCGAGCACGGCGGCCTTTAGGGCAACGATCAACTCTGGGGACATGAGGGGCTCATGGGGTCGGCGCGTAGCAGGAGCGCTCGGTGCGGATCGCGAGGGTGGCAGCGGCGCTCGGTGCGGATCGCGAGGATTGCGTCCCCATATCGCATCGGGTAGCGTCGAGGGAAAGCAGACCCGGGTGAGCGCATCGCGTCAGATGGACGCTGCCGCCCTTCAGAACCTTGCGCTCCGGTTGTCGCGTCGCGCGATGCAGCCCCGGCCGGCCACAGCCAACGAGGGCAATCAAGCTTGAGTCGGAAGCTGAAGTTCCTTTTCGGTGCGAGCGTCATCGTGCTCGCCGTAGCGACCCTCATCTACTCGGCGGTTCGCGAGACGTCGGCCTACTTCATCACAGTCGACGAGTACGCACGGAGCGCCGACGCGCACGCGGGGAAGCAGCTGCGTCTCGCCGGACGGGTCTCGGACGGCAGCGTCAAGTGGGACCCGAAGACGCTCGATCTGGAGTTCCTCATCCGGGCGATTCCACCCAAGGAGGCGGCCGAGAACGCCGCCCGGCACAGCGGCGGCATCAAGACCCTGACTGTCACCACGACCGATGCCGAGGCGGCGCTCGTGACCCTGCCGGTCGTCTACAACGGCATCCTGCCGGACATGTTCGCGGTCGACCGCGACGTGATCGTCGAGGGCAAGGTCGAGAACGGCATCTTCCAGGCGAAGACGTTGCTCACCACGTGCCCGTCGAAGTACGAGTCCGACCAGTACGAGGAGAGCGCGGACCCTGCTGCGGCGGGTGACCAGCGCGCCGCACTCGACCCTTCCTCGAGCGCCCGATGAGCGAGCTCGGCAGGCTCGCCGTCGTCCTCGGCTTTCTCGTCGCCCTCTGGGGTATCGTCGCGAGCGTGCTCGGCGCCATCCGCCGCGACGACCGCCTGGTCGCGAGCGGCAAGCACGCCGCCTACGCGTTCTCGGGGCTGACCGGCATCGCGGTCGCGGCGCTCCTCACGCTCCTCCTGCAGCACGACTTCAACGTCGAGTACGTCGCCTCGTACTCCTCGAGCTCGCTGCCGGTCTGGTACACCATCGCCGCCCTGTGGGGCGGCATGAAGGGCTCGCTGCTCTGGTGGACCTTCATCCTCGCGGTCTGCAACGCCGTCGTGCAGGTGCAGAACCGAGACAAGAACCGCGACCAGATGCCCTGGGTCACCGCGACGATGCTGGTCGTCGGCGCATTCTTCCTGTCGCTGCTGGTGTTCATCACCGACCCGTTCGAGCGGCTGCCGTTCACGCCGCGCGAGGGCTCGGACCTGAACCCTCTGCTGCAGAACTACTGGATGACGATCCACCCGCCGTCGCTCTACATCGGCTTCGTCTCGACGACGGTACCGTTCGCGTTCGCGATCGCGGCGCTCGCCACCGGCAAGCTCGGCGACGCGTGGATCCGCACGACGCGGCGCTGGGCGCTCTTCTCCTGGTTCTTCCTTTCGCTCGGCAACCTGTTCGGTGCCGCCTGGGCGTACGTGGTGCTCGGCTGGGGTGGCTACTGGGCGTGGGACCCGGTCGAGAACGCGGCGTTCATGCCGTGGCTCACCGCGACGGCCTACCTGCACTCGGTCATGATCCAGGAAAAGAAGGACATGCTGAAGGTGTGGAACATGGCGCTGGTGATCCTCACCTTCTCCCTGACCATCTTCGGAACGTTCCTCACGCGATCGGGCGTCATCTCGTCGGTGCACTCGTTCACGCAGTCGGGGATGGGTCCGTTCTTCATGTACTTCCTGCTCGCGATCCTGCTGGTCTCGATCGGGCTCGTGGTGTGGCGTCTGCCGCTGCTCAGGAGCCGCAACGAGCTCGAGTCGGTGTTCTCGCGCGAGGCGACCTTCCTGCTGAACAACCTCATCCTCGTCGGCATCGCGTTCACCGTGTTCTGGGGCACCGTGTTCCCCGTGCTCTCGGAGTGGGTGCGCGGCGTCAAGATCACGGTCGGCCCGCCGTTCTTCAACAAGGTGAACGCCCCGCTCGGCGTGGCCCTGGTCTTCCTGATGGGCGTGGGTCCGGTCATCGCGTGGCGCAAGGCCACGGCGACCAGCCTCTGGCGCAGCTTCGCGGCGCCGATGGGAACCGGCGTCGCGATCGGCGCCATCGCGTTCGCGCTCGGCGCGCGCAACTTCTATGCGGTGCTCGCGTTCTCGGTCGCGGCCTTCGCGCTCGCAACGGTGTGGATCGAGTTCTGGCGCGGCATGCGGGTTCGCCAGGCGATGATGGGCGAGAAGGCCTGGACCGCGCTCTCGCGCCTCATCGGCAAGAACCGTCGGCGCTACGGCGGCTACGTCGTCCACGTCGGCATCGTGATGATCTTCATCGGCATCGTCGCGTCCTCGGTCTTCAAGCTCGAGGTCCAGCGGTCGATGAAGATCGGCGAGTCGCTGGCGATCGGCGGCTACACCGTGCGCTACGACGGCATCCACCAGGAGAGCGACGACCACGTCGACAGCACGTACGCCCTGGTCTCCGTTCTCGAGGGTGAGGGTGCCGCTGCGGTGCGCGTCGGCGAGGTGCGGCCGGAGAAGCGCTTCTACAAGAAGCCCAAGCAGCCGACGACCGAGGTCTCGATCTGGTCCACGCTCCGCGACGACCTCTACGTGGTGCTCGGCAGCTACGACCCGCCCTCGCAGCTCGCCGTGTTCCAGGTGTTCGTCAACCCGATGATCGCCTGGATGTGGATCGGGGGAGTGGTGCTCGCGCTCGGTACGGGCATCTGCATGTGGCCGTCGTACAGCGAGCGCTCGGTGACGGCACAGGCGCGCATCCCGGCCGGATCGCGACCGGCGTGACCAACGGGATGACGGTCCCGTGCGGCGTGCGCGCACCGCTCGTCGCGACGCTCGCGACGCTGGTTCTCGGCGTACTCGCGGCTGGCCTCGCGCCCGGAGCAGCACGCGCGGAGATCGCGACGCAGTACCAGGTGGAGACCGACCTCACCTGCCAGTGTGGCTGCGGTCTCACCGTCCACTCGTGCAACCACCTGAACTGCGGCTCGGGCATTCCACTCAAGAAGGAGATCGGCGAGCAGATCGCGCAGGCGAAGACGCGCGACGAGATCCTGTCCCACTTCTCGACCAAGTACGGCGAGAAGATCCTGTCGTCACCGACGACGTCGGGCTTCAACATCGCCGCATGGACGGTACCGTTCGTGGCGATCGCGCTCGGGGGCCTGTTCATCGGCGTCGTGCTGGTGCGCTGGCGCCGCTTCACCGACGGCCCGGACGCCGCGGCCGGCGTGGCGCCGCCGTCCACGACCGATCCTGACCTCAAGGCGAAGCTCGACCGCGCGCTCGCCGAGCTCGACCGGCGCTCCTGAGGCCATGCCGTGATCGTCACCGTCATCGGCCTCGCGATCGTCCTGCTCGCGGCGTTCTACGTGGCCTGGCCACTGCTGCAGGCCGCACCCCTCGCGTCGCCGGTCACCGACGACGTCGCCGCGGGTACGGCGGAGCACGACAAGGACCAGGCGCTGCGCGCGATCCGCGAAGCAGACTTCGATCACCGGACCGGAAAGCTGTCGGACGAGGACTACGGGGCACTGCGCGCCGAGCTCGAGGGCCGCGCGCTGAGCGCGATGGCGGCGATCGAGCGGGCGAACGCGCCGCACGCGGCGCCACCGGCGCGGGGCGCAGCGCCGGGCGCGACGGCGCCGGCGACTTCGCAGGCGCCTCGCGGCGCCGAGCCCGGCGGCTTCTGTCCCGCGTGCGGCGTGCGCTTCGCGCGCGAGGCACGATACTGTTCCGGCTGCGGCAAGAAGCTGCCCGCGGCACCGCCCCGCGGCCGCCGCCGCGCCTGAGCAGGAGCACTTCCGTGAACGACGAGACGCAGAATCCCACTTCACCCGCGGCTGCGGCTCCGGCTGTGGCCCCGGCCGGGACCCCGGCGCCCGCAACGGCATCGAGCGAGATCACGATCGACGACTTCCTGCGCGTCGACCTGCGCGTCGGCACGATCCGCAAGGCGGAGCCGCACCCGAACGCCGACCGCCTCGTCGTGCTGTCGGTGGACCTCGGCGAGGAGCAGGAGCGCCAGCTCGTCGCCGGCATCCGCGCGCATTACGAGCCGGAGACGCTGGTCGGCAAGCAGATCGTCGTCGTCGCGAACCTGAAGCCGGCGAAGCTGCGCGGCGTCGAGAGCCGCGGCATGATCCTCGCCGCGAGCGACGACTCGGGCGTGCATGTCCTCGCGCCCGACGTTCCCACGGCGCCCGGCGCGAAGGTCAAGTAGGGACGGCGCGGACCGCCTGCCCCCCGGCGCGAAGGTCGAGTAGGGACCGCGCGGCTCGCCTGCCCCCCGACGAGGGTCACGGGGGCGTCGGCGGCAGGCCGCTGTGCCGCAGCAGCGCCTCCGTCGTCGGCGCGCGGCCGCGGAACGCCTCGAAGACCTCCATCGGGTGCCGGCTGCCGCCGAGTGCCAGCACCGTGTCGCGAAAGCGGCGTCCGGTGCGCGCGATCGCCACCGGGTCGTCGAGCCCCGCCTCCTCGAAGGCGCCGAAAGCGTCCGCAGACAGCACCTCGGCCCACTTGTAGCTGTAGTAGCCGGCCGCGTAGCCGCCACCGAAGATGTGCGTGAACCCGCACAGGAATCGGTCCTCGGGAAGCGGCGGGATGGTCGTCGTCCGCGAAGCGATCCGGTGCTGCACGTCGAACGGCGTCCGGTCGCCGTCAGCGTCGTACTCGTGGTGCAGAGCGAGATCGGTGAGCGCGAAGTAGATCTGGCGAAGCATGTCGGATCCGGCGCGGAACGTTCGCGACGCCTCGATCTTGCGGAACGGCTCCTCGGGCAAGCGCTCGCCGGTCAAGTAGTGACCGGTGAGCCCGAGCAGCGTCTCGCGGTGGTAGCACCAGTTCTCCATGAACTGGCTCGGCAGCTCGACGGCGTCCCACTCGATGTTGCGAATGCCCGCGGCGAGAGGGCGCTCGACGTTGGTCAGCATGTGCTGCAGACCGTGCCCGAACTCGTGGAACAGCGTGTTGACCTCGCCGAACGTCATCAGCGACGGCTTGCCGTCGACCGGCGGCACCTGATTGCAGATCAGGTACGCGACCGGGCGCCGGTTCGGCGCGCGGCCGACGCATTCGTCCATCCATGCACCGCCCCGCTTCTCGTGCGGCCGCGAGTACGGGTCGAGGAAGAACGCGGCGACCTCGGAGCCCGACTCGTCGAAGATGCGGAAGAAGCGCACCTCGGGGTTCCACACCGCGGCCGCGCCGTCAGCCGGACGGACCGTCAGGCCGAACAGGCGGCTGGTCAGCGCGAACAGGCCGTCGAGCACGCGCGGCAGCGGGAAGTACGGCCGCAGCTCCTCCTCGGTGTAGGCGAAGCGGCTCTCGCGCAGACGCTCCGCCCAGAAGGCGACGTCCCACGGACGGAGGTCGTCCGCCTCCGGCGCGCCGGCCGCGCGCGCCAACGCTCGCAGCTCCTCGAGGTCGCGCTCGGCGGCCGGGTACGAGGCCGCACGCAGCTCCTCGAGCATCGTCTCCACCGCCTCGACGCTCGGTGCCATCTTGCTCGCGAGGCTCAGCTGCGCGTAGCTGGCGAATCCGAGCAGCCTCGCCTCCTCGCGACGGAGACGCAGGATCTGGCCGAGCAGCGGCTCGTTGTCGAGCTCGCCCGAGCTCGCGCGCGTCACGTACGCGCGATAGAGGTGCTCGCGCAGGTCGCGTCGGCGGCTGTGCTGCTGGAACGGCACGTAGCTGGGCCCGTCGAGCGTGACGCGCCACGGACCGTCGGCGGCCGTCGCATTCTCCTCGCCCGCCTGCCGGGCGGCCTGCGCGGCCAGCTCGAGCGCGCTCTGCGGTAGTCCCGCGACCTCGTCGCGCGAGGTGAGGGTCAGGGAGAACGCCCTGGTCGCGTCGAGCACGTGGTTGCTGAACCTCGTCGCGCACTCGGCGAGCTCGGCCTGGATCGCATTGAAGCGCTCCTGCTCAGCCGGTGCGAGCCCGACGCCCGAGAGCTCGGCGTCGCGCACCAGCGAGGTCACGATCCGCTGCTGGGTTGCGTCGAGGCGCGCCCACTCGGGGCCGTCGCGGAGCTCCCGCAGCGCCCGGTAGACCGGCTGGCTCTGGCCGACACGCAGCGAGAAGGTCACGACGGCCGGCTGCACCTGCTCGTGTGCCGCGCGGAGCTCGTCGCTGTTCCGGACGCCCATCAGGTGCCCGACGGTGCCCCATGCGAGCCCGAGCCGGTCGTTCAGATGCTCGAGCGGCTCGACGATCGCGTGCCACGTGGGCGCGGCGTGCTGCTCGATCCGCTCGAAGTCCTGCTCGAGCTCGGCCAGGAGCGTCGTCATGCCCGGCACCACGTGCTCGGGGCGGATGCGGTCGAAGCGCGGCAGCCCTTCGGACACGAGGAGCGGATTGGTCGCGCCGACGTCAGTGCTGTTTCCCATTCCTCGACGCGTAGCAAAGCACGCCCGCCGAGCCGATCGTCCTCCCGCAGCGCGCGCTGGCCCGCGTACCGGTAGACGCCACCCGAGGAAACGTGCAGGAAGCCCTTCGCGCGGCGGCAGTGCGCGACGAGACGCCCCGCTCCCTCCGCGTTCGCCGCGAGGTCGTACGCGAAGCCGCCGGTCTTCACCACGGCCATGTTGACGACGTAGGTGAAGTCGTCCGGAACCGCGTCGAGCGCGGCGCTCGCAAGATCCAACCGCAGCGGCCGGACGCCGATCTCGCGCAGCCTTGCCACGTCCGCGTCACGCGAGAGCCGGGCGAGGCCATGTACCTCGTTGTGGCGCGCCAGCTCGCGCGCTAGCGGCATCGCAACCTGGCTCGTCGGGCCGGTGATGAGGATCTTCTCGTTGCGCAGCATCGCGCCGTCATGGCGCGGAGGCAGATCCTCCGGCCAGGCTCGCGGGCAGTCCGGAGCTCGGCACGTCGAGGTCTGCTGCTCCCGGCGGACGCGTGTCGGCGTCCTCGGCTTCGCCCACCGCACCGCAACGTTGCCGGCAGATGCGCACCTCCACCACGCCGGCGGCGCAGCCCCCGAGCTGCGACGATGCGCGCCGCCAGCTGGCGCAGTGCGCAGGCGCGGCCGGCGTTTCGACGGCCGCGGCGCCCGTGTGGTGCGAGCGCCGCCAGCCGGAGCCGGCCTGGGCCGGCGGTCCCGAACGACGCCTAGACTTTCTGGACGTTCGCGGCCTGCGACCCCTTACGGCCGGGAACGATCTCGAACTCGACGGTCTGGCCCTCTTCGAGGGTCTTATAGCCCTGAGCCGAGATCGCCGAGTAGTGAACGAAGATGTCCTCTCCCCCGTCCTGCTCGATGAATCCGAACCCCTTCTGCGGGTTGAACCACTTCACCTTCCCCTGAGCCATCCGACCTTCCTCCAACGTTCTCCGGGCCGCGGGTTCCCCTGCGCCCGCGTGCGACCGCGCCCACGCGGGGGGCCGATCGTGTCGATCGTTCCCGGACAGTTCCGAAATCGGCGAGCGTCTTATCACCCGCTCGACTGGAAGGGCAACAACGCCGCGGGGAGTTTGTTCCGCTGAGCCTCTGTGCTAGCTGGACTGCTTCGCGCCGCAGACGATAAAGGAGTGGTATGCAGCGACCGCGCGGTCCGCGCTTTTTACCAGTTCGCCCCGACGAAGAACATCGCACCAATCGGCAGATCCGGGTCCCGCAGGTCCGTTTGATCGGCCTGCACGGTGAGCAGCTCGGGGTGGTCGCCACGGAAGACGCCCTGCGCATGGCGCAGGAAGGGGAAGTCGACCTGGTGGAGGTAGCGCCGACCGCTTCACCGCCGGTGTGCCGTCTGCTGGACTACGGAAAGTTCCGTTATTCCAAGCAAAAGAAGGACGCCGAGGCGAAGAAGAAGCAGCACGTGACGCAGCTCAAGGAGCTGCGCATCCGCCCCGGCACCGACTCGCACGACGTCGAGCGTCAACTGAAGAAGGCGCAGGAGTTCCTCACCGACGGCCAGCGGGTCAAGTTCACGCTGCGCTTCCGCGGCCGTGAGATGGCCCACCAAGACCTCGGCAGGGGCAAGCTGACGGGCATCGCGAACCAGCTCGGCGAGTTCGGCTGGGTCGAAATCGAGCCGCGCACGGAAGGCCGCGTGATGCACCTCGTGATGGCCCCGGGGCAACGCAAGCGAGCCGTCCTGCCGACCGGCCCGGGCGCGCCCAGGCCGCCTGCCGCAGGCGGCGGTGTGCCACAGGGCGCCGCTGCGCCGTCTGCGGGCGGCGCGGCTCCGGCGCAGGGCACCGGAGCCGCAGGAGCGGCGAAGGAAGTGCGCCCTCAGCAGCCGCGACCGGCCTGACCGACACCGGCCAGCGCGTCCACCGCGAGCGCGCCCTTCTCGTTCCCGGTACGCCGCCACGGCGCCGGCACACGGGCATCAGAACCAGCCCGACCACCAGCTCGTACGCGCGACGTCGTGTGGGGCGACCAGGTCGGTCCGGCCGATCTCCTTGTCGCCCTGCATCGTCACCACCTCGCCGACCACCTGCCCCTTGGTCACCGGCGCGCTGACCTGCGCAGGGACCTTCACCTCCACCTTGACCCGCGCCGCCTGGTCGCGCGGCAGAACCACGCGCAGGCCCTTCGCCGCTTGACCGACGAAGAACTTCTCCGCCCCGCCCGACACCGAGATCTGCGCGCCGACGGGCTGCCCCGCCTTCACCGGCTCGATCGCCTTCCAGCCGGCGAACCCCTTCGAGAGCAGCCGCGCCGCCTCGTCGAAGCTGCCCTGCTTGGTCGGCGCGCCGAGAACGACGGCGATCAAGGCGAGGCCGTCGCGGCTCGCGGTCGCCGTGACCTCGAAGCCCGCCGCGGCGTAGTAGCCGGTCTTGAGCCCGGTCGCGCCGTCGTAGGTCCGCACCAGGTGGTTGGTGTTGCGCATCGTGAACTGCCCGCCGCGAAACGGCGCCTCCGACGAGCCCGCCCACCCCATGATCTCGGGAAACTGGGTGAGCTTGCGGCCGAGGATCGCGAGGTCGGTCGCACTCATCAGGTCGGGCTTCTGGTCGGTCGCCGGCGGCAGTCCGTGCGGGGTGTGGAACTCGGTGTTCTTCATGCCGAGCTCCTGCGCGCGCTGGTTCATCCTCTCGACGAACGCGTCCGACGTACCGCCGATGCGCTCGGCAACCGCCATCGACGCGTCGTTCGCCGACGAGATCATGATCGCGGCCAGCATGTCGCGCAGCGGGAACTGCTCGCCCTCCGCCAGGTAGACCTGCGAGCCGCCGATGCTGCTCGCCCATGCGGACGCGGGGATCGGCTCGTCGAGCGAGAGCTGGCCCGCGCGGACCTGCTCCATCGCGATCAGCACCGTCATCATCTTGACCATCGACGCGGGCGGCCAGGGCGTGTTCTCGTTCTGCGCGAACAGCACCTCCCCGCTGTCGCCGTCCATGAGGATGGCCGCCGTGTACGGCGCCGCCGGCTTGAACGGCACCTCGGCGCGCCCGGAGGGCCTCTTGCCGGCGGCAGCCCCCACCGGGGCCGCCGGGACCTGTGCGGGTGCGGCGCCGGCGGCGTGAGCCTGGAGAACCAGCAGCGCCAGCGTGATCGCCAGCACCCTGCCCGAGTTACCCACGAACTCCACTCCTCGTCCCCCCTCGCGTCGCGCCGACCCGCTTTCTCGACGGGCCAGATCGTACCCGTCTTTCGTCTGACGTCCTCACCGGCTTCGCCGACCACGAGGGATGAACCCGCAGGGCGTGTTCATCGGACGGTCACCGTGCACCCGAGGACTCCGGCTGCGCCGCTCCTTAGCACGCCGCGACGCCCGCGGGCGCGCGCGGCGCGCTGGAACTTTCCGCCGGTGTGGGCGAGACTCGCGCGATGCAGTCCGGGGCCGCAGCATCCCTGGTCGAGGCGCGCGGCCTGAAGAAGGCGTTCGGCTTGAGCATGGTCCTGCGCGACGTCCACGTCGACGTCTTCCCCGGCGAGGTCGTCGCCGTGCTGGGCCCCAACGGCGCCGGCAAGAGCACGCTGCTGCGCATCCTGGGCTGCATCGCGCGGGCGAGCGCGGGGACCCTCGCGCTGTTCGGTACCGACTGCCACCCCGGTCGCCCCGAAGCGGCCGTGCTGGGCCGCATCGGCTTCCTCGGCCACGAGGCGATGCTCTACCAGGACCTGACGCCGCGTCAGAACCTCGAGCTCTTCGCACGGCTCTACCGCGGCGTGCGCGCCGGCGACGCGACGCCGGAGGACCTCGCCCGGGCGAGCCTCGAGCGGGTCGGGCTCGCGCACGCGCAAGAGCGCGCCACGCGCGCACTCTCGCGCGGCATGCTGCAGCGCCTCGCGATCGCGCGCGCCACGCAGCACGAGCCTGCGCTGCTGCTGCTCGACGAGCCGTTCACGGCCCTCGACGAGTCGGGCGTCGATCTGCTCTCGGAGATCATCCGCCGTCGCGCCGCGAGCGGTGCGGGGGTCGTCCTGATCACGCACGACCTCGCTCGCGTCAGCGGCCTCGCGACGCGCGTGGTGGTGCTGGTCGGCGGTCGCGTCGCGTACGACGCGAGCCCCGTTCCACCGGCCGGCGACCTCGCGCGCGACTACCGCCGCCTCACCGGGCTCGCCGTCTGACATGTGGACCATCGTCCGGAAGGACCTCGCGATCGAGCTGCGCACCGGCGAGATGGCCTCGTCGATGTTCCTGCTCGCGCTGCTGATCATCATCGTGTTCGCGTTCACGCTCGAGCCCGAGCGCCTGATGGCGCCCGAGTTCCTCGCCGGGCTGTCGTGGACCACGCTGCTCGTCGCGGGCACGCTCGCGCTCAATCGCTCGTTCGTCCTCGAGCGCGAGGCGGGCGGGCTGACCGGGCTCGCGCTCGTACCGATCGACCGCGGCTCGATCTACCTCGGCAAGGCGATCGGCAACTTCCTGCTGCTGCTGGTCGCGGGCTTCGTGCTGCTGCCGCTGATCGCGATCCTGCTCGGCACGCGCGGCCTGTCGCCGACCTGGCTGCTGCCGGGCGTGATCGTGCTCGGCGTCGCGGGGATCGCGGTGATCGGTACGCTCTGCGCCGCCATCGCGAGCCGCACCCGGGCCCGCGAGGTCCTGCTGCCGATCCTGATGTTCCCGCTGCTCGCTCCGCTGCTGATCGCGGCGACGCGCACCACCGCCGGCGCGCTCGTGGGCGAGAGCGCGTCGGACCTGCAATCCTGGCTGCTGATGCTGGGCGGATTCGATATCGTCTTCGCCACCGCGGGCTGGCTGAGCTTCGACTTCCTGCTCGACGAATGAGGAACCGATGAGCGAATCGCGACGAACGTGGCAGGACGTGATCCTGCCGTGGTCGACCTTCGTGTCGATGCTGGCCGCCATCGTGATGGTGTTCCTGCTGGCGCCGAGCGAGCGTGACCAGGGGATCGTGCAGCGCATCTTCTACTTCCACGTGAACCTCGCCTGGATGGCGTTCGGCGGCTTCGCCCTGGTCGCCGGCACGAGCATCTGGTTCCTGCGCACGGGAAGCCGCCGGGCGGACCGTCTCGCGCACGCCAACGCCGAGGTCGGCATGCTCTTCACGACGCTCGTGCTGGTCACCGGACCGATCTGGGCGCGGCCGATCTGGGGCGTCTGGTGGACGTGGGACCCGCGCCTCACCATGACCGTCGTGCTGTGGGCGATCTACGCGGCGTACCTGATGCTGCGCCGGCTCGGCGGCGAGGACGACACCATCCTGCGCTACGCGGCCGTGCTCGGCATCGTCGGCTCGCTCGACATCCCGCTGTTGATCCTCGCGGTGCGGCTGTGGCGCGGCGTGCACCCCGCGGTCATGCTGTCCGACGACCCCGACGCCGGCCTGAAGGACCCGCTGATGGGCTGGACGCTCCTCGTCTCGGGCATCGCGCTCGCCCTGCTCTTCACCTGGCTCGTCTCGCTGCGCGCACGGCTGCTGGCCGTCGACGAGACCGTCGCCGCCATGCACCTGGAGGGAGCGCGCTCATGAAGGGGCTCTACTACCTCGCCGCCGCCTATACCGCGGTGTGGATCGCGATCTTCGGCTACGTGATGTCGATCGGCCGGCGCGCGCGGAAGCTCGAGCGCGAGCTGGAGGAGCTGCGCAAGTAGGATCCGCGTCCGGCGGCGCGCTCAGGCGGGTAGGCCGCCGCCGAGCTCGAGAAGCCGCCGCTCGAGCTCCGGCGGCCAGTCGTCGAGCGGGACGTCCGCGTCGACCACGATCTCGAACTTGCCGTTGGGTAGGCGCTTGACGCTGCCGGGCGACGCCGGACGCAGCGGGATCACCACCGCCTCGCGGTGCACGCCGAGCCGGTCGACGACGGCGAGCACGCGCTCGATCTCCTTCATCCCGAGGGGTTTCGGCGGCATCGCGCTCACACCAGCCGCGCGCCGCGGCCCGACCAGTACTGGTCGCGCAGCACGCGCTTGTAGATCTTGCCGTTCTCGAGCCGGGGCAGCGCGGTGACGAAGTCGATCGAGCGCGGCGCCTTGTAGTGCGCGATGTGCTCGCGGACGTAGGCGATCAACTCGCGCTCGAGCTCGGCGCCGGGCTCGACTCCGGGCGCGAGCTGGACGACGGCCTTCACCTCCTCGCCCATGTCCTCGTTCGGCACCCCGATCACCGCGACGTCGTCGATGCGCGGGTGCGCGGCGAGGCAGTTCTCCACCTCCTGCGGGTAGATGTTCACACCGCCGGAGATGATCATGTGCGACTTGCGGTCCGTCAAGTACAGGTAGCCGTCCGGGTCGATGTGGCCCACGTCGCCGAGCGTGAACAGCCGTCCGACGTAGGTCGAGGCCGTCTTTGCTTCGTCCTTGTGATAGCGAAAGCGCGCCTTCGGGTCCTCGGGTGCCTCGAAGTAGACGCCGCCGTCGGTGCCCTGCGGGACTTCGTTCCCGTTCTCGTCGAGGATCCAGACCTTGCCGCCAGCCCAGTGCTTCCCCACCGAGCCCTGGTGCGTGAGCCACTCGTCGGACTTGACGAGCGTGCCGCCACCCTCGGTGCCGGCGTAGTACTCGACGATCTTCGGCCCCCACCAGTCGATCATCGCCTTCTTGATCGGGATCGGGCACGGCGCGGCCGCGTGGATCGCGACCTTGAGACTCGACACGTCGTGGCGGCGCTTGACGTCGTCGGGCAGCTTCAGCAGGCGCACGAAGTGCGTCGGCACCCACTGGCTCGAGGTCACGCGGTGGCGCTCGATGGCCGCGAGCGCCTTCTCCGGGTCGAACTTCTCCATCACCACCGCAGTCGCGCCGATACGGTGCTGCAGCGCGGTGAACTGCAGCGGGGCCGCGTGGTACAGCGGCCCCGGCGAGAGGTAGCGGTCGTTCTCGTCGAGCCCGAAGAACATCTGGAAGGCGAAGACGGTCATGGTCGCGGCACCGGTGCCCACCGGGTCGAGCGGCAGCGGCGGACGGACGCCCTTCGGGCGCCCGGTCGTGCCCGACGAGTAGAGCATCGCCGCACCCTCGCGCTCGTCCCCGGGCCGCGTGGTCGGGAAGCCGTGCACGGCCTCATCATACGGTGTGAAGCCGTCCATCTGGCCGCCGACCGAGATGCGCTGCTCGATCTTCGTCAGCCGCGAGATCGCCGGCACGAGCTGGCCCGCGAAGCGGACGTTCGCCACCAGGACGCGCGCGTCGCAATCGTCGAGCACATACTCCATCTCCTCGGTCGACAGGTGCCAGTTGACCGGGGTGAAGTAGAGGCCGGAACGCATCGCCGCCCAGTAGAAGTCGAAGAAGTGCTGCTCGTTGGTGAGCACCACGGCGATGCCGTCGCCAGGTCTCAGCCCCCACGCGCGGAAGGCGTGCACGAGCCGGCTGGAGCGCTCGTCGAGCTCGCGATAGGTGACCGTGACGTCGCGGTCCGCGAAGATCAGCGCTGGCTTGTCGGGATGCTTGTCCGCACTCGTGCCGAGATCCATGACCCGGTTCTACCGCCCGGGAGAAGGCACGCGCAAAGGCCTGCCCGGAGCTACCGCTGCGGTGTCGCGGCTCCGTCGATGAGCCGGGCGAGCACGTCGGGTGTGAGCTCGCGCAGCGATGCCACCGCGAGCCGCGCGCCGGCCTCGAGCAGGGCCTCGCGCGGTGCCGTGCCGATCAGGGCGACGGGTGCCGCCCCGGCGGCGTGCGCGGCGCGGATCCCGGCCGGCGCGTCCTCGATCACCGCGCAGCACGCCGGCGGCACGCCGAGGCGCTCCGCCGCGAGCTGAAACACCTCTGGGTCCGGCTTGCCGCGCGTGACGTCGCGCCCCGTCACCACGGCCGCGAACGCATCGCGGCGGCCGAGCCCATCGAGCGAGAGGACGACGTTCTCGGGCGGCCCCGACGACCCGACCCCGAGGGCGAAGTCCGCGGCGCTGAGCGCGTCGATCAGCGCCACGGCACCGTCCATCGCCGGGAACGCTTCCCGCACGAGGTCGCGATAGAGCGCTTCCTTGCGGTCGTCGATGTTGCGCGCGGCGTCGTCGTCGACCCTGTCGCCCCAGAACGACCGGATGATCTCGCGGCTCGTTCGCCCGAAGGTCCGTGCGAAGTCGGCCTCGCTCATGTCGAGGCCGTGCTCACGCAGGACGTCCCGCCAGCTGCGGAAGTGCGCATCCCAGGAATCCGCGAGGACGCCGTCGATGTCGAAGATCACCGCTCGTCGCATCGGGTCACGGTAACAGATCCCCGGTTGGCGCCCGAGCGATCGAGAGCGCTTGGAACTCGAACGCGCGCCCAGCTAGCGTCGCGCCCGTGGGACCGCCGCGGCATGCCACGTCGGTCGGCGTCGCGCGCGAGGCCGGCGTCGGCGCCGCCCGCCACGCGCCGTCGGGGCCCCACGCAGCGAGCGATCTGCAGGTATCGCGAATCGGCTTCGAGCGGACCGCGCGGGCCCGGGCGAGACGCCTGCGCGAGCGGCGCTGCGCGCCCATGCTCGGGGTCCCGCGATGAGGAGTGGTCTGATGCTCCTGGCGGGTGCCGCGACTCTGGCCGCGCTCGCCTGGTGGTTCGGGGTCGGCGGCGTCCTTGCGGCCCTCCGCGCCGCCTCGCCCGCCGGGCTGCTGGCGTACCTGGCGCTGTCCATCGCAATCCTGCTCCTGCAGGCCTCACGCTGGGCGCTGGTATCGGCCGCCGTCGGCGGCGCGCCACGCTTCGGGCGCCTCGTCGCCGCGCGCGTCGCCGGCGACGGCCTCGGCTCGCTGCTGCCGCTGGCCCGCGTCTCCGGCGATCCGTTGCGCGCCGTTCTGGCGCGCAGTGGCGACACGCCCCTGTCGACCGCCACCGCCGGCGTGGCGATCGACCGGCTCCTCGAGCTGATCGGCAACCTCCTGGCGGTGGTCGTCTACGTCGGCGTCTTCTCGCTCGCCACCGTGCGCGGCACGTCGGCACGCACCTCGCTGGCGCTGGGCGCCGCCGTGCTGGTGCCGCTCGCGTGCATGGCGGTGCTCGTCGTCCAGCTCGCCCGCGGCAACCGTCCGCTGGCACCGCTGTACGGACCGCGGGTGCGGCGCTGGGTGCCACGCCACCAGCACTGGCTCGACGGGCTGCGTCGGGTCGAGGAGCACCTCGTCGTTTTCTTCCGCGCCCATCGCGCGTCGTTCGTGATCGGGCTCGCCTGTACGATCCTGATCGAGTGCGTCGTCGTCTTCCAGTACCGCGCCCTGCTCGGCGCCTTCGGGGTCGAGCTCGAGCTTCCCACCCTCCTGATGGTGCTGGTGGGCGGCGGCGTCGCGCGAGCGGTGCCGACCCCGGCTGCGATCGGGGCGCTCGAGGCCGTGCAGGTGCTCGCGGTGGGCGCCGCCACCGGGCGCGCCGATCTCGGCTTCGTCGTCGGCGTCATCGTGCGCCTGCACGAGACCCTGCTCATCCTGGTGGGGCTCGCGACCCTGTCCGCGCTCGGCTTCTCCCCGACCCGTATCGCCACCACACCGCGCGTGCCACCCGCTTGACCACGCCCGGAACCTCGGTCGGCCTCGGTCGGGTCCGCCTCCTCTTCTACGCGATCGTGATCGCGTGCAACGCGCGCCACGGCGCGGCGGACGACGGGTCGATCCGACCGGGCGATCGCTGTCCGTGGGCGGGAGCACCGGGAGGGACGTCCGACCCGGGACACCGAGCGAGCGCCCACCTCGCGTCTACGCGAGGACGCGACGGACGATGCGCAGCACCTCCGCGACCGACCATGCCTGGAACGGGCAGCCGCCGGGCTCGTGCGGCGCCGCGGCATCGGCGATCTCGGAGACGTGGCCCAGCCCGGCGTGGGCGAGGTGCCCTTCGAGCGGCAAGACGAAGCGTTCGCGCGCCTCCCGCTTCACCGCGGGCGTCGAGCCCCGGACGCGCACCCAGGCCTCCACGAACGGACCGAACAGCCACGGCCAGACGGTCCCCTGGTGATACGACGCATCCCGCTCGCGCGGGCCGCCGCGATACGCGGCAGCGTAGCCCGGCTCGTCCGAGGCCAGCGAGCGCAGGCCAAGCGGTGTCCAGAGTCTCGACTCCACGCCGTCGACGACCGCGCGGGCGCGGGCGCCGTCGAGCAGGCTGATCGGCAGCCCGCCGACCGCGAGGATCTGGTTCGGGCGAAAGGTCGCATCCGCCGCGCCGGCGACACCGTCCGGATCGACGACGTCGTAGAGGCAGCCCCCGTCCGCATTCCAGAATCGTCGCTCGAAGCTCGCCCGCCCCTGCCCCAGCAGCGCCGCCCAGCGGTCGGTCCGCGCCGACGCCGCGTGCAGGGCGGCGAGCCACAGCGCCTGGATCTCGACCGGCTTTCCGATGCGCGGCGTGACCACCCAGTCGCCGATCTTCGCGTCCATCCACGTCAGCTGGACCCCGGGTTCGCCGGCGAACAGCAGCCCGTCGCTCGCGTCGAGCCCGATGCGGTGGCGGGTGCCGCGAACGTATCCCTCGAGGATCGCCTCGATCGCGCCCCACAGTGCTGCCACTTCGGCGAGCGGCAGGGGGTGCCCGGCGATCGTCGCCGCGTCGAGCAGCTCGCGCGCCGCGACGACGAACCACAGCGCGGCATCGACCGAGTTGTACTCCGGCTGCTCACCGTGGTCGGCGAAGCGGTTGGGCAGCATTCCCTCCGAGACGACGTCGGTCCAGGCGAGCAGGATCTCGCGCGCGACGTCGAGCCTTCCGGTCGCGAGGCAGAGCCCGCGCACGGCGATGAACGTGTCGCGGCCCCAGTCCCCGAACCAGGGATAGCCGGCGATGATCGTCTTGCCCGGGCCACGGCGGACGACGTACTGATCCGCGGCCGTCACCAGCGTGCGCTGCAGGACCTCCGACTCCGGAACGCCGGCGACGAGCCGCGCGCGCCGCTCGGCTTCGTCCCGGGCGAGGGCCGCCGCGTCGACCGCGCGCCGCCGCTCCTCGGTGCCTGCGACGACGGTCGCGCACGGCAGCCGGTCGAGGTCGAAGTGCAGCGTGAACGGCTGGAACAGATCCTCGCGGAAGTCGAGGCCGCGCGCGCGCTCCACCGCGTACTCGAAATCCCGGTACCAGTCGCCGGCGCCGTCGACGCGGTCGGCGTCGTGGGCGACGTGCAGCGCCGGCAGCCCGCGATAGGGCGTCACGGTCGCCACGCCGTCGCCGAGCACGACCCGGCGATCGATGCCGTCGTTCGCGTGCGTCGTCGCGTGGAAGTCGCGGAACGCGATCAGCGGCCGGACCTCGAGCCGCACGGGCGCGTCGGCCGCACCGTCCTCGCGACGCAGCTCCCACGTCACCACGACGGTGTTCTCGCCGTGCACCAGCAGCACCGACTTCTCGAGGACGAATGCGTCCACCGCGTGGACGAAGACGGGAAACGGATCGAGACGGAACTCGCGCTGCAGGGTGAAGCCGGCCGGATGGATCGTTCCGGGGTACTGGTTCGCCGCCAGCTCGTAGCGGCGGTCCCCGACGACCAGGGTCTCCTCGAGCTTCGCGAGCAGCAGGTAGCGGTCGCCGGGCGGCTGCAGCGCGGCGGTCAGCAGCCCGTGGTAGCGGCGGGTATCGAGGCCGACGATCGTCGACGAGGCGAACCCGCCGATGCCGTTGGTCTCGAGCCACTCCCGTCGGAGCGCCCGATCGAGGTCGCCGCAGATCGAGTGGTCGAAGCGAAGCATGGTGCGGTCACGAGCAAACGCGAGGCCCGCCGCCCAGGCAAGGGACAACGGCCGAAATCCGCCGCGACGGTGAGGCGCCGCCGTCGCCGCCCGCGGGCCTGCGCGGCGCAGGCCACCGCATGTCGCGGATCGGCGACGGTCGTGGCCGCGCTGGCGCTCGTCGGACCTGCCGCGCTCGGTTTCGACGGCGCTTGCCGATATGGTCTGTACGGCACCGCGCCCGGAGACCGGGCGCCGCCGCGGAGGGGGCATGACTATCGAGCAGGATCGGCTACGCAGCGGCGGTAGCCGCTGGCGACTGTGGGGTCCCTACGTCTCCGACCGGGCGTGGGGAACGGTGCGCGAGGACTACGGTGCGGCGGGCAGCGCATGGGAGTACCTGTCGCACGACGCCGCCCGCTCGCGCGCCTACCGCTGGAACGAGGACGGCATCGCCGGTGTTTGCGACGAGCTGCAGCGACTGTGCTTCGCGCTCGTGCTGTGGAACGGCCGCGACCCGATCCTGAAGGAGCGCCTCTTCGGCCTCACAGGCAACGAGGGCAACCACGGCGAGGACGTGAAGGAGCTCTACTGGTATCTCGACTCGACCCCGACCCACTCGTACATGCGGATGCTCTACAAGTACCCGCAGGCGGCCTTCCCCTACGCGGATCTCGTCGAGCGTAACCGCCGCCGTGGCAAGACCGAGCGCGAGTACGAGCTCCTCGACACCGGCGTGTTCGACGAACGTCGCTACTTCGACGTCTTCGTCGAGTACGCGAAGGCCGACACCGAGGACCTGCTGGTGCGGATCACCGCGCACAATCGCGGTCCCGACGCGGCTCCGCTGCACCTGCTGCCCACGCTGTGGTTCCGCAACACGTGGTCCTGGAGCGGACGCGCCGACGAGCCGCGACCCCAGCTGCGCTGCGCGCCGACGGATCCGCACACGGTCGACGCGACCCACGCGACGCTCGGCCACTACCGGATGACCTGCCTGGAAGGACGCCTCGACGGTGCCGACGATCGTCCGCACGTGGTCCCGGAGGTGTGGTTCACCGAGAACGAGTCCAACGTCGAGCGCCTCTTCGGAGTCCCGAACGCTCGGCCGTGGGTGAAGGACGCGTTTCACGCGCGCCTCGTCGAAGGGCGTCTCGACGCAGTCAACCCGGGGCGTGCCGGCACCAAGGCCACCGCGCATTACATGTTCACGATCCCACCCGGAGGCTCGGCGACGGTACGCGTGCGGCTCGTGAAGCCGGAGCTCTTCACCGGGCGGACGCCTGCCGCCGCCGTGCTCGACTTCGACCGCGTCTTCGACGACCGCAAGGCCGACGCCGACGCCTTCTTCGACGCGCTGCACGACGAGGGCGTCGACGACGATCAGCGCGCGATCCAGCGTCAGGCGCTCTCGGGGCTGCTCTGGAGCAAGCAGTTCTTCCATTACAACGTCGCCCGCTGGCTCGACGGCGACGCGGGGCAGCCGAAGCCGCCGGTGGAGCGCCTGCACGGGCGCAACCACACCTGGCGCCACCTCGACGCGATCGACGTGCTGTCGGTGCCCGACAAGTGGGAGTACCCGTGGTTCGCCGCGTGGGACCTCGCCTTCCACTGCGTCGCGCTCGCGATCGCCGATGCGGAGTTCGCCAAGAGCCAGCTCGTCCTGATGGGGCACGAGTGGTACCAGCACCCGAACGGTCAGACGCCCGCCTACGAGTGGGCGTTCGGCGACGTGAACCCCCCGGTGCTGGCCTGGGCGGCGTGGCGTGTCTACCAGATCGACCGCAAGCAGACCGGCCGCGGTGACCTCGAGTTTCTCGAGCGCGTCTTTCACAAGATGCTGCTCAACTTCACCTGGTGGGTCAATCGTAAAGACCAGGAGGGCAACAACGTCTTCGAGGGCGGCTTCCTCGGCATGGATAACGTCGGCGTCTTCGACCGCTCGGCGCCGCTGCCGACCGGTGGCCACCTCGAGCAGAGCGACGCGACCAGCTGGATGGGCATGTTCTGCCTGAACCTGCTGCGCATCGCACTCGAGCTCGCGACGCACCGTCGCGCCTACGAGGACATCGCCACCAAGTTCTTCGAGCACTTCTTGCAGATCGCCGCTGCGATGAGCGACATCGGCGGTAGCGGGATTGCGCTCTGGGACCAGCAGGACGACTTCTTCTACGACGTCCTGCGGACGCCCGACGGCCGCGCCGAACCGCTCAAGGTCCGCTCGATGGTCGGCCTCGTGCCGCTGTTTGCGGTGACCACGATCGAGCCCGGCGAGCTCGAAAAGCTACCCGAGTTCAAGCAGCGGCTCGAGTGGTTTCTCGAGAACCGACCAGACATGGCGGGCCTCGTCTCGCGATGGACCGACCCCGGCGCCGGCGAGCGCCGCCTGCTGGCGATCGTGCGCGGCCACCGCATGAAGTGCGTCCTGCAGCGCATGCTCGACGAGACCGAGTACCTCTCGCCCTACGGCATCCGCTCGCTGTCGCGCTACCACCGTGACCACCCGTACGTCTACGCGTTCGACGGCGCACGCTACGAGGTCGCGTACCAGCCCGCCGAGTCGACGAGCGGGCTCTTCGGCGGCAACTCGAACTGGCGAGGCCCGATCTGGTTCCCCGTCAACTACCTGCTCATCGAGTCGCTACAGCAGTTCCACTGGTACTACAGCGACGACTTCACGGTGGAGTGTCCGACCGGGTCCGGAAACCAGCTGACGCTGGCGCAGGTGGCGGACGAGATCTCGCGCCGCCTGATCCGCATCTTCACGCGCGGCGCGGACGGGCGTCGGCCGGTCCTCGGAGACAGCGAGCTGCTCCAGCAGGATCCCCACTTCCGCGATCTGGTGCCGTTCTACGAGTACTTCCACGGCGACGACGGCAGCGGCCTCGGCGCGAGCCACCAGACCGGCTGGACCGCACTGGTCGCGAAGCTGATTCGCCAGCAGAGCAGGGCCGCCGGGCGGAAGCCGGCGTGACGCGACCCGCCCGTGCTACGCTCGGGGCGTGCGCGAGGCCCCCTGGAGCCGGCTCGTCCGCGAGCTGAAGGACACCGGCTACGAGAGCCCGTACCTCGATCGCCTGCGGGCGCGACTCGACCCGGCGGAGGCGGTCGCGCGCCTCGAGACCGAGATCGTGCAGGAGATGGCGCAGGCTCTCGGCCGCACCGAGGACAAGCTCGACTACGCGCTGCTGCGGCTCGAGCTCGCCGCGCGCGCGATCGACGCGGCACCCGACGAGCTCGTGCGCTACGAGCGCGTACGCGAGTTCAACACGCTCCGGCAGGAGGCCATCGAGGCGCGGCGCAACCTGCAGATCCACCGGGAGGCGATCGGCATCCGGCGCAACCGCATGCTCGACGACCTCTACCCGATTCCACCGCGGCGCTGAGCGAAGAGCACCGCCCGTCAGTGCGCGGGCGCGGCGTGCGCCCCGTACGACAGCTCGATCGCCACCGCGGGTGGCGCGTCCGGACGGTCGCCGTGCTTGTGGAAGCCGCCCGCGATGACGAGCGGCTCCTCGCTGCCGGCCCACGCCCGGCGTGTGTAGCGCTCGCCGCGGAAGCAGGGCTTGCGATAGAGAATCCGCGCGCGTGCCGGGTAGAGCCTTCGCAGGTCGTGACCGCGCGCGGCGAGACCACCGGCCACGAAGTCCTCCATGCTTCGCAGGTACTCCATGCTGTTCACGTGGCGGTTCGCGTCGGTCTGCGTGTAGTGCCAGGCGCCAGGCTCCCGGTCGGCGAAGTCGGCGGCGCGGGCGGCGGACGGCAGCAGGTCCGCCACCTCGGGGATGTCGATGCGGCGCGACGGCACCGTACCGAGGCCCATCTCGGGCGGCAGCGCGACGATGCGGCGGCGCGCCGGATCGGTGTCGTAGCGCGTGAAGACGTTCACGAAGCGCGCACGCCCAACGAGGCCGCCCTGCTGCGTCGTCACCTCGTAGAGTCCCTCGCGCGCGAGGCGGCGGACCTCGCCATTCGCGTCGAGCGACTTCGCCAGACGGGTCGAGCCGCGCACGCGGAGGTCGCCGCGCATCGTCGGCGAGCCCAGCGGCAGGTCGGAGACCTCGGCCTCGACGTACACCAGCGGCGTGAACACGCCGCTGAAGTCGGAGAAGTCGGGCGCGCCGACCCGCCGGTGCCACGATTCGAAGTGCGCCCGCGACAGGTAGCCCGGTAGCGCCGACAGCTTGATCGCGAGGCGCTCGCTCAGGTCGGTGAAGCGGACCGGCTCGCGGAGCCGTATGCTCAGAACGAAGTCGGCGGGGTTGCGGGGCGTGCTCCCCGCGCGCGAGGTTCGCGGCATCGCGCCACGTTAGCCGATTCGTGGCGGCGGATCACCGACGCCGGCCGGCGAAGCCGCACCGGCCCCGACGATCCGCGGGCTCGCCCGACCGCCGCGCGCTTCAGCCCGCGATCGACCGCACCGCGTTCGCGACCGCCGCCGGCGCTCCCGTGTGCGGTGCGTCGCCCTGCTGCGCCACGACCTCGAGCCGCGCACCGGGGATGGCGCCCGCGAGGATGCGGGCGGCGGCCGTCCCGCCCGGATCGCGCTCTCCGGCAAGGATCACCACAGGACAGCGGATCGCGGCGAGCTGCGCGGTGACCGGCTGTGCACCGAGCGCGTGCACGGCGCGCGCGATCTCGGTGAGGCCGATGCCGTCGCCGTCGACCTCCCGCGTCGAGGTCGGACCGAAGATCGATCGGGCGAGGCCCTGCAGCCTGTTCACCTCGCCGGCGCGGACCACGTGTCGCCAGTCCGCCGCGGCGCGCCCGTCGAGCTCGGCAAAGGCGGAGACGAGGACGAGGCCGGCCACCCGATCGGGCGCGGCGAGCGCCGTCTTCGCCGCAACCAGTCCTCCCAGCGCGTGCCCGACCAGGACCGCGCGTGCGATGCCCAGTGCGTCGAGCAGCTGCACGACGTCGGCCGCGAGGCCGTCGAGCGAGCAGGACCCCTCGGGCGCGGTCGAATCACCGTGCGCCCGCTGCTGCACGCAGACGACACGCCCCGCATCGGCCAGCGCAGCCGCGACCCCGGTCCACACCGACGCGTCGTCGAGGAAGCCGGGCAGGCAGACGAACGTCGCCCCGCCGCTGCCCGTTTCGTGCACGCGCAGCGCGTGCGTTCCCAGGTCGATCTTCCTGCTGCTGTCCGTCACGATCACCCCGTTCGCCGCACCAGGGCGGCGGAACCGGATCATTCGCGGAGCGGCGCGCGCAGCGCAAGCCCGCCCCGCGCGGTCCGCCGCATACGGGGCGAGAGACCACCCGAGCTCGCCGGCGGCGCCGGCGCACGGGCGCACCGGCTTGCGCGCCCCGGATGCACCCGGTCACCCCGTGCACGCGGTCGATCTGACCGCAGCGCTCCGATAGAGTCGGGACCGGATGGGCGACGCGCGCGAGCCACTGATCCGGATCCGCTCGGTGTCGCGCCGCTACGTTCGCGGCGTCGACGAGGTGCATGCGCTCGAGAAGGTCTCGCTGTCGATCCCGGTGGGTCGCTTCGTCGCGTTCATGGGGCCTTCCGGCTCGGGCAAGTCGACGCTCATGAACCTCGTCTCGGGCATCGACCGGCCGAGCGAGGGCGAGGTACTCGTCGCGGGCCAGTCGCTCGGCGAGCTCGACGAGGACGAGCTCGCCGAGTGGCGCGCGCGCCACGTCGGGCTGATCTTCCAGTTCTTCAATCTCATTCCCGTCCTCGACGCACGCGAGAACGTGGGGCTGCCTCTGCTGCTCACGGATCTGCCGAAGGCCGAGCGCCTGCGCCGCGCCGAGACCGCTCTGCGCGTCGTCGGACTCGAGGATCGCGTCGATCACTACCCGCGAACGCTCTCCGGTGGCGAGCAGCAGCGCGTCGCGATCGCGCGCGCGATCGTGACCGACCCCGACCTCATCGTCGCCGACGAGCCCACGGGCGATCTCGACGCGCGCAACGCGGAGGCGATCCTGCAGCTCCTGCGGCAGCTGAAGAACGACTTCGGCAAGACCATCATCATGGTCACGCACGACCCGCGCGCGCTGCGCTTCGTCGACCACGCGTTCCACCTCGACAAGGGCCTGCTGCTCGAGGGCGCGGACGCGCAGCGCGCCGATCGGGCGGTCCAGCTCGCTGCAGGCGGCGGCCTCCTGTCGGCGCAGGCGGAGGCGACGCATCCCGGAGCTGCGGGGTGAAGTACGCGCACCTCGTCTGGCGGAACCTCTGGCGAAACAAGCTCCGCACCGTGATGACGGCCGGTGCGATCATGCTCGCCGTCGTGCTGGTGTGTCTCCTGCTCACCATGCCTGCCGGCATGGACGCCATGCTCGACAACTTCGCGAGCAACACGCGGCTCTCCGTGCACAACAAGGCCGGCATCGTCTACCCGATGCCCTACTCGTTCGTGCGCAAGGTTCGGCAGGTCGACGGCGTCGCCGGCGCCGTGGCATGGATGTGGTACGGCGGCGCGTTCGAGGAGGACGGCCGCGTGACGTTCCCGAACTTCGCGGTCGAGGTCGAGCACATCGGCGCCGTCTTTCCCGACTACCCCATCGCGCCGGAGCAACTCGCCGACTTCCAGCGCTACCGCGACGGCGCGATCGTCGGCCGTCAGCTGATGACCAAGTACGGCTGGGCGATCGGCGATCGCGTCGCGCTCAAGAGCACCGCGTGGCCGGTGGACCTCGACTTTCGCATCGTCGGGGTGATCGACGAAGAAGACGCGCCGCACTTCTGGTTCAACCGCGAGTACCTCGATCAGGCGCTGCGCAACGCGGGGATGAGCGGGCTCGGCATCGCGGGTACGATCTGGGTGCGCGCCGCCGACCCGCGCCTGGTGAACTCCATCATGCGCAGGGTCGACGAGATGTCGCGCAACAGCGAAGCCGAGACGGCGTCGGAGACCGAGAAGAGCTTCTTCTCGAACTTCTTCGGATCCCTGCAGGGCCTCGTCACCATCATTCTCGTCGTCACCGGGCTGGTCTCGCTGTGCATCGTGTTCATCGCCGCGAACACGGCCTCGATGGGCGTACGCGAGCGCGCCGGCGAGCTCGCGATCATGAAGGCGATCGGCTTCCCCCGGCGCGTGATCTTCGCGACCCTCCTCGCCGAGGCGGCGCTGCTGTCGATCGTCGCCGGCGCCGCTGGCGTCCTGCTGGCCTTCGGCCTGACCGGGGCGCTGAAGGCTGCCGCCGGCTGGAGCGACGTGCTCGGACCGCTGGGCAACTTCACCGTGACGCCCTTCGTCGTGGTCCAGGGGCTCTTCCTGTCGCTCTTCGTCGGCATGCTGGCAGGCGTCGTGCCGTCGTTCGGTGCGGCGCGGAAGCCGGTGGTCGAGTCCCTGCACGAGGTCTTCTGATGGCGCTGCCGCTCGCCGTGGAGTCGCGCTGATGGCGCTGCCGCTCGCCGTGGAGTCGCGCTGATGGCGCTGCCGCTCGCCGTGGAGTCGCGCTGATGGCGCTGCCGCTCGCCGTGGAGTCGCGCTGATGGCGCTGCCGCTCTCCTACAGCGTGCGCAACGTGCTCGCGCGTCCGACGCGCAGCATGATGACCGCCGCCGTGATCGCGCTCGTCGTCGTCGCGGCGACGCTCTTCCTCGGCCTGATCTCGAGTCTCAAGCGCACGGTCGCCATCAGCGGCGACCCGATGAACCTGGTGGTCATGCGCAAGGGCTCCGACAACGACGGCTCGAGCCAGCTCGCGCTCGAGGCGTATCAGGCGATCCGCTTCTTCGACGGCATCGCACGCGATGCGGACGACCAGCCGCTCGCCTCGCCCGAGCTCGTCGTGCAGCCGTTCCTGCGCACCAGGGACGGCGGCCGCGAGAACGTCCTCGCGCGCGGCGTCGAGCCGGTCGCGCTGCAGGTGCACGACCAGGTACGGATCGTCGAGGGGCGCATGTTTCAGCCGAGCGCCGGCGAGGCGATCGTCGGGCGTGGTGTCGCCAGCCGCTACGCCGACGCCGAGGTCGGCAAGGAGCTGCAGTTCGGACGCGGACGATGGCGGGTGGTGGGCGTCTTCGAGGCCGACGGGTCGGCGTTCGAGAGCGAGATCTGGGTGGACGTGCGCGAGCTCGCGAACGACGCGAAGCGGCCCTTGCCGTACTCGGGCCTGCGACTGCGCGCCGCGACACCGGCCGACCTCGCGCGCCTCGAGCAGCGCATCGACGACGACCCGCGCTACGCGCTCGATGCGCAGCCTGAGGTCGCCTACTACGCGAAGCAGTCCGAGTCGGCGAACTCGCTCTACGTGCTGGTGGTCGGGATCGCGGTCCTCGCCGGCATCGGCGCCGGCTTCGGCGCCGCCAACACCATGTACGCCTCGGTGCAGGCGCGGACCGCCGAGATCGGCACGCTGCGCGCCCTCGGATTCTCGAGGCGCTCGATCCTGATCGCCTTCCAGGTCGAGGCCGTGGCGCTCGCCCTGCTGGGCTTCGTGATCGGCGCCGTGCTGTCGATGGTGCTGGCGGTGGTCCTCAACACGATGCTCGGCGGGATCGCGTTCGGCGCCGAGACCTTCACCACCAACGTGATCACGTTGCGCATTTCACCGTCCGATCTGGTAGGCGTGTTGATCTTGGCCTTGCTGGTCGGCGTGCTGGGCGGCCTCGGCCCGGCCTGGCGGGCGGCGCGACTGCGGCCGATCGAGGCCCTGCGCAAGGCTTGAGCAACCCCGGCGCCATGAACTCCCCCAGCGAACGCGACGAACGCCTTCGCGCCGACCTCCAGTCGCTGCGCATCGAGCGCCAGCCGGGTCCGACGCAAGCGAAGCGGACGCGCCCTCGCGGCGGTTCGAAGGGGCTGCGCGTCGCCGCCGTCGTCGCGACCCTGCTGCTGCTCGTGCTCGGTGTCCGCCTGCTGCGCGGCAGCGCGGTCCCGGTCGAGATCGGGCAGGCCACTGCCGTCGATGCGGGCGCGCTGGAGCCAGCGCCGGTGCTGTCCGGCTCGGGCTACGTCGTCACCGGCGATCGCTACGTGTCGATCGGTGTCCGCGTGGCGGGACGCATCGACCGCTACTTCATCGAGGAGGGGCAGAGCGTCCGTAAGGGCGACCCGCTCGTCCAGCTCGACGACCGCGACTACCGCTCCGGGGTGGAGCGCATCGAGGCGGGCCTCGCGCTCGCCCGCGCCAACACCGCGCTCGCAGACGCCGAGCTGCGCCGCGGCCGGGCGCTGCGCAAGAGCGGCGTGATCTCCGACCAGGAGATCGACGTCCTCGAGAACAAGTCGCGGGTCGCCCACGCGTCGGTCGCCCAGCTCGAGGCCGAGCTCGAGGCCGCGCACGTCAATCTCGAATACACCACGCTGCGCGCGCCCACCGACGGCGTGGTCCTGGCGAAGCTCAAGGAGGTCGGCGAGATCGCCGTGCCGGGCGGCTTCGCGGGCTCGGGCGACCTGGTGCGCATCGCCAACCTGTCGGACATGCGCGCCGAGGTGGACGTGAACGAGGCCGACCTCGAGCGCGTCCGCATGGGCGGTGCAGCGCGCGTGACGCCCGACGCCTACCCCGGCCGGCACTACGCGGCGCGCGTGGTGAAGCTCTACCCGCAGGTCGACCGCCAGAAGGGCACGCTGAAGGTGGAGGTCCGGATCCTCGAGCCCGACGACATGCTGCTGCCGGACATGAGCACGCGCGTGACGTTCCTCGCCGACCAGCCGGCGCCGAGCAGCGGTGACGCCGCGAAGACGGTGCTCGTACCCGCCCGCGCGCTGCAGCGCGACAACGACGGCAGCTTCGTCTGGCTCGTCGAGGAGGGCCGGGTGCGGCGCACGACGGTCGAGACGGCGGGCGAGGCCGGCGATCGCGTACGCGTCGTGTCGGGCCTGACCGGCGGCGAGACGCTCGTCGTCGGCGAGGTCCCCCTCGAGGAGGGCCAGCGCGTGGCGGCAACGGCAGGCGGCTGAGCGCCGCCGCGCTGCGCCGCCCCGGTGTCCCGTCGGGACACTAGCCGCGCCGCAGGCGCTGCATGTCGCGGCGGTCGCGCTTGGTCGGCCGTCCGCTGCCCGCGTCGCGGAACTCCGGCGGCGCGTGGCGACGCCGCTCGATCTCCTCGGGCGACGGAGGCGGCGTGACGTCCTCGTACAGCTCGCGCGCGGCCGGCGCCGAAAGGCGCCGCAGCCCGAGCTCCTTGACCACGAGCTGGCGCCGCCCGGCAACGGTCGTCGCTGCGATCCGGTCACCGACGCGCACCACCTTGTGCGCCGCCGCGGTGTTGCCGTTCACCTCGACCTTGCCGCCCGCGCACGCTTCCGCGCACATCGGCCGCGTCTTGTAGACACGCGCCGCGAGGAGCCAGCGGTCGACACGGACGCCGGCGTCCGGTGCGTTGCCGCTCATCGTGCCGCACTCCGCGTGGCGAGCATGAGGCCGGTCAGCACGGTGGCGCCGCCAGCGACCTGCGGCGTCGAGAGGCCCTCGCCGAGCACGGCGAACGACATCAGCGCGGTCAGCACGGGCACCAGATAGATGAACACGACCGCGCGGCCAACTCCCGCATCGCGGACGCCGTCGAGAAAGAGCTGGCCTGCCACGACCGATGACAGCACCGCCATCGCGACCACCGCGGCCAGAACGGGCGGCGTCGCGTGAGCGAGCTGCACGATCGGGCCGTCGCCGAGCCCGAGGACGCCGAGAGCGATCGCGCCGCCCGCGTAGACCGCGAGGTTCACCGTCGCGGCCGGCAGGCGATCGACGACGAGCCGCGAGGTGAGGTTGAACGTCGCCCAGCACGCGGCGGCGGCGAGTGCCATCAGGTCGCCGGCATCGATGCGCAGCCCGAGCAGCTCGCCGAGGTCACCTCGGCTGATCACGAGCACCGCGCCTGCGAACGCGACCGCCGCGCCGAGGACCTGCATCCGCGCGAGACGCTCGCCCACGAAGGGCAACAGCAGGAGCGTCACGATCGGGTTCAGCGCGATCAGCAGGGACGCGTTCGCGGCACTGGTCCGCGCCAGCGACGCGAGGAACAGCCACGGGTAGAGAACCCCGCCGGACACCACCATGGCGGTGAGCGGCAGGGCGACGCCGGGCGGAATCGCCCGCCCGGGTGGCGCGACGGCGCGTGCGCGCAGGACGACCGGCAGCAGCACCAGCGTCGCCACGACGTAGCGCCACGTCGCGAGCACGAGCGGGGTCATCTCGCGCAGGACGACCTTGCCGAGCACGAAGGCCGATGCCCAGCAGGCGGTCGCGATCGTCAGCCCGACGTAAGCTCGGGTGCGCGCGGCGAGTCCTCGGTACGCGGTGACGCCGCGCGGCGCGCTGACGGCCATGCGGCACCGTATCAGCGCCGCCCTGGCGCAACGAGGGTGATCGACGAAGCTGGAAACGCGCGCGCCGCGGGCCGCGTTCAGGCCCGCGAGGCGAGGAACAGCGCGAGGATCGTCGCGGTCGGCCCGAGCATGACCGCGGTCGCCAGCGCCGCGGCCGCGACGAAGGTCGCGACGTCGACGAACGTGGCACTCGGGACCGGGGCGTCGAGACCCATCTCGGCGCGCATCGCGCCGACGCGCCGTGCTGGCATCGCGTCGTCGACCTCGGTTCGCCCGCGGTAGAAGTTGCGCGAGCGGCGTCCGCGCACCCAGGCACGGAAGACGCGGCGGGGCGAGAGCATCAGGCCGATCGGGATCGCGGCCAGGTTCAGCGCCCACGCCCAGGCGAACGAGCCGCAGCCGCTCGCGATCTCCCACGCACCGATCTCGGCCTCGCCGGTCCAGTCGGTCGCGTAGCCGGTGACGAGGTGGTGCAGGTCGTGCAGCTTGACGGCGCGCACGCGCCCCGGAGCGTTCGGGAACCAGATCGGGATCGGGCCCGCCTTGAGCTTGACCCAGCGCTCCTCGTACGAGGAGTCGAAGCCGTTGTCGCGAAGATACCGGTCGCGGGCAGCGAGCAGCGTTTCGGTGTCGGTCGTCATGGCGTCGTCTCGGTGTCGTGCGCGATGCCGCGCACGAGCTGTTCGAGGCTCGCGCGGAGCTCGTGCTCCGCAGCGGCAGGGGAGGGCAGCACGCCGGAGATCCACTCGATCAGGACGGCGTAGTAGAGCCGGAACATGGTGCGCGCGACCGCGAGCGGCTCGCAGTCGCGCGCGATCTCGCCGCGTTCGCGTGCAACCTCGACGAGACGCGCGATCGCCTGCAGGAAATCGAGCGTGAAGAGGGCGAGGGAGGCGGCGCGCGTCGGGTCGCGGAACGGGAGCTCCGAGAGGAACACCCGCGATAGACGCGGGTCGCGCGCGTAGTAATCGTAGAGGCTGCGGAACACGCGCAGGCCCGCGTCGAGCAGCGGCAGGTCGGACTCGAGCGAGGCGACCGCAGCACGGTGTACCGGCGCGATGTCGTCCTTGAAGAGCCTCAGCAGAAGGTCGCGCTTCTCGGGGAAGTAGAGGAACAGCGTGCCGGTACCGATGCCGGCGCGCTGCGCGATGGCGCGCGTCGTGGTGGCTTCGAAGCCGTCGCGCGAGAAGAGCTCCCGCCCGGCGGCGAGGATGCGCACTTCCTTGTCGGCCCGGTTGCGCTCCCGGAGCCCGTACTGAGCACGCTCAGAAATGAGCATGGTGGGTTTCTAGTCATGGCTCGCCGGTGAATCAAGGCGGGGCCGGGAGGTCCTTGCGCAGCAGGGACGGGCGGGGCTACCTGCCCGGGATGCTGCTCGATCGTTTTCGACTCGACGACAAGGTCGCCATCGTCACCGGCGCCGGCCGCGGCATCGGCCAGGGGTGCGCCCTGGCCTTCGCCGAATGCGGCGCCCACGTGGTCTGCAGCGCCCGCTCGCAGGACGAGATCGACGCCACCGCCGCGCGCGTGCGGGCTCTGGGCCGCCGGGCGCTCGCCGTTCCCTGCGACGTGAACCAGCGCGCCCAGCTCGACAACCTCGTCGCGGAAACGCTGCGCGAGTTCGGGCGCATCGACGTCGTGGTGAACAACGCCGGCGGCTGGCCGCCGAAGCCGGCGCTGCAGACGAGCGAGAAGTACTTCGAGGATGCACTGCGCTTCAACGTCACGTCTGCGTTTCTGCTGAGCAGGCTCACCATCCCGCACATGCTCGAGCGCGACGGCGGCGCGATCGTGAACATCTCGTCCGCCGCCGGGCGCCTGCCGATGTCCGGTTTCGTCGCCTACGGCACCGCGAAGGCCGCGCTGTCGTTCATGACCAGGGAGCTCGCGATCGAGCTCGCGCCACGGGTCCGCGTGAACGCGATCGCCGTGGGCTCCGTCGAGACGTCGGCTCTGGCGCCGTTCCTCGACGCCGACCTGCGCGCGAAGATGGAGGGCATGACGCCGATGCGGCGACTGGGCAGCGTCGACGACATCGCGATCGCCGCCCTGTACCTCGCATCGCCGGCGAGCAGCTACGTGACCGGAAAGGTCATCGAGGTCGACGGCGGACTGATCACGACGAACTGGCCGTGTTGATTTCTGCGAGGGGGCACGCGCCCCCTCGCCCCGCGCGGCGAAGCCGCGCGGGGCCCCACTCCCTGCGGTCGCTGCGCTCCGCGCTCGCCTGCGGCTCGCGTGCGCGGGACGGTGCCGGGGGCGGCACGAGCGTCGCGCGGGGCCGCCACACTACCCACCGTCGCTGCGCTCCGCGCTCGCCTGCGGGGGCTCCTGCGACTGTCAAGTACGCAGGCGGACGAGGAACGACACCACCGTCACGATGATGCGGCAGGTGTCGAGCCAGGGGTCGTAGTGGCTGATGCGCTCGGCGGGTGGCGGGTAGAACACGGCGACCCCCCGGGTCTCGATGCCGATGCCGCGCCGCGCGGCGAGAATCAGCACTTCGCTCTCGAACTCGTAGCGTTCGGCCTGCACGCCGAGGTTGAGGATCGCGGCGATCGGGTAGATGCGGAAGCCGGTCTGTGTGTCGCGGAAGTCGCGACCCGCGGCTAGCGACACCCACCAGTTCGCGAAGTCGTTGCCGAAGCGCTTGATCGGTGCGACCTCCTGCTCCGGAGCGATGCGGCGTGCGCCGAGCACGAGCGCGTCCGGAGCCGAGCGGGATGCGTCGATCATGCCCTGCATCTCGCTCGACAGGTGCTGCCCGTCGCCATCGACCGAGAACGCGTGCGTGAAGCCTTCGGCGAGGAGCCGCACGAGGCCGCTGCGCAGGGCCGCGCCCTTGCCGCGATTCGCCTCGTGGCGGATCACCTCGGCCCCGGCCGCCTGCGCGAGCCGCGCGGTAGCGTCCGTCGAGCCGTCATCGACCACCAGCACGTGCTCGCAATGCTGCGCGGCGCCGCGGACGACGTCGGCGATCGTGCGCGCGCAGTCGAGTGCGGGCACCAGCGCAGCGACGCGGTGCCCCGCCACCGGCGCCGGCGCCAGCGGCGCCCCTTCTTCGGGCGCGCGTGGTGCGGCGTGGGGCGCGCTCCCGTTGCGGCTCGGTGCGGGTGAACCCGCGGACGTGCTTCCGTTCGACACGGGCGGCTCAGCGCTCCGCGTCCCGCGCGGCGGCGAGTCGCGCCGCGATGCGCTGCGCGACCAGGTCGCGGATCGCGGCGCGCTCCTCGACGTCGCGGCCCCGGGTCTCGATCGGCTCGAGCACCTCGAGCACGACGGTTCCCGGCAGGATCGAAAGGTACCTGCCGGCCGGCATGATGCTCGACGTGCCGTGGATCGCGATCGGCACGATCGGTCGGCCGAGCTGCAACGCCAGCGCGAACGCTCCGTTCTTGAACGGACCCATCCGTCCGTCGCGCGAGCGCGTACCCTCCGGGAACATGATGAGCGAGAACGCTCCTTCCGGCCGTGCGGCGATCCGGTTGAGGAGCGCGATCGACTGAGCGGGGTCCTCGCGATCGATCGGGATCATCCCGAGCGTCTTCATGACCAGCCCCAGCACCGGCTCGCGAAAGAGCTCCTTCTTCGCGGCGAACCGGTTGTGCCCCGGCAGGAAGCCGAGGAGTCCCGCGATGTCGAAGTGGCTGGCGTGGTTCGGCGTGATGATGCTCGGCTCGCCGGGCAGTTTCTCGGCACCCACGAGCTTCACCTCGACGCCGGTCGCCAGCGCCAGATTGCGCGCCGCAAACTTGGCGAAGCTCCATGCGGTACCGGGGCTCACCTGGTGGAGCCCGACCGCGACCGTCCCCATCGAGAACAGCATGCCGCGGTAGATCAAGCGGTTCAGCATCACGCGCAGGTCGGACGCGTCGGCCGCGCCGATCGGCGTGACCCACTCCTCGTTCAGCTCGGTCGCGGGGATTCGAAGCTCCTGCATGACGACTCTCCGTAGAGATCCGCGGTCAGCGCTGCGCGTCAACGTTCCAGAACGGCGCGAACTGGAACCACTGGTTCGGGTACGCGCGCACGTGTGATTCGAAGCCGCGTACGACGTCGCCCATCACCGCGAGAACGTCCTCCTCGCTCGCGTCGCGCGGGATCGTGCGCAGCGGCTCGGGCAAGATCCGGTAGCGACGCACGCCGAGGCGCGCGGCGAAGACCGGCCACAGCGGCACTCCCGCGATGCGCGCGAGCGCGAACGGACCGTACTGGAAGTGCGCGGGGGTGCCGAAGAACTCGATCGGCCGCGTGATCTGGCCCGGCGCCGAGCGATCGATCTGGATCGCGACGAGTTCTCCGCGGCGAAGCGCCTGCAGCATGTTCAGCGACGCGAACGGCGACGAGTCGGAGTAGAGGACTCGCTGACCGTAGCGCTCGCGCAGCGAGAGCTGAAACGCGGCGACCGACGGATTCGCCTCGCGCGCCATGACGACGTTCACGCGGCGTCCGAAGCGCCGCATGAGGTGCGCCGCGATTTCCCAGCTGCCGAAGTGCGACGTAAGCACGATGACCCCCCGATCACGCGGCAGCCGATCGAAGTCGCCGATCTCGAGCGGCGCTTCGACGTCGATCGGTCGCGCGTACGGGCTCGCATGCTCCAGCGTCTCGGAGAAGCAATAGGCGAACTCGACGAACGTGCGCAGCGCGGTCCAGCGGTCCGGGACCGCACCCTGCGACCCGTGGATGCGGCGCAGGTTCGAGATCACGCCGCGCCTGTTCGCCGCGATCGCGGCGAACAGGATGGCGGCGATCACTGGCGGCGACGTCCGCTTCCACCACTCCGGCCCCGCGGTGGAGCCCCGGTACGCGAGGCGCCGCCAGAAGAGGCCGTCGTGCCGGTAGCGGCCGATCTCGCGCGCTGCCGCGGGGGCGTGCACGTCGCCGGTCTCCCCCGGCTCCGCGACTGCCTCGACCCGCTCGACGACGTAGCCGGCCTTCGAGACGTGCTCGGATGATGGGGTGGAGAGGGACATGCGGCGGATGACTCGACGATCGCTGCTCGGCGTGCGCGGTCGCGCGACCACCGCACGCCGGCCGGTCGGCGTGCTCGCTCAGGCAGCTCGCCCCGTGGCCGGCGCCTCGGGGGTACACCAAGCGTCGGATGTCCGCACGCGCCGCCACCTGCGACGCCTCGCTGTGCCGGGCCGGGGGCGGGCGTGCCCGCCAGGCCGGTCAAGAAGGCGCGCCTCCCCGATCACGTCCCTGGCCGGCCCGCGCAGCACGTCCAGGCGCGAGCAGAACGTGCGGTACGAGCAGCAGGGCGGCTCCATCAAACCGAGGATACGGGCGCGCAGTGGCGCGCCTTGGACGCGGGCATGCGCGCAACGTACCCGGGATCGTGCGCGCAAGTCTACGTTGGAGCCCGGATCCGGGATACGACCGGCGCTGCATGGACCGGTCCTTCGTCGAACCGCGGCGACGCGCGCGCCGTACCGCGCTCGCCACTCTCGCCGCCATTCTCAGCCTCTCGCTGGAGGTGCCTGCCCGCGCCGACGACGCAGCGTCGGTGCCGCGCTACTCGATCGCCGCGACGCTCGACACGGACGCCGGCGTGATCCGCGGCAGGGTCGCGATCGCCTTCGGCAACACGGGGCGAGACACGATGCGGCAAGCGTATCTGCGCCTCTACCCGAACCGCTTCCTGCAGGACGGCGACGAGGTGAACGACATCACTCGCATGCACGTGTACCCGGAGAACGAGTTCGTTGCCGGCGGCCTCTCGGTCGACACCGTCGCGGCGTCCGACGGTACGCAGCTCGCCTCACGCATCATACGGCGCGAAGGAGCTCCCGCGGAGACGGTGCTCGAAGTCGACCTCGGAGCGCCGCTCGAGGCCGGTGCCACGACCACCGTCGTGCTCGACTTCACGACGAGCCTCCCGGAGCGCTTCGGCCCGTTCGGCCGCACCGAGCTCGGCGACAGCGCGGTCGCGGGCTGGTACCCGTACCTGGTTCCCCGTGCGTCGGACGGCTCCTGGCTCTGGACTGCCGGCCCCGCACGCGCCGACGTGAGCGCGTCGCTGACGTCGTCGCCCGAGGTGACCCTGGTCGCCGGCAGCGATGTCTTTCCCGCCCCACACGCACCTACCGTGCAGGTCGAGTCGCGACGCGTGGCGACCTTCGCGCTGATCGCCCTGCCCGGCGCGAGCGTCACGACGGAAGAGATCGACGGGACGACGATCACCTTCGTCGCACCGCGGAAGCTGCGCGAGCGGCGCCTTGCTCCCGGGCCGGCCGCACCGGAACTGTTCCGCGACGCCGTGAAGCGGGCGATCGGCCTGCGGCCCGCGACGCTTCCCTCGCCGCCGACTCTGACCGTCGCGCAGGTGCCGCTGCGCTGGAACCTCGCGACTCCGAGCGACGGGATCGTCGTCGTCTCCGACCGCGCCCTGCGCGTTCACGAGCTGCTGCGCCCGTTCCACGAGGCCCAGGTCGCTCAAGCGGTGTATGCCGAGCTGCTGCGCTCCCTGATGCGCGCCTGTCCGGAGCAGCAGCCGCGCTGGATCAGCGACGGGGTCGCGTGGGCGCTCGCCGACCGCTACCAGGGCGCCGTCTCGCCCGAGCATCCCTCGGTGCACGACTGGATCGACTGGTTCGACGTGTTCGCCATCGTGGACCGCTTCGAGACCGCGCCCAAGGTGCCTTTCGTGCAGGCATTGTTCCGGAATGCGCGAAGCGACGACGACCTGCGCGAGAACGTCTTCGATTACTCGGGCGATCGCCCACCGGCGCGCCTCGTGTTCGCGCGCCTCGATCGCAGCGTCGGCGCCGCGGAGCTCGCGCGCGCCGTCGACGCACAGATCGCGTCGCCCTGCGCACCGTTCACCACCGCGCTGAGGGCAGCGACCGGAGCCACGCAGGACGCCGCGGACCGGGATCTCGACGCGGCGCTCGCGCCGTCGCCAGCCGAGGACGTCCCGGTCCTCGTGGATCCGTCGTTGCGACCGGCGCGCGAGCGCTCGAGGTACCAGCTCGTGCTCGACACCGCGGACGTCGAGGTCAGCTCGACGGAGTTCGGGCTCGCGGCGCTCTTCGTGGCGCGCGAGCGCGGCGACTACACCAGAGACCTCGCGATCAACCCATACCTCACCGAGCGCGGCTACGGTGTGAACGCCGGCCCGCGCGTCCACTTCGGGCCGCGGAGCGACGCCAACACCTACCGCCACAACCTCCATGCCTTCTACGACCACGCGTGGCTCGATCGCGGGTTCCGGGACGACTCGCAGCCGGAGGTGCGCGACGGCGGCCAGATCGGCGGATTCGGTCTTCGCTACGATTACTCGAACGTCTATTTCTTCGACAATCCGACGGAGAAGCGGGAAGCCCGTGTGTTCGTGGACTGGTACGACCCGGACCTCGGCGGCGACTACGGCTTCGTTCGCTTCGGCGGTCGGATCACCGCCACGACCCCCATCCTCACGCCGCGGACCATCGCCGCCGGCGAGATCACGGTCGGCTTCGAGGAGCCGACGGACGGCCGGGGGGTGCCGACCCAGGCGCAATTCAGCCTGGGCGGCCGCCGCGCGCTGCGCGGCGTCTCGGTGAACGAGAAGCTCGCGCGCAACATCGGGCTCGCCCGGGCCGAGATCCGGCAGGATGTCTTCCCCGAGGTGGACTTCAACCTGCTCGACCTGCTGGTGTACCGGCGGCCGCAGCTGCAGCTCTTCGTCGACACCGGCCAGGTCGACGATTCCGCCGGCCGCGCCGTGAATCCCGGCCGTTTCGCCATCGCCGCCGGCACCGGCATCAACGTGCTGTACGACTTCATGGGCTTCTTCCCGGGCCGGGCCTACATCGAGGTCGCCACCCGACTCGATCGCGACCAGACCGACTTCCAGGTCCTGCTCGGTACACGTCAGGCGTTCTGAACCGGACGGACCGATGCGGGACGGCTCGGCGACGGGCATGGGCCGGCGTCCACGCACCTTTACCGATCAGCCAACGTCCGTTGACGCCGAGAGTCGCGGGCCGACCCTCCTCGGGTAGTTTCGGACCCGTCGGCGGTGTAATTTCCTGCCAGGTGGACGTTCGCAGCGTCCGGTATGTCGCTTGCTTTGAAAAAAAGTGTGTTGACACTCGCCCGGAGCGGAACCTAAGATCATGGTAGTCACGTGAATCTTTCCGGCGTCCAGCAGGCCCATGCGAAACGCAAAGATCCCCTCTTCGGCCTTGCACCCTCACTTCAGGACCATGGTGAGAATCTCCCTTCGGCCGGTCGCGTCTCCGGCGGCACGCAATCAAGGAGAATCAGGATGAATCGCGTAGTTCGAACCTCCCTCCGGCTCCTTCTGGCGATAGCTTGCATCGTCGCGGCAGCGCCGAACGCGGGAGCGGTCCAGTCGAGTGGATCGATCCAGCTCATCCCCTCGAAGCAGACGGCGATCGCCCAGGAGGAGTCGTTCAATGTCGACGTCTTCTTCACGAACACGAGCAGCCACACGCCGCCGCAGGGCCTCCTTTCCGTGCCCGCGACGGTGACGGGTCCGATCACCATCGACCTGGGCTGCGTGGACTGCAGCTGCTCGCAGCAGAACACCGCGGCGCTCATGTTCGTTCCCGGAGCGCAGGCCGGGTGCAACTTGAAGGGCGCCGGAGTCGCCGGCTGCGCCGCGGGGCTTCCGGGTGAGGTTCTGATCAACCTCGACCCGGCGGGTGTGAACGCCCCCAATGCGACCCCCGTGTTCCTCGCGCAGATCACTCTCAAGAACACGCTGCCGGAGCTGCCGGTCCTCGGGATCCGTGCCGGCACGAGCGTCTGCTCGGTCAAGGCGTGCGTGACGCCGCCCAACCAGCAGTGTGCGTTCTGCTCGGCGGAGGGCTGCACGTTCGTCGCCGGCGTCTCGCCGCAGCAGGATCTGCTGCGCTGCAAGCACTCCTGCTTCAACCAGGTGAACTTCACCAACGGGTTCGACGCGTACATCTTCCAGGGTGTGCTGATCGAGGACGACGCGAACTTCAACCCGGCGACGGAGTCGTTCAGGCTGGAGCTGTCGCGCCCCGGGTTCCCGCCGCTGGTGTCGATCAACGTTCCGGGCATCCCGCAGACCGCCGTGGACACCTGGCAGCTGAACGGCCCCGGCAACCAGAACACGGCCGGCATCGACCTGATCAAGATCACGCGCCAGACGGGTGTCGGCTGCCAGAACAGCTTCCGCGTCACGGTCCGCTTCTACGGGAACCTCAACAGCCTGCAGGGTAACGACGACCCGACGCTCCGCACGTTGATCCAGTTCGACGGCGGGACTCCGTTCGTGAACGAGGAGCCTTGGCAGCGCCTGCAGAGCGGCAACCTCCGCAACGACATCGAAATCGTCTCGGCTTGCTGAGCGCCTGACGGCCCTCCGAGGGCCGTCCCAACCGAGGGGGTGACCGGTTCGTCCGGTCACCCCCTCTTTCGTTTCGGCGACCGCCGCGGCAGCGCGCATGCGCGGCGCCGCGGTTGTCGCCATCCGACTCGCATCGCCCTCCGCCGCGCGAGGCGGCACGGCGCCGCTCTAATTCTTTTCCTGACGCCCCGGGGGGCGTGCGCGTCGCGCGCGCCAGGCCCCCGCCGGAAGATCGCGTCCGCGTCCGGCAACTCGTTGCCGGTCTGCCACCGAATTGGCGAGGCGCCGCATCGCGGCCGTCCCGCCTCTCGCGCGCTCTTCGTCCGAAAAAAGCCGCGCCGTCGCTCGCCGTCGAGTCGGGCTCTTCGTCGATGCCGCACCACCAGCCGCGTTGGCAGACACGTCACAGGTCATGCTCGATCAGGGGCTGCGCGTGGCACCGCCATTGCCAGACGATCCTCCACGGAAGTCTCGACCGAGTCGCTACGGGAAAGCGGCTCCCAGGGGGGGAATCATGCGGTGGTTGCCGGAAGGAGGGCCTTCGGAGCGCCTACGAGTCTGCTGCGCCGGCGCGCTTGCGCTGACGCTCGGCATGGCGCTGAACGCTGCAGCGGCACTCGGCGCGTACGCGCCGGACGCCGACGAGCTCGCGCTGCTCGCGCTCTGCAACGAGTCGCGGGCGGCAGCGGGGCTGCGCCCGCTCGTGTGGCACAACGGGCTCGGCGAGGCGGCCCGGGCGCACAGCACCGACATGGCAGAGCGCGACTGCTACCAGCACAACTCCTGCAACGGGCAGTCCTGGAGCACCCGCATCGGCAGGTACTATCCGTCGTACTTCGCTCTCGGTGAGAACATCAACCTCGGCAGCAGCGATCCACGCTCGCTGCACGACGGCTGGATGTCGAGCCCCGGGCATCGCGCGAACATCCTCGGCCCCTTCTCCGAGTTCGGAGCGGGAATCGCGCTGGGCGAAACCAACTTCGGGATGTGGGCGTACGCCACGGAGGACTTCGGCGACCGCGGCGCCGTCTCCCCGTCGTCGATCCCGTCGTTGCCGTCGGGCGGCATCGCGCCGCGGATCGGCGGCGGCGAGGGCCGCGACCTGGTCGTCAACTACTACCACCACAACGGCGGGGCGCCGCATTCGGTGCGCGCGCTCGTCGGCACGTCGTGCGTCAACCTCTCGAAGACCGCGGGCTCGGCCGCCAACGGCTCCTACGGCACGACCCGGACGTTCACCGGCAGCGGGTGCGTCCCGGTCGTCTTCGAGGCCATCCGTTCCGATGGCGTACGGGTCCGCTGGCCGCAGAATTCGGCGGTCCTCGTCGGCGTCGGTGCCGGCGGCCTCTACTGCGCCGAGACGACCACCGCGGTTCCGACCCAGGACTGCGGCGGACCGAACGTCAACCCGTCGCCGACACCCTCACCGGCCCCAACGCCGGCTCCGACACCCACCGAGGACCCGACCGGCCTCGGCAAGATGCGGGTCGCGCTCAAGCCGGGCAAGGGCGACGCGAGCGAGGGCGTGGTGCAGATCTCGGCCAAGCTGCCGCGCATCGCGAACTTCGACCCTGCGTCCGGACCGGTCGTCATCGACCTGTCGTTCGGTCGCGGCGGCGACTGGGAACAGACGCTGCCGCAGCTCTGCGGTGACACCCCGTGCCTCGTCATCAACAAGAAGGCCAGGGCGTATCGCGCAAAGTACGACGCGAACACGTCGCTCGCCCTCACGCTGGGCCAGGACGGCGCCTGGTCGATGCGGCTCGTCTCGCGCAAGGAGACGCTCGCCGGTCTCGACGCGGGACCGGTATCGCTCTCCGTGACCATCGACGGACAGACGTTCACCGCCGCGGCCGACGGCGAGCTGAAGACCAGCGGGCTCTTCGTCGACTGATCGTCGTCCAGCCTGGATCACGCCGCGAATTCGGGGGGCGGGGGCCGAGCCTCGCCCCCCGATTCATCGTCGGGCACCCCGCTTGCGGTCACGGCCCCGGATAGTAGGCAGACCGCCGTGCCAGCGACGACCTCGACGCTCTCGGAATGGGAATCGAAGCGCCGGCTCGCGGCGGCCGGGATCCCGGTCGCACCTGAGCAGCTGTGCGCAGACCCGGCGGCCGCCGTCGCCGCCGCTGCCGAGCTCGGGCTGCCGGTCGCCGTCAAGCTCTGCGGCCCGGCAATCGCGCACAAGACCGAGCGCGGGCTCGTCCGCCTCGGGCTCCGCGACGCGGAAGCCGTCCGCGCAGCGGCGGGCGAGCTGCTCGCGGCCGCGCGTCCCGCGGATGGTCCGGTCGAGCTACTGGTCGCCCGGATGGTCACCGGCAAGCGCGAGCTCATCGCCGGCTGCGCCACCGACCCGACGTTTGGCCGCTGCGTGATGCTCGGCATCGGCGGCATCTTCGCCGAGATCCTCGCCGACGTCGTGTTCCGGCTCGTTCCCCTGTCCCGCACCGACGCCGAGGAGATGCTCGACGAGCTCACCTACCGCGCGTGGCTCGGGCCCTTTCGCGGCGAGCCCGCGATCGACCGCGAGCGGCTCGTCGATGTCCTCGTCGGCTTGAGCAAGGTCGCGGAAGAGGACCCGCAGCTGCGCTCGATCGACGTAAACCCGCTGATCGTCGCCGACGGGGTGCCGATCGCCGTCGACGCGCTCATCGAGGTCGAGGCATGACCGCCACGCCGAACCTCGACCGGTATCGGGCCCTGTTCGAGCCCAAAGGCATCATCGTCGCCGGTGCCTCGAGCCATCCCGGGAAGTTCGGCTTCGTCGCCGCGCACAACATTCTCGCGCACGGCTATCGCGGGAAGGTCTTCCTCACCAATCGCGAGGGCGGCACCATCCTCGACGAGCAGACCTTGCGCTCGGTCGATGAGGTACCCGAAGGCGCCGCCGATCTGGTCTTCGTCTGCACGCCGCCCGCGTCGATCCCGGATCTGCTGCGCTCGTGCGCCAGAAAGGGGGTCACGGCCGCTTTCGTCAGCTCCGCGGGATTCGGCGAGGCGGGCGAGGAGGGGCTCCGCGCCGAACGCGAGCTCGCTGACCTGTGCGCCGAGCTCGGCATCCTGCTCGCGGGTCCGAACGGGCAGGGCATCATCTCGACGCCGGTCGGCCTCTGCGCGCAGATCATCGCACCGTACCCACCGGCCGGACGCATCGCGGTCGCGAGCCAGTCGGGCGGCTTCGTCCAGGCGTTCCTCAACTACGCACGCTCGACCGGCGTTGGCGTGAGCCGCGCGGTGTCGGCCGGCAACTCTGCCGCGACCAGCGTCGGCGACTACCTCGAGTTCTTCGCGGCCGACCCGGCAACGGACGTGAGCCTGATCTACGTCGAGGGTCTCGCCGACGGGCGGGCCTTCTTCGAGAAGGCCCGCGCCGCGGCCGCGAAGAAGCCGATCGTCGTGCTCAAGGGCGGCGTCACCGCAGGCGGTGCGCGGGCGGCCGCATCCCACACCGGCGCGCTCGCCACCAACGACCGCGTGTTCGACGGCATGTGCCGCCAGGCCGGGCTCAGCCGCGCCACGACGGTCGAGGAGGCGTTCGAGATCGCAGCGAGCTTCGCCGTGCACCCGCTACCGCGTGGCCGGCGCGTGTTCGTGCTGACGACGGCCGGCGGCTGGGGCGTGATCACCGCTGACCGGATCGCACAGTCGCGCGACCTCGAGTTGCTGCCGTTGCCCGCCGACCTTCGCGCCGCGTTCGACGCGAAGCTGCCGCCACGCTGGAGCCGGAACAACCCTGCAGACCTCGCGGGCAGCGAGACGCGCGACACCGTCCTCGAGTGCCTCGAGCTCGGCGTCGCCCACGCCGACGTCGACGCGGTCGTGCTGCTCGGCGTCGGCATCCAGTCGAACCTCGGCGATCTCGAGCGCCGCGGCCGGTTCTACCCGGGCCACGGCCTCGAGCGCATCGTCGAGTACCACGAGCGTCAGGACACCCGGTACGCGAGCGCCGCCGTCGAGCTGTCGCGCAAGTACGACAAGCCCGTGCTGGTGGCGACGGAGCTCGCCGACACGCAGCCCGGCAACCCCGGCATCGTCAAGCTCAAAGAGCTTGGCGCCTTCGCCTATCCGTCGTCGCACCAGGCGGCAACGGCGCTCGAGCACCTCTTCCGCTACCGGCGCTGGCGCGACCGGCGCGCGTCCTGATCACACGGCGACCGCGACGCCGGTCAGCGTGTGTGCCGTTGCGCCCTCGACGCGGACGCGGATCAGCTCGCCCGGGCGCACGTCGCTCGCCGGAAAGATGGTCGTCTTGAACGTCGGGCTCTTGCCGCCCGCGTGTGCCGGCGGGCGCTTGGCCGGACCCTCGACGAGGATCTCGACCTCGCGTCCGACCCAGCCGCGGTTGAGCTCGAGACCGATGGTCTCCTGCAGCGCGATCAGCTCCCCGAGGCGCGCCCGCTTCTCGGACTCCGACACGGTCTCGGGCAGCCGATGCGCGCGCGTGCCTGCGCGCGCCGAATACATGAAGAGATACGCGAAGTCGTAGCGTGCCTCGCGCAGGAACGATGCCGTCTCGGCGTAGTCGCTCTCGTCCTCGCCCGGGAAGCCGACGATGACGTCGGTCGAGACGGCGATGCCCGGAACCACCCGGCGCACGCGCTCGAGGAGAGCGCGATACGCCTCGATCGTGTAGTCCCGCCCCATCGCTTCGAGAACGCGGTTCGACGCCGACTGGAGCGGCAGATGCAGGTACGGCATGACCTTCGGTACGGTCGCGAAGACCTCGATCAGGTCGTCGCTCACGTCGGACGGGTGCGGTGAGGTGAAGCGGATTCGCTCGAGGCCCTCGACCCGCGCCGTCCGGCGCAGCAGCTCCGCGAAGTCCACGCCGTCCGTGCGATACGCGTTCACGGTCTGGCCCAGGAAGACGACCTCGCGCTTCCCCGCGGCGACCGCGGCACGCACCTGCTCGAGAACGGCGTCCACCGGCACGCTGCGCTCGCGGCCGCGGGTGAAGGGCACCACGCAGAAGGTGCAGAACTTGTCACAGCCGCGCATGACGGTGAGAAACGCGCGCGGACCGGGGGCGAGATCCGGGGCGAGCCCCGCATACGTCTCTCCGCGGTCGAGCCGCAGCTCGAGCTGCGGCTCGTCGTTCTGGCGCAGCAGGTCGGGCAGATCGCGGTACCCGTCCGGACCCACGATCACGTCGAGGTAGGGAGCGCGGTCGAGCAGGCGGTCGCGCTGGTGGGTCGCGACGCAGCCCAGCAGACCGAGCTGGACGCCCGGCCGCTCCGTCTTGTGGCGCAGCAGGTCGCTGAGCCGTCCGAGCACGCGCTCCTCCGCGTTCTCGCGGATGGCGCAGGTGTTCACCAGAAGCACGTCGGCCTCGCCGGGCTCCGCGGTCCGCTCGTAGCCCGCGCGACGCAGGATGCCGCTCACCAGCTCGGAGTCGGCCACGTTCATCTGGCAGCCGTACGTCTCGAGGAAGACGCGGCGGGGCGCCGGGGCGGCGTCTCTCTCGGGCCGCGCGCCGTCTGCGGAGTTCCGCCTTTCGGGCTCGGTCGTCGGCACCGGCCTCCCATAGCGAAGCCGGAACACGGCCCGCAACGCGGCTTCCACGCCGCCTTGTCTGGGCACGGCGCGTGCAGCTACATGGCGAAGGATGATGCCGGGGAAGCAATTCGACGGAATCGAAGCCTCGCTTCTTCTCTGTCCGCGCTGCCGTGTCGCCCAGCCGGTCCGAAAGCGCCTGCTGCTTTGCCTCCCGGAGGGCGACAAGTACGAGTTCGTCTGCCAGCGCTGCGGAAGCACGTGCGGGGACACGATCGAGGAGCCACCGCGACCGACCCGGACGCTGTTCGCATGAGCCTGCGGATCGTCTCGCTGCTGCCCAGCGCGACCGAGATCGCGTGCGTGCTCGGACTGCGCGACGCGCTGGTCGGCGTGTCGCACGAGTGCGACTTTCCGACCGACGTGATCACGCTACCCGTCCTGACCAGCGCCAAGCTCGACGCAGCGCGACCGAGCGCCGACATCGACCGCGACGTGCGATCGCTGCTCGAAGGCGGCCTCGGCATCTACCGGATCGACGTCGACGCCCTGCGAGCGCTCGAGCCCGACCTGATCCTCACGCAGGACCAGTGCGACGTCTGCGCGGTCTCGTTCGGCGACGTGCAGGCGGCAGTGCGAGAGATCGCCAGGCCCGGGACCGAGATCGTGTCGCTGCGTCCGGGCCACCTCGCGGACGTGTGGCGCGACGTCGAGACCGTCGCCGTGGCGGCCGGGGTCGCGGCCCGGGGCCGCGACGTCGCCGACGCCCTGCGCGCGCGCGTCGCCGGGCTCGCGGAGCGCACCGCCAGGCTCCCGCGGCCGCGCCTCGCCTGTCTCGAGTGGTTCGCGCCGCTGATGGCGGCGGGAAACTGGGTTCCCGAGCTCGCCACGGCTGCAGGCGCAACCTGCGAGCTCGCCGCGGCCGGAGTGCACAGCTCCTGGCTCGACTTCCAGTCGCTGGTCGACGACCGACCCGAGGTGCTCTGCGCGATGCCGTGTGGCTTCACGCTGACCCGGACCGTCGCCGAGCTGATCGAGCTGCTGCGCGAGCCGCGCTGGCAGGAAATCCCCGCGGTGCGCACGGGGCACGTGTTCGCGCTCGACGGCAGCTCCTACTTCAACCGGCCGGGCCCTCGGCTCGCCGACTCGGCGGAGATCCTCGCCGGCCTCCTGCATCCCGCGGAGTTCGGACACCTCGTGCCTCACGACGCGGTCCTCCGCGTCCCGAGCCACCAAGCCCCGCCGACGAGCGGATAGGCGATCCACCCATGAGCCACGGACACGAGCATCGCGAGCCTCGCCACGGGCACGGCTCGAACGACGCGAGCCCGGTCGCGCAGCACCGCTCGCGCAGCAAGCGTCCCGCGCGCTGCATGGTCATCACCGTCAGCGACACGCGGGACCTAGCGGACGACAGGAGCGGCCAGCGGGCGAGCGACCTGCTGACGGAAGCCGGTCACGTCGTTCGCACCAGGGAGATCGTCGTCGACGAGCGCGCGGCCATCGCCGCGCTGGTGCGCGCCGCCGTGGCCGACCCGGAGATCGACGCGGTCGTCCTCACGGGCGGCACCGGCATCGCGCCGCGCGACGTGACGTACGAGGCGATCGACGAGCTTCTCGACAAGCCGCTGCACGGCTTCGGCGAGCTGTTCCGGAGCCTGTCGTACGCCGAGATCGGCTCGGCAGCGATGCTGTCGCGCGCGATCGGTGGCGTCGTCGGCAGAACCGTCGTGTTTGCGCTCCCGGGATCCACCAAGGCCGTCGAGCTCGGCGTGACGAAGCTCATCGCTCCCGAGCTCGGCCACATGATCGGGCTGCTGGCGCCGTGACGGTGCGCGTGCGCTTCTTCGCGTCGCTCCGCGAGCGCCTGCGTACCAGCGAGACGGCGCGCGACTTGCCGCCCGGAGCGACGGTCGGGGACCTGCTCCAGGCTCTGTACCGCGACTTCCCCGATCTCCCGGGCTCGGGTCGTGTCTCGGTCGCGGTCAACGCCGAGTACGTCGACTCGCGACACGCGCTGTCCGAGGGCGATGAGGTCGCCCTCATCCCGCCGGTCAGCGGCGGTTGCCCGGAGGATGCCCGTTCAGCATGATCGCCCGATGATCCGCCTGACGGCCGAGCCGATCGTGCTCGACGAGGTGCTCGCTTCGGTCGCCGATCCGAAAGCCGGCGCCGTGGTCGTGTTCATCGGCATGACGCGTGACAACAACGAGGGGCGCGACGTGCACCGCCTCGAGTACGAGGCCTACGCCGGGATGGCAGAGCGCGAGCTCGCGAAGATCGCCGACGAAGCACGCGGGCGGTGGGGGGTCGCGCGGATCGCCGTGGCGCACCGCACGGGCGTGGTCCCGCTGGGCATGGCGAGCGTGGTGATCGCGGTCTCGTCGGCACACCGTGGCGACGCCTTCGCCGCGGCACGCTTCGCGATCGACCGTCTCAAGGAGGTCGTCCCCATCTGGAAGAAGGAGTTCTTCTCGGGTGGCGCCGTGTGGATCGGCGATCAGGCCGGCCGCGAGGGTGTGTGGCAGACCGGCGACGCAGCGGACGAGGACGGCAGCCGCGCCGGGTGAGCCGTGCGTCCCCACGATCTCGCCAACCTCGAGTTTCCCCGACTCCTCGAAGCAGTCGCGCGCCACGCGGTGTCGGGGGCCGGGCGCGAGGAATGTCTCGCGCTCGCGCCGGAGACGTCGCCGGCCGTCGTCCGCGAGGAGCTCGCACGCGTCGCGGAGCTTCGCGCGATCACCGAGGACGAATCGACGCCGCTCGGCGATTTCCCCGACATCCGGCCATCCCTCGCCGTTTCGGGTACGCCCGGAGCGCGCCTTTCGGGGCGCGAGTTGCTCGAGATCGCGAGCACCCTCGGCACGGTCCGACAGGTGCGCGGGTTCCTGCGTACGCGCGCTGCGGAGGGCTCGCTCCTGCTCCGGTTCCTCGACGTTCTGCACCCGCTGCCCGACCTCGATGGGCTGCTCGCGAGCACGCTCGACGACGAGGGCGAAGTACGCGACGGTGCGAGCCCTGCGCTCCGTGCGCTGCGTCGCGAGCTGCGCGATCTGCGCGCCGAGATCGAGCGCCGGCTGGGACGGCTCGCACAGCAATCGACATCGGACGCGCTGGCGGACACCTACGTCACGGTACGCAACGGACGCTACGTGGTGCCGGTCCGGGCGCAGTCCGCGAGCCGCCTCGCGGGCATCGTGCAGGATCGCTCGGCATCCGGCGAGACGCTCTTTGTGGAGCCGCTGTTCGCCGTCGAGCACAACAACCGCTTGCTGATCGCGGCTCGCGAGGAAGCCCAGGAGGTGGTGCGCATCCTCGCCGAGACGACCGCCGCGGTCGGCGCCAGCCGCGACGCGCTCGACGAGAGCTTCACGGCGCTGACCCGCCTCGACTGCCTCGCCGCGCGCGTCGCCTTCGCACGCCGTCATCGCGCCAGCTGCCCTCGCCTCGACGAGGGGCTGATCCGGCTGGGCGGCGCCCGCCACCCGCTCCTCGAGTTGACTGGCCGTCCGGTGACGCCGATCGACGTCGTGCTCGACACCGAGACGCACCTGCTCGTGATCAGCGGCCCGAACACCGGAGGCAAGAGCGTCGCGCTCAAGACGCTCGGCCTCGCCGTGCTGATGGCGCAGTCCGGCATCCCGGTGCTCGCCGATCGGGACTCCACGCTGCCGGTGTTCGATGGCGTCTGGACCGACATCGGCGACCCGCAGAACGTCGCCGGCGACCTTTCGACCTTCTCGGGCCATGTGCGCAACCTCGGCGAGATCCTCTCCGGCGCCACCGACCGCGCCCTGGTTCTGCTCGACGAGCCCGGAACCGGCACCGATCCCGAGGATGGCGCCGCTCTCGCCCGCACGCTGCTCGAGGACCTCGTGCGCCGCCGGGTACACGTGCTGGCGACGACCCACTTCCAGAGCGTCAAGGCCTTCGCGCTGTCGTTCCCCGGAACGCGGGTGGCGGCTGTCGACTTCGACCCCGAGACGTTCGCGCCGCGCTACCGGCTGATCGAGCGCAGCATCGCACCGAGCCTAGGCCTCGAGATGGCGCGGCGGCTCGGCTTTCCGCCGGCCCTGGTCGACGCCGCCGAGCGCGAGCGCGGCCGGCTCGGCGTCGATCTGGCGACCGCCGCGCGGGCTTTGGAGGACGAGCGCCGACGCTACGAGGAGCGCGCCGCGGAAGCCGCGGCGGAGCGCGTCGCGCTCGAGGCCGAGCGCACGCGCTGCACGGAGCTCGCGAACGACCTCGCGGTGCACAAGAAGCGACGGTGGGCGGACGAGCTGGGTGCCGCGCGCCGCTTCGCCGACGACCTGCGTCGCGAAGGACAGCGGATGCTCGACGAAGCGCGCCAGCGCCCGCACGAGCTCGGGCGGCAGCTGCGTGACGTCGCCGCAGCGCAACGCTCGCGGATCGGCGCTCAGGAACGCGCGCTCGCGGCCGGCGCCGGGGCCGACGCCCGCGTTCCACGCGGCCCGCAGCCGCGCGTCGGAGACGAGGTGCAGGTCGCGGGCAGCGAGCTCAAGGGCCGGCTCGAGTCCGTCTCGGGAGAGCGTGGGCTGGTGACCCGGGGCGGCATCCGCTTCGACGTGCCGCTCGCTCAGCTGCGTCGCGTCGGCGGACCGCAGAACGCTCGCGCAACGGCGGTCCGGGTCGCGATCGCGCCGGCGGCGACGAGCGAGCCCGCTCCGGAAGCCGCGCTTCCAGGCATCGCGCTGATGGAGGTGAACCTGGTCGGCGCGCGCGTCCAGAGCGCGCTCTCACAGCTCGAGGAGTTTCTCGACCGCGCCACGCTCGAGGGCGTCGGCATCGTGCGCGTCATCCACGGGATGGGCACCGGTGCGCTGCGCGACGCCGTGCGCCACTACCTCACCTCGTCGCCCTACGTCAGCCGGTTCGCCCAGGCCGATCGCCGCGAAGGCGGCGGCGGCGCGACCATCGCCTGGCTGCGCTGAACGTCAGCGCGCCGCGAGCTTCTGGTCCGGCGCAGCCTCGCCGAGCGGGAGGGTCGCGCGGCTCACGAGGCCGCGGTTGTCGACCAGCGCGAGCTTCAGCTGCTTCGCGTCCTCCGGCAGGTCGCGCAGGACGAAGGAGAGCGAGCCCCGCCGGTTGCCGATCGTTCCCTGCGCCACGTCGACGGCCACCGGCGGCGCGCCGCCAGCCGCGTCGGTGGTGACCAGCAACGACGTCACGTCGCCGTCGAGGTCGGCGTAGTCGAGCACCACCTCGGCCCGTCCGCCGGCGTCGCGCCGCGCGCTGCCATCGAGCAGACGCGGACGCCCCGAGAGCAGCAGCGGATCCGCCACTGCAGAAGCGGGGTCGCGCGATGCGGGGAGCCAGGTGGCGATCCGCGCGCGGTGGCCCGTCGCTGCGCGGAAGAACGGCCCGAAGGCGCGGCGGATGCGTTCGACCTTCTCGACCTGCGTCGCGTCGGCGTGGCCGCCCGCGGGGACGACGAGCACCGTGACCATGCGGAATGCGCTGCGCGCGGCACTTGCGTCGGGCTCGCGATCGCCGATGCGCGCCCGCACGTCGTCGATGGTGAGATCGCGGCGCGTGCCCTGGAAGCGTACCCCGGCCTCCGGGTGCGAATCCGGTCCAATCGCCTCCCCGACATGTCCCGGCTTCGGCTCGAACGAGTGCGCACCGTCGACGACGAAGAAGGGCGGTACCTCCGCCGGAGCCGCGAAGCCCATGAGGTAGCGATCGAGCGGCCCGTAGGCGCGCATCGCCTCGATGGTCGAGAAGCTGCCGTCCGGATTCGCGTGGATCTCGTTGCCACCGAGGAACGACGCCCCGGAGTCGAGCACGTAGCTCCAGTGGCCGTCGGCCCCGGCGAGCCGCTGATCGGCGGCGCTCGCGTAGGCGAGCCAGCGGTGGCCGACCTCGTGGGCGAGGATCGCGAGAGTGGAGGGCGCGTAAGCGTACCCGGCCGCGCGCGGGCTCTGCTCGGGATCGTCCGCGTAGAATCCGACGTCGTTCATCACCACGACATGCTCGAGGACACCGCTGCCGAACACGCCGCTGTGGTCGAAGACCGGCATACCGATGCCGCGGTCGGCGTTCTGCACCGTCGTGCTCCAGACCGGGGTCGGCCCGTCGACCTGCTGCGTGGTGAACACGGTCAGGAACTGGAAGCGGTCGGGTAGCCGCGCGTAGACGGCGCGCGCGACGGCGATCTCGTTGAGCTGCGGCAGGTCGTTGTACCAGGCGAGGGTCGCGGTCCGGGGCGCGACGCGCGGTGCCGACGCGAAGTCCGTCATCCGGACACCGACGCGATCCGATCCCGGGGTGAGGCCGATGATTCCCCAGCGCGACGCGAGCGCGCCGTAGTCGAGGTCGATCGTGCCGTCCGCACCGATCGTCAAGCGGAAGGTATTTGGCTCACCCGCCGGTCGCGCGGAGGAGGTCTGGTACCAGGTGACGATGGTGGCGCCCGCGGCCTGGTCGACGAACACGCCGCGGCCGGAGTCCGCCGACGAGGGCTGCAGCTCGTTCCAGAGCGCGGCGACCAGTGGCGGACCGCCAAGCACCCCGGCGACCAGCTGACCACTGGCGTCGGCGCGCGCCGTCGCGGTCAGTGGAGCCCCGAAGCTGACCACGCCTTGCGGGTGAACGTGGATCTCGTCGTGCATGCGACCGTAGAACGCGACCGGCGCCGCCAGCGGGATCCGGACGACGCCGTCGGGCTGCGACGCGAAGTCGATGCGGGTACCGCGGCGCAGGAGTCCCCGGCTGGGACCGATGCGGGTCGTGTAGCCGCCGTCCCGCGCCGGCGAGAACGTGAGGCGCTTGCCGGCCAGGGGGACGGGGGCGGCCGGGGTCAGCATCGTCCCGTCGTCCTCGAGGATCAGGACGTTGCCCGCATCGAGGGCTCGTGCCGGAGCCACGACGGTGAGGGACAGCACCGCCGCCACGACCGGCAGCAGCGCAAGAGCTTTGTAGAGAGCGGAGCGCAAGGTGTTTTTCGGAACAGACGCCGGTCGCCGTGTCTTCGTACGCCGGACGGCTGAGCTTTCCAGCGCGGGTTTCACGGCCGAGCCGTCGGCGAGGCAGGTGCTCGGAGGAGCGTTCCGCCTCGGGCGAGCTTACTCGGGTGGTGCGCCTTCTTTCAAGCCACGTCCGCAGACGTAGAGCTCGGACGAGCCCTTCCGCGTGGTGTCGAGCTTCCGCGCCTTCACGGCGGAGAACGTCCGGCGGAGCTCCAGGATCAGCCCCTGGTACTCCGCGTCCATGAAGAGCTTCGCCAGGAAGATCCCGCCACCCGGGACGAGCCATGCCCTGGCCAGCTCGAGTGCCCGCTGGACCAGGGCCGCGTGGCGTGCGGAGTCGCTCGCCGCGATGCCGCTGAGCTTGGGCGCGAGATCCGACAGGACGAGATCGGCGGGTCCGCCGAGCGCGGCGCCGACCCGCTCGGCCAGGGCCTCGTCGTACACGTCGGCCTGCAGCACCACGACGTTCGAGCGCTCGACCTGCTCGGTATCGGCAACGTCCACGCCGACCACCCGCCCATGCGTCCCGACGCGTTCGGCACAGACCTGCAACCAGCCTCCCGGCCAGCAACCGAGGTCGACGACGCGCTGTCCCCGGCGCAGCAGCGAGAACAGGCCGTCGATCTCCTCGAGCTTGACGGCGGCGCGCGAGCGGAACCCCTCGCGCTTGGCGCGTCGGTACACGGCGTCCTTGCGGTCGTACGCGGGCACGGCCAACGTTAGCAGCACGCGCCTTCGCGGTGCCACTTTCCTTTTGGTCGGCGTCCGTTAGGGTGCGGCCTCCGCCATGCGCATGGATCTCGATTCGCTGAACCCACCGCAGCGCGAAGCGGTCCTGCACGGCGACGGTCCACTGCTCGTTCTCGCCGGCGCCGGCAGCGGCAAGACCCGCGTGCTCACCTACCGCGTCGCCCACCTGGTGTCCGAGCGCGGCGTTCGCCCAGAGCAGATCCTCGCGGTGACGTTCACGAACAAGGCCGCGAGAGAGATGCGCGAGCGTCTCGAGCGCCTGCTCGACGACGGCGTCCACGGCCTCACGGCGGGTACCTTCCACTCGGTCTGTGCACGCTGGCTCCGTCGCGAGGCGCCCAAGCTCGGCCTTCCGTCGAGCTTCGCGATCTACGACGACTCGGACCAGCTGGCGCTCTGCCGCCGTGCGCTCGTCGAGGTCGACGTGAGCGAGCATCTGCTCACCGCGGCCGCGCTGCGTGGCTTCATCGAGCGGCGCCGCAACGCAGCCGAGCCGCTCGACCGACACGAGATCCACGAAGGCCCGCAGCGCATGGAGGCACTGCTGCGCGGGGCGGCACGTTACGAGCAGCTCCTGCATCGCGCCGGCGCGCTCGACTTCGGTTCGCTGATCACCGCGATGCTCCGCCTCCTCACCGAGCAGCTGCCCGTTCGCGAGACGTATCGGACACGCTACCGCTACGTGCTGGTCGACGAGTACCAGGACATCAACCGCGCGCAGTACCAGCTGGTTCGGATGATCGCGGGCGGGCAGGGCAACCTGAACGTCGTCGGAGACGACGACCAGTCGATCTACGGCTTCCGCGGTGCGACCGTGCGCGCGATCCTCGACTTCGGGCGCGACCATTCCGACGCGCACGTCATCCGTCTCGAGCAGAACTACCGCTCGACCGGGAACATCCTCGCTGCGGCAAGCGCCGTGATCTGTCGCAACGCCGATCGTCACGGCAAGACGCTCTGGACGGAGAACGGCCAGGGCGAGCCGGTCACCGTCGCGACGCTGCCCGACGATCGCACCGAGGCTCGCTACGTCGCGAGCGACGTCGAGCGTGTGCTCGGCGCCGGCCGGGCGCCGTCCGATGTCGCGGTGTTCTACCGCACCAACGCGCAGTCGCGCCTGCTGGAAGAGGAGCTGCTGTTCCGCCGCATCCGCTACGTCCTGATCGGCGGGACGCGCTTCTACGACCGCAAGGAGGTCAAGGACGTCCTGGCCTATCTCCGGCTCCTCCTGAACCCGGCCGACGACATCAGCCTGACGCGGGTCATCAACGTCCCGACACGCGGCATCGGCGCCACGACGGTCGGGGTGCTCACGGATGCCGCCAGGGGACGCGGGGTGCCGGTCGCGACGATTCTCGATGACCTGGACGCAGCGAATCTCCCGCTCGCCAGCGCCAGCCGCAGCCGCGCCGGGGATTTCTGGTCGATGGTCGGCCATCTCCGTACGTCGCTGGAAGATCGCTCGATGGCAGACGTCATCGAGCTCGTCCTCGCCGAGACCGGCCTGCTGTCACGACTGCGCGCCGAGGGCACGCAGGAGGCGGAGGCGCGCGCCGACAACCTCGACGAGCTGATCGGCGCGGCCCGAGAGCTCGACGCGATGGGCGGGGCGCCGCGTGGGGCGAGTGCGGTGGAGGCGTTCCTCGAGCGGGCGGCGCTGGTATCGGACCTCGACGACGACGAGGAGCGGCGCGGCGCGATCAGCCTGATGACGCTGCACAACTCCAAGGGCCTCGAGTTTCCCGCCGTGTATCTGGTCGGGATGGAGGAGGGCGTCTTCCCGCACGCACGGGCGCTCGACGAAGGCGGTCTCGAGGAGGAGCGCCGGCTTTGCTACGTCGGCATGACCCGCGCCCGCGAGCGCCTTGTCTTGACGCGCGCGCGGCATCGCATCCTGTTCGGCGCGAGCCAGAACAACCCGCCGTCGCGCTTCCTGCGCGAGGTTCCCGCCGATCTGGTGCGGATGTTCGGCGTCGACGCGGACCAGCCACAACGCCCCCCCGGCAATGCGACGTGGGTCGAGCCGGTCGACGACGACCAGGCGATGCCGCTGCGGCGCACCTTTCCGCCTGCGAGCGTGTCGGTGCGCACCGAGCCGGAGATCGACTACAGCGCGAGCCAGGAGACCGAGAGCAGAGGGACGCTGCCGATCGGCACCCGCGTCCGCCATCCGCAGTTCGGCCTCGGCGTGGTCCGGCGGAACGAGGGCTCGGGAGCAGGCGCGAAGCTGACGGTGCAGTTCGAACGCGCCGGGCTCAAGAAGCTCATCGCGCGCTTCGCACCGCTCGAAGTGATGTCGTGACCCGAGGGATCAGGGCGGCCCGGCGGGCTTCTGCAGGGTCCGGTACGGGCTCTCGAAGGTCACGCCGGTCGACATGCCCTCTTCGTACGTCTCGTAGTCGAATCCGCCTTGCGGCGTGTACGCGAAGATCGGGGCAGTATCCTCCTGCGAGACCACCCGGAAGAACGGCCGCGTGACCAGCCACTCCGCGAGGTATCCGGCCGGAGCCACCAGGTAGGCGAGCAGGCGGAGCGGGTGCGCCTCGCCGTCGTCATACCGGCCCTGTGCGCGCGCGGGGGATGCCAAGCTCACGATCAGTGCGAGCGCCCCGAGCGCCGCGGTGAACCTCTCACGACCTCGACCAAGTTTCATAAATCCCCCTTCATACGATACTTCGCATATCAGGGGCCCGAGGTTAAGGACAACAGGAGCGCGCCGTGACGTCGATGCACAAGCCGAACGTGGTCAGGTCGCCGGACGAGGAGTCCGCAGCCGCAAACGACGTGGCACGGCGCAAACCGCCGTACGACCGGGTACGAAACGCGACCAGCTGGCGGCACCTGGCCCTCGGCACCTGGTCGGCGCCGGACAACCCCACGGTCTACGGGACCATCGAGGTCGATATGACCGAGTCGCTCGCCCTGATCGAGCGACTCCGGGCCAGCGACGGTCTCCACGTCACCGTGACCCACCTGGTCGCGAAGGCGCTCGCCCTCGGGCTCCGGGACCACCCGGACGGGAACGGTCTCATCATCGGCAAGAGGCTCTACAAGCGCGACGAGGTCGACATCTTCTGTCAGGTCGCGAGCGAGGATGGCCGCGACCTCTCGGGCGTGAAGCTGCTCGGCGTGGACCGCATGCCGCTGCGAGACATTGCGAACAAGCTCAACTCCCGTGTCGCCCAGCTGCGTGCGAGGAAGGATCGCGAGGTCGAGAAGTCGAAGGAGAGCCTCGCCCGCATCCCCGACTGGCTGATCGGGCCGGCGATGCGCGCGGTGGGCTTCTTCACCTACGATCTGGGCCTCGACCTGAGCCGGTTCGGGATCGCGTACGACCAGTTCGGCAGCGCGATGGTTACGAGCATCGGCTCGATCGACGCAGGCCTCGGTCTGGCGCTGGCACCGCTGGTCCCGTTCAGCCACGTGCCCATCGTGGTGCTGGTGAACAACATCCAGCGGCGACCCGCCGTGGTCGGCGAGCAGATCCTGATCCGGCCCATGCTCACGCTCGGATGCACGTTTGACCACCGGTTCATCGACGGCGTCACGGGAGCGCGCATCGCCTCCACGCTGCGGCGTGCCCTCGCACATCCGCTCGAGCGCCTGGTGTGAGATTCGGCGCGATCGCCGGATCGGCGGCGCTCGCGCTGGCGTTGACCACCGCGTGCGGCCCGCGGCGCCTTCCCGACGACGCAGCGGCTCGACTCGCGCTTGCCGTCGACGTCCAGGGCGTTCGGGGCGGGGCTGCAAAGGGGCCGACCGCCCTCGCGCCGGCGACCCTCGGTTTCGTCCAGCCGGCGACCCCGTTGCGCGGCGCGAACGGCCTCGCTTGCCTCGATCGGCACCTGATCGTCGCCGAGGCGCTCGGGGGACGGCTGCTCCGGATCGCCGCCGACGGCGGCTTGGAGTCGATTCCGCTCCCACCCGGCATGCGCGCGCCCGACGACGTGGCCGTCGATGCACTCGGCGACCTCTTCGTCGCCGACGCTGCATCGGGTGACGTCTGGCACCGTCACGCACGCGGCGGCGGCTGGGCAACGGTCGCTCGCGGGATTCCGGACGTGGCCGGCATCGCGGTCGACGCGAGCGGCCGCGTCTTCGCCGGGACGTGCGCTCGCGACGGCGCGATTCTCGAGCTGGACCCCGAAGGACGGGAGCCTCGGCGCATCGTCGCCACGGGCCTCGCGTGCCCCGGGACGATGGTCGCTGAGCCCGACGGCACACTCGTCGCACCGCTGCGCGAGGCAGGCTCGGTAGTTCGGATTCCCGTGAGTGGGGGAGCCCTGGCGACGGTCGCGGAAGGGCTGCGCGGACCCGCGGCCGTGGCGCGTGCTCCGGATGGAACGCTGGTCGTTATCGAATCGACGACGGGTGTGGTCCGGAACCTCGGGGTGTCGAGCGGCGCCACCAGCGACGCCGCAGAAGTCACCCGTCTCGCCCCGGGACTCGGCGGGTTCACCACCTGCGGCGAATCGGCGGTCACGTCCAACTTCCTCACGGGTGAGATCGTCGCGTTCAAGCCGTGGCCTTCGGGGTCGCGAATCCTCGCGCGTGGCGGACTCGCGGCGCCACGCGGGCTCGCGCAGTCCGGCGACGATCTGCTGGTCAGCGACGGCGTCTCGATCCGACGCCTGCGCGGCGGCAGAACGGAAGTCCTCGTCACGACCGCGGACGACTCGATGCCGCCGCCGTTCGCCATCGCCCTCGGCTCGGGTGGCTCTGCGTGGTTCACGGTTCCCCACCTCGGCGAGGTTCACCGCGTCGATCTTGCGGCGCGCACCAGCCGCAAGGTCGCAGGGGGCTTCGACCGGCCGACCAGCATCCTCGCGACTGCAGGCGGCGGGGTCGTGGTCGCCGACACGGGGGCCGGTCGCATCGTGCGCGTCGCGCCCGACGGCAGCCTCCAGACGCTCGCGAGCGGGCTCGTGAGTCCACTCGGGCTCGCGCTTCGCGGCGTTCAGATCCTCACCGTCGAGCCCACCGGTGGCCGCGTACTCGGCATCCGGGAGGGCCATCCGCCGACCCTGATCGCGACCGCACTCGCGGCGCCTGCCGGCGTCGCCGTCGACGCCGGCGGTCACGTTTTCGTCGCCGAGTCCCGCACGGGCTCGCTGTTGCGGATCGACGCCGACGGATCGCACCGCAAGATCGCGACCGGCTTCGCGTTCGGCGACGCGGAGTCCGACCCGAGCCCCATCGCGATGCTCGCCGCGACGGACGGCAGCATCCTCGTCGCGCTACCGACCGACGGCAGCATCACGCGGGTGAATCCATGAGCGAACAAGTGTCGCCGCTTCGACTGGCGGCCTGCTGGGCGGTTCATTTCTACACGGCTACGGGCGCCGCCACCGCGTTCGCGGCGCTGCTCGCGATCTCTGCCGGCGATGTGCGTACGGCCTTCTGGTGGCTCTACGTCGCGGTCGCGATCGATGCGAGCGACGGCATGCTGGCACGTCTCGCCGACGTCAAGCGTCACGTGCCCCAGTTCGACGGGGCGAAGCTCGACGACATCGTCGACTACCTGACGTTCGTCCTGGTGCCGATCGTGCTGATGGTCCAGACGGGGATGCTGCAAGGGCAGCTCGGCATCGCCGTTGCGTGCCTTGCGCTGCTCGCATCGGCCTACCGATTCTGTCACGCCGACGCGAAGACGTCCGACCACTACTTCACGGGCTTCCCGTCGTACTGGAACATCGTCGCGCTGTACCTGTACGTCTTCGGGACCGGGCCGACCGCGTGTGCCGTCGTGACGTTCGCGCTCGCGATGCTCGTCTTCGCCCCGCTGCGCTTCCTCTACCCGTCGCGCATGACCTGGATGCGAGCATCGACCATCGGCCTCGGGATGATCTGGGCGGGCGCGGTCGCGGTGATCCTGGTGCTCTTGCCGGAGCGCGCGACCACGGTCGCGGCGATCTCTCTCGCCTACCCCGCGTACTACACGCTGCTGTCGTTCTACGCGCAGCTTCGCGGCTGGTGACCGGTCAGGAGACCAACCACTCGATCAGCTTGCGAAGCTCCTTGTCGGAGAGGGCGGCCGCACCGGCCTCGCCGTCGCCGATCTTTCTGTGCCAGCCGTCCTCGCGCAGCGTGACGTCGAACCAGTCGGCACCCGTGGGATCACTCGCGTCGTACTGGATCACGGACGCAGCGGCGAGACCGCCGATCGGCACCGGACGTCCCCCGACGCTCTGCAGCGCGTTGACGACGACCTCGAGGCGGCGGTCGAGGAACTTGAGCACGAGTCTCGCTCCGTCGGGAACCTCGATGCCGCCGAGGTTCTTCGCGGTCATCGAGCGCTGGGCGCTGATCAGCGTCGAGGAGGCCTCCTTGTTGATGGCGTGCGCCAGACCTTCGAGGCGCTGGAAGAGCCCCTTCACCTCGCGGGCACGAATCGCGAAGAGCTCCTTCTCGCGATTGCCGCGCCGTGGGGCACGCGGCTGCGACTCCACCTTCTGCAGCGCCTTGTCGGCCATCGAACGGAACCAGTCGCGCATGAATCGCCTCGCGCCCCTTCTGCGCCACCGCGCGAAGCCAGGCTTCGGCAAAGTGGCCGCCAGCGGGCGGCGACTCTTTCACTGCACCTGCAGCCTGTCAACGAGCGTCGTCTTGAGCTGCTCGACGAGCCGCTGCGGCGGCTGCGGCTCCGGCTCCGGCTCCGGCTCGCCCATGAAGCCCTGCACGAGCACGCCGTTGAGCGCGCTCAGGACGAGGCCGGCGTGGAGCCCCGGGTCGACCTCGCGCGACAATGTCCCGCACTCCTGGCCGCGCGCGATCACGTCGCCCGATATCTGCTGATACAGGCGGTGGCGGTCGAGGATCCGTCCGAACAGCGGGTCGGGGCGCTTCTCCTCCCGCAAAAAAAGGCTCAGGAAGAATCGCGCCGAGAAGACGTTCTCCGTGACGAACTCGTAGTGGAGGTCGATCAACCGACGGAGCTGCTCGGGCTCGCTGAGCCCGTCGAGGTCGTCGACGTCGATCGTGTAGGGCTCGATCGTTCGCGACAGGACGGCCTGGAACAGGTTCTCCTTCGTCTCGAAATGCCAGAAGATCAGCGCTTTGCTGACGCTCGCCGCCTAGGCCACGCGAGACAGCGATGTGCTGTCGTAGCCATGGGCGGCAAAAAGCCTCGTAGCGGTCTCGAGGATCTTCGTCCACGCATCCATCGCTTCACCCGGGTGCGTAAAGATCCCCTGCCGACACGGGTTGTCAAGCGGTGAATTGCCCGCCGGCGGGGCGAAGATCCGCCCCGCCGGACCGGATCCTCACGCGGCCTCGGCGACCGGTTCGCTCGAGAATCCGAGCTTGTGACCGTCCCAGTCCACCAGCACCCGCGAGCGCTCGCCGATGTCCCCGGCCAGGATCCGTCGACCGAGCTCGGTCTCGACCTCCCTCTGCAGGAGCCGCTTGAGCGGTCGGGCACCGTAAACCGGGTCGTAGCCGAGATCGACCAGGTGCTTGGTCGCCGACGGCGACAGCAGCAGCTCGATGCGACGGTCGGCGAGCCGCTGGCGGATGCGATCGAGCTGGATGTCGATGATCTTGCCGAGGTGATCCCTCGTGAGGCCGTGGAACACGACGATCTCGTCGACGCGGTTGAGGAACTCCGGCCGGAATTGCTGGCGCAGAGCGTTCAGCACCTCCTCCTTCATCTCGACGTAGGCCGGCGAGCTCCGTTCCGCGAGCCCCGGGCCCCGCGACAGGATGAGTTGGCTGCCCGCGTTCGAGGTCATGATGATGACCGTGTTCTTGAAATCCACGGTGCGCCCCTGCCCGTCGGTGAGCCGACCGTCGTCGAGGATCTGCAGGAGGGCATTGAAGACGTCCGGATGTGCCTTCTCGATCTCATCGAACAGGACCACCGCGAACGGACGCCGCCGGACAGCCTCGGTCAGCTGGCCGCCCTCCTCGAACCCGACGTAACCCGGAGGCGCACCGATGAGCCGGGCCACCGAGTGCTTCTCCATGTACTCCGACATGTCGATCCGGACCATCGAACGTTCGTCGTCGAACAGGAACGCCGCGAGTGCCCGGGCGAGCTCCGTCTTCCCGACGCCCGTCGGGCCGAGAAAAATGAACGAGCCTATCGGGCGCTGCGGATCCCCGAGTCCCGAGCGCGCCCGGAGCACCGCGTCGGCAACTGCCCGAACTGCTTCGTCCTGACCGATGACGCGCTCGTGCAGGTGGTCTTCGAGGCGAAGCAGCTTCTGCGCCTCGCCCTCCATCAGCTTCGACACCGGGATGCCGGTCCAGCGTGCCACCACCTCCCCGATGTCGTCCGAGTCCACATGGTCCTTGATCAGACGCAGCGAACCCGGCTCCTCGCCGGCGGCGATCTGCTTCTCGAGCTCCGGGATCACGCTGTACTGAAGCTCGCTCGCCCGGGCCGGGTCGTAGTCGATGCCCGGACGGCGCACCTTGTCGCACTCGAGCCGCGCCGTCTCGAGCTTCTTCTGCAGGTCCGCGACACCGCCGAGGGCATGCTTCTCCTGCTCCCACTGCGCGCGAAGCCGGGTTTCTTCCTCCTTGATGTCCGCGAGCTCGTTCTCGAGTCGCTCGAGCCGCTCGCGCGACGCACGGTCGGTTTCCTTGCGCAGCGCCTCGCGCTCGATCTCGAACTGCATCGCCCGGCGGGCGACCTCGTCGAGCTCGGCCGGCATCGAGTCGATCTCGGTGCGCAGCTTGGCTGCTGCCTCGTCGACGAGATCGATCGCCTTGTCGGGCAGGAAGCGGTCCGTGATGTAGCGGTTCGAGAGCACCGCCGCGCTCACCAGCGCGCTGTCCTTGATGCGCACCTTGTGGTGCACCTCGTAGCGCTCGCGGAGCCCGCGCAGGATCGAGATCGTGTCCTCCACCGACGGCTGCTCGACCACCACCGGCTGGAAGCGACGCTCGAGCGCCGCATCCTTCTCGATGTGCTTGCGGTACTCGTCGAGCGTCGTCGCTCCGATGCAGTGCAGCTCGCCGCGCGCGAGCATCGGCTTCAGGAGATTCGAGGCGTCCATGGCGCCTTCGGCGGCACCGGCACCCACGACGGTATGCAGCTCGTCGATGAACAGGACGATGTTGCCCTCGGCGGACTGCACCTCCTTGAGAACCGCTTTCAAGCGCTCCTCGAACTCGCCGCGGAACTTGGCGCCAGCGACCAGGGCGCCCATGTCGAGCGCGATGATGCGCCGCCCCTTCAGACCCTCAGGAACGTCGCCGCGGGCGATGCGCTGCGCGAGCCCCTCGACGATCGCGGTCTTGCCGACGCCGGGCTCGCCGATCAGCACCGGGTTGTTTTTCGTGCGGCGGGAAAGGACCTGGACGGCCCGGCGGATCTCCTCGTCGCGACCGATGACGGGATCGAGCTTGCCGCTCTCGGCGAGCTTGGTCAGGTCCCGCCCGAACTTCTCGAGCGACTCGTACGTCGCCTCGGGGTTCTGGCTCGTGACCCGCTGGTTGCCGCGGACGGTCTGCAGCGCATGCAGTGCCTTGTCGCGGGTCAGGCCCGCTTCCTTGAGCGCGCCGGCGACCACGCTCGGGTCGGCGAGCATCGCGAGCAGCAGGTGCTCGACGCTGACGTAGTCGTCCTTCAGGCCCTTGGCGTCGTCCTGAGCCCGCTCGAGCAGCCGCGCGAGCCGCTGCGTGACGAAGACCTGGTCCGGGCTGCCGCCCCCCCCGGTGACCTGGGGAACCTTCTCGAGCGCCCGCTCGACGCCGTCTCGCATCGCCTTCGCATCGGCCCCGGCACGCGCCACGATCTTCGGTACGATGCCAGCCTCGTCGTCGAGCAGCGCGGCCAGCAGATGCTCGACGTCGACCCCCTTGTGGTGCCGGCGCCTCGCCAGGGACTGGGCCTGCCGCAGGGCCTCCTGGGACTTTTCCGTCAGGCGTTGCAGATCCATTTCCGAAACCCCCTCCGCCGCCGCCGTCAGGCACCGGCCCCGAGACGGTAACCACGATCTCCGTGCCTACAAGCACGCCGCTGCCCCAACTGGTGACGGGTGCGGCGTCGTGGTAGGGCCCGACCCAGCCATGCTCGCCGTCGCGCGTTTCGTCACCTCGCTCGCCATCGCCCTCTGGGGCTTGGCCATGCTGCTCATCGGAGTCGTCAACGGCGTTCCGCTGTGGATCGTGCTCGGGATCGTCGTGTCGGGGGTCGGACTCCCGTTCCTCGCGTCCCACCCGGCTGCCGCGCCGCGCCTGTACCCCGGGCGCGGAGGGATCGATCCTGCGGCGACCGCCGGGGGCGCACGAGAGGCGATCCAGCGGTGAGCGCGGATTCGGGCAAGGACAAGCTGGGAGAAAAGCTGCGCGACCTCGAGCACGCTCGTGAGGGCCAGTTCTTCGCGCAGCGCGACCGCGAGCTGATCGAACGGCTCAGGGCTCGCGGGGCCGGCTGGCACGCCGAAGTGGTCGATCTGATGGCGCTCGTTCAGGCGGTCGCGGACGGCACGGCACCGCTGGCCGCGGTCATGCCGAATGCCGATTTTCTCGACGATGCCGCAGCACGCGACCGCGAGTCCTTGAAGATCCCGGGGGTGCGGGCGGTCGAGGGCGGCGCGAAGTAGGTCCGGGTCGCGCAGTGTTCTCCGGGATCATCGAGTCACTCGGCCGCGTCGAGACGTTCGAACGGAGAGGCGAGGACGCGCGTCTCGTGGTCCGGCACGGCTTCGGCGACGCCGCGCTGTCGCTCGGCGAGAGCATCTGTACGAGCGGCGCCTGCCTGACGGCGGTGGCCTTCCCGCCCGGCACCTTCGTCGCCGACCTGAGCGCAGAGACCCTGCGCCGGACGACGCTGGGTGCACTCGCGCCGGGCGATGTGGTGAACCTCGAGCGCTCGCTGCGACTCGGCGACCGCCTCAGCGGGCACTTCGTGTTCGGCCACGTCGATGGTGTCGCTCGGGTCGAGTCGCTCGAGCCCTGCGGTGCGGGATATACGCTACGCGTGACGACGGACACCCCCCTCGCGCCCTACCTGGTCGACAAGGGCTCGATCGCGTTGGATGGCATCAGCCTCACGATGTGCGAAGTGCGGGACTCCTCCTTCGCAGTCGCCGTCATCCCGCACACCTTCGAGGTGACGACCCTGTCACGCCGAAGCGTCGGCGACCCGGTGAACCTCGAGATCGACATGCTCGCGCGCTACGCCCGCCGGGCCCTCGAGTTCGCGGCGGCGAAGGGCTGACACCCTCAGTCGGGCCCGGCAGCCATCGTCTCGCGAACCCGCTTCACTTTCGCGATCGCTGCGGGGTCGTTCTTTCGCTCCGCGGCTGCGAGCGCCCGCGCGACCTGCGCCTCGGCGCCGGCACGGTCCCCCCGCTCGCGAAGCTGCTCCGCGAGGAACAACCTCGCGCCCACGTATTCCGGGTCGATCTCGATCGCTCGCCGTACCAGTCGCTCCCCCTCGTCGGGATCGCCGCCGAGCAGGCCTGGTACCGAGCACAGGAACGCCCCCTTGCCGTGCAGCGCATCCGAGTAGTCGGGGGCGATCTCCAGCGTGCGATCGACCGCCTCGCGGATCTGCCACAACTTGACGAGGCTCGACAGCGAAGCCCCCGAGCGGCGCGCTTGCTCGCCCAGCGCACAGAACCGGGCGAAGTGGGCGAGGGCGTCGCGATCGTCGGCGGCGATCGCGCGATCCGCCCGGTCGAGGCTCAGCTCGAGCAGGGCGCCGGCTTCGGGTTCCGTCGCAGCCTGGCCGCGATGGCAGGTCCGGAGCGCTTCGCGCGACTCTGTCGTCCCGACGGGGTCCGACGGCAAGCCCAGGCACGGTTGCGCGAAGATCAGGGTGGCGGTCGCGATCGCGCATGCACGCAGAGTTCTGCGCAGGCCATCGCCTGCGGCGACCGGCCGGCTCTTCAAGCCTGGGCCCGGCTCATCGCTCCGAAGGTGAGAAAGTACCGTTTCGTCTCGTTGACCGAGAACCCGAACTGGGCGCCCCTGCCGACACTCCGGACCTCGGTGACCACCACCGCCCGGTCCCACGGTCGTCCCCGCACGGCCGCTGCGTATTCCGGTGCATCCGGGGGCGTGTAGCCGGTGACGTACGTCCATCCAGGGTGCAAGCGTTCGCCTGGCCGGACATCGCGCACGCGAACTTCCGAGCCATCCTCGCGGACGAGGACGTGATCACCGCCCAGGCGGACTCGTTGCTCGTCGACATTGCCCAGCTCGAAAAGCTCTCCGTCCTCGAGCTGGCGGATCGCGGTCATCATGCGGAAACCGAGGGCACCGTCACGGAATCTGGTCAGCACCGGCATCACCTTGCCGGTGAGCTTAACGATCTCCACCGGACCGTCGATAGTCTCGACGAGCGCGTCCGCGGCGAGTCGGCTCAAGGTCGGCGGCGGAGGTGGCTTGGGCTTTTCTTCGGGAGGCATATCGCAACAGGACCGGACGCACTCGGGACCTTCCGAGCTGTCGCAATCCAACACGTCACGCGGGGCCGATCAACAGCCACCGTTCCCTGACCCCTGTTCGGAATTGGCACGGAACCTGCTCGACTAGACGCGCGTCTACGGGAGGCATTATGGACACATCATATTCCGCGCCGGAGGACAACGTCGTCCGGCTCTTCGAACCGGACCTGATCACACCCGAGCAGCACCGGGATCGTGTCCAGGCCGAGTCCACCGATCGTCCGGAGATCCGCCTGATGCTGGCGGTGATGGAAGACGCCGTCGCGACGTATCAGCGGTTCGCCGCCGACCCGGGACGGCGCAACCAGCGCCTCTTCGAGGAGGCCGAGAGCTGGATCAACTCGACCGACACCTCCTGGCCCTACTCCTTCGAGAACATCTGCACGGCTCTCAAGTTCGAGCCCGAGTCTCTGCGTGGCGGGCTTCTCGCCTGGCGCAAGGAGCAGATGAACGGCCGCTCGGGCCTGTACAGGTTCCCGTTCCGTCGCGTCAACGGAAAGCGACACTCGATCACCCTGCGAGATCGTCATCTGCGCCAGTCGGCGTGACGACCTTCAAGCGTTCGGCTGCAGCAGGAACTTGAGCGCGCCGGCATGGCCGGCGCGCTCGAGAGCCTCGATCCCCTCCTCCAGGGGAGCGATCTGCTCCAATAGCGGTAGCACGCGCACTCGCTCCGCGGCGAGCGCCTCCAGAGCCGCGTCGAAGCGACCACAACGTGAGCCGATGAGGGTGACCTCGTCGATCACGAGTGGTGAAAGATCGACTTCGTGCCGACCCGCGACCGTCGTCTTGAGCACGACCGCGCCCAGCGGTCGCACGGCGTCGATCGCGAGAGCGAGACCCGCGGGGTCGCCGCTCGCGTCGACGACGAGGTCGTAGCCACGCGGTCGAGGTGGCGGCGACACCGCGTTCAGGCCGAGCAGCTCCGCGACACCCCGCGCCCGGGGGTTGCGACAGAGCACCTCGACGCGGTCGCCGCGCGCACCGAGCGTCTGCGCGACGAGCAGGCCCAGCTTGCCCGCCCCGATGACCAGGGACCGACCGCCGGCGAAGGACGCCGTCTGGTCGCACGCCTCGATCGCCGCCGCGAGCGGCTCGGCGAACACCGCTACCGTATCGGGGACGGTATCCGGAACCGGATGGACGTTCTCGATCGGTACACGCACGATCTCCGCGAAGGCACCGTCTGCACCGAGGATTCCCATCACCGTCCGGGTCGGACAGTGTCGCGTCCGACCAGCGAGACAGTCGGGGCAGCGCCTGCACGAGAAGTTGATCTCGCCCACCACGCGTCGGCCGTGCAGCGATCCGGGCCCTGACACCACCTCGCCGACGAACTCGTGGCCGGGAATGCCGGTGAAGCCCATGTAGCCCCGCAGGATCTGCAGGTCCGTCGAGCAGATTCCGGCGAGCTTCACCCGGACCAGCACCGTTCCCGGGAGACACGCGGGATCCGGCGCGTCGTCGACGAGGCGCAACCGCGCTCCGTCCCAGATCAGCGCGCGCACGACCAGTTCTCGACGCGGTTTCGCGGGGCGGCGCGCTGCAGCGCTACTGCTTGACGAGTGAGCGCCTGAATCCCCGGTCCGCCTGATCGGCGATCGCGTCGGCCTGGTCCGCGAATCGTGTCGCCTGATCCGCGAGACGCTCCGCCTCCTCGGCCGCGCGTTCCGCGCGGGCCGCCGCACCCTCGGCGTCACCACCCGAGTACGCCGCCTGCTGCACCTCCGTCGCGGACTTCCATCGATCGCGCGGGATCTTTCCCTCGAAGCGGAGAAGCGAAATCTCGGGCGTCCCGAGGATGACCGCTCGGGCGAAGGCGTACATGCGGTCGTAGTCCGGATAGTACGTGCGAAGCTCCCACGAATACCAAGGGCTCCCCGTGCGGACACGCTGCATCTCCGCCGCGTACGGCATGCCGATGCGCCGCACGACGGCTCGCAGGGCCGAATCGGTGGCCAGCAGCTCCTTGAAGCTCCGCATCGACAGCGCGGTCGGCGGGCCGACGTCGCACACGTAGGGACGCTCCGGATCGATGTAGTCGCAGTCCCGTGCGATCGGCGGCAGGTCCTGGGCGTGGCCGACGCCGGGCGCAGCGGCGAGCAGGAGACCTGCGCAAAGTAGTCCGATTCGGGTCGTCTTCATCCTTCGCCTCCAGCCCTGCTCCAGCCGTTTACCCTCTTTCGTCAGCTAGGAGGAGCGCCTCAAGCGCTCGGCTCCCGACTTTTCGTGCCAGACGGCGGGAATCCGACTGACCCCGACGGCGGCCGCGACGCGGAGCGGTGGGGTCTCCGAAGCGCTCTCGTGGGTCGGCTCCGGCGCGATCACGGCATCGAGGCGCTCCAGCGTGGCCGCGATGCCCCTGGTGGCGCGCAGCATCGCACGGCGAAGGATCTTCGCCTCGGCGGGCTCCATCGCGCTCACGTCCAGACCACGGAGCGCGCGACTCAGCTTCCGCACGGCACGAAGTGCGTCGGCGCTCTGCTGCGGCGTTCGCTTCATCTGCTGGTGCCTGAAGCTGCGCACCGACAAGGACTCGAGGCGCACGCGACGCCACAGCGCCTGCATCGCCTCGGGCGTCTCCTGGCGTGCGATGCTGATGAGGATCTCGCGAGAGACGACGGCGCCGTCGGCGAAGTACTCCTGCTTCACCTCGCGCGGCAGTCGCGTGAGGGCAAGCGTGTTCGACACGTAGGGTCGGCTCTTGTGGATCACCTGCGCCAGCTCGGCGTGCGACAGTCCGCGCTCCGATGCGAGCGCGGACAGCGCCTCGGCCTCTTCGAGGGGCGACAGATCCTCGCGCTGCACGTTTTCTTCGAGAGCCACCTCGAGCAGATCGTCGTCGCTCAGAATGGCCGGCACGAGCCCCACGCCGGCACGCTCGGCCGCGCGCAGCCGACGCTCGCCCGCAATCAGCGTGTACCCACCGTCCCTCTCGCGACGAACGATGATCGGCTGAAGGATACCCCGCGCGCGAATCGACGCGGCGAGATCCTCGATGGCCTCGTCGTCGAAGTGCTGGCGCGGCTGCAGAGGGTTCGGCTTGATGACCGCGATCGGGACAGCAGCAAAGACGGTTCGGCGCCGGCCGATCACCTGTCCGGCAGCCGCGAAGTGCGGTGCTCGCAACCCCGTCGGCTTGGGATCGCCTGCCGGAGGGCTGTCCGTGAGCGATGCTGCTACCGCGGCTTCGGTCCCTGCATCGGCGGCAGGTTTCTGCCGATCCGACCACGACTCGTCGCCCACACCGCACCCCCTTCACCGCGCGCCGCCCGCGCTCCGGTGACCCCTAGTCGCCGGATAATCGGATACGCTCGGGACGACTACCCCCGAGGCCGGGCCCGTGTCAATCTCCAGGCCTTATCCGGAGTTTCAGGATGGCTTCAGGGGGAAGGCGCGGTCCGAACGAAACGAGCCCGGTCGACTCGGGGGCCGGCCGGGCTCGCTGCGCTCGATTCGTCGACGATCAGATCTTGCCCTGAAGCAGGAAGGCGATCACGAGTGCGTAGATCGCCAGAGCTTCGATGAAGGCGAGACCGAGGATCATCGGCGTCTGGATGCGATCGGCTGCGTTCGGGTTGCGACCGATCGACTCCATCGCTGCGGCGACGGCGCGGCCCTGGCCCAGCGCGGCGCCGATGGCGGCGCCGGCGATGGCAATGCCGGCCGCCAGCGCGATCATGGACGACGACCCGCCGCCCCCGGCCGCGTGCTCCTGGGCGAGTGCTACGTCTGCGCCCAGCGCCGCGAACAGAAGCGTCAGGAATGCTCCCAGAATGATCTTCGTGCCCTTGGTCATGGCTATTCTCCTTTCCCGCCCGGTCCCGTCCCCTTCGGGCACTCCTCTGTCCTCATCCTCTCCGCTCCACGCCCGGGATGGGGGACCTGCGTCGTGATGCACGCCGCCTGTCAGTGCGCGTGCTCCGCGTGCTCCGCGTCGTGATGCGCGACGGCGAGCGCGATGTAGATCATGCTCAGCAGGGTGAACACGAAGGCCTGGATCACCGCGACCAGCGTTCCCAGCAGGTAGAACACGACCGGGATGCCCACCTTGGTCAGGCCGGTGAAGATCTCGAGCACCAGGTGGTCGCCGAAGAGGTTGCCGAACAGCCGGAGCCCCAGCGACACCGGGCGAACGAGCGTCCCGACCAGCTCGAGCACGATCATGAGCGGTGCCAGCCAGAGGATCGGGCCCATGAAGTGCTTCAGGTAGGCGACTCCCTGCGCCTTGAATCCGTAGTAGTTGAAGGCCACGAACGAGACCACGCCGAGCGCGAGGGTGATGTCGAAGTCGCTCGTCGGTGGAGTGAAGCCGGGCAGCAAGCCCATGAAGTTGCAGAACAGGATGAAGATGAAGAAGGTCGATAGCAGCGGCACGTACTTTGCTGCGCCATGACCGATCACCGAGTCGCAAAGCCCGCCGATCGCCTCGACGAGCAGCTCGAACACGTTGCGCGCCGAGAGGCCCTCGTCGGGCACGACCGCCGAATCCTTGGCGAGCTCACCCCGCGCGCGGACTCCGAGCAGCAGCAGGATACCCATGATCAGCATTCCGATGGCGAAGTACTCCCAGTCGCCGTGGGGGATACCGATCAGTCCAGTCCAGGTTACGGGATGTTCCATGCAGGGCCTTCCTCGATCAACGGGCGCGGACAGCCGATCGGTTGCCGTAGCACGCGTCGATCACGATGGCGAGCAGCAAGCTGGTGGCGCCGGCCGCGAACGACATGGGTGCCAGGAGCGTCGTGGTGAGGCCGATCGTCGCGATCGCGAGCAGCAGCGTGAGCTTGAGGAGGAACAGCCCGATCGCGAAGCCAGGCCGGGGTCCGACACGCAGGACCAGCCCGACCGCCAGGTGCTGCAGGAGCAGGCTCGCGTACATCATGGCCGCTCCACCGAGTACCCCGGGCACCGACCCGCGGCCGCTCACCAGGACGATCCCGACCAGCCCCGCTACCACCACGACCTGCCACTGGCCTATACCGGCGGCCCGCAGCCGTGGCGACGCTCCATCAGGGGCGTCGCTCATCGCGGATCGTCTCGAAGCGCCTGGTCAGGGCGATCATCCGAGCGACCGCCGTGCCCAGGCCAGCAAACGTTCCGAGCAGCGTGAGCCAGGGCTCCGTGCCCAGCCACTCGTCGAGGTAGTAGCCGAGAATCAGTCCACCGATCACGGCGCTCGAGAACTCGAGTCCGAGAGCGGCCATCTGGACGGCCATCTGTCGCCGGCGCGCCGTCGACCTCTCGTCCGGCGTGTCGCTCACGCGCGCAGCGCCGCGCGCGCCCCCTCGACGATGCGCTCGACCTCGGCGGCACCGTGCGCGAGCGAGAGGAACCACGCTTCGAACTGCGACGGCGGGAGATACACGCCGCGCTCGATCATCGCGCGGAAGAACCTCGCGAAGGCCACCGTGTCGCTGGTGCTCGCCTCGGTGAAGTTGCGAACCTGGTCGACCCCGAAGAACAGCGTCAGCAGTGAGCCGACCCGCTGCACCGTCGCGTGTACCCCCGCGGACGCGATCGCGTCGCGAAGTCCGTCCGCGAGGAGCGCGGAGGTCTTCTCGAGAGCGGCGTACGCCTCGCCCGTCAGCAAGCCGAGTGTGGCGAGGCCAGCGCTGCACGCGACGGGGTTCCCCGACAGCGTCCCCGCCTGATACACCGGCCCAGCGGGTGCGAGGAGGTCCATCAGCTCTCCACGCCCGCCGACGGCACCCACGGGCAGGCCTCCACCGACGATCTTTCCGAGGCACGTGAGGTCGGGGGAGATCCCGTACAGTTCCTGCGCGCCACCGCGTGCGACGCGGAAGCCGCTGATCACCTCGTCGAAGATGAGCAGCGCGCCGGCTGCCTGCGTGATGCGCCGCACCTCTTCGAGGTACCCGGGCAGCGGCGGAACGACGCCCATGTTCGCGGCGATCGGCTCGAGGATGACCGCCGCGACGGGAGGACCAGCCTCGAGCGCTGCCCGCATCGCGTGCACGTCGTTGTATTCCGCAACACTGGTGAGCCGCGAGATCTCGGCCGGTACCCCCGCGCTGTCCGGGATGCCGAACGTGGCGGCACCTGATCCTGCACGAACCAGCAGGGGGTCGCTGTGCCCGTGATAGCACCCGGCGAGCTTGACGATGCGATCGCGCTTCGTCGCGGCACGGGCGATGCGGATCGCGGTCATCGTCGCTTCCGTTCCGGAGGTGACGAGCCGCACCTTCTGGATCGACGGAACCGCGTCGACGATGTGCTCCGCGAGTTGGACCTCGATCGCCGTCGGCGCGCCGAAGCCCAGACCGCGCGTCGCGGCTTCGGTCACTGCGCGAAGAACCTCGGGGTGCGCGTGGCCCGCGATCAGCGGACCCCACTCGCACACGAGGTCGACGTAGCAATTGTCATCGGCATCCCAGAGATACGCGCCTCGCGCGCGATTGACGAAGCAGGGATTGCCTCCGACGGCTTTCCACGCACGAACCGGGCTGTTTACGCCACCGGGAATGACGTCGATGGCGCGTGCCGTGAGTTTTGACGATGCGTTCTGCAAGTTGTGGTGCGTAAAAGGAAAACGACCAACGGCGGGCTAACAACGTCATGCGACCCGGTCAACCCGATCGCAGCGCGGATGAAATTGTCTCGCAAAAACAACCGGCTCGTCTCCCCTCCTTCTTTTCGTCTTGCAACGCCCGACAGGCCGGCGCTATGACCGCCCCCTCGCGCGCGTCAGGGCGCGCCACGTCTCTCGGTTTTCCAGACTTCACCAGTGACCGTACGCACGTGATCGCACCCGTCGGAGCAGCCTTCCGAGGGACGCCGGCGATCGTCCCCGCGACGTGAATCCGACCCTGCCAGGGGCGGCGCAACCGTCTGAAATTTCGAGAGAATCGTGCGTTTCCCACACCTGTGCATAAGCCTGTGCATAAGCCTGATCGGGGGGGTCGAGCCGCATGAGGAGCTGGCAGCACGCGCAGAGGTCGCTTCGCGAAACCTTGGGCGAAAGCACCTACGAAACCTGGATCAAACCGCTGCGGCTTTCGGCCTCACGCGACGGTCACGTGTGCCTCGATGCTCCCAGTAAATTTTTTCGTGACTGGGTAGAACGACGACATCTCGCGGCGTTGAAGGCGGCGCTGCGCGACGAGGTCCATGCGTCACCCGAGGTCGTCCTGCAGGTGAAGGCCAACGCGCAGGGCGAGCTCTTCGAGCCTGGCGAGCCTGTGGACCGGGATGCGAAGCCCGCGACCCGCGAGAGCAAGCCGACCATCGCCGCTCGTCTCGCACACCTCGTGCCACGGTACACGTTCGAGAACTTCGTGGTCGGGCCCAGCAACCAGCTCGCTCACGCAGCCGCACGCGCGATCGCGAACAACCCGGGGGCGGTCTACAACCCGGTATTCATCTACGGCACGACCGGTGTCGGCAAGACTCACCTCGTGAACGCGATCGGGCACGCGGTGTTCGAGAAGAACCCGTCCGCGAAGATCGTCTACCTCTCGAGCGAAGCTTTCGTGAACGAGCTGATCACGTGCCTGCGACACCAGCGCATGGACGAGTTCAAGAAGCGCTTCCGCAGCGTGGACGTGCTGATCGTCGACGACGTGCAGTTCCTCGCCGGGCGGGAGCGCACCCAGGAGGAGTTCTTCCACACCTTCAACACGCTGCACGAGGCGCGGAAGCAGCTCGTCCTGACATCGGACAAGTTTCCGAAGGACATCCCGGACCTCGAGGAGCGACTGCGCAACCGGTTCGAGTGGGGGCTCACGGTCGACATCCAGGCCCCGGACACGGAGACCCGGCTCGCCATCATCCAGCAGAAGGCCGAGGCGGAAGGCCTGACCCTCTCCTCGGACGTCGCGGCCTACATCGCCGACGAGGTCGTGAACAACGTGCGCGAGCTCGAGGGGGCGCTCACGCGCCTCGGAGCACACGCGTCGCTCTCACACAGCCAGATCTCGCTCGAGTTCGCGAAGGACATCCTCCGCCCTCTGCTGGGGGACCGCCGCAAGCAGCCCACGACCGCCGACGTGCAGCGCGTGGTGTGCGAGCACTTCGGACTCTCGCTCAACGACCTGAAGTCGAAGCGGCGCACGCAGAACCTCGTCGTTCCCCGGCAGATCGCGATGTTCCTGACCCGTCGGCTGGTGAACATCTCGTTTCCCGCGATCGGCGAGCAGTTCGGCGGCCGCGACCACTCGACGGTGATCCACGCGAACAACTCGATCACCAGCCGGCAGACCTCGGACGCTACGCTGCGTGCGATGATCGAGCGCCTCGAGCGCACCATCGTGTCGCGCCGGAGCGTTTGATTCCCTCGACCGGGGGGACAAGCTGATCGCCACCTGTGGAGATCCGGTTCGCCGCTTCGGGGACAAGTCGGGGAGCGCGGTTCGGCCGCCGGGTGAGGCGATTCACGGAGCCGTTTTTCGACAGGTGATTTCTTCGGTGCCTGGCGGACTTGACCCGGTTATCCCGGTTCTCCACAACACCTACTCCTACTGGTCTTTTATAGTCCTACAAAGAGAACAAGACAGTGTCCGCGCCAGGAGAGGTAGGTCGGACGTCGCAGCGTCGTCGTGATGCCGGGAGTACGTGATGGAATTCTCGATCGACCGTAACGAGTTCCTGCAGAGTCTGGCTCCCACTCAAGGGGTCGTCGAACGACGCAACACGCTGCCGATCCTCGCCAACGTCCTGCTCGAGGCGAAGACAGATCTGACCGTGGCAGCGACGGATCTGGAGGTTCACATCCGTCGGCGCTGCCACGCGAAGGTGAAGAGCGCAGGGGCGGCGACTGTAGGAGCACGCAAGCTGCACGAGCTGGTGCGCGAGCTGAAGCCGGGTGAAATCACCGTCCGATCCCTCGAGAACCAGTTCGTCGAGGTCGTTTCGGGACGTTCGCGGGTGAAGCTGGTCGGTCTTCCGGCGACGGACTTTCCGGCGTTTCCGCACGGTGACGAGAAGATCAAGCCGATGTTCGCCCTTCCTGCCGAGACGATCGCGACGATGATCGATCGCACGCTGTTCGCGGTTTCCACGGACGAGACGCGAGCGCACCTGGGAGGGGTCTACCTCACCTCGAGCGAGAACGCGCTCCGTTTCGTGGGCACCGACGGCCACCGCCTGGCTCTCGTCGATCAGCCCGCGAAGGATGCGCGCCCGTTCGAAAAGGGCATCATCCTGCCGCGTAAGGGCCTCGCAGAGCTTCGCAGACTCCTCGATGGGGTGGAGGGAGCCGTCCAGGCGACGGTGTCGCCCAACGCGCTCCGTGTGCAGCAGGGCGACGTCGAGATCGTCATGCGTCTGATCGACGGTGAGTTCCCGAACTACGAGCAGGTCATCCCGAAGGCAGCGAAGTCGAAGATCACCGTCGACAAGCACGAGCTGCTGTCGGCACTGCGCCGCGTCTCCGTCGTCGCCAGCGATCGCGCTCGGGGCGTGAAGCTGCACGTCTCCGACGGGCAGCTCGCGATCTCGGCGAGCAGCCCGGATTTCGGCGAGGCGAGCGAGGAGATCGAGGTGGCCTACGCGGGCGACGCTCTGAGCGTCGGATTCAACTCGCGCTACCTGACTGACGTGCTGGCCGTGCTGCCCGAGGAGCAGCGTGTCGAGATCGGTCTCATCGACGGTGCGAGCCCCGGCGTGATTCGTGCCGAGGACGACGAGTCGTACAGCTACGTCGTCATGCCGATGCGCCTCTGAGCGCCCCTCCGACGCCGTCTCAGAGACCCTGCCGGGGGCCTTCCGGCGGTCGTCGCGGAAGTGCCAGGACACGCTTTCGCCGGGAGCTTTCGTCTGCTAAGTTCCATCCATCCCGGGCGGTGCGCAAGTGCCTGATTTTACTATGGAATCTACCGAACCACCAGCGACTCCGGCGGCCGCCTACGGCGCCGAGCAGATCAAGGTCCTCGAGGGTCTCGAGGCGGTTCGCAAGCGCCCCGGCATGTACATCGGCGATACGGCCGAACGGGGCCTGCACCACCTGGTCTACGAGATCGTCGACAACGCCGTCGACGAGGCGCTGGCGGGGTACTGCTCGACGGTCTCGGTGGCGATCCACGTCGATGGCGCGATCACCGTGATCGACGACGGGCGCGGCATCCCGGTCGACATTCATCCGAGCGAGGGCGTCTCGGCTGCGGAGGTCGTGCTCACCAAGCTGCACGCCGGCGGCAAGTTCGACAAGAACTCGTACAAGGTCTCGGGCGGCCTGCACGGTGTCGGCATCTCGGTGGTGAACGCGCTGTCGGAATCGCTGGAGGTCGAGATCTGGCGTGATGGGCACGTCCACTTCCAGCGGTATCACCGTGGTCACCCCGACGCGCCGCTGGCGAAGATCGGGGCGACCGAGCGGCGGGGTACCCAGGTCACGTTCAAGCCGGACACGCTCATCTTTCCGTCGACCGAGTACAGCTTCGAGGTGTTGTCGCAGCGGCTCCGCGAGCTGGCCTTCCTGAACCGCGGCCTGCGCATCTCGATCGAGGACAAGCGCAACGGACGCGAGCACGAGTTCCACTACCCCGGGGGCATCGCCTCCTTCGTCGAGCACCTGAACTCCACCAAGACGCCCGTTCACAACGACGTGATCTACGTCATGGGAGAACGGGACGGCGTCACGATCGAAGTAGCCATGCAGTGGAACGACGGGTACGCCGAGACGCTCTACTCGTTCGCGAACAACATCAACACGCACGAGGGAGGGACCCACCTCTCCGGCTTCCGCGCGGCGTTGACGCGCACGATCAATCTGTACGCGGTTCGCGGCGGCTTTCTGAAGAAGGAAGGTGAGACCCTCGAGGGCGACGACGTCCGCGAAGGCCTGACGGCCGTCGTCGCGGTGAAGGTTCCCGAGCCCCAGTTCGAGGGTCAGACGAAGACCAAGCTCGGCAACAGCGAGGTGAAGGGTTTCGTCGAGAACCTCGTGAACGAACGCCTCGGCAGCTACCTCGAGGAGCATCCCGCGGACGCGAAGAAGATCGCGGCGAAGTGTGTCGAAGCCTTGCGCGTACGCGAGGCGACGCGCAAGGCGAAGGACCTCGCTCGACGCAAGGGGGCGCTCGATTCCGGCTCGTTGCCGGGCAAGCTCGCCGACTGCCAGGAGCGTGATCCGACGCTCTCCGAGCTGTTCATCGTCGAGGGCGATTCCGCCGGCGGATCCGCAAAGCAGGGCCGTGATCGGCGGAACCAGGCCATCCTCCCGCTGCGCGGCAAGATCCTCAACGTCGAGAAGGCCCGCTTCGACAAGATGCTGTCGTCGCAGGAGATCCGCCTGCTGATCACTGCACTGGGGATGGGCGTCGGCAAGGAGGACCGGGACCTCGGGAAGCTGCGCTACCACACGCTCGTCATCATGACCGACGCGGACGTCGACGGGAGCCACATCCGCACGTTGCTGCTGACGTTCTTCTACCGGCAGTATCCCGAGCTCATCGAGAACGGGCACGTCCTGATCGCGCAGCCGCCGCTCTACAAGGTCAAGAAGGGCAAGGACGAGCGCTACCTGAAGGACGAGGCGGCGCTGGAGGATCACCTCATCCAGCTGGGCAGCGATCAGGTACAGGTCGTCGGCTCGGGCGGGGGCGTGCCGCTGGCCGGTGAAACCCTCGCCAACGTGCTGCGGCGCTTCTCGCACCTCGACCGGGTGCTGGGCGTGATCGAGCGGGGCCGGCGGAACCGCGAGGTCGTGCTCGCCGCGGTGCGCGAGGAGCGGCTCGTTCCGGAGGCGTTCCGCGACGCGGAGACGCTCACGGAGATCGCTTCGTCGCTGGAAGCAACACTTGGCAAGGACGTCGAGATCGCACCCGTCAAGGTGACGATCGAGCGGAGCGGCCAGGAAGTGCCCGTGATCGAGGTCGAGACGCAGCGCGAGACGACGAGAGAGAGAACCGAGCTGACGCTCGAGTTCTGTGCCTCTCCGGAGTTCGAGGAGGCGCGGCGCCTGGCCAGCAACCTCGCCGACGCGGGACGGGCACCGTTCGCGGTCGTTTCCGGAGATCAGCGGATCGAGACGCCGACGTTGCCCGCCGCCGTCCGTCACATCATGGCCAACGCCCGCAAGGGGCTCGAGATCCAGCGCTACAAGGGTCTCGGCGAGATGAATCCCGAGCAGCTCTGGGCGACGACCATGAACCCCGACACCCGCACGCTGCTGCAAGTGAGGGTCGAAGACCTGCCCGAGGCAGACCTGATCTTCTCGATGCTCATGGGTGACGCCGTCGAGCCCCGCCGCAAGTTCATCGAGGATCACGCGCTCAGCGTGAAGAACCTCGACGTCTAGCGGATGCGTGCGAACGACCAGATCCGCGCGCGGAGCGCGCGGCCGGGCCCAGCGAGCGCGGCGAGCGAGACTCAGCGCCGCATCGCCGTGTTGAGCGAGGGGGCGCGTGTCCCCTCGCTGGGATGAGCCTCCGTATGTCGACGCGCGTTCTGGTCAGCATCGAAGACGAGATGCGTCAGTCCTATCTGGACTACGCCATGAGCGTCATCGTCGGACGCGCTCTGCCCGACGCGCGCGACGGGCTGAAGCCCGTACATCGTCGCGTGCTCCACTCGATGAACGAGCTCGGGGTCGACTGGAACCGCCCGTACAAGAAGTGCGCTCGTATCGTCGGTGACGTCATCGGCAAGTACCATCCGCACGGCGACACGGCGGCCTACGACACGCTGGTCCGGATGGCCCAGGACTTCTCCCTGCGCTACCCCCTGGTGGACGGCCAGGGCAACTTCGGGTCCGTCGACGGCGATACCGCCGCAGCGATGCGCTACACCGAGGCGCGCCTCGCGCGCATCGCGTCCGAGCTGCTCGCCGACATCGACCGCGAGACGGTCGACTTCATCCCGAACTACGACGACTCCGAACGCGAACCGGCGGTGCTGCCGGCGAAGATCCCGAACCTGCTGCTGAACGGCGCCTCGGGAATCGCGGTCGGCATGGCCACGAACATCCCGCCGCACAATCTCCGCGAGGTCGTCGACGGATGCATCGCCCTGCTCGAGAATCGACATCTCAGCTCGCTCGAGCTGATGCGCTACATCCCGGGTCCTGACTTTCCGACCGGTGCGTTCATCTGCGGCAGCAGCCCGATCCGCGACGCGTACACGACCGGCCGCGGAATCGTGCAGATGCGTGCCAGCGCAGAGATCGAGGAGGATTCGAAGACCGGGCGCGAATCGATCATCGTCGACGCGATTCCGTACCAGGTGAACAAGGCGCGCCTCATCGAGCGCATCGCCGAGCTGGTCAACGACAAGAAGATCGAGGGCATCTCGGATCTGCGCGACGAGAGCGACCGGCACGGCATGCGCATCGTGATCGAGCTCAAGCGCGACGCCGTCGCCCAGGTGGTGCTGAACCAGCTGTACAAGCTGACGCAGATGCAGGAGTCGTTCGGCGTCAACCTGCTGGCGATCGTCGAGGGACGCCCCAAGCTGCTGACCTTGCGCGACGCGTTGCAGGTGTTCCTCGACCACCGCCGCGAGGTGGTGACCCGCAGGACGATCTACGATCTGCGCAAGGCCGAGGAGCGGCTGCACATCCTCGAAGGGCTCAAGATCGCGCTCGACAACCTCGACGCGGTGATCGCGCTCATTCGCGCGGCCGCGAGCCCGGCGGTCGCGAAGGCCGGCCTGTGCTCGCAGTTCGCGTTGTCCGAGGTGCAGGCACAGGCGATCCTCGACATGCGGCTGCAGCGTCTCACGAACCTGGAGCGCGACAAGATCCTCGAGGAGCACCGTGAGGTCACCGAGCTGATCGCACGGCTGAAAGCCATTCTCGCGGACCGCGGCGAGGTCGACAAGATCATCGCCAGCGAGCTCACCGAGGTCCGCGACCGCTATGGCGACGAACGCCGCACCACGATCATCGAGGGCAACGACGACATCTCGATCGAGGACCTCATCCCGCGCGAGGACGTCGTCGTGACGGTCTCACACGCCGGCTACATCAAGCGCATCGCTGCGAGCGAGTACCGCGCGCAGCGTCGTGGTGGCCGTGGAAAGGTCGGCGCCACGGCTCGCGAGGAAGACTTCATCGCGAACATCTTCGTCGCCTCCACGCACGACACGATCCTCTTCTTCACCAGCCAGGGGCGCGTCCACTGGCGCAAGGTGCACGAGATCCCGCAGGGTGCACGTGCGTCGCGTGGCAAGGCCGTCGTGAACCTGCTGCAGCTGGGTCCCGAAGAGCAGATCACCGCGTTTCTACCGGTCGCCCGGTTCGAGGAGGGGAGACACGTGTTGTTCGCGACCCAGCGAGGCACGGTGAAGAAGACCGAGCTCATGGCCTACGCGAACCGTCGTGCCGCCGGCATCGTCGCGATCGGCCTCGACGAGGGCGACAGGCTGATCGGCGTTCGACTCGTCGAGCTGGGTCAGGAGGTCCTGCTGTCGACCCGCAACGGCAAGGCGATCCGGTTCGCGGAGAGCGACGTTCGCGCGATGGGCCGGTCGGCGGGCGGTGTGCGGGGCATCTCGCTCGAGGACGACGATCAGCTCGTGGCGGTCGACATCCTGTGGCCCGGACGGATGATCCTGTCGGTCTCCGAGCGCGGGCAGGGCAAGTGCACCGAGCTCGAGGAGTACCGGGTCACGGGCCGCGGCGGCAAGGGCATCTTCACGATGAAGGTCACCGAGAAGACCGGTGCCGTCATGGGGATCGTGCAGGTGTCCGGAGACGACGAGCTGATGCTGGTGACCGATCGCGGACGGCTGATCCGCATCCGCGTCGCCGATATCCGCATCGCCGGTCGCAACACGCAGGGTGTGAAGCTCCTGGACGTCGACGAGGGCGAGAGAGTGGTCAGTCTCGCACGCGTGGTGGAGAACGATTCCAGCGAGACGCAGGCGGGGGCGGAAGGAGCGCCGGAGACCGGCGGCGATCCGGAGGCGGACCCGCAGTAGCACCTGTCAGGATGCGAGAGTGGTCCGCGCGCTCATGCGCTGCGGGACGGCGAAGAAATCGGACGTGACGATGCGCGCCTCGTCGAGCCCGCGCACGTTGGTCATTCGCCGCCACAGCTCGTGTCCGAAGTCGAGCCACCGGCCCCCCCAGTGGACGAAGAACTTCAGGCGCTTGATCGCGTCGTCGGTGGTGAACGTGCGCTCGCAGACGTCGATGAAGTTTCCCAGGGCGCGTGCGTACTCGGCGCCCTCGGCGAAGCCGTCGGCGGGTGCGACGTCGCCGTCGCGTCCCGCGGGAGGCGGGAGGCCCAGAGCTTCCGCGATCTGCCAGTGGATCCACGGGCGCGCAACCGACGCACGGCCGATCATGACGCCGTCGCAGCCCGTCTCGCGCAGCAGCGTCAACGCGTCGGCGGCCGTCTGGACGTCGCCATTGCCGACCACGGGAACGCGGACGGCGTCGCGGACGCGAGCGATGTACTCCCAGCGAGGGGTCCCGCGCCGCCCCTGGGCCGCGATCCGTGGATGGATGGTCAGCCACGCCGCGCCGGCGGCCTCCAGCATGCGCGCGAAGTCGACGAGGTACTCCGGATCGTCGGAAAGACCGGTTCTGAGCTTGACGGAAACCGGCCACGGCGAATGCTTGACGGTGAGCCGGACGACCTGCTCCGCGTAGGCGGGGTCTCCCATCAGAGCCACGCCCCAGTTGTGCTTGAGGGCCTGGCTGACGGGACAGCCCATGTTGATGTCGATCGCGGCCGGCCGCATGCGCTCGAGCTTGTGCAGCGAGGCCTCGATGAAGCGCTCCTCGTTCGCCAGCAGCTGGGGAACGAGCGTCTCGTGGTCGACGAACGCCGTCTCGGGACGGTCGCCGATGCGCTCCGTCGGCAGGCGGCGCGACGACAGCATCTCCGTGAAGAGCAGGTTCGTCCGGCCCTGCGGGACGTAGGCGGAGACCGTCTGGCGCAGTGCCGTGTGCGACAGGCCGACCATGGGCGCCAGGAAGCACGGAAAGTCTACGTGGAGACCGCGCTCACGCAACGCGTTCCAGCGCTCGGACGGGGCGAAGGCTTGCGACACGCGCTGGCTTCCGGGTGTCTCGGGGCTTTCGGCGGGGTCGCCGCTGCTCCGTCGTTCGGTTTGCGCTACTTGGTCGGGGGTCGCGCCGACTTCCGCGCCGACTTCTCGTCTTCCCGCTGCACGAGGCGGGTGTTGCGTCGCGCCTCGTTATCGCGTCGCAACTCGCGAACCTTGTCGCTGTAGGAATCGCGGATCTTGCCCGTCCCGGGCTCGTAGCGGCTCGGGCGGACGACCGGGTTCCACGGATCGATCGACGGATCCATAGCCCGCGAGTCCAGTGCATTCTTGAGCGGATCGGACGCCCGACGGTCGAACGAGGTCTTCGGCAAGCGCCCGAAGGACATGCCGCGGTCCGGATCCAGATCGACGTCCGGGGGCAGACTGCCGGACCCGGCCACCGCCGCGCGCGGTGCAATCAGGAGCGCCACGAGAGCGAGCAATGGAGCGAGTTCGCGAAGATCGGTTCTCAAGCAGCTTCCTTCCGCGGGACCCCGAGCGACGACGGGCCTTCCAAGACTAGGGCCCTGCACGAGGTACCGCAAGCGGCAATCCTTGCCGGGGTCGCGCAAATTGAATCCGTCGACCGGGGAATGCAGGATCCCGCCATGCTCTCCGCGGTCAGTGCAGCCTCCCAAGCCACGAATCCCGACGAGGCCGCGGCGGAAACCGTTCGCGGGATCCGGGCCGATGCCGCAGGCGCCACATCTGCTGCGCTCTTCTTCGCGACCCCCGGACACGGGCCCGACTACGGCCGCCTCGAGCGAGGGCTGCGCAGCGCGATCCACGGGCCGGTGGTGGGGTGCAGCGCCGCGGGAGTCCTCTCCCGGGCGGGCGAGGTCGAGTGTGGCCCCGGCGTCGCGGCTCTGGTGCTGCGCGGCGACTTCGCCGCGCAGCAGTTCTTCGTGCCCGCGTTGCGCGGACGCGCTCAGGAGGTCGGGCACGAGATCGGCCGCATCGTGACGACCGTCGAGCGTCTCCCGCGGACGGTTCTGCTGCTCGCGGACAGCTACAACCTCGCCCCGGACGAGCTGCTGGCCGGCATCGAGAGTGCCGCACCGGGGACGGTGGTGGTCGGGGCCGGCGCCTCCGAGGACGGGTCCGTCGGCGAGGCGGCGGTCGTGGGGCGATCCACCACCGCGAGCAACGCCGTCGCGGGTCTCGTCTTCGGCGGGCTGACGGTCCGGACGGTGGTGGTCCAGAGCGCAGCCCCGGTCGGCCGCTGGCGGGTCGTGACGCGCGCCGAGGCGAACCGGATCCTCGAGCTCGACGGCAGACCTGCGGCGGACGTGTACCTGAGCAGCCTACCGGAGATGCTGCGGGCCGACCCGCTCGAGGCGATCCGCCGCACCCGTGCAGCGATCGCCGAGCCCGGTGCCACGGAGCCGGGTGCGCAGCACGTCGTGCGCCGCTTGCTCGGCGCGGACTCGGAGAGCGGTGCCCTGGTGGTCGGGGACGAGGTGCTGCCCGGATCGCAATTCGCGATCGCGGTGTCCGACGCCGTCGAGGCGCGGCAACGCTTCGCGCGTGCCCTCGACGCGTTCGCACAGGGCACGCGGCCGGCGGGTGTTCTCTACTTCGACAGCGTCGAGCGCGGCGAGGCGCTGTATGGCATAGCGGATCTCGACAGCGCCTATCTGCGACAGGTGCTCGGCGACGTGGAGTTCGCGGGCTTCTTCTCCGGGGTGGAGATCGCGCCCCTCGGCGGACGGAACCGCTTCCACCAGGCGTCCGGCGTGCTGGTAGGCTTCTGCGAAGGTTGACCGAATCGAGGAAGGAGTCGGACGTGCGCGTCGTTGCCGTACCCGTACTGCAGGACAACTACAGCTATCTGATCGTCGACGAAGACGAGCGCGTCGCCGCCGTGGTCGACTGCGCCGAGGTCGAGCCGGTACTCCAGGCCGCGCGCGCGGAAGGCGTCACGGTGACGACCGTGCTGTCGACGCACCACCACTACGATCACGTCGGCGGCAACGAGGAGCTCGCCGGGAAGATCCCGGTGCGCGTGTACGGGAACGCGGACGATTCCGCACGAATTCCGAAATTGACGGACGGGGTCCGCGAGGGCGATGCCGTGCGCTTCGGTCGGCTGCAGGCGGAGGTGCTGTTCATCCCGGCGCACACCAGCGGGCACATCGCGTACCACTTCCCGCGCGAGAAGGCGGTGTTCACCGGCGACACGATGTTCGCGGCCGGCTGCGGGCGGCTCTTCGAGGGTGACCCCGCGCAGATGATGAAATCACTCGCCAAGATCGACGCGCTGCCCGAGGACACACGCGTGTACTGCGGCCACGAGTACACCGTGAAGAACCTCGAGTTCGCGCACATGCTCGAGCCCTCGAACGCGGCGATCGCCGACAAGCTGGCGTGGGCGAAGGCGCGACGCGCACAGGGCCAAACGACGGTTCCGAGCACGATCGGCTCCGAGCGCGCGACGAACCCGTTCCTGCGGACCGGGAGCCCGGAGCTGCGCGACTCCGTGCGACGGCGGATCCCGTCGGTCGGCGAGGACGACGTGCTGATCTTCGGCGGGACGCGCAAGCTCAAGGACGACTTCTGAAGCGCGTCTCGGCAGACGAGGCGGTGGCGAGCATCCCGCCCCGGGCGCGCGTCGTTCTGCCGCACGGCGGCATCGAGCCGCGCTCGGTGTACGATGCGCTGGCGGTGTCCCGAGGACATCCGGACGCGCCGCCGACGCTCTACACGGGTCTCCAGTTCGGGGACTACGGCTTCCTCGGGCCGGGACTGTCGGGCGAGGAGTCGGCGATCGGCGGTCTGGGACCGGGATACCGGTTCGTCACCTGGCAGGTAGGGCCCGCCGTGCGGCATATGGCGCGCGCAGGTCGCATCGGTGTGCTGCCGCTGCGCTTCCGCGACATCCCGCGCACGTTCGGCCCGGGCGGGCGTCTCGCGGCCGACGTGGCGGTGATCCAGTGCGCACCGCCGCGCGACGGCAAGGTGAACCTCGGCGTCTCGTGCTCGATCTTTCCGAGCGTCGTGGCCGCCGCAGACCTCGTGATCGCGGAGATCCATCCGGACATGCCGCGGACTGCGGGCGAGACCGATCTGCCCGTGAGCGCCATCGATCTGGCCGTCGAGGCGACGGCCCCGCTAGGCACGCTCCCACGAGCGAAGCCGGACGCGATCGACGAGCAGATCATCGCGTACGTCCGGAAGCTCATCCCGGACGATGCCTGGGTGCAGCTCGGCGTCGGTGCGATTCCGGACTCGATTCTCGGACGCCTGCACGAGCATCCGGGCATCAAGCTGCACTCCGGCATGCTCACCGACCCGCTGATCGAGTTCCTCGACGGAACCGGCCGGGATACCCGCGTGGTGACCGGTGAGGTCGAGGGCTCGCACGAGATGTATGCACGCGTGGCGGACGATCCGCGCGTGACCTTCCACCCGACCACGGTGGTTCACGACGTGCCGCACATGGCAGGGCTCGATCGCTTCGTGTCGATCAACTCCGCGATCGAGGTCGACCTCGATGGCCAGGTGAACGGAGAGACGATCGACGGCGCCCAAGTGAGCGGGGTCGGCGGTAGCCTCGATTTCGTGGAGGCGGCGCGCTACTCGCGCGGCGGAAGGTCGATCATCGCCTTGCGGTCCACCGCGAAGGGAAGATCGCGCATCGTCGACCGGCTCGAGGCGGGCACCGCGGTCACCGTCCCGCGACACGCCGTCGACGTCGTCGTCACCGAGCATGGCGTCGCGGAGCTCGCGGCGCTCGACCTGGCGGGACGAGCGGAGGCGCTGATCGAGATCGCCGATCCGACGGTGCGCGGAGAACTGCGCGCCCGCCTGCACGAGCGCCGGCGCGGAGCCCAGCGCGCCTGACACGGCCCGGGAACCTGCCGAGGAGAGACGGATGGCCGAGATCGAGATCAGTCACGAGCAGGGTGTCTGCACGATCCTGCTCAATCGCCCGGAGCGCCGCAACGCCCTCACCATTGCGATGATGGAGGACCTCGGCGCGCAGCTGGCGCGCATCGCCGCCGACGACGCGGTCCGCGTGGTGATCCTCACGGGCGCCGGCAAGGTCTTCTGCTCGGGGCTCGACCTCGCCGCGATGGGTGCGTCGCCGACCGAGCCCGCGCTCGAGGCCGCGCTGATCGAGAAGGTCCTCGCTCCGCTCGAGCGCCTGCCCCAGCCGACGATCGCGGCGATGAACGGCGACGGCCTCGCGGGAGGCTGCGAGCTGGCCTTGCACTGCGACGTGCGGATCGCGACCGCCGAGACGCGGCTCGGAATGCCGGTTGCCCGGATCGGCATCGTCGTCCCCTACCCGCTGATCCTGAAGCTTCTCGAGGTCGTGGGGAGTACGGTCACCAGCGAGCTGCTCCTCACGGCCGAGCCGATGAGCGCGGCGCGCGCGCGCGAGCTCGCGATGGTGAACCGTGTCGTCGAGGCGGGTGAGCTGATGCCGACCGCGCGGCGGATGGCGGAGACGATGGCCGCCAATGCGCCGCTCTCGCTGCGCGCGATGAAGCAGGCGATCCTGGCCGGTCGGGCGCAGCGGGCCTTCGACCCGCCGCCCGCCGTGCGCGCGGCCGCGGAGCGCGCGCGCACCAGCGAAGACGCACGCGAGGGCCTCGGCGCGATCAACGAGAAGCGCAAGCCCCGCTTCCAGGGCCGTTGAGCGGGCTGCCGCGCGCGGCTCGCCAGCCGGTCAGCCGCGCAGGAGGCGCTGCAGCTCCGCCGGGTCCGTGACCGGCGCCGAGCAGGCGAAGTCGCGGCACACGTAGGCGGCCGCGTGTCCGTCGATGGGGGCCTTGTCGCGCAGCACGATCGGCGAGGCGGCCTCGGCCGCGTCCGCTGGGTCGGCGATGAATACGATCGCGTTCGGGAGGTAGACGGCGTGGGCGGCGCGCTCGAGCGCGCGGGTCTCGGGTGCGGACCGCGGCCCGGCGATCACGACGTCGACCGGGCCGCGAACGAAGTCGTCGAGCACGCCGAGGAGGTACGCCGTCCCGAAGGGCTGCTTCTCCATCTGCGCTCCGAAGAGGCGCAACGCCCGCTCGGCTACCGCGCGCATCCCGGGATCGTCGTCGAGGTCGGCGAGCCGCAGCAGGACCTCGATGGCGACCGCATTGCCCGACGGAAGCGACCCGTCGAAGAGCACTTTCGGGCGGTCCACGAGGCGTTCGTGACCGCGAGCGGTGAAGAAGAACCCGCCCGCTTCGTCGTCGGCGAAGTCGCGCAGCAGGATCTCGGCGAGGCGTCGTGCGGTGGCGAGGTGACGGACGTTGCCGGTTGCCGCAAAGAGATCGAGGCACGCGGTGGCGAGGAAGGCGTGGTCGTCGAGGTAGGCGGGATGGCGCGCGACGCCGTCCTTCCAGGTGCGCAGGAGTCGGCCGTCGGCACGGGTCAAGTGTGCATCGAGGAAGTCCGCTACGCGCACGGCAGCGTCGAGCAGGTGGCGATCGTCGAGCACTGCGGCGCCGCGAGCGAAGGCTCGAATCGCGAGAGCGTTCCAGCTCGTGAGGATCTTGTCGTCGAGACCGGGCTGCGGGCGCTGGTTGCGCGCCGCGAGCAGCGCGTGCCGACCGCGCTCGAGAACGGCGTCGGTGTCGCTCGGGTCCCGGCGAAAAAGTCGGCCGAGCTCGTCGCGCGTGAGTGCGACGTGCAGGATCGACTTGCGATCGCTGTGCCCCGGCTCGGCAAAGTTCCCCACCTCGTCGACCTGGTAGTAGCGACAGACGATCTCCGCGGTCTCGGGGTCGAGCAGCTGCCGGATCTCCTCGATACGCCAGAGGTAGGTCTTGCCCTCCTCGCCCTCGGTGTCCGCGTCCTGCGAGCTGTACAGGCCGCCTTCCGGGTGCGTCATCTCGCGCTGCAGGTAGTCGAGCGTTCGCCGCGCGACGTCGCGGTAGAGCGGATCGCCGGTCGCGAGGAACGCGTCGAGGTAGAGCGGTACGAGCTGCGCGTTGTCGTACAGCATCTTCTCGAAGTGCGGGACGAGCCACTGCGCGTCGACGGAATAGCGGTGGAAGCCGCCGCCGAGCTGGTCGTGGATCCCGCCACGGGCCATCGCCGTCAGCGCGCGCGTGACGACGTCGAGGAGCTCGCCGCGACCCGTCGCATGCCAGCGGCGAAGCAGCAGCGCGAACGCCGGGACGTTCGGAAACTTGGGTGCGCCGCCGATGCCGCCGTGGTCGGGATCGCAGTGCTGCAGGAGGCGCTCGGCGCCACGGGCCACGGTGTCGGGGTGGACGGCGTCCGGCTTCGGCTCGAAGCGCGACAGGCGATCGAGGCCGGCCATGAGTTGCTGCGTCGAGCGCGCGACCTCCTCGCGGCTGTCGCGCCAGGCGCGCGCGAGTGACTCGAGAACGCGCGGGAAACCGGGCCTGCCGTAGCGGTCGTCGGGCGGAAAGTACGTGCCGCCGTAGAACGGCTCCCCGTCCGGGGTGAGGAAGACCGTGAGGGGCCAGCCGCCGGACCCCGTCAGCATCTGGACCGCGTTCATGTAGATCGTGTCCAGATCGGGTCGCTCTTCGCGATCGACCTTCACGCTGACGAAGCTCGCGTTCATCAGGGCCGCGGTCGCGGGGTTCTCGAACGACTCCCGCTCCATCACGTGGCACCAGTGGCAGGCAGAGTAGCCGATCGAGAGCAGGATCGGCTTGTCTTCGCGACGGGCGCGCTCGAGCGCCTCGTCTCCCCAGGGGTACCAGTCGACCGGGTTGTGCTGGTGCTGCCGGAGATACGGACTCGACTCCGCGGCGAGGCGATTCGCGCGAACGCTCATGCATTTACGTTATCGGGATCCTCCACGCCGCGCGATGGTCTCGTCCCGGCTGGCGCGGCGTCACGCCGCGGGCGGTCCGTCGAGTACGTGCGCCAGCACGAGGGCGTTGAAGAGGAGATCCCAGCGCCCGAGCTTCGCGTAGCCGTCGAGATCCTCCTCGCTCCAGCCGAAAGGCTGGCGAGCGTTCTCCCAGAGCTCGACGGCCTTACCGGAGACGAAGTACACCTGCCGCGCGCTCGTCGTGCTCATGGCGAAGCTGCCGGAGAGGCGGCAGACTCAGGCCGGATGGGGGACCGAGGAGGTGCCGGCGCAATCGACGCGGGCGCCATCGAAGCTGCCGCGCAGCTTCACCTGACCGCTGTTGATCATGTGGGTGACGGTGGCGACGACCTCGTTCTCCGACTGCGCGAAGTCGGAGACCGCCGTGACCAGCTCGCGAAGGGTGACGGTGAGCGCCATGGTAAATCCTCCTTGGCGCGCAGATTAGCAAGCTACGTACCAGATCGTCGTCGGGCTAAGACGGGGCTCGCAGCCAAGGTAGGCAAGGAGTTGGAGAACGCCACACGAGGCGCGGCAGCTTGTGCGCAGCCGTACGTTGTCGTCGCTGCGCCACGAAATTGACGGGTTGGCCGGAGATCGGCCCGGGACGCGGCAGCAGGGACGCGCCGCCCGGTGACGCGGCGCGTCCCCGGGCGGCGCGAGTGCGTCACGAGTGCGTCAGCTGAGCTCCTTGCTCGAGTAGCCGAGAATACGGCGGGCGACGATCAGCATGTTGATCTGCTGCGTGCCCTCGAAGATGTCGTTGATCTTCGCGTCGCGCATCCACTTCTCCAGCAGAAGCTTGCGCGAGTAGCCCAGCGGCCCGAGGAACTCGACGGCCTTCTGGGTCACGCGGGTGACGGCGAGACCGGCCTTCGCCTTCGCCATCGACGCCTCCAGGTTGTTCCGCTTGCCGCGGTCCATCATCCAGGCCGCGCGCCAGGTCAGGAGACGGGCGGCCTGGAGGTCGCTCTCGATCTCCATGAAGTCGCGCTCGAGGGCGGTGAGTGTCGACTGCGCTGCGCCGTAGCGGATCTTGACCCCGGCCCGCTCGAGCGCCTCGCGTGCGAAGTCGAGGGCCGCGCGGCCGATGCCGAGAGCGCTCGCCGCGACCAGCGGACGCGTCGCGTCGAACGTCGCCATCGCGCCCTTGAACCCCTCGTTGCCGGTCTGCACCTCGGCGGAGCCGAGGATGTTGTCGAGCGGGATCCGGCAGTCCTCGAACACGATCATCGCCGTGTCCGATGCGCGGATGCCCATCTTGTTCTCGACCTTGATGACCTTCATTCCGGGGGTGTGTGCGGCCACGACGAACGACTTGATGCCGGCGCGCCCGGCACTCTTGTCGACCGTCGCCCAGACGACGACGAAGCCGTCCGACTTCTCCGCCGCCATGAGGCCCGACGTGCAGTAGATCTTGGTGCCGTTCAGCACCCAGTCGTCGCCGTCGCGGACCGCGGTGGTCTGCAGCGCGGCGCTGTCCGAGCCGCAGTGCGGCTCGGTGATCGCCATGGCGCCCCACTTCGGTGCGCCGTCCTTGAAGGGTGCGAGGAAGCGCTGCTTCTGCTCCGCGGTACCGGCTGCGAGCACGGCCGCGCCGCCGAGACCCGGGTTCGGGATGCTGAGGTAGAGGCCGGCGTCTCCCCAGGAGAGCTCCTCGATGCTGACGCACGAGGCGAGATTGGACTCTCGCGGGCCGCTCGCGGCAGCCTTCTTGTCGGCCTCGCGGTCGCTGCCGAACGAGCTTCCGGCCGAGAGCTTCCACATGGTCTCGAGGAACTCGGTCGGCTTCTCGTGCTCGCGCTCGTCGTACTCGCGCGAGATCGGGCGCATCAGCTGCTCCCCGACCATGTGGATCATCTCGCGCGACTTAACAATGTTCTCGGAAAGCTCGAAATCGATCATGGTCGTACCTCCGCGATGCGGTGCTTCAAACGATCGCCATGCCTTCGAAGGAGGTGAAGCCGCGCGCGTTGCGCAGCCAGAGCTCCACCGGATGGTCACGCACGTAGCCGTGACCGCCCAGCACCTGGACAGCGTTGTCGGTGATCTTGAGGCACGCGTTGCTCGCGTAGCGCTTGGCCAGCACGCACTCGCGCGTCGCCTCCTTGCCCTGGTCGAGCATCCAGGCGGCCTCCCAGAGCAGCAGGCGTGAAGCGTCGATCTCGATCGCCATCTCGGCGAGGATGAACGCGATCGCCTGCTTCTGGGCGATCGCGACGCCGAACGCCTTGCGCTCCTTCGCGTAGTCGCGCGCGTAGTCGAAAGCGGCGCGCCCCATGCCGAGCGCGAGCGCGCCGAGCGCGATGCGCGAGCGGTTCAGGATGCGCGCGATCGCCGCCGCGTCACCGATGCGTGCCGAAGCCGGAACGACGACGTTCTCGAGCCCGACCTCGTAGGTTGCGAGCGCCTTGACGCCCATGTTCTTCTCGCGCTCGCCGATCACCACGCCATTCGCCCTTCGCGGCACCAGGAACGCGGCCGGCTCGTCTCCGAGCTGCGCGACGACGAGGATGGTCTGAGACTCGTCGGCCAGCGGAACGAAACACTTGGCGCCGTTGAGGACGAAACCCCCGTCCTTCGCGGCCGCGGTCGTGGTGAATCGGGTCGTGTCGAAGTCGAAGCGCGGCTCGACGACGGCCGCGGTCGCCACCTGGTGACCGAGAGCGAACGGTGGCAGCACCTGCGCGATCTGCGGGGGGGTGCCCGCCTCGAGCAACGGATAGACCAGCAGGCGGGGCGTGAGGAGGTGCAGCGCGATCGCGAGATCGCCCCAGCCGAGCTCCTCCGCGACGATTGCACCGGTCACCGCGGAGCGCGTCTCGCCGAAGCCGCCCTGCTCCTCGGGGATGGCGGAGTGGACGAGGCCGAGCTCGAAGCCCTTCTCCGCGAGGCCCGCCGGGATCTCCCCGCTCTCGTCGCAGTCGCGTGCGATCGGGCGGATCTCGCCCTTGGCGAAGCTCGCGACGGTGTCGTGGATGAGCTTCTGGTCCTCGGTCATCTCGAGGTCAAACACGTTGTCGTCCTCCTGAAACGGGCGCGCCCGCCGTGCCCCCGGGGATGGTGAGCCAAGCGAGGAATTGCTCGACATGGCACGCGAGCGTCTTCGTCAAGTCGATGCGCTCCGGATCCTGGTAGTACTGGATCTCCGCGCCGAGGATCCCGGATACGAACTGCACGGCCGCGGTCGGCACGTCGACGTCCTGCCGAAAGGCGCCGCGCTCCTGGCCTTGTCGCAGCAGACGGCGGTGGAAGCTGCGGAAGCGGTTGAGCATCTCGCGAAACTCGGCCGACAGGGAGGCGTTGGTGTCCAGAGCCTCGACCATGAGCGTGAGGATGAACCGCCGGTGGTTGTCTTCGCGCGCGTTCAGCGCGCAGATCCGGGCGATCTCGCGCAGCGCCTGTGCGGGGTCGGCCAGCTGCTCGACGCGGCCGAGGACGTGCTGCTCGAAGGCCTCGATGCGCTCCTTCACCGAGGCGAAGAGGAGCTGCTCCTTGTCACGGAAGTGGTAGTACAGCGCCCCTTTGGTCACGCCGGCGGCCCGCGCGATGCGGTCGATCGAGGTGCCCGCGTAGCCGTAGCGCGCGAAGCAATCGATCGCGGTCGCCATGAGGCCGGAGCGGCCCGGCTCGGCGCGACGCGACCCACTCCCCGAGCCGATCATACTGAACGTTTAGTATTCGGTGCCTCGCCGGGTGTCAAGGCCGGTCCTGTTTGAAGGCCGCGGTCGGTGCCCTTACTCAGGAGCACGCGGCGGGGGCCCGTCCCGCTCGGCGTGAACCCGAGGGGGAGCCGTGGGCAAGGTCGGAGAGGCGTTACGCCAGCAGAGGGAGTCGCGAAGCCTATCGCTCGAGGACGTGCGCAGCGCCCTGGGAATCCCTCTGCACTACCTGCAGGCGATGGAGAACGGAAAGTCGCGGCTCGTCGCGGACGAGTTCTACCTGATCCCCTTCCTGCGCCGGTACGCGGAGTTCCTCGATCTGGACCCGGCCGTGGTGGTCGCGCAGTTCCTCGGTGACACCGTCCGGGACGAGAGCCGTGCGGGAGCGGGCAAGGGGGTCGAGACTGCTCAGCCCAGCCAGTGGCTGTGGGTCGCGATCGGGGCCGCGGTCGTCGTGATGGTCGCCCTCTGGTTGATTCTCGGACGCGGCTGACACCGTAGCGGCTTCGCCCGCCTCGGAGCACGAGCCCGGGCGCGCCGGGGTCGCGAAACGCACGTCCGCGTCCCTCACATGAAGACGCCGCCGTCGATGCGTCACCTCACATGAAGACGCCGCCGTCGATGCGCAGGATCTTCCCGGTGATGAAGCTCGCCTCGCTGGAGGCGAGAAAGACGGCCGCGGCCCCGATGTCCTCCGGCTGGCCGATGCGCCCGAGGGGGATGGTGTTCACCACGCCCTCCCCGAGCGTCGCCACGAGCCGGTTCCCCATGTCGCTCGCGACCATGCCCGGGGCGATGCAGTTGACGCGCTTGCGCTCCGGCGCGAGCTCCTTCGCGAGCACCTTGACCAGTGCGTTCGCCCCCGCCTTGGCGACGTAGTAGGGCGCGCCGTAGGGCGCGCAGAGGTCCGCCCCGATCGACGAGACGACGATCACGTTCCCCTGCGCGCGCAGCAGCGGTACGCCTGCCTTGCACGTGAAGAAGACGCCGTTCAGATCGACGGCGAGGACTTTCGCCCAGTAGCCCGGGTCCGTGTCGACGACCGACGCCGTGCGCGAGGCAACGCCGGAATTCGCGACGACGATGTCGAAGCCGCCGAACGTCTTGCCGGCCTCGGCGAACATCGTCTCCATGGCCGGCCATTCGGCGACGTCGCCCTGGTAGATCTCGGCACGGCGGCCGAGGGCCCTTACCTGATCTGCCGTTTCGCGGGCGGCAGCCTCGTCGCGCCGGTAGTTGATCGCCACGTCGGCGCCTTCGCGTGCGAACGCGAGCACGATACCGCGGCCGATTCCCCGCGACCCGCCGGTCACGATCGCCGTCCTGCCTGCCAGCTTCATCCTGCCCGTATGCCACGGGCCTTCCCGGCCGGAAAGCTCAAGGCAGGCGTGCATGGGGACGATAGACGGTCTGTGATGGAAGCGGGCGGAGGCGAGAGCGAGCGACGTTACCGGACCACCCGCGCGCGGCGCGTCGTGCGACCCAGGTCGGGTGCGACGGTGCGCCCCGAGCGGCTCGAGCCGGCGCTGCTCGGCGACGACGTGGAGGCGTTCCGTGCCGGGCTGCGGGATCGGGTCATCGGGCAGCAGCCCGCGGTCGACGCGGTCACCGAGGCTTACCAGATCTTCCGCGCGGGGCTCTCGAGCCCCGATTGCCCGCTCGGATCCTTCCTCTTTCTCGGGCCCACCGGCACCGGCAAGACGAACCTGGTCGAGGCGATGGCCGACGTCTGCTTCGAAGACCGGCGCGCGATGCTGAAGATCGACTGCGCCGAGTTCAGCCACAGCCACGAGATCGCGCGGCTCGTGGGCTCACCCCCGGGCTACCTCGGACACCAGGAGACGAACCCGTATCTCTCGAGCAGCAACGTGCTGCGCTACCAGACGGCCGACTGTCCGTTCACGCTGTTGCTCTTCGACGAGATCGAGAAGGCGAACGACGCGCTCTGGCAGCTCCTGCTCGGCGTCCTCGACAAGGCCCGACTCACCCTGGGCACCAACAAGGAAGTCGACCTCTCGACCTGCTTCATCTTCCTCACGAGCAACATCGGCAGCCGCTCGGTCAGCGAGATCCTCGCACCCCCGCTCGGCTTCGCGACCGGCAGCAGCGAGCCCGATGCACGCGTGCACCAGCGCATCGAGGAGGCCGTCCTCTGGAAGGCGCGGCGGACCTTCTCCCCCGAGTTCCTCAACCGGCTCGATCACCAGATCGTCTTCCATCGGCTGAGCTCGGCACAGCTCGAGCAGATCCTCGACATCGAGCTCGGCAAGATCGCGCACCGCCTCGCGCGGCGCGGCGAGCCGATCGGCTTCACCTGCACGCCGCGCGCCCGGCAGCGCCTGCTCTCGGAGGGCACCGACCCCGAGCACGGAGCGCGGCCGCTCAAGCGCGTGCTCGAGCGGCGCATCGTCTTCCCGCTCGCCCGGCTGATCGCGTCGCGGCAGCTGTCCGGCGGCGAGTGCGTGAGCATCGACTGGCACGAGGACGCCGCCGACGCCGAGTTCAACCTCACCGCCGGCCGGCACATGATCGCGCGCGCGGGCTGAGCGCCGGCCCCGGGATTCGCCCGGGCGCTGGATGCCGAGCGCGCGGTCTGCTCAGTGCGCCGCGGTC
>Ga0194132_10000112_pt1 | contig 153090 bp, 137 predicted proteins | sample TA2KigOf80mmetaG_FD_148612 | JGI IMG/M metagenome (GOLD analysis project Ga0194132, IMG submission 148612) | Freshwater microbial communities from Lake Tanganyika, Tanzania - TA2015054 Kigoma Offshore 80m | ecosystem: Environmental > Aquatic > Freshwater > Lake | place: Tanzania: Lake...
AAGAGCTTCCGCAAACTGAACGCACCACAGCTTGTCGGAAAAGTAGCGCGCGGGACGAAGTATGACAATGGCAAAGAGATGAGGGTCGCCGCCTAGTATCTTTTTACACACCTATTGACAACGGCTCGGATAACAGGGTCGGGTCAACGCGCTGTTGCCGTTTTTAATATGGCAATTAAGAAAAATTTGCAAGAAAATGTTACAAATCTTGGCTTATTTCTGCTTTAAGGCCGCGTGAATTTTTTCTGCGGTGATGGGCAGGTCTTTGATTCTAACGCCCACTGCGTCTTCGACCGCGTTGGCGATGGCCGGTGCCACCGGGCCAATCGGATTTTCGCCAATGCCCTTCACATTGTAGGGTCCAACTCCGCTATCGCCCTGCACTAATACGGTTTTGAGTGGCGGAATGTCTTTGACGTTAGGAATCTTGTACTCCCCGAAGTGAGCCACCTCGACCCGTCCATCTAAAACTGGCAGGTGCTCGATCAAGCCGTAGCCAACGCCCTGCACGACGCCGCCGTCGATCTGCCCTTGGTGGCCGACGGGGTTCATGATAACGCCGGTATCGTGGGCCGTAATTAATCTGCGTAGAGCTATCGCGCCGGTTTCAGGATCGACGTGCACTTCGGCCACCTGCGCCGCGAATGCCGTGACGGGTGAATGTTCTTCGTCTTTGTTGACGGCTTCGCCGACGATTGAGCGGCCAACGCTTTTGAGCAGCTCGCGCCAACGGCGGCGCTGTTTGGTTTGTCGGTGAAGCAGCGAGCCATTTGCGAGAGAGATCTCTGCCTTAGGCCAATTCAACAATTTTTCCGCCAATATGAAAAGTTTTTCTCGTGCATCACATGCGGCGGTGTGGGCAGCGCCGCTGGCAACTCGTGTGCCGCGGCTGCCGCCAATGCCGGAATCGAAGGGCACGCCGCCGTCGGTGTCGAGGGTATCGATGCGGATCTCTTCCGGCGTGCAGCCAAGCTCTTCGGCGGCGATTTGGCGCAGCGTCGTATAGGTGCCGGAGCCTTGCTCGAAGAGGCCGGTGTGAATGACGATTGAGCCGTCGGGTTCCAAGGAGATTTGCATCGCCGTGTTGCCGCCGCCCGGACCGCGATAGCCCATGGCCACGCCGCGCCCGATGTTGGTTGGCTTGGGCGCCGAATAGCGTGCTGCGTCGAGCGCGGCGCGCAGGGTCTCTTTGGCTTTGATATTCTCGTAGTGGCCGCCGGTCATGGTGCGCTCGCCCTCTTCGATCAAATTCTTCAGGCGAAACTCGGCTGGGTCCATGCCGAGCTTGCGCGCCACGCAATCGATGTGCGACTCCGCTGCCCACATGCCTTGCGGTTCGCCGGGCGCGCGCATCTGGCCGCCCGGGAGATTGTTGGTGTAGACGCGCTTGACGGCGATGCGCGCGTGCTCAGCACGGTAGCAGCCGCCGCCGTGGGAGATGCCGCCGACGACGGCGCCGGGACGAAAACCGCCGTAGGCGCCGGCGTCCAAGTAGGCGTCCATTTCGTGGGCGACGATGGTGCCGTCGCGCTTGACGCCGGTTTTAAGCCGCATGACAGCGGCGTGGCGCGGTGCGCCGGCAAGAAATTCTTCACGGTACTCCATCACCATCTTTACCGGCCGGCCGGTTTTCTTCGCCAGCAGGTAGCAGATCGGTTCGTCGAAGGGTGCGCCCTTGCCGCCGAAGTCGCCGCCGATGGCGACCGGGTTGACGCGTATTTTGTCCTTGGGCAGATCGAAGGCCGCCGCCATGCTCGACTTCAATCCCTGCGGTACTTTGCAGGGTGACCACATTTGGATGCGTTCTTGCTCGTCAATCCACACCAGGCAGCAATGTGGTTCAAGAAACGCCTGATGGACGCGCGGCACTGTGTAGGTGTTCTCGACAACGATGTCGGCTTGCGCGAAGCCAACGGCCACGTCGCCGCGAATCGCGACGTCGTCGACAAACACGTTGGTTGGCCCGGCGAGCGGCTTAGGTAGCCCTTTGTAGGTCGCAACCTCGGGGTGGACAATCGGCGCGCCCTCTTGGCTGGCAGAGACGGGATCGAACACCGTTGGTAGCTCCTGGTATTCGACCTCGATAAGATCGAGGGCGGCTTCGGCTTGCTCCAGCGTATCGGCCGCCACTGCGGCGACGCGCTCGCCGACGAAACGGACCTTGTCCTGGGCGAGCACAGCGATATCGCGATAGCGCCGCCCGTAAATAATACCGCGCACGTCGCTGCCGGTGAGCACGGCGCGCACGCCCGGCGCCTTCTCGGCCCGTGCCGTGTCGATGCGCGTAATGCGCGCGTGGGCGTGCGGGCTGCGCAGCGTCTTGGCCCACAGCGTGCCGGGCAAGAGAACATCAGAGGTATAGCGCGACTCGCCGGTGACTTTGCCGATGTTGTCGATGCGCGGCACCGGCTGGCCGATGATTTGATAGCTCATGGGAAACCTCAATTGGGATCGATGGAGTGTTGGAGTATTGGTTCGGCATCCATCATGCCAAAACTCCAGTACTCCAAACCCGATTTTCTACAGATAGCCCTTCTCGCGATAATACTTCGCCGCGCCGGGATGGAGCGGCACCTGCAGCGGGCATTTTTCCGAGCCGCGACAGAGTTCTTTCATGTTGAGCGGTTTTTCGTCGTCGATCGGCAAGAGCTTGCTTTTTTCGTCGATGGTCTGGATCGCCGCGTACGCGACTCTGTCCGGTAGCCACTTGTGTGTCACCAGAGCCCAGCCGCTGTAGTCGATGGTGAGCGCGTCTGCCGTCAATTGTTTAAAGCGCTTTTTCGGCAGAACAGCGCGGGTGTAGCCCATCTGTTCCATTTTTTTTACGATGGCCAGTTCGATCGGGATAATTTCGAAGCCGTTTTCCAACGCGAGATCGAGCCAGCCGCCGACCGTGCTGACGCCTTCGTCGAAAACCGCATTGATGGCGCGCTTGCCAATCGCGTTCATGCGCTCTGCGGCAAACGGCCGGCCACATTCTTGAACCCGGCCGCCCCATTTCTTGATGTGGCCGAAGGAAAAGCCGTAGTGGGAGAGCAGGGCGGAAATCGTATAGTAAGTCCCGTTGTTGACGCCGGAGAAGCGCGTCGAGACGCGCAGCGGAATCTTGCGCTTGGCGATGTCGTGCAGCGATTTTACGCCGAGATCCTTCGAAACAACGAGCGCAATCCGATCCCACGACGGGAAGCCGCCGAGCACGCGCAGCGGCAGCTTTTGTTTGTAAGGGCCTTTGCCGCGATACGCCACCGTGACCATTGCTGCCGGGTTGACGTAGGCGATGTCGACACGCCGTGTGCCGACTTCCAGAGGCGCCAAGATGCCGCCGTAAACGTCGCCGTTGATGCCGATGCGAAACTCCGTGCGGCCGCGGTCGCGTTTGCCTAGACCGAGCGATACTTGCAGTTGAGTCGCCAGACTATCCGAACATTTGGCGAAAACCCCGGCAGCCAACTCCAGGCCGGTGATCGCGCGAATCTGCGGCGGTTCGAGATCGGTCATCATGTCGTCAATCGCCTCTTGGAATTTATTCAACTCCGCAGTTAACGTGAGCCCACCGACACTGTCAAACAAGTTATCAACAGCAACGCATAACGGCGCACCGATCGACGATTGACTTGTTTGTGGCGCGGCGACTATAACGCGTGGCCAGGAGGGGAGCATGATCCACAACTACAAAGTTTTCGATGCCGATGCCCATGTGATGATGAGCCCGGCCATGTGGGCGGACCTGCCAAAGGAGTATCATGTGCGGCGGCCGCGCCCCTTGACCGTGTCCGATAACGATGGCGCCGGCACCCGGCGGACGGGGTGGTTGATCGAAGGGCGTATGGAGCCCCATCCCTATGGCCCCGGCGCCCAGGGCGCCAACACGCCGACGACAGTCCTGCGCGAGTTCGGCGCGCGCGGTGACGACCTCGGTTCGCAAGACCTTTCCGATCCGGCGGCACGGTTGCACGACCTCGACAAATTCGGCATTGACGCGCAGCTGCTCTTCCCGTCGAGTCTGTACGCGGCCATGGGCAACGATCCATTTTTTGAGGCGGCGATGTTTCGCGCTTACAATCGCTATGCCGGTCGGCAGTGCAAAGCCGATTCGAAACGGCTCAAGTGGGCGGCGCTATTGCCGCTGCGCGATGTTGCTGAAGGCATCGCCGCGGTTGGCGAGATGGCGGAGCTTGGCGCTTCAGTGGCGGTGGTCTTCGGCACGGCCGGTGAGCGCCTGCTGTCACACCAGAGTTTTACGCCGATTTGGGATGAGCTCGCGCGCACCGGACTGCCGCTTTGTGTGCACATGGGCAGGAGCTATCCGCCCTTCGACAATCTGGTCGAAACGCGCCTCGAAGCGCATGTCATTGCCATGGGCATGCCTGCTATCCTTGGCTTCGTTGCGGTGGTGGCGCAGGGCATGCTCGATCGCTACCCGCAGCTCAAAGTAGCTTTTCTTGAGTTCGGTGCCGAGTGGCTCTTTTATGTCACTGGGCGGCTCGGTCACTACATGCCGAGTTATCGGCGCGATCCGACGGTCAAGGCGCTCGGCCGTTTGCCCGAGCGAGCGATTGAGGAATATCTCAGATCGGGAAGATTTTTCATCGCACCGGAAGCTGACGACCCGTTGCTCTTGCAAGAGATGGCGTTGGTCGGTGAGGAGCAAATTCTTTTCTCCTCCGACTACCCGCATGGCGAAGGGCGCGACAACGCGGCGAGTGAATTGTTAGAGCGCAGCGACTTGACCGACGCTCAGAAACAGAAGATTCTCTACCACAACACCGTCAAATTTTGCGGCGAGCCCTGATGCGCCGCCGGGGGCCAGGTGAGCCGTCCGTGGCGCTGGACGGCTCACTTGGAAAATCCCGGAGATAAATACCTTTGGCTTGATCGTGACTTCCACACGGCGCGCTTCGTTGGGCGTGCCGGTGCCGGTGGTTTGCTGGGGTTTGTCGATGACGATGCGGTCGCGCGCGATACCGGCTGCCTCCAAGCTCGCCCGTACGTTTTGCGAGCGGTTGAGCGCTAGCTGGCGGTTGTATTCGGAGTCTGCACCCGCAGGATCGTGAAAGCCGACCAGATGGGCTTTCGCGCCGGCGTGACCTTTTAAGTAGGCGACCACTTTCGCGAAAGTGTTGTTGACGTCGCCTGATACATTGAATTTGTCGAACGCGAAGTAAACGCGCGCATCGGGGATGGGTTCGGCCACCGCGGGCGCCGGCGTCGGAGCGGGCGCAGGCGCGGCGACGGGTTCCGGCGCCGGTGCCACCGGTGCTACAGGAGCAGCCACCGGCGCCGACGCGCCGACCGAGCACTGGCGCCAAGAGCTTGGCCCGATGCTGAATAGCAGCGGCAGCAAAAACAACAGCGCGCCCAGTATCAATCCAACAGTCGTGTCAAGCTTGTTATACGAACTATAGGAATCAGCGGTCATACCGTAATTGGTTTCCATGGGTTACTCCTTAACGATTACCGGCTATGAGGCCGTCTTGCAGCGACTTCAAGGCACGCCAACGATTGCGCGCAGCCAGGTCGGCTTGTTCGGGCCAGGTTTCCGGGTTGGCGACGACTCTGGGCGGCGCCGATTGCAGCGAAACGATTTGACTACGCAGTCCGGCGATGGCCGAGACTTCGGACTCGAGGGCGCGAATCCGTACCATGTGCTGCGGGTTATCGACGGTCTTTTCAACGATTTTTTCGACGACACGGTCGACGACTTTTTCGACCACCCGGTCGACCGGTTTCTCGATAATCTTCTCGACCTCGACGATCTTCGGCGGCGCCGAGCGCAGCTCGACGATCTCATTGCGCAACGCGGGAATCCTGGCGATTTCGTCTTCCAGGAATTTAATGCGGATGAGGTGTTCCGGGTTGTCGACCGTGGCCTCCAATTTGGCGAGTTGGCTGCGCAGCCCTGGCAGCACGGCGAGCTCACCCTCCAGCGTTTTGATCCGTGCCAAGTGCTCCGGGTTGTCCACCATACGGTCGACGATGCGTCCACCGGTCGATTGATGACCGTCGGCGGGCGTTTGTAGCGCTTGCTGGGCAGCCAACTGGCGAGCCAGCCTAAGAACGCAGCCAAGACGATCCACCACAAAAAGCAGAGAAATGATGGCATGATTCCTCCTCTCAACGTAAACCATCAGAATAAAGCGACGCAGATGGTCCATGCCGCAGAAAATCCGGCGAATGATTGGATTGGACGTAACAACTGCCCGATTCCTTTCAATGGTCTAGAGTTTAGGTCCGAGTCAAGAAAATTTTCGTGAACTCTTGGTGAATAAATGCAAAGCGCTCATCGAAGCGCTTGCTTACCGATGGGCTGGCGGTGTAAATGAGCAGCTAAATAGAGTCTTAACAACGCAAACTTCCGGAGGCCAGTCATGGTGCGCCCAGTCCCGGTCATCGACGCTGACGGTCATGTCGTCGAAGTATCACACGAACTGCGCGAGTTCTTGCCCAGCGGTTTTCACAAAGAAGACGGCAAGCGCGAATACAATTTGTTTCCGCGCGACGGCTGGATGCGCGGCGCTTTGACGCCGCGCAAGCGCGAGTCCCCCGACGCCAAACGCTGGATCGAGTTTCTTGATGCCTGCCAGATCGATGCCACCGTGCTTTACCCGAGCGGCGGGTTGTCGCTCGGTCTGATTCACGATGCCGATGGCGCAGTGGCTTTGGCACGCGCCTACAACGACTGGCTCCATGAGCACTACATTAAAGTGAGCCCGCGCTTTCAAGGCGTGGCGCTGCTCCCGGTGCAAGATCCGCCGGAGGCTGCCAAGGAGTTAGAGCGCTGCGTTCGTAAACTTGGCATGGTGGGCGGCATGCTGGTGGCGGTAATGAATCCGCTAAAGGGCTATGGTCTGCCGCAGTTCGAACCGATCTTTGCGATGGCGGACCAATTGGGCACTGCCCTCGGCGTGCATGGCGGCTCGGCGGCGGAGCTGGGCTTGGATCATTTCACCAGTTTTGCCGGGGTCTATCCGTTGAGTCATCCGTTCGGTCAAATGCAGCAACTGACGAGCATGATGATTCACGGCATTTTCGAGCGTTACCCCAATGTGCGTGTCGCGTTTCTCGAATCGGGCTGCGGCTGGGTGCCCTATCTGATGCACCGGTTGCAGGAGAGCTTCGAACAGCGCTACAACCGCTGGCCCTATCCTGCGAAAAAGTCTCCCGCCGAGCTGATGCGCAACGGCAATCTTTATTATTCCTGTGAAGTCGGTGAGGAGATGATCCCCGCCGTGGCGCAGATGATGGGCAGCACGCAGCTACTCTGGCCGTCGGATTTTCCCCATGAGAAGCCACCGGAGCAGTTTAGCGGTGAGCTCGACGGCTTCATCGGGCGCAAAGATCTGAACGAAGCGATGACGCGTCAGATCGTGTGGGACAACCCGTGCCGGCTCTACGGCCTGTCCAAAGAAAAAATTTCGGTCCATAGGAGCGCTGCTTGACTCCTGCCGCACCAGACTGTGTCGCAATGCGGAAAGTCCCCGGTTTGTCATCCTGAGCGCAAGCGAAGAAACTGCTTTTTCGCGCAGTTGCATGGAGCAGATTCTTCGCCTTTGGCTCAGAATGACAATTGCGACACAGCCTCCACAGCCGGGAAGGCCGCTGTCGTACGGGCTTGCTGATGTCTGCTGGTAGCGGTCGCGCCGCCTGCCTTTCGATCACGGTGTCGGCTTTACTTTGTCATGCTGACCTGTAATCTTCTTCTGTAACATAATTACTTTTTCATGAACTTTGTCGAACGTTATGGGCCGTGGGCGCTGGTCACCGGCGCCTCCGCCGGCATCGGTGCGGAATTTGCTCGCCAGTTGGCCGCGCGTGGCCTGCATCTAGTGTTGCTCGCCCGGCGCAAGGATAAATTGGAAGAGCTGGCGCTGGAGTTGCGGCAAAAACATCGGATCGAGGTGCGCGTCCTCGCCGCCGACTTGGCGCGCGCGGATTTCGCAGATGAAGTCGGCGCTGCGCTCGCTGCGCAGGAGATTGGCTTGCTGGTGAACAATGCCGGCTTTGGCATCACCGGAGAGTTTCTGCGCCATGATTTGGAGCGGGAGAGCGATCTATTGGCGGTCAACTGCCGAGCGTTGATGATCTTGACGCATCGCTTGGGACCGCCGATGGCACAGCGCAAGCGTGGTGGGATTATTTTTGTTTCGTCCGTGCTGGCCTTTCTCGCCACGCCCTATTCGGCGCACTACGCTGCCAGCAAAGTCTACGAGCTGTCGCTGGCGCAAGGGCTGCGCTACGAGCTTGGCCGTTACGGTGTGGATGTGTTGGCGCTCTGCCCCGGGTCGACCGATACCGAATTTCACGACGTCGCCGGTTCGCGCGCGGTGGGTGCGATGGCGGTGGAGCCCGTGGTCCGCCAGGGGCTTGCCGGGCTCGGCCGCAGATCGGTGGTCATACCCGGTTGGCGCAACCGGCTGCTGGTCGGCTTGCTCAAGTTTGCACCGCGGGCGCTGAGCACAACGTTCGCCGGCCAGGCGATGCGCCGGCTCGGTAGAGTGCAGAAGTAGTTCCTATGGCCGCGATAGCCAGCGCCACGGTGCGCCTGTGGCACATCTTTTTGTTGATAGGATTGTGCGCCGCGCTTTATTTTCCCTATCTCGCGAGCACGCCGTTTTTTGACAAAGGCGAGCCGCGCGAAGCGATGGCGGTGCAGGACATTATGAACCGCGGCGAATGGCTCGTCCCGCTCAAGCGCGCCACCGACGTTCCCTCCAAGCCGCCGCTATTTCACTGGAGCGCCGCCGCGGTGTCCACGCTCGCGGGACAGATGAACGAGGCCACGATTCGCTTCCCGTCGGCGCTCTACGCCACGCTCGGCGTGCTACTGGTGTATTTTCTCGGCGGCAAGCTTTTCGGCGCGGATACCGCGCTCCTTGGCGCGGCCATTCTGGCTACGACTTTGGTGTACGGCGACCAAGCCTTGAGCGCGCGCGTCGACATGACGCTGTGCTTTTATGTGACGCTGAGTTTGGGTTTGTTCTATGCCATCTATCGCGGTTTTTTGCGCTCGGGCGTTTGGCTTTATGTCTTTTATGGGCTCGTCGGCATCAGCACGCTGGCCAAAGGACCTCTGGGGATTCTTTTGCCGGCGCTGGTATGCGCCAGCCTGGTTTTGCTCGAGCGCCGCTGGGATTGGCTGGGCAAATTTTGCGTGCATCCGGGCGTGCTACTGATGCTGATCCTTGGCGCCGGCTGGTATGTGATCGCGGTGAGCCGTGGCGGTGAAGGCTTTTTTAGCCGGCAAATCGTTTCGGAAAATCTCGCTCGCTTCGCCGGCGGATCGGGCCACAGCCACCCGGTGTACTACTATGTTTCTTATCTGTTCTCGCTCGGCATGCCGTGGGCGGTGTTTTTTCCGTTGCTATTTTGGGACTACGGCAAGCGGCGCTGGTTTGCCGACGGCGACAAGCTGTTCTTGGGCTTGTGGTTCGTGGTGATATTCTTGTTCTTTTCGATCTCGGCAGGCAAGCGTCCGGTCTATCTGCTGCCGATCTATCCCGCGCTTGCGCTGCTGCTCGCCGTATGGCTGCGCCAAATGGCTGGCGCTGGAACGATCCGCCGATGGTTGTTGCGCCTGATCGCGCTCAACGCGGTGCTAGTCGGCGCGGCGCTTTTACTGATCACCCTGGGCGCGTTGTGGAATCATGACGCGGCGTGGTTTTTTGAGCCCATCGGCAAGCTCCTGCGCGCCAAGGACCGCGCCAACTTTTTCGTCGTGCGAGATTCGCTGGCCGATTTCGGCAATCTGTTTACGCTAGTCGCGCTGGCGTCGGCGGCGCTGTGGCTTGGGCTCGGTCAGGCGCTTTGGCGATATAGGCTGCGCGCCGCCGCGGTTTTGCTGATCGTCAACTCGATTCTCTTTGGCTTCGTGGCGCATCGGATCGTCGTGCCGGCGATCGCCGAGACTAAAAGCTACAAGCCGTTCATGGCCCAGGTAAACCAGCGGGTGCAGTCAAAGCCGCTCTATCTTTTCGGAGAATTCAACAGTGATCCCGTGCTGTTTTACCGCGGCCAAACTATTCCCATGCTGCGCGCGTCAGTGGCGGAAATCGCGCCGACGCTCGGCCAGGGACAACGTTATCTGATCATGACCGAGAGCGCTTGGAAGGAAATGCAGAAGGCAACCCCGGCATTGCCGGCGCCGCTCTTCACTAGCAGCGGGACCGGGCCCGAGGGGGACGCTCGCTTGGTATTGACTGCGGCGCGGTGATTCCCGCTTGAGACAAAGCACCTGCGGCAACTGCTACCAACACTCATTCATCCATTGAGTGATCTGTGCTCGGCTTGCTGAATCGCTCTTTGCCAATTCCACTAACTGCGTTTTGCAGATGTGATCGCAAAACGCCAACACGGCCTGGCCAATAATCATGGTTTTGCCGTTCATTGTGGCATGGCCGGTGAGCCGGCCGTGACGCAAAAAGATGGTTTCTTCTGGGTGGTAAATTAGATCGTAGAAGCGCGCTTCAGCGGGAATCTGCTGCGCCAGCTCCAAGGAGGCGCGCTGGTTGGCTGCAACTTCCGCTGCAAAACGCTGCATGCTTGGGTCAGCAGAGTCCGTCTTGCTATATTCCAGCTCCGGGACCGCGATGACAGCGGCGCACGCCAGCGACGAGTAGGGCTCGGTGGTTTGCACTATGCCGTTGCCCAACCGCTGGAACCCGCCCTGGCCTTTGGTCGTGCTATTGATGATCACGTCGGCTTGGGGCGCCCATTGGCGCAGCCCGGCTTCGTCGATGGCCTGTGCGTCTCTGTCGAGTTTGCGGATCTCTGCAGCCAGCTCCTGGGCATGACTCAGAGTTCGATTGCAGACGATCAGTCGGCCATGTCCCAGCCGTTCGGCGACGCCGAAGGCGACCGCGCGCGCCGAGCCGCCGGCGCCGAGCAGCAGCACGGTGCGGTTTTCCAGCGCTGGGACAAAGCTCGCTCGCGACCCTGGCTGCGCTTCGAGAATGCTATTGATGAATCCGCCGCTGTCAGTGTTGTGGCCGCTCAGGCGTCCGTCCGGACTGCGGACGATTGTGTTGACGGCGCCGATGCGCTTGGCCAGCGCGTCGATGCTGTCGAGGTAGGGCATCACTGCGAGTTTGTGCGGCACCGTGACGTTGACGCCCAGCATGCGCTCCGAGCGGCGCAGCGCGGCGAGGAGTTCTTGCACCCGCCGCACTTCGACGTCCATGGGGACGTAAATGGCGTCCATGCCGAGGTGGCGAAAGGCGCCATTCCACAGCGCCGGGCTTTTCGAGTATTGCGACGGCGCCGTGCCGATGACGCCGGCGGTGCGGCGCTTACCGATCGCTCCTTGGTCGAGCCGATTGCTAAGACAGGCCTGAATTCTATCGAGATCGTCCATCGAGCTCCAACGTAGCATAGTTGCAGGGACAGGTCGCGGCCTGTCCCGACGGCGATGAAAACGATCCGGTTTGTTTGCTCTCAGTGGACGGGTTTGATGGTCAAACGGTTTTCGCCGAAGTGAAGGTGGTTTTTCTTGCCGTTGATCAGGGTTTCGAGAACCACCTCGCGCCCCCAGAGCTGGCGCAGGTATTGTAATGTCTTCTCGGCGTATTCGAGCTGGAGATCGCGGCCGTCGTGGGCGTGTTTGAGAAATAGCGCGCGGTTGCTGTTGTAGTCGGCATCATCGACGGCGATGACCGGAATCGTGCCGGTGCCGACACTTTGAATCAGCGTGTCTTTGATTCTTTGCCAGTTCTCCTCATCGGCGACGCGGCTAACCACTTTGTCGTTGCCGCGCTGCTGGTACTCGAATAGATTGAGCTCGCGGACCAATTCTTCGGTCAAATAGCGGCGCAGAAACGAGCTGTCGCGCTCGACTTCGCGAACTTCGAAGAGTTTATCGCGGGCGGATTTCTTTTTCGGGCCGAATTCCGCTTCTTCTTTGGAGTTGGGGTCCTTCCAGCGCCGTTCGATATCCTCCCAGACCTTCATGCCGACGTGATAGGGGTTCAAGCTTCCCGGATGGGGGCTTAAGACCTGATTGTGGCGCACGATGAACTCCAGCTGCATGCCCTGGGGCAGCCCGGCGCTATCGAGGATGCGCTTGTGCCAGAAGCTCGCCCAGCCCTCATTCATGATTTTGGTTTCGATCTGGGGGATGAAGTACTGCGCCTGCTCGTGGACGATGGTGAGCAAGTCCTTTTGCCATTCGGCGAGCTGCGGATTGTGATCGCGAATGAACAGCAGGATATCTTCTTCGGGATAGGGCGGCACCTTCGCCAAGTCGGGTGGAACCCATTCTTTGCGGCGATGGATCGACTGAAAGGCGTCGCGCGACGGCTTGGATTCTTCGAGCTTGTCTTCGCGCTGCTCGGCCTCGCTGCGTTTGCGAATCGCGAGATTGCGCCGGCACTGCAGCGACAGGGCATGGGCGGCGTCGAGAATGGTTTCGACTCTTTCCAGGCCGATGCTGGGATCTTCGACATAATGCCGCACCCGGTTGGCGTGGGCCTTGAACGTTTCGATGGTGTAGTTGGCGCGGGTGGTCTTGAAGGTGAAATTATTCTTAAAAAAATCGTTATGGCCATAGACGTGGGCGATGGTCAGCACCTGCAGCGCCAGGGTGTTGTCGCGCATCAGATAGGCGATGCTCGGATTGGAGTTGATGACCATTTCGTAGGGCAGGCCGCTCAAGCCGTAATCGTAGAGCGTTTTGAGTTTCTCAAAGGATTTGCCATAGGACCAATGCGGATAGTGGGAGGGCATGCCGGAATAGACCATGTACGAGAGCGTCTCTTCATGGTCGCAAATCTCGAACTCCTGCGGGTACGGGTCGAGGCCGAACTTTTCGACCAGCTCGACGATCTGGCGGTTCCAGCGTTGGAGGTCGTCAATGGAGTAGGGGGCTGCCATGGCGGATCTCACGCCGCGTCGTCGCGCACACGGTCCTTACTCAAGAAAATCTTGAACGATGGCCAGATGTCTTCTTTGCGTTGAATCTGCACGGTCTGAAAATTGGGCTCGGTGATCTGTGAAAAATATTGAATCATCGTGCTGCCGTAGTAGCCGGCGCCCAGCGGTTTGATCTCGCCGTAGCCAAATAGATTGCAAACCTGCGTCAGTTCTTTAGCGGCCTTCAGCGCCGCTTCGTTGTCCGAGTCGAAATTGTCGCCGTCGGAGCAGTGAAACGCATAAACGTTCCACAGCGACGGATGGTAGCGCTCGTGGACGATGTCCAGGGCTTTGTTGTAGCCGGAGGAAATTAAAGTCCCGCCCGACTCGCCTTTATGGAAAAATTCGTCTTCGGTCACTTCCTGGGCCTCGGTGTGGTGGGCGATGAAAACGATCTCGACGTTTTGATAGCGGGTGCAGAGAAATCGGTAGAGGAGAAAGAAAGAACTCCGCGCCAAATACTTTTTCATGGTGTCCATCGAGCCCGAGGTGTCCATGATGCAAAGCACCACGGCATTGGACTGGCGGCGCATCTCGGTGACCACGTGGTGATAGCGCAGGTCGTCTTTGTGAAACGGGAAACGGTTGTCGCGGTGCAGCGTAACGCCGGCACGCAGCGATGCTTTTTTGCGCTTGATGCGCGAGCGGGCGGTGCGTTTCTTGTCCAAGCGGACGCGCACGCCTTTTTTGCGGTAGCCCTGCTGGCGAAACATCCGCTCGACTTCCATCTCGCGCAGATTCTTGCGATCGAGGTCGGGCAGCTCCAGGTCCTCGAACATGACTTCGACTAGCTCATCGAGGCTGACTTCGGTTTCATAGTAATCGGTGCCCGGCTGGTCGCCGGCCTGATGCCCTTTGCCGCCGTCTTTGCCCTGGCTGACCACTTGGCCAGGTTTTACCTCGCCGTCGCCGCCCTGGCCGACGCCGGGTGCGTTCTCGCCGTACACGAAGCGATACTCTTTAACACCGCGGATCGGCACTTTGACAATGCGATTGTTGTCTTTGCCGATGATCGATTCTTCGGCGATGATGTCGGCGATATTGCCGCGGATCGCTTCACGGACTTTCTCCCGGTGGCGCAGCCGATCGCCGGCGCTGCGGTCGCTGCGCTGCCCGGAGGATGGAATGTAGGGGCGAAAGATCGTATCCATAGAGATCGGCCCGACTGATCTGCTGTTAGTCCTTCCACAGGTTGTTGGCCGCGTACTTAAGAATGACGTCAACGCAGCTGGCACAATAGCCGTGCTCCAGCAGATTCTTCACCATGGTGTTGTACTTTTCGGTTTGTTCCTCGTCGCGCATTCTCGCCTTGGTGATGACCCGGCTCAAGTCGCGCACCGAGGTGATCAATTTCTTTTCGATGGCCTCTTTGAGCGGTTCGTAGCTGCGGTACTCGATCTTCTCGCCGCGCCGGTTGGCGGCCCACAGGAAGGAGATGACTTCCTGGCGGAAGCCGTCGGCGGCGGAACCGATGATGGCGATCTGTTCTTCAATCGATTTCATGAACGGTTCGTCGGGCGTTAGCTCTTCCTTGGTGTTGCGGTCTTTGACTTTGGTTTTGTTGACGTACGCTTCGGCGTGATCGAGATAGTTTTGAAACAGATTCTCCGCCTGCTCCTGGTAGGAGTAAACAAACGCCCGAGTGATCTCTTTCTCCAAGAGCTCGAGATATTCCTTGTGCAGGGTGTCCTGCAGCAGCTCGAGGTATTGCTTGCGAGCGTCGTCGGAGAGCTCGGCTTCCTTGACCATGTTGATGAGCGCTTCGCGCACGTTGATCGGGTTGATGCAGTTGCCGGCAGTGTTGTCCGAGAGCGCGTTGTCGAGTGCTTTCATGATGAAGCGCGTCGAAATTCCGTTCATGCCCTCGCGTTTGGTCGCCTCACGCAGCTCGTGCACATCGACTTTCTTGGTGCGCCCCTTCTCCACGACTTCTTCACCGTTGTAGAGCTTCAGTTTGGTCACCAGGTCGCACTTGTTGGTGGGCTCGAGCCGCGACAGGATCGCGAACATGGAAGCTATTTCCAGCGTGTGCGGCGCGACATGGGCGCGGAAATCCGAGTTGCGGATGATCTTCTGGTAAATTTTCACTTCCTCGGAGAGACGCAGATTGTAGGGCACGCGGACGACGACGATGCGGTCGAGGATCGCTTCGTTGGTGTGATCGCCTTTGAATTTTTGCCACTCAGCTTCGTTGGAATGGGCGACGATGACAGTGTCGACGTAGACCAAACCGTGGCGGCCGGGCGCGGGGACAACCTTTTCCTGGGTCGCCGTGATCATACAGTGGAGGTACTCGATCTCGTTCTTGAACACTTCGATGAACTCGACTAAGCCGCGGTTGCCGACGTTGAGCGCGCCGTTCAACTCTAACACCCGCGGATCGCCCTCGGAGTAGAGATCGAGCTTGGAGATGTCTTCGCTGCCGATCAACACGGAGGTGTCCTGGTTGTTGGGATCGACGGGCGGCACCACGCCGATGCCGATGCGGGCGCGCTTGGAAAATTCCACCGTGTGCACGGGGAATTCTTCGTATTTGCCGGCGAACTCGTCGCGCAGGCGGAAGCGGCAGACCGGGCAAAGGTCGCCCTCGATGTGCACGCCGAGCATTTTTTCGAACTCCTTGCGCAGGTGGCGCGGAACCAAGTGTAGCGGCTCTTCGTGCATCGGGCAGCCTTCGATGGCACAGAACGGCTCGGCTTCTTCAAGGCCGCGGTGGAGTTTTTCCACGAGCGAGCTTTTGCCCGAGCCCACGGGGCCCATCAAATAGAGCACCTGGCGGCTCTCTTCGCCTTTGAGCGATGCGGCGTGAAAATAGCGGACGATCTGAGCTACGGTCTTTTCGATGCCGAAAAATTCATCGGAGAAAAAGTCGTAGACCTTGATCGACTCGTCCTTATAGAGCCGCTTCACATGGGGATCGTCGTCGTCGTGGATGTCGCGCACGCCGGCTTTGACCAGCAGATCGTACATGCGCGCGTGGGCCAAGCGGGCGATGGGCGGATCGTTGCGCAGCTTTTCCAGGTAGCCGAGCAGGTTGCCGCGCCAAGCGCGCGCTTGATGGCGGTCGCGATCTTTTTGAATCAGGTTTTCAAATTCATTGGTCATATCCATTCCGACTACCCCCTTTTCGTCACTGCGCCGAATTGCGTGGCGGCGCATTCCGGCGCGGTTCTATATCACGACAGTGGCAATGAAAATTTGAAATCGTGAAATGGGTGATGCTGAACACACAAATATGAGTGTTTCGTTTCACCTTGAGTTCGAGACAAGCTGTCGGGGAAGTCGTGCGGAGGAAAACCGGGAGTGAATCAGGGCTTGCATGCGACCTCCTCGTACTGCTTAGTCGGCCAGCTAATGCGCTTCCTCTACTTTGACGACGAAGGGCTTACTTCCTTCGTTGCGCCGGTTTCTACTACAAGCATTGAAACGTTATTTGGCTGCGTTGTCAAGAAAATTGTGTCTAGCTCGGTTTGCCACGGCGGCTCGGCGGCGCCCCTTGGGTTATCAAAACGACTATTGTTTGCTACCATGCCAGAGAGTTGACGTTGGTGGTTGCGACAATTATTTACCGTAGACTGGAGAGCCATGACACAGGAGACGCTGCGCATCGAAGCGGGCCGACGTTGGTACGCGATGCAAACCAAACCCATGAAGGAGCGGGAAGTTGCCAAGCGTTTAACCGACTTGGGATTGGAAGTGTTTCTCCCCTGGCTGCGCACGCGGCGGCGCATTGGCAGCCGCCACCAATGGGTGTTGGTGCCGCTTTTTCCCGGCTATCTTTTTTCATTTCTCGATATGGTCGAGTCCGGCAAGGCGGCCCGCTATTCACCCGGGGTCAAAGACTTCTTAAAGTTTGGCAGCCACTTGGCTGAGGTAGGTCAGGAAATTATCGACGCGCTGCGCGATCGTTGCCCCGAAGGAGTGGCGCAGATCGATTTAGTGGCGGCTAAGCCGGGCGATGCGGTGCGCATTAACGAAGGGCCATTTTCCGGCTTGGAGGCCATCTTTGAGAAATCGCTCAAGGGTAGCGAGCGGGTTGCGGTACTGCTGGACATCCTCGGTCGGCAGACTAGGATCGAGCTGCCGGCGGAAGCCATAGGGCGGGTTTAGACCGACACTAAGCCTAGAGCTTTGAGGTTCGAAGTCTGCGCCACTTCTCTCGTCAAGCCTCCTCCTCCAGTCCTCATTTTGCTTCCTTGACACCCCTGGGCTGGTTTGAATAAATGCCCCCGGGAAAAAAGCCTCCCGGCTGCTTCCCAAGGGGGCGTTATGCAACAGCAGGCTCGGCAACAATGGAGCGTACTTGCGATCATTGGGTTCAGTGCGCTGGTCTTACTCGGCAGTTCATTGGCGGCTTCCATCCGGGCGATCAATAATCCTTTCCCGGGATTTTTTGTCCACGAAAACCTGACCGTCGGGCCGTATTTTCTGCCGAGCTGGAGCGGCCAGAAGGCCGGCATCCAATCGCTCGATCGCGTCGTGGCGGTCAACGGTGCGCCGCTTGAGCGGCGCGCCGACTTGTATGAGCAAGTGCAAAAAGCGCCGGCGGGGACGCTGTTTCGCTACACGGTGGAGCGCCACCACAAGACCGTCGACCTGACGGTGGCAACCATGCGGCTAGCCTTCAGCGACTGGTTTTTGATCTTTGGCGTTTACCTGGTCATGGGCCTGGCTTTTCTAGTCATCGGTGTGGCTCCTTACTATTACCGCGCCTCATCGCCGGCGGCGCTGCCGCTTTGCTTCATGGTGATCGCGGTCTTTGTTTGGTTCGTGGCCACCTTCGATTTCATGACGTTGGGAGCGTTGCCGAAAGAGTTGCGTATCTTCGGTTTGACCTTGACGCCCAGCGCGGCGATCCACCTTGCTTGGTTGCTGACCAGTGGCCAATCGATGTGGCGCAATCATCCGGTGGCGCTGGTGGTGCTCTATGCGCTGGGGCTGGCGCTAGGCGGCCTCATCAGTACGACTTTCTTCGGCCCCCTCGATCTTTGGTTTGCGGCGTTTCGCGCCGGTTACCTTTTTACCTGTTTTGGTGCACTGAGTTTCTTATTTATCGTCGGCACGGCGCTGCGCGGTAGCTTGAGCGATCTCGATCGTTCGCGCTTGCGCGTGATGTTCGTGGGCGCGCTGTTTGGCTTTCTTATTCCCACCGTGGCGACAGTTTTGACCAGCTCTTTTCAGTGGCGCATCCCCTATAATTTGGCGTTGGTGCCAACGGTGTGTTTCCCGCTGTCGGTGGCCTATGCGCTGCTCAAATATAGCCTTTTCGATTTGGGCAACGCTTTGAAGATCGCCGTCAGTCGGATCGCCCTGACCGTCGCTTTGCTAGCGATCTACGTCCTGGTGGTTCACCTGTTGGGGCCCTGGGCGGGCATGCTCACCAACGATCCGTTGGTGCCGCTGTTTTTTTCCATTCTCGTCGTGCTGCTCTTCAACCCGTTGCTGCGCCGCATCGAGACGGTCGTCGATCGCTACGTTTATCGGCTCGACTACGACCCTGTCTGGGTGCGTAACCAAACCAGTCTGTTCCTGCGCTCCCTCGCGCCGGCGCCGGAGTTGGCCGAAGGCTACTGCGAAAAACTCAGGGCGTGGATGGGGTTGGAAAGCGTGACGCTCGCCTATCAACCACACAGCGGCGAAGCGTGCCTCATCGCACCGGCGGCCGAGCAGGACGCCGCGGCGGCTGGCGCCACACGTTTATGTCATCTGTTGCAGCAACGCAACGATATCGACGGCAGCGCGATCTCGCGCAGCGAGATCGCCACCGATCCACGTTTTCAAAATCGGCGCGAGGATTGGTTGGCAAGCTTCGCTGGCTTGGCCAACGAGCTCTTGGTCCCGGTGATTTTTGAGAACCAGGTGCGCGGCTTGGTCGCCTTTGGCGCCAAGCGCTCGAGGCGCGAGTACAACGCCGAAGACGTCCGGCTGCTCACCGTCTTGACGGATCAGCTGGCGCTCTCGTTGGAAAACGGCCGCCTCTATGACGAGTCGGTGCAGGCCTACCGCAAGGCCGAAGCGGCCAACCAGAAACTGATCGAGATGGACCGCATCAAAAAAGACTTCGTCGCCAACATCTGTCACGAGATCCGCACGCCGGTGAGCACGATCATCGGTTACGGTGAAATCCTGGCCGACAAAAATTTCAGCGGCGACGCCAATGTAATTCTGGCGCGGCTGATCAACAAAGGCCAGGAGTTAGCCAGCTTGATGGATAACCTGATGAACTTTACGCGCATGGAAAACGATGGCGCGACCGCGCACCTTGAGCTGGTCAAGCTGCACGAAATCTTGGCTGGACTAAAAATGATGACGCAACGGCTGATCCGGGAGCGTCCCATCGAAGTCGGCATCGAGATCGAGCCCGCCATTGAAGCCATCGAGAGCGACGGTCAGAAGCTGCAGCAAATCTTGGTCGAGCTGGTGACCAATGCGCTCAAGTTTACCAAGCAAGGCAAGGTCGAACTGGCAGTGCGCAAGACCCATGAAGCTGGGCGCGATTTCGTCGAGATCGCCGTGGCCGATACCGGGCCGGGCATCAAGGCGGAAGACCAGGAGCTGATTTTCGAAGACTTTCGCCAGCTCGATGGCTCATCGAGCCGGACCTATGGCGGCACCGGGCTTGGTTTGGGCTTGTGCAAGAAACTCGCCGCGGCACTCGGCGGCACGATTCGCCTGTCGAGTGAGCTCGGTGTCGGCAGCGTTTTTAGTCTACTGCTGCCGGTAAAAGGAAATATGCCGCGCGCCGATGGCAAACGCTTGCTGCCGGCGCTTGGATAATTTTCTTCATTGCCGGCTTGTGTTAAGCATGGGGCACGGTTTTTTCGGAAGGGGAGAGTGCCATGCCTCAGCTTCGCCAAGTCGCCATCGCCGCAAACGATCCCTCCAAGCTAGCGGCATTTTACCACGACGTTTTTGAGCTCGAAGTCATTGGCGAAGCATCGACCATGAGCTGCGCGATCCCGACGGCAACCGAATCGGTTTGTTGTCGCGCGCCTTTGACACGGCTTACAAGCAAACTCCGGTGCCGATCCGCCATGTGGCGTTGTTCACGCCCAATCCGCAACGCTTGGCGAATTTTTATTGCCAGCTGTTCGATATGACCGTGGTCGATAAGACCGACCGCTCGTCGATGTTTGTCTCTGACGGTGAGATCAATTTGGCGCTTTTATACCAACGCAAAGAAGAGCCCATCGGGTTTAACCATTTCGGCTTTCACGTGAAGAGCAACGAAGAGATGCAGGCGCGCGCCGAACGGGCTGGTGTTTCTAAAGGAGCCGCGCGCCCCTCGCGCATTCCGTTCGCCGAGTATCGCGTGCACGATCCCGAGGGAAACGGCATCGATATTTCGCAAAAAGGGCTGGAAGCTGCGAGTATGAACCGGTTCCAATCGTTCCAGGGTTCCAGCCATCGGAAGCGGCTCTGCAGCGCCAGAGTATTTGGTGATGAATAGCAGCGAATTTCTCCAAGCGATTTTAGTGCCGGTGCACGAGTTCTGCCGGTCGCTCGACGGCAATCCGCCGGCCTATAGCTACATCCCGCTCAAGAGCGATGAAGAGCGCATTCGGGTGATGCAAAGCCGCTTGTTTAACGAGCTGCGCGCGGCGGACTTGTTCGGCACTTGGCTCCGGACAACGCCGGAGTTCGATGTGAAGGCGAAGCTGGCCGAATCGGCCCATGAAGAGATGGTTCACGCCGAGCTTTTGGCCAATCGGATTCGCGACCTCGGCGCCGAGCCTTTTGATTATAAACCGCTGCCGGCGCAGATGGCGATGTTCAATGCCTTGGAAGCGTTGACTGACACGTGTGAGCGCATCGCTGGGTTTTCGCTGGCCGGTGAAACCGTGGCGAATTATCTGATCGAGATGTGTCTAAAATCGCCGGACGTTCCCGAGTGGATCAAGCAGCCCTATCGCCGCATCACCGAAGACGAAGCCGGCCACGGCAGCGTGCCCCAAGGTTTTCTCAAGCGCTACGCGATCACGGAAGAACGCCAAGAGCGCTGCCGGCGCGCGGTGGCGATGCGCATGGGGTTGTTCCGTGAATATCTCGCAAGCTTAGACCGTTGGGCGATGGGCCGGGATCGCTGGTGAACAGGTTCCCGCGCAATAAAGGAGCGAAAATGAAGCTATGTTTCTTCGACGATTTCAAACTCGGCGTGGTCGAAGGTGACTCGGTTGTCGATGTGACTGACGCGGTGCGCGCGATTCCCCATCTCGGGCCCCATGATTTGATCAACGGTTTGATCGAGCGCTTTGCTGAGTATCGCGCGGCGCTCGAAAAGGCAGCGCAGGGACAGGGAAAACCCGTGAGCAGTGTGCGGCTGCGGCCTCCGCTGCCGCGGCCGGTCAATATCGACTGCATGGCGGTGAACTATATGGAGGATGGCACACGCAAGGAGCCGGCGCCGATCAACGCCTTTCATAAATCGCCGAGTGCGATCATCGGCGCCGGCGACACAATGATTCTGCCCGACGTGCCGGCGACGATTTTCGAAGGCGAAGCGGAGCTGGCCTTGGTCATCGGCAAGCGTGCGCAAAACGTTGCGGCGGCGCAGGCGCTGGATTACATTTTTGGCTACATTAATTTTATCGACGGCTCGGCGCGCGGCCTGCCGCCGAGCGGCAACACTTTTTACCAGATGAAATCGCGCGCGACGTTTTGCCCGATCGGGCCCTATTTGGTGACCAAGGATGAGATCGCCGATCCGCACCAGCTCCAGGTGCAGCTGTGGAACAACGGCACGCTGATGCAGAACTACAACACCAGCGACATGGCGCATAAGATTCCGCGCTGCATCGAGTGGGTAAGCTCGATCCATCCGCTGGAGCCCGGCGACATTCTGGCGCTTGGCACCAATCACCGCGGACTGAACGCTTTTCAGGATGGCGATTTGATCGAGCTTGAAACCGGGCCGCTGGGCAGGTTGCATGTGAAGATCCGCGATGACTTGAAACGCACCTGGGCGCGCGAGACGCGGCTGCAGCGCCACGAGAAGGGCCTCGACGGCAACACGCCGCAGCGCACCGGCAAGTACGCCAAGCCGTAATTGAAAATCGCTAATGGAAAATTGAAAATGTTTCGGAGTCTTGGTTCCGATCTCGGCGGAGGTTGTCAGAATGGCCGATAGCAAAGCTGCAACCGGGAGTAGCACTCTCAGTTCCTACCAACAACTACTCGATGATTTGCCGCGCACCGGCCCGGGCACCAAGGGCGGCGAGATGCTGCGGCGCTACTGGCATCCGGTCTGTGTCGCGGAAGACCTCAAGGACATTCCCATCGCTGTGCGCATGCTGAGCGAAGACTTGGTGGTGTTTCGCGATGGTCAGGGGCGGCCCGGGCTGTTGGGGATTCGCTGCCCGCATCGTTTGGCGTCGTTGGAATATGGCCAGGTTCGTGAGGACGGTCTCATGTGTTCCTATCACGGCTGGCGGTTTGACGTGCGCGGTCACTGCATCGATACGCCGATTGAGCCGGCCGGTAGCGATCTCAAGACTCGCATCAGGCATCTCTGGTATCCCGCGCAGGAGTGGGGTGGGGTGATCTGGACTTATATGGGGCCGGAGAAAGAAAACCCGCCGCCGCTGCCGAAGATCGACGTGTTGGCCCGCACCGACGGCGAGCCGCGGGTGGTGGCGGGGGATTTCCGCAATTACAACTATCTCAACTGGATGGAAAACTTCGCCGACATGGGCCATGCGGTGATCTTGCATGGCTTGTTGGTCAGAGATTTGCCGGATGAGCTCAAACCTTACAGCGATCTCACGATCAAAAATTGGGCGCCGCTGCCGATGGAGTTTGTCGAAACCGACTACGGCATGAAGACCGTTTCGGTGCTCGATACCGGCGATCCGGCAATCAAGTTCGTCAACACCTGGGCTTTGGCCATGCCGATTCACTGGCGTTTTTCTGGTGTGCGCTCAGGGTTTCCGCCCGATTTCACCGACGAGCGACAGGAGGGCGGCGGCATGATCCGCATCATCGACGATACCCACTTCGAGTTGTTCCGCTATAATCTGTTTCGTAGGGGCAATTTCCCCGGTACGTTCTTGTTCGGCCTGCCGCCAGGACTGCGCGGCCCCGGTGAATGCAAACCCTACGACAATCGCAGGTATGCTGGTTGGGAGGGGATCCCGGCCCTGGAAGATCTCGTCATCCAAGAGTCCCAGGGAGAGATTCCCGAGCGCCGCTTGGAGCACTTGGGCACCTCCGATCGTGGCGTCATCATGATGCGCCGGCTCTGGCACAGGGCGATGGCGGATGTAGCTGAAGGGAAGGATCCCAGGGGGGTATGGCGAGAAAATAAAAAGATGCTTGAGGTTGATACATTTCACGGCCACGTCAAAGCCAGTGAGTTGAAGATCGCCCCTGAGAACATGCCATCGTCGTGCGACGGGCGGGGCCTTTTGCGCGATCAAAAGGGCAATCTGATCTTTCCATAGGCATGGCGTTTTAGCTCGTAAGCTGGTGGGAAGCTTGTTATAATAGTGAGCTTAAACAAGGAGAACGAACATGGAAGAGAGCGGCAACCGGCTCTTTGTCGGCATTAAGATCACCAAGGCGTTGCAAGAAGATATCGACAGCCCGGCGCCTGGGGTGAAGCATTATTTTGAAAGCAATAACAAAGAATATCTACAAATAGTTCAAATGCGGGATGAGAAATTTATCGGCCGCTACATCAACGACGGTTTTCCGGTTGCTAACCTTGCCGATGTCGGTCGCAACGTCTGCAGCATCGTAAAGTTGATCACCAAAGGAAAACGCATCGAAGAGAAAGAGGTGCAAATCTATTCCTGCTAAGGTTTGCTTCGACAGCGTAGCGGGCGGCGATCCGTAGCCTAAACTTCAAAGTTTAGCGATCCTGCAGTTTTCGTAAGTCCTCATCGATTTAAGCGGTTGTATGCAAATCCTCCAGATCACGCTCTGGCTCTACGGAACTGCGCTCAAGAAATCCCTGGAGTGCGTGCGTAAGAACTGGGTGGTGAGTTTCGCGCCGGTTGCCTACGGCATCGTGATGTCGGCGGTGGGCATGATCGCGTGGCGCCTCGGGTTTCTCGGTGGTTTTCTGATCGGCTTGGCAGCCCAGGCCTGTATCAGCTCCGGGCTCCACCTGATTGGCAACATGATTCAGCAGGGCAAGGCCGATTTCGATGACTTTATCAAAGGCTTCACTGTCTACCTATGGGAGTTGCTCGGCATCGCTTTCATTCTGTGGATTCCTATGCGGCTGGCGGCGATGGCGCTCGCCGGTGTGCCCAACGGCGGTTTGATTTATCTGATGCTGCAAATTGCCGTTTATGTTTTTCTTAACCCGGTGCCCGAGCTGGTTTATCAATCGCGCACCTCGGGGTTGGGGCTGCTCAGCGCCAGCTACAAGTTCATCGGGGAAAATTGGATCGAGTGGTTTATTCCCAATGTCATTCTTTTAATCGGCGGCTACTTCCTGTGGAACCTTGTCAGCGCGCTCCTCTTGGGCATGCCGGGAATCCTGGCGACCTTCATCGAGCTTTTCGTGCTCGGATTGGCATTGACCTACATCATGCTGTTTCGCGGTTTCCTCTTTGCCGAACTCTACGGTTCGACCCGCCGTAGCCGCGAATATCGCTTCCGCGCCCGCGGCTAACGCCTCGGCCGTTTGAACTTGCCGGGTTCTTATGGTGTCCTAGTTAAGTTCAATTCTAGTTATCCCATGAAAGTAACCAGTATCAGAGGCTTCGCCGATGTGTTCCCCGGCGAAGTGGAGACGTGGCAAGCCCTGGAGGCGGCGGCGCGGCGGGTTTTTGCGGCGTATAACTTTGGTGAAATTCGCATTCCGATTCTAGAAAAGACCGAGCTCTTCAGCCGCTCCATCGGCGAGACCACCGATATCGTCGAAAAGGAGATGTACACTTTCGAAATCCGCGACAGCCGCAACCCCGACGCCGTGCCCGCGGAGAGGGTCACCATGCGACCGGAGGGCACGGCGGGTGTCGTGCGCGCCTACGTGGAATCGGAAATGTACAAGGTCGAACCGGCGCGCAAGCTCTATTATCTCGGTCCGATGTTCCGCCGCGAACGGCCGCAGAAGGGACGCATGCGTCAGTTTCATCAGATCGGCGCTGAAGCGTTCGGCCGTGAGGATCCGTTCATCGATGCGGAAATCCTGTTGATGGTCAACGACCTGTTCGCCGCGGTGGGTTTGACCGAGCCGATCCTGCAGCTCAATTCGCTCGGCTGCTCCCAATGCCGGCCCGAATACCGGACTAAGTTGTTGGGTTTTCTCAAGGAGCGTGAAGCTGCGCTCTGCGGCAACTGTCAGCGGCGCATCGAGCGCAATCCCCTGCGCGCTTTGGATTGCAAGGAGCCCGGCTGCATCGATGCGACGCAGGATGCGCCGGCGATTGTCGATTCGCTGTGCGCGGCTTGCCGCGAGCATTTTGAAACTGTGCAGCGTTTACTGTGGGTGACCCACGTCGAGTTTAGGCTCAATCCGCGCATGGTGCGCGGCCTGGATTACTATTGCCGGACGACGTTCGAGTGGACGACCAGTTTATTGGGCTCGCAAAGCGCCGTGGGCGGCGGCGGCCGCTACGATGGCTTGGTCCAAGAGCTCGGCGGGCCGCCGATTCCCGGCGTCGGTTTTGCGCTGGGCGTCGAGCGGTTGACCATGCTTTTGCGGCAAAATCAGACCGATGCGGCGGCCGAGCCGTCCGTTTATTTTGCTTGGCTCGGCGACAAAGCGCGCGATTGGGCGTTTCCGGTCGTGCACCGTTTGCGGCGAAACGGCTTGGCGGTGGAGCTCGAAGCCGAGGCGCGCAGCCTGAAGAGCCAGATGCGCCGCGCCGACAAACTCAAGGCGTCCACGGTGGTGATCGTCGGCGACAATGAGCTGGAGAAAAGTATCGCAGTGCTGCGCGACATGGCGAGCAAGGTTCAAGAAGAAATCGGTTTAGATGTTTTAGAGGCCAAGCTGGTGGCGAGGAAGGCGAGTTAATGGCGGAGCGAGTTTTTAGCGATCAGTTGGGAGAGTGGAAGCGCAGCCGCTACTGCGGCGAGCCGCGCAAGGACGCGGTTGGGCAAGAGCTGACGCTGTTTGGCTGGGTGCATTCGCGGCGCGACCATGGCGGCGTGATCTTTGTCGATTTGCGCGATCGCAGCGGTATTTGCCAGGTGGTTTTCAATCCGGAAGTCGACGGCGCTTCCCACGAAAAGGCCAAACAGCTCCGCTCCGAGGACGTGATCGCCGTGCGCGGCAAGCTGGCGCCGCGCAGCGCCGAGACGATCAACCCTAATCTCGCCACCGGTGAAGTCGAGTTGATGTGCCAGGAGCTGCGCTTGCTCAACGCCTCGGCGGTGCCGCCGTTTATCATCGACGATGAGACCGACGCCAACGAGAACACCCGGCTCAAATATCGCTACCTCGATCTGCGCCGGCCGCAAAGCCTAAACCCTTTGCTGCTGCGCTACCGTATGACCAAATTGATTCGCGACTACCTCGACGGCCAGGGTTTCATCGACGTCGAAACCCCGGTGCTGACCAAGAGCACGCCGGAGGGGGCGCGCGACTATTTGGTCCCGAGCCGCATTTACCACGGCAAGTTCTATGCGCTGCCGCAGTCGCCGCAGCTGTTTAAGCAAATTCTCATGGTCGGCGGGCTCGACCGCTATTTTCAAATCGTTAAATGTTTTCGCGACGAAGATTTGCGCGCCGACCGCCAGCCAGAGTTTACCCAGCTCGATATGGAGCTGTCCTTTGTCCAACCCGAAGATGTCATGCAGGTCGTCGAGGGAATGATTTCCCTGTTATTTAAAAAACTGAAAGACATCGACGTCAAGCGTCCGTTTGCGCGGGTTACTTGGCATGAGGCGATGGCGCGTTTCGGCTCGGACAAGCCGGATATGCGCTTTGGCTTGGAGCTGTGCGACTTTACCGACGCGCTGCGCCACTGTAAGGCCAAGGTTTTCGCCAGCGCCATCGAGAAGGGCGGTGTCGTCAAAGGCTTGCGCATCCCCAAACAACACGAGCTGTCGCGCAAAGACCTCGACGACATGACGCCGTTCGCCGCGACTTTTGGCGCTAAAGGCATCGCCTACACGCGCATCACCGAGCAGGGCTGGCAGTCGCCGATCGCCAAGTTTCTCTCCGAGACCGAGCAAAAAGACATTGAGAAAATCGCCGGCGCCGAAGTCGGCGACGTGGTGCTGTTTTCCGCCGATACTTTCAAAATCGTCAACGACGCGCTGGGTGCCCTGCGTTTGCACATGGGCGAGAAGCTCGGCTTGATTCCTGCCGATCAGTTCGCGCTGGTCTGGGTGGTCGATTTTCCGCTGATGGAATTCGATCCCGAGGAGAAGCGCTACGTGGCGTTGCATCATCCGTTCACCGCGCCGTTGGATGAAGACTTGCCGCTGCTCGATTCGGAGCTGGCCAAGAGCCGATCGAAAGCCTACGACTTGGCGTTGAACGGCATGGAGATCGGTGGCGGCAGCGTTCGTATCCATCAACTCGAACTGCAGAAAAAGATTTTTGGCTTGATGGGCATCGGCGCCGAAGAGGCGCAGGCGAAGTTTGGCTTTTTTCTCGAGGCGTTGAGCTTTGGTGCGCCGCCCCACGGCGGCATCGCCTTTGGCGTCGATCGCTTGGCGATGTTGTTGAGCGGCGCCAAGTCGCTGCGTGACGTGATCGCGTTTCCCAAGAGCCAGCGCGCCGTCTGTATGCTCACCGAGGCACCTTCGGAGGTCGACGCGCGCCAGCTGCGCGAGTTGAGCATAAGCGTCAATGCCGCGGAGAAGAGCGCCGCAAAATAGATTGAAATGATCTATCGATTCTTGCTTCTGATGTTGCTCTGTGGCTGCGGCGCCGCCAGCGGCAATCTGCAGAGCCGCCATTCCAGCGATGTGGCGGCCCGCGGGATCCGCCGCATCGCGGTGCTGCCACCGACCGCAGTGGCGGGGCAGAAGGCCGCTATCCCTTTTACCGCCCCGGTTGGCGTGCCGCGCGCAACGGAGCGCGAGGCGCCCGAGATTTTGGCGCGGCAACTCTATTTGTCGCTGGCTAGCCTGGGTCAATGGCAGATCGTCTCTGAAAGTGAAGTGCGCGAAGTCGACACGGCTAGTTTGGGCGGCGAGGCGGCGCGCATGCAGCGGGTCGGCGAGATGGCCTATGCCGATGCCGTCTTGACCGGAACGGTGCTGCGTTTTCGCGAGCGCGTCGGCGAAGAGTGGGGCGCCAAGAGCCCAGCGTCTGTGGCCTTCACCCTCGAATTGGTGGACGTGTGCCGCGGCGACGTGGTTTGGTCGGCGCGCTTTGACGAAACCCAGAAATCCCTCAGTGAAAATCTCATGGGTGTGTTTCAAATCGGTGAGCGCGGGCTGCGCTGGCTAAGCGCCGAAGAGCTAAGTTCCGAAGGTGTCAAGCAGGCGATCGGCCAGCTGCATCGCTTGCTGGTGAAGAATCCCAACTAGACTCAGTTTCTAATCAATCGTGCTCGTGGGGGCGAGGTGCAACCTCGCGCCGAAATTCGCTTTCTTGGATGATTTCTCGCATCAAGGCTCTGTTTGAGCTCGACCTGCGCTCGCTCGGCTGTTTTCGTATCGCGGTCGCGGCGGTCGTGCTTGCCGATGTCCTTTTGCGCGCCCTAGATATGGACGCTCTGTATGGTGCTCGCGGCGTGTTGCCGCCCACCGTGGCGTCGACCTTGTGGGATTGGCGCACAGTTTATTCCCCGTTTACACTATTATCCGACGCGCCCCTACTACTTTGGACCGGCTTTACACTGATTGGGTTCGCCGCGGTCTTGCTTGGGCTTGGGATCGCACCGCGCCTTGCGGCGGCCATTGCTTGGTTTCTTCTCGCCGGGCTACAAAATCGCAACCCGCCTTTGTACATGGTTGGCGATCGCTATTTGCTGCTGCTCCTCATGTGGTGTGTATTGCTGCCGACGGGCGCGCGCTTTTCGCTTCGTCCAGCGGCGCCGGGGGTGACGACGCTACGCTCCTGGGCGGCCGCCGGTTTGTTATTGCAACTCTTCGTGGCGTACACGCTGACCGGATTTAAAAAAACCGGTGCCGAATGGTTCGATGGCACAGCCATTTGGTACGCGCTCAACTTGCCCGACAATGTTCGTTGGCTGGGAAGTTGGCTCGCGCTCCAGCCGGATCTTACCGTCCCCCTATCCCATATCGTCAAATGGGGCGAAGCCCTGATGCCCGTCGTTTTGTTCTCGCCGTGGTGCAGCGGTGTCTGCCGGCTCATGGTGGTAGGTTTTTTTTGGCTATTCCACCTCGGGATCGAGGCAACGATGCAGATCGGCATTTTTCAGTTTGTTGGCATTGCGGCTTGGACAGCGGCGCTGCCGCCGCTCGTTTGGCAATGGTTCGAAACGCGCGCGAAGCGCCGTGAAACTTCTACGACTCGATACGCGCTTGTCGGATTTTCCTGGACGGTGGATCGCCTCGCTATCGGATTGCTGTTTTACATGCTGACGCAGTTGGTCTTTAACGTGGGTGGTATCATGCTCGCCGGTGTCCCAGACCCCGGTCCGAGGTGGGTCAATTTCATTGCTCATACGCTGCATTTTCAGGAAGGTTGGGCGATGTATATGCGCGTGTCGCGAGTGCAGCGCTGGGTGGTTGTGCCAGGAAGATTGATCGACGGCACGGAGATCGATGCTTTGCGAGAGACGCCGCTGGTATGGAACAAGCCGGAAAACTTTCAATCCGCTCAAGGTGGCTTTCGCTGGACCCATTACCTGACCAACGCGACTCTCAAGGCGAGTTTCGAGGCAAAGCTGGCAAGCACCCACGAGCCCCTGCTCGGTTATCTATGCCGGCGCTGGAACCAACGCCACGGCGGCCGGCGCCGCTTGGAACATGTCGAGTTGAGCATCGTCAATATTGCCACCCCGGAGCTTGGAGTTGCCACGCCGTCAGCTCAGGTGGAGCGCAACGTTGCCAACCGAGATTGTTCGCCGTAGCGAAAAATCCGCTCTCAGACAAATTTCTCGCTTGACTCTTGTTTCGCGCTTCCACTAAGGTGAGGCGGTCTTGGGCTCGTCATCTCTCCGTCACGAAAGGAGCATATTCATGGTTTACCTTCGAGCGGTGTTTGTCGTTCTCGCGCTAGCTTGTTTCCATCGAGAGTTTGCCCAAGGCGCGGCCGCGCCGACCAAGATGGTGATTGCCTATGCGTCGATCAGCCCGCGCGTCTCGCCGCTCTGGGCTGCCGACGAACAAGGCTTCTTTCGTAAGAATGGCATTGAGCCGACGCTGATTTTTGTCCGCGGCGCGCCGACGCTGGTGGCAGCGCTGGCGTCCGGCGACATGGACGTTGGCTATACCGGTGGCACGGCCGTCTTGGGTGCAGCGGCGGGTGGACTAGATCTGAAGATCATAGCCGTTCTCACCAACCGTGTGACCTACGATTTGGTGGCCCGCCCGGAGATCAAAAGGGTTGAAGATCTGCGCGGCAAGCGCTTCGGCGTCACCAGCATCGGCGGTACCCTTTGGATGGGCGCGGTGCTGGGCCTGGAGAAGCTTGGCATCGACAGTAACAAAGATGATATTCGTTTTCTCGTGATCGGCGACCAAGGCGAGTTGAGCCACGCGCTGGTGACAAACCGCATCGATGCCACGGTGACCGATATCGTGTTTAGTAAACGACTGCGCGAGAAGGGCTTCCCGGTGCTGGCGGAGTTTCACAAGACCACGTTGCCGATCACCAGCACGAGTCTAGTGGCGCGCCAAGCCCTGATACAAAAGAGCCCGCAGCTTATGGAGGGTTTCGTCAAAGCGGTGCTTGAAGGCATCGCCTTTGTTTCGAGCCCAGCTCATAAGGCGGCAACGCTGAAACTTTTGCAGCGCCGTTTGCGCGTCAGCGAGAAGGACGCCGAAGAAGGTTTCACCGATATGTTGATCGGGATGGACAAAAAGCCGTTTCCCTCGCTGGAAGGGCTGCGTAACATTCAACGGTTGATGAGACAGCGCAACCCCAAACTGGGAGAGATCAAAGCGGAAAATCTAATTGACGACCAGATCCTGCGCCGGCTGGAGAGCACGGGCTATATCGATCAGCTCTTTGCGGCCTACGGCGTAAAGTAAACGGAGACAAAGTTATGGAAGAACGCATTATCTATCTGAACGGCTCATTTGTGCCCGAGAGTCAAGCAAAGGTGTCGGTGTTCGACAGCGGCTTCAACTCCGGCGACGGCGTTTACGACGTCACGCGCACCTTCGCGCACAAACCGTTTCGCCTGCGCGACCACGTCGAGCGGCTGTTTCGTTCTTTGCAATACACGCGCATCGATTGCGGCTTGTCGCCGGGTGAGATGGAAAAGATTTCGCTCGAAGTCATCGAGCGCAACCGGCCGCTCTTGGCGGCCAACGAGGATTTGGCCCTCTGGCAAGTCGTCAGCCGCGGCCTGCGTTCGCCGCGCGGCAATCGCGTCGCCGGCGGCGCGACGGTGGCGGTCTACTCGGTCATCGTCAATTTTCCCGAGTTTGCCAGTTTCTATGTCGAAGGCGCGCCCATCGTGATTCCCTCAACCCGGCGTGTGCCGCCGGAGTGTGTCGAATCCAAGGCCAAGATAACCAACAAGATGAACCACATCATGGCGAGTTTCGAAGCCAAGCAAGTCGATCCCAGAGCGATCCCGCTGATGCTCGATATCCATGGCAACTTAAGCGAGACCAGCGCGCATAATTTCTTTTTGGTGGTGAATGGCAAGTTATGCACGCCCACCGATCGCAACGTGCTGGGCGGCATTACTAAAGTTGCAGTTTTTGAGCTTGCGGCCCAGCTTGGCATCGAGATCGTTGAGGATGAGTTCACGCCGTTTGACCTCTACACGGCGGAAGAAGCCTTTCTCGCCAGCACCAGCCCCACCATTGTGCCGGTGCGCAGCGTTAACGGCGCTAAAATTGGCAAAGGCGCTCCGGGTCCGATGACGCTGCGCCTAATCGCCGCCTGGAACAAGATGGTTGGCATGGATATGGTCGATCAATCGCTTAGCCATCTCGACCAGGACGAGCGCGATCGGCTCGCGGCGTTGTGGCGCAACAAGAGGGCGGCGTAACTATCGCACGGGTTGCAATTTTCTCTTCGCCGCATTCGCGCCGGCCGCCATTAGTTAGCTGACTTTTTGTGCGGCCAACTGGCGCGCAAAGGAGAGGCACTCGCTACAAATCTGCTGTTCTGATGCGCCTACCATGCGCTGCCCGGGACCACTCCTGCGGCGGCAAAACGAGCAGCGCAGCTTGGCATTGCCATCAACCGGCGCAGTTGTTCGACGGCAAGACGGCGCTTTCCTAAATCTTGCAAGGCCGCATCAGCGAAGTTGCCGATCGCTACGAAGTGCTGCTGCGATACCAGGCATGAGCGCAGCCGAGACGATTGATCACGCGCACGAACCGGTATTTCGCGTCCTGCGAGCCGATCGGCAAAACGCGCTCGATGCGTCTTTCAGCCAGAAGGCCATCGACAACCGTTGGAACCATAGCGAGTTTGCCGCGCTTTACTTGTGTTGCAGCGTCGAAGTGGCGCGCGCCGTGGCCCGCGACATTCTCGGCTACGGTGGCATCGATGTCCACGACCTTCACGCCGAATATCTGCCGGAGTTGATCCATGTCAGCTGGCACGGGCCAGTCGTTGACGTTACCTCAGCGCACGGCATAGCCGCGGTCGATCTTCCGTCAGACTACCCGAAGAACTGCGATAAGAGATCGACGCGAAGACTGGCGCAACAATGGTTCCAGCAAAAGTACGAAGGCGTCGTTTGCCGCAGCGCCTCGATGATGCGGCGCGGCGGGGATGCTGGCAGGCCGGTCACGAGGTCTGGAGTGAGCTGGCACTATTCGTTGACAACCTAAAGCGAAAACCAACAAAGGCAAAAAGAAGCCCGCTCGTGCTATAGTCGACAGACATGGCTGCTTGGTTCTGGAAATTTCTCGGTGCCGGCGCGGCGCCGCCGCAGTCGCGCAAGAAGCTCGGCGTGGTGGCGTTGCTTTATTTTATCCAAGGCGCGCCGGCGGCGATTCTTTGGGAAGTGTTGCCGGTCTACTTTCGCATCAACGGTGTCTCGCTCCGCGCCATCGGCGGGCTGCGTTTGCTTGAGTTGCCCTATTCTTTGAAAGTGTTTTGGTCGCCGCTGGTGCATCGCTATGGCGACCGGCGTTTGTGGATTCTTGCCTGCATGCTCGGCATCGCGGCCGTGCTGTTCGCACTGCCGTTTGTGGAGGTCGCTGCGGTGGGGTTGATCGTGCTGGTTTTGATTCTCGCGCTGACCACCTTGTCGGCGACCCAAGACGTCGCCATCGATTCCTATTCCGTCGGTTTGGTCAACCGTGATGAAGAGGGCGCTGCCAATGGGGTGCGCGCCTCGGCGTACCGCGTGGCTCTTGTGGCGGTGGGTGGTGGATTGGTGTTTCTCGCAGGTGTGCTGGCATGGAATTCTTTGTTTTTCTTGGCAGCCGCGGTGTTTGTGCTGCTTGCACTCGCGTCGCTCGCCATCCCACAGCTCAGTTTGCCGCCGCAAGCCCGCGAACATTGGTTCCAAGGCTTCGCTTCTTGGGCCGGCACTTGGCGCGTCGTGCCGCTGATTCTATTCGTCTTGACCTACAAGTTGGGCGAGTTCGCCATCGGCCCGATGGTGAAGCCGTTTTGGGTCGACTATGGCAAGGCGATCTGGCCGGTGAAAGAAGACTTGATGTTTCAGATCGGGCTGTTCCCGACCACGTTTGGCATTGTCCTCAGCGTCGTCGGCGCTTTGTTAGGCGGTGCGTTTATTTCACGCTTTGGCATTTTTCACGGCGTCTGGGCGTTGGGGCTGCTCCAGGCGGTGTCGAACATGGGCTACTCGTTTGTCGAGTGGCTCGATCTCGGCCGCTATGGCCTCTACGGTGCATCGATGTTCGAGTCGATTTCCGGTGGCCTTGGCACAGCGGCGTTCTTGGCGTTTTTGATGAACGTCTGTGACAAACAGCATGCCACCGTGCAGTACGCGTTTTTGTCTTCGGTGTTTTCTCTGACCGGACGCCTGATTGGCGCAATCAGTGGTTTGGGTGCGGAGAAGTACGGCTACGGGAATTACTTCGCGATCACGTTTCTGTTGTCAATGCCCGCCTATCTGCTTTTGCCGTGGATCAAAGGCTGGATTCACGAAGCGCCGCGCTCATGAGCGGCATGAGTCGTGGACCATTTCTCTAGCTCCCGCAGCAACAGCTTCCAACTATTGATTTCGCGTCGCGGTTGCACCAGCGGTGCGACCCGGGCGCAGCGGCGTTTCAAAGTGTGATAAAAAATCTTGTCGGTTTCGGCGCGGTGCAGAAGGCGCGCTAGGTCGGCGGTATCGCCGACGCGAAAGTAGCCTGGGTAATCCTTGCCCAAGGTGCCGATCAGGCCGGGAATCTTGCTGGCGATCACCGGCACGGAAGACGCCAGCGCCTCCGACAAGACGTTGGAGCTGCCTTCCATATGCGAGCTGATGACAAGGAGATGGCTATGCGCCAGTACGCGGCGCGTCATCCAATAGGGCAGCTCGCCGGCCAGCCGATAGCGCGGGTTCCTGGCTGCCACCTGGCGCGCTTCGACGCCGAGTTTTTTGTCGAGCACTTTGCCAATATGCAAAACTTCGATCTTCGACGTCGGGGGCAGGAAGCGCAGCGCCCATGGCGTGCACAGCGGGTCCTTTTCTTTGCGCAAGTGGCCAATGACGCAGACCCGGAAGGTGCGCTCGGGGTTAGGCGGCTGTGGCGCATAGGGCTCGGCCGATTGATAGATGATGCGGGTCTTTGAATGCAGCCGCTTCGGCAGCTCTTCCAGGGCTTGCTGCTGCAAAACCACCAACCGGGTGGCGAGCTCCAGAGATGGTTGCGCCCGCGCGTCGATTTTAATGTCGTGGTAAATATCCGTGCCGGTCAAAATCAAGACCAATGGGTTGTTAGGGTAGCGCTCATGATAGGCGCGCACCGAGCGCGCGCTGCGGCGCGCGTGCAGCGCGATTAACATGTCGCAGGGTGCTCCGGTGTAACGCGGCTCGAAGGTGACCTTGTGACCGAGGGCCCGAACGATCCGGCCGAGACGCACGGCGGTGATCTTATTGCCGTTGTTAAACGCCGGTGGTGTGGGTATGACGATTCGTATCTTCACGGTTTTTCAAGTGCACAGGTGCGAAAACCAGCCCAGACATCGCGCCGATCTGGCGTGTAAAAATTTCTCCAGCTATTGCGAATGAGCAGAGATGAAGTTGCCCAGCAGCCGCCGCGCAAGACTTTGTGGCTGCCGAACCAGGGCTGCGAATATTCTTTGTAAGGATCAACGGAAAACCCCGGGTACGGTTGAAAATCGCTCGCGGTCCATTCCCAAACGTTGCCGATCATCTGGCGGCAGCCAAAGGCGCTGTCGCCTTGGCCGTGGGCGCCGACATCGACCGGGCCGCCGCTATGCCAATCGAGATTTGCTTCGGCCAGCGTCGGCGCCTGATTTCCCCAGGGGAAATAGCGCCGCTTTGCAGCTTGCGTAAGTTTGCCATCGGCTGCTTCAGCTGAGGCAGCAACTTCCCATTCCACTTCAGTGGGTAAACGGCGCTGCGCCCAGCGGCAGTAGGCGTCGGCTTCGTACCAGCTGACGTGGAGCACCGGCAATTGTTCGTTCAGCTCGACATAGCGATCGTAGATGCCTTGTTGCCAGTTTGCGCCGGCGCGGCGCCAATAGACCGGGTGATCTAGGCGGCGCGTGTACTCCAGCCCATCTGACTCCTCGTCCATGTTGCGCTTGAAAAAGCCGGCGAACGATTGTTCCAACTGCGGGGCGCCGCCGGACTCCAACCAATGCCAACCGGCGTCACTCCAAAATTGGCGCTCGCGATAACCGCCGGCTTCGACGAAAGCCCGAAATTCTCCGTTGGTCACTGCCCGGCGCGCAATGCGAAAGGGTTTTACCCGCACTGGGTGCGCCCACTTTTCGTTGTCGAAGACAAAGGGAAAATCGCTTGTCGCGCCGAGCAAAAAATCGCCGCCCGGAATAGCGACGTCGCCGCCGCAGGGCTCCGCGTGGCGCGACGTCGCCGGTGCGGTGGCGGTCGTTTGTGGTGCCGTATAGCCGAGGGTCTGGCGCGTGTAAGCGAGCGCCTCGGCATGCATGCCTTCGTGAAACAGCGCGAGCAGATAAAAATAAAACTCAGCGTCGGAGAGCTGCGCTTTGTCGCTAAAGTTGCTTATGCTGCGTTCAAGCACTTCGGCCATGTAATCGTAGGTTTTTTGGCGCGGCGGCAGCAGCAGCTCCCAGCGGGTATCGTGGGCCACGTCCGTGGAATTGTAAAGCCGATCGCCGTCGCTCAGCAAAGGCTCATCGCCGCGCAGATGGCGCAGCACCCAAAACTCGCTAAACCAGGCCACATGGCCGATCTCCCAGAGCGGCGGATTGACGATGGCAAGACGCGGCCCGATCATTTGCTCATCGCTAAGGTCGGCGACGAGCGCCAGCGTGTGCGCGCGAAATTGGCGCATGAGCCGCACCAGCTCGCCTGGGTCGAGCTGGGCGAGCGGATAGTCAACCCGGTTCGTTGTCATCGTCACGGTCAGTCGCTAAGTCTTTTTAAGCTTGTGCAACAGGCGTAAGTGAAAACGAAGTTGTCAGCGATTTCGACGGGAGCACGCCATTGTCTCCCAGATCGTTGCCGTCCCGATAATCTGCAAATTCAGTGAGCATTGTCTTAGCGAAGTTGTAGGGTTTGGCGGGGCTACCGATAAACTTTCTCGCGAGCACGGACGAAATGCACCGCTGGTTCGGCGTGGAATCCGTGAGATTGAAATCGTCAATGTGTACAAATTTGATCTTTCTTCTGTTTCTATCGTCCTGGCACAAAACCGGCGTAATAACAAGAGCAACACTTAGAAACTCAAATCATGACAAATCATGACAAAACGTCCTTTCCCATCTGATTGAGCCAATTCTTGAGCTCCAGCGCCCAAGCGCGTCGTCGATGGCCCGTAAAATATTTAAGCGTTGAAAGCAGTTGCCGCTGCAGCGGCCGCGTCAGCTGGAGCGATTGTGGGTTTTTCTTGGCGGCCTGACGACGCTCGCAATAGAGTCGCAGGTTGCGCCAGTGACGCCGATCGGCGGCGCCAAATTTTTCTTCCACGATGGTGCGCCAGCTCACCTCGGGGCGATAGGCTCGCGGTGCTCGAGCGTAGTCAAAACAAGTTGCCAACGGCATAAAGCTCAACTCTTGCTGCAACAATGGATTGTTCAGATAGCCGTAGACGTGTTGCGGTAAGCGCGGGTCGCGTCCGAGTAGCGGGCCGATGTGCAATTCGTCCGCCATCGATAGATCGTTAACCGGATAGTTGTCCCACAGGATCAATCGGCGAGCGATTCTCCTTTGGACTTTGCGAACATGCGCAAGAGAGATTTCCTTGGGAACTACCGCGGGCCCGGTCCACATGCACGCCACGTCCTGGGGCAGTGTTTCGGCGAGCTTCTCTAAAAAGTTGTCTTCGAAAGCGCCAAAGACGCGCGCCAGTAACGGATCGGGCGTGTAGTAGGAAGGGCAGATCCACCATTCGACGTCGTGCCATGAGCTCGGCTGATGCTCGACAATTTTGCCGAGCCAATTTCCCTCGGCGCGTGCCAGGCTATTGCAATATTGTCGCCGGTCGCGCGCCTGCGTGAGGCGCGAGGGAATGTCGTCGAATAACACGGCGAACGTGCGCACCCCGGCATCGTAAAAGCGCTGCGCCTTGCGCAGCAAGATGCGCACGGGCTCGTCGTCGGAGAAGCACAAACCGGCGCCCGGGTGAAAGCCATAGACAAATGCGATCTCGCTTCGCCGTGCCGTGCTAATGAGTCTGGTAAGCTCGCGCCATTGTTTCGGCGGGTAGGGAAAGCGCCAGCGCAGCCGATGGTAGGGATCGTCTTTGGGCGCGTATAGATAAGTATTCATGCCCCGGGCTTGGCCGAAGGCGAACAGGCGCTTGCGGTGCGCCATGCTCCAGAGCGGGCCGAAGAAGCCTTCGACGATACCGCGCCGCTGGAATGTTAAGGACCGTGTCATTTTCAGCGGGTAACTTTGGCACAGCTCGGCACGGCCCACAACCGGGCAAATTTTTGTTAGCGACGCGCTTGCGCTTGCGGACGATCGACGTAAATATCTAAGCGTTCATTATGTTTCTCGCCATCGTACTGTTGCTCGCACTGGCGCCGCCGCTGTGCGGCGCGCAATCGCCGACGGCGATGGTGCGCGTTCCTGCCGGCGCGTTTCTGATGGGCAGCAACGACGGCCCGGAGGATGAGCGGCCGCAGCACAGCGTTACTCTGGCGGAGTTTTTCATCGACCGCACGCCGGTGACCAATAGACAGTTCGCCGAATTCTTAGATGCACTCGGGCCGCGGGGAACGCAAGGAGAGAAGTACTACGATATCGACGATAACGATGCGCGGGTGCACCGGGTCGGCGGCAAATGGCGCGCGGATGCCGGGCATGAGAATCATCCCGTGGTGGAAACATCGTGGTTCGGCGCGTTAGCTTTTTGCCGGTGGGCTGGCAAACGTCTGCCGACGGAAGCCGAATGGGAAAAAGCCGCGCGCGGCAGCGACGGTCGTAAGTATCCCTGGGGCAACGAAGCGCCTGATCGCACGCGCGCTCACTTCGGCGCCGGTTGGAACGATCTGCGGCCGGTGGACGGCGCGCCGAAGGGCGCCAGCCCCTACGGAGTATTCGATATGGCGGGCAATGGGTGGGAGTGGGTGAGCAGCGCCTACCTGCCTTATCCCTACGATGCTAAGGATGGTCGCGAGGAGTTGAGCAAGGATCAGGTCCGCGGCACAAGAGGCGGTGGCCATGATTCGCGCCCCGATGAGCTAACGACGTCTCACCGCGGGCGCCAGGTGTCGCGCAATTTTCGCTCGGGCCATCACAACATCACCTTTCGCTGCGCGCGTTAAATTTTCGCAACCACCCATGCGCCTGGATCTGTTCATCGAAGGTATCCTCATCGGCTTCGTAGTTGCTGTCCCAGTGGGGCCGCTGGGGCTGCTGTGCATCAATCGTGCGCTCATGTTGGGACCGCTCTGCGGTCTGTTTTCCGGATTCGGTGTCGCCACGGCCGATGCGCTGGCCGCTGGCATAGCCGCGCTGGGCATAACGCTGATCTCCGGTTTTCTCATCGATCACCAGTTCTTGCTGCGGCTCATCGGCGGATTCTTTCTCCTCTATCTCGGCATCAAGATCTATCGCACGCCGCCGAAAATCGAGCCGCCGCCCAGCGGTGTCAATGGTTTACTAAGCGCCTACGTCACGACGTTCTTTTTGACTGTCACCAACCCGGTGACGATCTTGTCCTTTATCGCCATCTACGCGGGCTGGCAGGTGCAAAGTTTGCACGGCAACTACCCGGGCGCTGCGGTGTTGACGTTCGGTGTGTTTATCGGCTCCTCGCTGTGGTGGGTGGCGCTATATCTCGGGCTGACGGCGTTTCGCGAACGGTTTAGCTTGGAAATGTTGGGTTGGGTGCATAAAGTTTCCGGCGTCGTGATCGCTGCCTTTGGCTTGGTCGTGCTGTTGAGCGTGCCGGTGAAACAGCTCATGGGAGCCGGCTTCTAAGATGGATGTGCAGGAAAGCCGGGATGACCTCTCCGGCAGGTTCAATATTGCGCTCGCCAGTTTCTACGCGGCGCTTTGGCTGTTGCAATATTTCCTGATGCCGCTTTTTTTACTGCCCAAGGATCGTGGTTGGGCCTGGCTGCTCTTGCCACTGGCGCTGCTGAACAATCCCTATTGGAGCCTTTTGCACGAAGCGATCCACGATCTGTTTCATCCACAGCGTCAGCTTAATGCCTTCTTTGGCCGCATGCTGTCGGTGCTTTTCGGTTCGCCGTTTCGCATCCTGCGCTTGAGCCACCTTTTGCACCACAAGCTCAACCGCACCTTGGCTGAAGCCACCGAACCTTACGATGCCAGCAAGACCTCCTGGACACGGGCGTCGCTGGGCTACTATTTCCAAATCTTCGGCGGCTTATATCTTGGCGAATTGATGAGCTCGGCGTTGTTTTTTCTGCCCAAAGCGCTGCTGCGCCGCGTTAAGGATCGCTTCATCGATCCCAAGTCGGTCAGCGGCATCCTGATGCAAAGCTGGACCCAAGATGCCGCGCTGCGCGAGATTCGCCAAGACGGCGCGCTAATCCTGTTGTGCTTGGGCCTGGCTTTTTACTGCTATGGCGAGAATTGGCCGATGCTGTTGGGAGTCTCGGCCGCGCGCGGTTTTTTGATTTCGTTCTTAGACAACGTCTATCACTACCGCACGCCCATCGACGATGTTTTTTACGCACATAATTTGCGGCTTCCCGCGCTTGCGGCGAAGTGCTTGTTGAACTTTAATCTGCACGGCATCCATCATCAAAACCCGGCAATCCCATGGCACCGGCTGCCGGCGAGCTTCGCCCAACAAAGGGAAATATTTCATGGCAATTATTTTGCGGCGGCAGCCAGCCAGCTCGGCGGTCCGATTGCGGCAGAAAAGTTGGTGCGGCACTAAATGGACTTCTTGAACAGCAGCAGGGAGAACCATTCTTTAGCGTCGGTGAAGTGGCCGACGCTGTGTAGGCCGAAATAGCGAAACTGCTCTTGCAAACGGAGCGGGTCGAACTTGCGGCTGATCTCGACCAAGATTCTTTCATTTTTGTGCCAGTGAAAAGCTGAGCCGTAGCTGGGGAAGTGAATTTCCTGAGCCGCATTGGCGACGGCATACATTTCGATTTGGCTCCACTCCGGGTTGAACCACGAATGGTAGCGCATCTTGCTTGCGTCGAAGTTGCTGCCGGTCAGCCGGTTGATGTTGAGAAAGACATTTAGAATGAATTCGGCGGTGAGTCCCTTTGCGTCGGCGTAAGCCGGTTCCAGAGTGTTCACATCTTTTACGCGGTCGGCGCCGAGTAGCAGAAAATCATTGGGGCCCATGGCGTCAGCCAGCTCGCTAAAGAAGTGCACGAAGGCCGGCGGATTGAAATTGCCGATGGTGCTGCCGAGAAAAACGAACAGCGTCGGCAGCGCTCTGTCGATGCTGCCAAAGCCGGTCTCGTAACGGGAGTGCAGGCCGTGAAATTCGACGGCGGGAAATTCTCTGGCAACGGCGTCACGCGACGCCTGCAGCCCCGAAATGCTTACGTCGATGGGGGCGAAGATCGTGCGGCTGCGCTGGAGTGTTTGTGCGGTCAGCAAATGGACCGTTTTCTTGCTGAAGCCGGCGCCCAGCTCAACGATGCACTCCACCGGCGCCGCGGCGATGATTTTTTCGGCATCGCGCTCGAGGATGCTGTTTTCGGTGCGCGTCAGATAGTATTCCGGCAGCTCGCAGATTTGCTCGAACAGCTCGGAGCCGCGCTCGTCATACAGATGAAAGGCTTCCAACCAGCGCGGTTGGTCCCACAGGGTTTTCATGACTGAGCGCGCCGGATCTTCGATGTGATTCCCGCCCACCGGTGCCCAGATGGCCGGTTCTTCCGAATGCCATAATTGTTTTTGGCCCGCGGCAAAAAACTCGGGTTTGCATGTGATCGCGCTCATGCCTTGTTGACTATAGAGGATTTATCGCTGGATTGTCTAATCCACGTCGTGTTAAACCCTTGCACATGAGCGCCGAGCGCAGCATCGAGTTCGATCGTGTGAGTTTCCGCTTGCCCAACGGCAAGACTTTGCTCAGCGATCTGACGCTTGCGGTCAACCGCGGCGAGACGCTCGTGCTGCTGGGCCGCAGCGGCTCAGGAAAAACCACGACGATGAAGCTAATCAATCGGCTCATCGATCCGACGAGCGGTGAGCTGCGCATCGAAGGCAAGCGCACCGTCGAATGGGACGCCATTGCGCTGCGCCGCCGCATTGGCTATGTGATTCAAGAGATCGGGCTGTTTCCGCATCTTACGATCGAGGAAAACATCGGTGTCGTGCCGCGCCTGGAAGGTTGGCAGCCGGATAGGATTGCCAGCCGGGCGCGTGAGTTACTCGCGATGGTTGGCTTGGAGCCGGCACGTTTTGCTTCGCGTTATCCGAAGGAGTTGTCCGGCGGGCAGCGCCAACGCGTCGGCGTGGCGCGGGCGCTGGCCGCCGACCCGCCGATCATTTTGCTCGATGAGCCCTTCGGCGCCCTCGATCCAATTACTCGCCGCGAAATTCAGCAAGAGTTTCGCATGCTGCAGGAAAAGCTCCACAAGACCATGGTCTTTGTCACGCACGACATCGGCGAAGCTTTTATTCTTGGCACGCGCATCGCGCTCTTGAAGGATGGCGAGATGATTCTGCTCGGCCCGCCGGCGGAACTATTAGAATCGCCCCATTCCGAAGCGCGCGCGTTTGCCGACTGTTTTCGCGACGGTCAAACCGTGGGGAGACCGGCGTGAGCCTGCTAGAGTTTTTCAGCCACAACAGCGGTGAAGTCGTAACGCTGATCATCGAGCATCTGTTTCTCGTCGTGGTGTCAGTTGGCATTGCCGTCGCCATCGGCGTGCCGCTGGGGATTCTGCTAACGCGCAAGCCGGCGCTCAGCAAACCGATTCTCGGTTTTGCCAACATCATGCAGACGGTGCCGAGCTTGGCGCTGTTCGGCTTTTTGATTCCACTCAATCTGTACCTGTTTCACTTCAAGATCCTCGGTGGCATCGGCGCGCGCACGGCGATAGTTGCGTTGGTGCTTTATTCATTGCTGCCAATCATTCGCAACACGTTTACCGGTATCAGCAACGTCGATCCCGCCATCCGCGAGGCCGGACGCGGCATGGGCATGACCGACCGGCAATTGCTCTTTCAAGTGGAGTTGCCGCTCGCCCTCGGCGTAATCATTGCCGGCATCCGCGTCGCCACCGTGATTTGCGTGGGCACGGCGACCATCGCGGCGGCGATCGATGCCGGCGGGCTGGGCCGCTATATTTTTCGCGGCCTGCGCGCCAACGATAATACCTTGATACTCGCCGGCGCGGTGCCGGCGGCGTTGATTGCGCTCTGCGCCGATTTACTGCTCGGCTACGCGGAGCGGGCGATCTTACTGAGCAACGCGGTTAAACAAAACGCCAAAAAGGTTCTTTGGGCCGGCGGCGCCGTGGCCACCGCTGTGCTGCTGTTTGGCATTGTCACGGCGCTGCGCGCCGGGCCGGCGCAAAAAATCGTCGTCGGCTCGAAGGACTTCACCGAGCAAGTCATTCTCGGTGAACTGTTGGCTCAGGCGATCGAGGCCAAAACCGATCGCCAAGTGGTGCGCCGCTTCGATCTGGGCGGCAATCTCGCGCACGAAGCGCTGGTTGCCGGCGAAATCGATCTCTATGTCGAGTACACCGGCACCGGTCTGTTGGCGATTCTCAAGGAAAAGCCGTTGGCCGATCCACAGCAGGTCTACCGCCGGGTTCAAGCGGAATACTCTAAGCGCTTCAACGCCCACTGGACCGAACCGCTCGGCTTTAACAACACTTTTGCCATCCTCGTGCGCGGCGACGACGCGCGCAAGTTTAATCTTAAGACCGTCACCGACGCGGCGAAGATTTCCGCCCAGTGGCGCGCCGGCTTTGGGCAAGATTTCATGTCGCGCGCCGATGGTTACCCCGGCTTCGGCAAAGCCTATGGTTTTCACTTCCAAGAGATACGCGAGATGGATTTGTCGTTGACCTATCGCGCGTTGGCCGAGAAGCAGGTCGATCTGATTGCCGGTAACTCGACCGACGGACTGATAAGCCGCTACGGCCTATTTCAGTTGGATGACGACCGGCATTATTTTCCACCCTACGACGCGGTTCCGGTGGTGCGTCAAGCGGCGCTCGACAAGCATCCTGCTTTGCGTGGTTTGCTCAAGCAATTGGAAGGTGTTCTCAGCGTCGATGAGATGCGCAAGCTGAACTATGCGGTGGATGGCGAGAAGCGCCAACCGAAGGATGTCGTTCGCGAGTTTCTTGCGCGCAAGGGACTGCTACTCGATAGTAAAATTGCGCTTTTAAAATAGCCGCACATTATTGGCTCCGCCCGCGATATTTGTTATGTCAAACTAGGGCCAAAGTCGTAGCTTCTTTGCCCGGAAAGTGAGGAGAGGCAATGGCAAAGGTCAAAGGATTCATCGATGCCGATGGGCATGTGGTAGAGGCTGATCGCGAGCTGCTGGATTTCTTGCCGGGAAACTTCAAGGGTAGGGAGGATCTGCTGTCGTTTCCGTTTTTTCCCACGCTCGACGGTTTTCATCGCCAGGCGCGCCGTGTGATGGACGGCAAAGGCCGCTTCATCGCCAAGGCGAGCTTGAAAGAGTGGCAGGAATTTCTCGACGAAGACGAAATTGCCTGGTCAGTGCTCTATCCCACCACCGGGTTAACCTTCGGCCTGGTGCGTGACCCGGACTGGGCCTGCGCACTGGCCACCGGCTACAACAACTATCTCTACGAGACTTTCACCAGGCACGAGAAGCGCCTCAAGGGCATGGCGCTGATTCCGCTGCAAAATATTCCCGCGGCGGTGAACGAGCTGCGCCGCGCTATCAAAGAACTGGGCTTTGTCGGTGCTGTCTTGCCGGCCGTCGGATTACGCCATCCCTTCGGCGACGACAGATATTTTCCCGTATACGAATCCGCCCAGGAATTGGGCGCGCTGCTCGCGGTGCATGCGGCGCCGACGCAAGGCATTGGCGTCGACGGCTTCGACAAATTGATCGAAGTGCGCACGCTGAGCCACGGCTTTGGCCAGATGATCCAAGTGACCAGCATGGTCTACAACGGCGTGTTCGATCGCTTTCCGCGCCTAAAAGTCGCGTACGCCGAAGCCGGCTGCGGCTGGGTGCCCTACCTGATGGAACGGTTAGATTTGGAATACGAGCATCGCAGCGCCCAAGCGCCGGCCTGCAAGGTTCTCCCGTCGGAGCATTTCAAGAGCGGGCGCATCTTCATCCACTGCGAGCTGGAAGACCGCTGCATCCACCAGATCGCCGACGGGCTGCGCGACGATATTTTGTTTTGCGCCAGCGATTTCCCGCACGAGCCGCGCCGCGAGTTTCGCGAGAACATCGAGCGCTTCATGGCGCGCGAAGATGTCAGCGCCGAGACCAAACATAAGATCTGCTTCGAAAATCCCAAGCGCATGTATCCGCTGGCGTGAGCCAACGCGCGGGCGCCGTACGTGAGCGAGAAGGGTCTGCAGGCGGTGATCGATTTCATCCGCCAGCGCAAGCCGCACACGCCGAATGTAAAAGCCGCCGAGTTCATGGAAAACCGGTTCAGCAAAGAACTCGATGACAGCGGTTTTATTAAAGGGCTATATCGCTAGATAAATGTGTTGTTTCAGTTAAAGACGTCTTTAGCGGAAAACTTGTGACGATCGAACCATTGTGGCTTCTTGCGGTGAATTGCCTTGCAGGACTTAACCCTGCCTTGTTGAATCAATACCTACCTGGCTGTTCTTGATCAGCTGGGCGTAAAATTTGATGCAGCGTTCGTAGTCTTCCAGTGCGATGCGCTCGTCGACGCCGTGGTAGCGCTGCGCGTCGTCTGGTTTCAACCGGATTGGCACAAAACGATAGATGTTTCGGCTCAAGCTGGCGTAGTGCCGTGAGTCCGTGGTGGCGACGAGTAAAGCGGGCGCAAATAATACGTCAGGCGCCACTTGCTTGAGGCTGCGTTGGATCAAGGTAAGGCCGGGCGCAGCGGGGTTCGATATGGCCGATGGCTCGGCTTGAGTCTTGAACGGGGCGATTTTTACATTCGGGTCCGCCACCACGTGGCGCACGTGATCGATGACACTTCCAATGCTATCGCCGGGAAGAATGCGATAGTTCATAACGGCGCGGGCATGATCGGCTAGAACGTTCTCACTGAGACCGCCGCGAAACACCGTGGCTGCCTGGGTTGTTCGAACGATGGTATTCGTCAGCGGCGACTGGGCTAACTGCCTCTGCACTAACGGGCTGAACAACCAAAGATTTGCCAGAATCATTGTTTGCGGCCATGCCATTTCCGGTGCCAGAAACTCGAACATCTGCTCGGTGGGCAGGGTGATGCGCGTGGGCATCGGTTGGCGCTCCAGCCGATCGATGGCGCTGCTTAAGATGCCGATCGGCGTGCGCGCCGGCGGCGCCGATGAATGACCGCCGCTGCCGCTCACTGTCAGTTCCAGGCTGAGGTAGCCTTTTTCGGCGATGCCGATCAACGCCACCGGGCGATCGGTGTTTGGAATGATGCCGTCGGTGATGTTGAGGCCTTCATCGAGGATGAATTCGAACTCCAGGCCGCGCGCCTTCAGTCGTGCAGCAATCGCCGCGGCGCCGTTGTGTCCGCCGATTTCTTCGTAGTGGCCGAAGGCGAAGTAGATCGAACGCGCGGGCTGGAACCCGCTCTTCAGCAGCGCTTCGACCGCTTCAAGCATTGCTAGGAGGCTGGATTTATCGTCCATGGTGCCGCGGCCCCAAACGTAACCGTTGGCGACAACGCCCGAGAACGGTGGGTGGGTCCAACGCGATGCGCTCGTCTCATCCGCCGGCACGACATCTTGGTGCGCCAGCAACAGAATCGGATTGAGAGCCGGATTGCTGCCTTGCCAAATGTAGAGCAAGCTATGCTCGGCAATTTTTTCTCTCGCAAGCGTCGCGTGCAGAAGCGGAAATGATTTTTGCAGTAACTCATGCAGTACTGAGAAGGCTTCGGCTTGGCCTTGTGGCGGCGCGACCGTGCGAAATTGGATCGCCGCGCTGAGTCGCTTGCTGGCTGATGCTGAGTCAACGGCGATCGACTCGGTTGCCGCCGTGCTGATTTGTCGCGAGCGCAACGACAGCGTGCGTATCGTCAGGATAGGGCTGAGGCTTGCCGCCAAAACCAAGATGATAAGCCAGAGTCGTTTCATTGCGGTGCGACGAGTAGCCCGGCGCGTTGTCAGCCTAGTGCCGATAGCTCCAAGACTTCCATGATGTGGCTGTTCCACTTGATCCAGCCGAACAGTTGAACTCTGGTACCCGCCGGCGGTAAGCCATTGCTGCGTGATTCGCTGAAGCGACACCACACGTCCCGTTGGTCTTCCAGGCGCACGCAAAAGAACCCCGCTCCAGGATGATTTTCTTTTACCTTGCCCTCGTATGATACGGCCAAGCCAAAGCGGCGGTAAAGCAATCTCAAGTAGAGGTCCGGTGCATTGTCGGCCGCCACGAGATCGCCGCCGGCCGGATCGGCATCGGCGGCTAACCAATAGCCTCGATTACGATCAATGATGACCAAGGTCTCCTGCGGCAAGCCAGCACCGTCGTATACCGCCGCGCCGGTAAGCCGTAATTTCTTGAGGTAGTCGATGTCGTCAATTTTTTCGGCGACTAGATCGAGGCTGCCGTGGCCGCGCCGTGCCGCCAGAAGCCGCAAGCCTTCGAGCATGGGCTCTGGCAATGGCTTTTTGAAATAGGCGATCGCGTGGTCGGCCGATTCCACTTTGGCAACGAGGTCGCGTAGCGATATTCGCAGGCTCATCTTCGGTTGGGTCAGTATTTCAAGTGTCGTGGCCATTTGAAACGACCGACAAAATAATTCAAGCGGGTCTGACACTACTCAGACGCATAACTCTCTGCTAAGAACGGTGCCCGTACGAAACGAGGGAGAAGCCATGGGCGCCTTAGATCAGCCGATATTGATAGCCAACAGCAACTACCACGAGCTTTGGCGCGGCCATCGATCAGATGATCTGCGAGCTCTTGCCCAAACACGGCATCGATCCGCAGTAGGATGTCGTCCTGCGCGCCCTTGAACCCACGCCGGCGCGCATCAGCGCGTCGATGGCCGGCTCCATCGACGCCGCAGTGCTGAACCAACTGGACAGTTTGATCGCCAAAAATAACGGCTACAATGAGCTGTTGTTTTATGGCGATCATCTCGAGTTTGTCACCGCCGGCGTGGCGGTGGCGGAAAAGCGGTTCGTGCTCGTTGACTTCAAGGCGCCGATGATTCCATCCGGCCTGCAAAATTTTGTTGAATCGCTGCGCAAAGTTTTTTATACATTTCCTGTTATGGCCGAGTTCGCCAATTCCAAGGACGGCGCCAACAAGATGATGCTGGGCTTCATCGTGCGCCGCTGTGCTGCCGACTTGGGCCATAAGCCCACCCCCGAGGAGTTTGTCCGTTGGGCCAACTACCAGAAACAGAACGGCAAGACCTATTGTTTGTTCGGCAAAGAGATTTCGGCTTCGGTCGCCAAAGTCATGTTCGCGCAACCGGGGCGCATGGTGACCGTGAGTGCCGAGGGACTCGAACGGCTGTGGAAATTCTCCGGGCGCTAGCCTGAACGATCTTCAGCGGGAATTAGGAGAGCTGCGATGGACCAACAGGTCAGACGAATCGATGCGCGCTTCGGCTTGAAATTGACTGAGGAGGAAATTCAGCGGATTGCGCGCGAAGCCGAGGCGCAGGAAAAAATCGTGCAGGCGCTCTACGAGGTCGATCTCGGTGAAACGCGGCCGGTTATCGGCCTCAGCAAACGGCCAAGGGTGGTGCGGACTAAGCGGGGGCGCAAATGAGCACGCTGCAAGTCGATGGTGCGACTATTACTGCCCTGGCGCCGCAGATCAAAGCCAAGAAGCTCTCGGCGGTGGCGTTGACCGAGAGTTTTCTCGCTCGTATTCATGCCGTTAATCCAGCCCTCAATGCCTATCAAACCCTGACCGAGAACGAGGCGTTAAATCAGGCGCGCAAGCTCGACAAAGAGTTGCGCGCCGGAAACTGGCGCGGGCCGCTGCACGGCATACCGTTTTCGATCAAAGATAATCTGGCGACCCGCGGCGTGAAAACGACCGCCGGTTCGAAGCACTTGGCGAATTGGCTGCCCGACTTCGATGCTACGGTGGTCGAGCGGCTCAAAGCTGCCGGCGCCGTGTTGCTCGGCAAGACCAACATGCATGAGTGGGCGTCGGGCAGCACGACGATCAACCCCTATTACGGCACGACGGCCAATCCCTGGGACAAGACCCGCATTGTCGGCGGATCGAGCGGCGGCTCGGCGGCCGCGGTGGCGGCGAGTCTGTGCCTCGGTTCCATCGGCACGGACAACGCCGGCTCGGTGCGCAACCCGGCGGCGCTGTGCGGCGTAGTCGGCTTGAAGGCGACTTTCGGACGGGTCAGCCGCTATGGCGGCGTGCTTGGCACCGGCGGTTTTTCCACCGACCAGTTTGGGCCGTTGGCCAAGACGGTGCGCGATTGCGCGCTCATCCTGCGGCCGATCGCCGGCCATGACCCGCAGGATCCGTTGAGCTCCGGCGAAACTGTGCCCAACTATGTCAGCTCGCTTGGTAAGCCAGTGAAAGGTTTGCGCGTCGGTGTGATCGGCGGTTACTTCGATGACTTGATGAGCCGAGAAGTGAAAAGTGTCTTCGACGCGGCGCTGCGGCAGCTCAAGACGTTGGGCATGAAGATTGTCGAGATCAAAATTCCGCACATGGATTTGATTCCGGCGGTGCAGTTGGCCACCAGCCGGGTGGAAAATGTCGCGACGGCGCACGAACATCTGCGCAACGCGCCGCGCGATTTTAGCCCGGCGCTGCTCTATCGCCACGTCAAAGCGTTGATGATGCCCGCCGACGTGTACATGACGGCGCAGCGGGTGCGGCGCTTGATCTGCGACGAGTTCGACGCCGTGCTGGCGAAGGTCGACGTGATTGCCGCGCCGACGGTGGGCTTGCCGGCCGAAACGGTGGAGGAGAGCCGCCAAGGCTTCGTCATGGTGGACGGCGAGAAGGTCGCGCTTGCGGAAGAACGCGGCAATCGCGGCACGTTGTGCACGATACCTTTCAATGTGACCGGCTTGCCGGCGCTGAGTCTTTGTTGCGGCTTTTCCAGCAACGGGTTGCCGATCGGCATGCAGATCGTTGCTGGAGCGTTCGAGGAGGGGTTAATTTTTCAAGTTGGGCATGCGTACGAGCTGGCAGCGGGGTGGTATCTGAGAAAGCCGGCGCTGTGAATAATGCAAAGTGCAAGGGGTAAGGGCTGGGGCGGGAAATAGCCGGGAGCAGGGGGCTTGGAGCAGGGAGTTCGATGCGAGGTGGGATGTTGATGCATTTTCTATCGAAGTTTGTTTTTGTCGGGTTGCTGTTGCAGGTGAGCTGGAGCGTTGATGGTTTCGCGCAGGGCCGCGACAAGCTGCGGTTCGGCTACGCGGCGCGCGCGGTGGCGCACTCGGTTCCCTACGTCGCCAAGGAAGCCGGGTTCTTCGCCGAAGACGGAATCGATGCCGAGATCATCCATACCGCCGGTTCGATTGCGCCGATGGCGCTGGCGGCCAATGAAGTCGACATGACGTTGATGTCGGCGTACTTGATGATTCCAGTCGCCTCGCAGAACAAAGATATCGTTATGCTGGGTGGCTTTTCGCGCTACGCCACGATGGTGTTCGTCGCGCGGCCGGAGATCAAAAGCGCGCAGGACCTAAAAGGCAAGATCGTCGGCATCCAGCGCCCCGGTGACGCCTATGAAAAAAGCGCGCGTTTTGCTTTGAAACATCTTGGCTTGGACGCCGACAAAGATATCAAGATGCTCGCGCTCGGCAGCAACGACGTCATGTTCGGTGCCCTGCAAACGGGCAGAGTGGCAGCGACGGTGCTGTCGCCGCCGGGAACTCTTTTCGCGCGCAAAGCAGGCATGAATTTCATGGTCGATCTGACTGATCTGAAGGTGGAGTATCAAGGTTCGACGATCACCAGCCGGCGCTCGTTGGTGCAAAAAAATCCGGCGATGCTGACGCGCGTGCTGCGCGCCATGGTGCGCGGCGTGCACTTGTTCAAGACGCGCAAGGAGGACACCATGCGCATTCTCGGCAAGTTCCTCGGCACGCAAAACCGCGAGGGGCTTGAGGAGTCTTGGGAATGGGCCGCGAAGATGCCGGCAAAACCGTACGCGGTGGAGAGCGCCGTCCAGGCCGTCATCGACCATTTAGCCGAGAGCCAACCGAAATTCGCTCACTATAAGCCCACGGAATTCATCGACGCGCGGCTGCTGACGGAGATCGACAAGAGCGGGTTCATCGATAAGCTCTACGCGGGCTCGGCAAAAGGAAAATAATTCGAGTCGGAAACAACCACGAAACAGACGAAGGACACGAAAAATAAAACCCTTAGCTCGGCTATTTTCGTGTGTTTCGTGATTTTCGCGGTTAAAAGTGGTTTGATAGTTTCCCGATGTTACGCGATCGAGATCAAGGGCAGTTTAAGCTCGTCGCCGATTTCAAACCGCAGGGCGATCAGCCGCAAGCCATCGACAAGCTGGTTGCCGGCGTCCAGGCCAACAAGAAGCATCAAGTGCTGCTCGGTGTCACCGGCTCGGGCAAGACGTTTACCATGGGCAATGTTGTGGCGCGCACCAACAAGACGACGCTGGTGATCGCGCCCAATAAGACCCTCGCCGCGCAGCTCTACAATGAATTTCGCACGTTGTTTCCGGACAACGCGGTGCGCTATTTCGTCAGCTATTACGATTACTACCAGCCGGAAGCCTACGTCCCGTCGACCGACACCTATATCGAAAAGGATTCGTCGATCAACGATGAAATCGACAAGCTGCGCCACTCGGCGACCAAGGCGCTGCTCGAACGGCGCGATACGTTGATCGTCGCCAGCGTGTCGTGCATCTACGGTCTCGGTTCTCCGGAAGCTTATTTTGACTTGATGGTCTATCTGGAAGAGGGGACGACCATCAACCGCGATCAGATGCTGCGCAAGCTGGTCGACATACAATACCAGCGCAGCGACTACGATTTTCACCGCGGCACCTTTCGCGTGCGCGGCGATATCGTCGAGATTTTTCCGGCCTACGAAGACAGCTCGGCGCTGCGGGTCGAATTTTTCGATGAGACCATCGAGACGATTCAGGAGATCGACCCGATCCGCGGCAAAGTTCTGCGCCGGGTCGACAAAGCCTGCGTCTATCCGGCGAGCCACTACGTCACCGGCGAAGATCGCATGAAGAAGGCGATCTTGGGCATACGCCTGGAGCTCAAAGAACGGCTGAAGGAATTACAGGAGCAAAAGAAGCTGCTCGAAGCGCAGCGGCTGCAGCAGCGCACGCTTTACGATCTGGAGCTGCTCGAAGAGATGGGTTTTTGCCCCGGCATCGAAAACTATTCGCGCCATTTGACCGGCCGCAATCCCGGCGAGCCCCCGCCGACGCTGCTGAGCTACTTCCCCAGTGACTTTTTGCTGATCATCGACGAGAGCCACGTCACCGTGCCGCAGATCGGCGGCATGTATCGCGGCGACCGCTCGCGCAAGGAAACCCTGGTCGAATACGGCTTTCGCCTGCCGTCAGCGCTCGACAATCGGCCGCTCAACTTCGATGAGTTTTCTGCTTGCGTGAGCCAGACGATCTACGTCTCGGCCACGCCGGCCAACTACGAAATGGAGCAGAGCCGGCGCATGGTCGTCGAACAGGTGATTCGGCCCACCGGTTTGATGGACCCAGAAATCATCGTGCGCCCGGCGCGCACCCAGGTCGACGACCTGCTGGGCGAAATCCGCAAACGGGTCGAGCGCAACGAGCGCGTGCTCGTGACCACTCTGACCAAGCGCATGGCCGAGGATCTCACCGATTATTATCAAGATCTCAACGTCAAAGTGCGTTATCTTCACTCCGACATCGAAACTCTGGAACGCGTCGAAATCATACGCCAGCTGCGCACCGGCGAGTTCGATGTGCTGGTGGGCATTAACCTGTTGCGCGAGGGACTCGATTTACCGGAAGTGTCGTTGGTGGCGATTCTCGATGCCGACAAGGAAGGCTTTCTCCGTTCCGACCGCTCGCTCATCCAAACCATCGGCCGCGCCGCGCGCAACGTCAACGGCAAAGTGATTCTCTACGCCGACGGCATGACCGATTCGATGCAGCGGGCGATGGGTGAGACCGACCGTAGACGGGCTTTGCAAGCGGCCTACAACAAGAAATACAAAATCACACCTCAGACGGTCATCCGCGCCCTCGGCTCGCCGCTGGTAAAGATTTACGACGCAGACTACGTCGATGTGCCGTTGGCAGCGGAATCCGGTGCAAAGTACGGTGCTAAAGAAATTACGCGTAAGCTGCGCCAGCTCAAAAAGGAGATGCAGGAAGCGGCGGCTAATTTAGAGTTCGAGCGCGCCGCAGAGCTGCGCGACCAACTGCGCGCGTTGGAGGCAAAGGATCTGGCGGCGCGTGACGCAACGCCGGTGGCGAGCGAGGATTAACCCTGGTTTGGTTCAGACTGTCTAACCGCGGCGGTACCGCCGCGAGGCTCCCTTTCGGTGCCCTCATGAAAGATCGTGGCGACAAAGAAAACCGCGATCAGAACGCCGCTAAAAGCGTATATGACGAACGGTTGCATGGAACCGTTCGAGTCGATGTAATCACCCCATTGAGCCATGAAACCGAGATAGTAGGTAAACAGGTAAGTGATCAGCAGGCAGATCTTTACGCGGTTCCACAGTAGAAACGGCAGCATGGCAGCGATGAAGAAAAGTACCTGCCAGATCGGAATGGCCTGGGTGAAGATGGCGTAGTCGAACATGAAGTTCTCCAGTGAGGGCTGTTGGAATGGGGAGTGAAAATCCAAAAGCCATGCCAGAAGTACGGTCCTTTAATTCGCTGCCCTTGGACGTAGCGGTGGTAAAATTGGGAACAGTAGCGGGAGACTCGGAAACTTGATTGACAAAAAGCTGTTGCGTTAACAGTTTTCGTCATCGAAAATTTGTCCAATTAGAACCAAAAATGAGCGCAGGGGCAGAAAAACTGGCTAGTTTGCCGACACGTCCGGGCGTCTACTTGATGCGCGACAAAGGCGGCAAAGTGATCTATGTCGGCAAGGCCAAAGACCTGCGCGCCCGTGTGCGGGCCTATTTCAACAACGCCGATGAGCGCTCGCAGATTCAGTTTTTGGTGCGGCGCATCGAAGACATCGAAACCCTGGTGACCAGCAGCGACAAGGAAGCGCTGATCCTGGAAAACAACCTGATCAAGCAGTACAAGCCGCGCTACAACATCCGCCTCAAAGACGACAAAAGTTACCTGAGCATCAAAGTGACCACCCAGCACGCCTGGCCGCGCATCTACGCGACGCGTAAGATAGTTAAGGACGGCAACCGCTACTTTGGGCCGTTTTCGTCGGCGCTGGCGGCGCGTGAAACCATCGATATCATCGAAAAGCACTTCCTGCTGCGCAACTGCACCGACCATAACTTCAAAAATCGCAGCCGGCCTTGTCTGCAATATCAGATCAAGCGCTGCTGGGCGCCCTGCGTGCTGCCCGTGGGTAACGATGACTATCGCGAGCAGGTGCGCCAAGCGATGCTGTTCATCGAAGGCCGCCAGCATGAGCTGATCGCCGAGTTGAAGCAGCGCATGCAAGAAAAATCCGACGCGCTGGAATACGAAGCCGCGGCCAAGCTGCGTGACCAAATCCAAGCAGTGGAGAAGACCCTCGAAAAGCAGCGCATGGTGTCCCACTGGGGCAACGATCAGGACATTTTTGGTCTTTATCGCGAAGGCGGTTTCATCGAAGTCCAGGTGCTGCTGGTGCGCCAAGGCAAGCTGACCGGTAATCAAGCCTACTCGCTGCAAGACTTGGAATTCCCTGACAGCGAGATTCTCGGTTCACTGCTGACCCAATTCTATCAAGGGCAGCGCTTTGTTCCCGATGAGATTCTTTTGCCGGCGGAACTCGATGACGCCGAGGTGCGCGAAGAATATTTGGCCGAGCGCAAAGGCAAGAAGGTCGAGATTCTGTTTCCGCAGCGCGGCGACAAGCGCCAACTGGTCGAGATGGCCGCTGAGAACGCCCGGCAAAGCTTTGCCGACCGCCACGATCAAGAAAAGGCGCGCGAGAAGATGCTGCTCGATCTGCAGAGCCAACTGCGCTTGAAACACTTTCCGCGGCGCATCGAGTGTTATGATATCTCGACGATTCACGGCGCCCATGCGGTGGGCTCGCGGGTGACGTTTATCAACGGCGAGGCGGATAAGAATCACTATCGCCACTATCGCATTCGAACCATTGGCGCCGAGTCGGGCGGCGATGACTTCGGCATGATGCTGGAAGTGTTGAAGCGCCGCTTCGATAAGCAAGACAAAACCAACGACAGCGACGCAGAGGAGAGCGACTTTCCCGATCTGGTCGTCGTCGACGGCGGTAAAGGACAGTTGGCGATGGCGATCACCGCGCTTGCCGAGGTGGGCGTCGAAGGCATCGATACCATCGGTCTAGCCAAGGACCGGGTCGAGGCGGCGCCGCGCAGCGCGGAGATTCAGCGCTCCGAAGAACGCGTTTTTCTGCCGGGACAGAGCAATCCCATCGTCCTCAAGCGCAACTCCAACGCCTTGTTTCTGCTGCAACAGGTGCGTGATGAGGCGCACCGATTTGCCATCACCTACCATCGCAAGCTGCGCTCGAAGCAGACGATCTATTCGGCCCTCGACCGCATCCCCGGTGTGGGCGGCGCGCGCAAGCGCGCGCTCTTGCGCGCCTTCGGCAGCGTCAAAGCGATCGAAGCGGCGAGCCTCGAAGACTTGTTGAAAATCCCCTCGGTCAATGAAAAGCTGGCTCGCGAGATTTTGCAGTCATTGCGTACGACACCCATGAGCGAGCAGCAAGATGACCGAGGACGACCACCGTCCTCCTGACGGTCGAAACCTAATCCACCATCCTTCGGTTTGGCTGGTGTCGGCGACGCTGGCCTTGCTGGTTGGCCAAGCGGCGGCCGTCCCGTCATGGTCCGCGCCCACAAGCGCGGCCTACGGGCTCCTGGCCCCTGTGCCGCTGTTGTTGGCGCGCCGCTGGCGGCGCTGGGGCGCGTTAGTGATTCTCGTTGGTGTGGCGTTTGCCCTTGGCTATGTGCGCCATCGCGAATTGCTCCATCCCGAATTTTCGTCCGCCCATCTCCGCTCCGTTATGACGCGCCACGAGTCGCTGTATCTCGAAGGGGTACTGCGCCAGGAACCGGAGAAACTGCCCAATCGCACGCGCTGGCTCGTGCGCGCCGAGGCGCTCTGGCATCCCACCGGCTCGGAGGAGGTCGAGGGCAACTTATTAATCTCGGTTCGCACGGTTCGGCGCGATTGGCGCTACGGCGATCGGGTGCGACTGACCATCAAACCGAGTTTGCCGCGCGACAGCGGCAACCCCGGCGGCTTTAACTACGCCGCCTATCTTGCCGATCGCGAGATCTACGTCACCGGCTATCTCGACAACGATGGCGAAGTGCAGCTGGTGAAGCGGCAAGTGGGCGGGCTGCGCGTCACGATCGAATCGTTACGGCGCGATATTCGCCGGTTCATCCAGCGCCAGTTGTCGCCGGAGAACGGGCCGCTGCTCAAAGCTCTGGTGGTCGGCGACATGGGCGAGATTCCCAAAGACGTGCGCAATAATTTCACGGCCGCCGGCGTGAACCACGTGCTGTCGATTTCCGGGTTGCACGTCAGCATGCTCGGACTGTTGGTTTTCGCATTGATCCGCTTTGGCCTGGGCTTCAATACGTATCTTTTGCTGCGTTGGAACCTGCTGAAGCTCGCGACGTTCTTTTCCTTTTTTGCGGTGGTTTTCTACACCGCCTTGGCCGGCGCCCAAGTGCCGACGCTGCGCTCGGCGATCATGATCGGTGTCTACGAGCTAGCGATCCTGCTCGACCGCGAAGAGGAAGTGATGACTAGCCTAACGTTGGCGGCGTTGTTGATCGCGCTGATTTGGCCCGGTGTAATTTCCGATATTTCGTTTCAGCTATCGTTCTTGGCGGTCTTGTTCATCGCCTGGGGCATGCGCAAAGCGATGGAATGGGTGCCCAAGCCTGAGAAAGATTTGCTGCCCCAGGAGAAGAGTTGGGTCAAAGATTACCTGCGCAAGATCGGTTTGCAGTTTCTCGTGCCGCTGATGGCCACGCTCGGCACCGGGCCGTTGATCGCGCATTACTTCGGCCACCTGTCGCTGGCCGGTCTTATTTCGAATCCGCTGATTGTGCCTTTGACGGGCTTCGTCGTCGTGCCGCTGGGTCTGCTCATCGGCATTTGTGCCGTGGTGGCGCCGGCCGCCGCGACTCCGTTAGTTTGGCTGGCCGAACGGCTAACAGCTTTGACCACCTGGTTGGTGCAAGTCTTGGCCAACTTGCCCCTCGCCAATCTCAGCGTGCCGGCACCTAATCTTTATGAAGTGGCGTTACTCTACGCCTTGTTTATTGCGGTATTGTTGCTGAAGACCTACCGCACGGCGATCGTGGCTGTGCTGCTTGTGCTGGGCGTTCTCGGTGCCGACGTTCTCTATTGGCGCGGTGAACGGTGGCAGCGGCGCGAGTTGCGCGTGACGCACTTGAATGTCGGCCAGGGCGACGCCGCGGTGATTGAATTTCCCGGCTCGAAAGTGCTTGTGCTCGACGCTGGCGGCACGGCCGTGGGCGATTTCGACACCGGCGAAAGCATTGTCGCGCCGTTTCTGCGCTCGCGCAAAATTCTCAAGGCCGACTATCTCATGGTCAGCCACGCGCGCATCGATCATTACGGCGGCATGCGTGCGCTGGTCAAAGAATTTTCACCGGAGGAATTTTGGTCCGGCCCGGCGACCAGCAAACTTGGCCGCTTTGAAGAACTCGATGACGCGGTGGAACGGGCCGGCATTAAACGAATCAAGCTGAGTAGTGAAGCCCCTTGCCGGATCATCGAAGCGGTGAAGCTTTGCACGGTCTATCCAGGTAGCGATGGCGGCGATGATCGCTCGGTGGTCCTGCGCCTGGAATTCGGCAAAGCGAGCTTTCTATTCGCCGGCGACATCGACAAGCGCGACGAGCGCGCGCTGCAGGGGAACCCAAAGGCCTTGCGCGCTGCCATTCTCAAGATCCCGCGCCATGGCAGCGCCACGGCGAGCAGCGATGAATTCATCGGCGCGGTAAAACCACAGCTCGCCGTCCTGTCGAGCAGCGGCCGCGGTCCAGGCGCGGCCAAGCGCGATGAGTTGCTGGAGCGCTACCGCCAAACCGGCGCGCAGCTATTGCGCACCGACGAAGATGGCGCCATCATTCTCAAAACTAACGGGGAGTCGCTGCAGTTCGAAACCTACAAGAGCGGCAGAAGGGGCACCATCGATTTCTAAATTATGCCTTACACTCTCTCGCATCCGGCAGCCATTCTGCCGATCTGGCACCTGAGCCAAAATCAAACGCGTCTTGCTATTTGGCGGTTTCTTCGCCGCGGGCGGCATCCTCAATGGGCTGCGTTTTGCTCACGGAGGGTGCAGTTACTTCGTGGTTGGCGGTGGGGTCGGGGTGATTCTCACTTTGACAATGGTGGTGTTAGCACTCGGCTGGAGCCAAGCCCGTGTGTCGGTAAGTTCGCGCTGAACTGTAGAGGCGATGTAGCCGCGCATCGCCCCTACAGCTGTGTCGGATGAACGTTACAGCGCCTTTAATTCCTCGATGTAGTCTTTGAAGCCCGCGACGATGTCATAGTCCGGCGTCCAGCCCAGGACTTCTTTCGCCTTTGCAATCACCATCGGCTGCTTGGCCGAGCGCGGTTTCGGGCCTGGCGTAATTTCGACCTGCAGCTTGGGCAGCAGCTTTTCTGCCGTGGCGACGAGATCGTCAAACTTGATGACGACGCCGGTGCCGATGTTCAACGTCACCGGATCTTTCAACGGTGTGGTCGCGGCTTTGTCGAGGGCGCGGCCTAGGTCTTTGTAATAGACGTATTCGAAATCGCGGGCGACCTCCTGGGAGATTTTCACCACGCCGCCTTTGATGCCGGTCTGCAGCATGTTCTGCACCATCTCGCCGCCGCCCGAGCCGCCGGCGAAGTGGCCGACGCCGTAGACGTTGGCCAGGCGCAGCACGATCAGCTCGAAGCCGAACATTCTCTGATAGGCTTCGACCATCAATTCTTTGGCGACTTTGGAATTGCCGTAGGCTTCGCCCGGGCCGCGGCGGAAGTCCTCGCCAAGCGGCGTCGGTTCGCCTTGCCGGCGGTCGTAGACACCAAAGGTGCTGATCTGGATCAACCGCTTCACGCCGCACAGGCGGACGGCCTCGGCAACGTTGATCGTTCCCATGACGTTGATCTGCAGGCCGGCGTAGATCGGGTTGCCAACCTTGCCGCCGATCAGGCCGGCGGTGTGCAGCACGGTGTCGCATTTGTGTTTCTGAATGGTTTCGATCAGCGACGGCAAATCGCGAATGTCGCGCTGCACCACCGTGACGTTTGCTGTGCCGAGTTTGTTCGCCAGGAAGTCTTTGCGCGGCGCCATGTCATAGAAGACGACGCTCTCGCCGCGTTTGAGCGCGTTTTGCGCGTAGGACGTGCCGACCAGGCCAAGACCGGTCACTAGAGTTGTGCCCATGGGTTGCCTCCAAATGCTTAGGTTAACTGACCCATACTGCAAACGGGGAATGCCTGCAAGGTTTCGGGTTTCGAGTTCCGAGTTTCGGGTTTGCGCTCGGTTCGGATCCGGGTTGAACTCGAAACCCGAAGCTCGAAACGGCATTCTCCCGTTGCATCGAAGCCAGGTCACGTTGTATAGGCAAAGAACGACCAGGTAGAGACTATTCGTCAGACAAAGAAGGAGAACGCCATGCAAGGTGTAGTTGACGCCGATACTCATATTGCCGAGCCCGAAGCGATGTGGAAATTGATCGATGAAAAGATGGCGCCGCGCCGGCCGGTGTTGGTCGGCTTGCCAGAAGACACCTGGTTCGGCGAGCGCAACGCGCTGTGGCTGATCGACGGCAATATTTTTCCCAAGCCGGCGGGGAAAGGCAGTTATCGGCTGGTGACGCCCTCGGCGCAGAAAGCCGAGGCCGTGCGCGGCGATATTACGATCGGTAGCCGGGAGGTTGCCAACGTCGAAGCGCGCATCAAAGACATGGACCGCTTGGGCGTCGATGTGCAGGTGATCTATCCGACGCTGTTCTTGGTTTACATTACCGACGATCCTGAACTGGATACGGCGTTGTCGAAGGCTTACAACAGCTGGCTGGGCCAGGCCTGCGCTAAATCCAACGGCCGTCTGAAATTCGTCGCGGTGCTGCCGCTGCGCTCGATTCCCGAATCGTTAAAGGAAATGAAGCGGGCTAAAGACCTTGGCGCTGTCGGTGTTTTCTTCCGCGGCATCGAGGGCGACAAGACCATCGATCATCCCTATTTCCATCCCGTCTACGAGCTCGCCGAAAAGTTAGATTTGGCGATCTCGATTCATACCGGCTCCGGCGCGCCCTGGATGCTGCCGTACTTTGAGCATGCGCGTAACCATACCTTCGCGCACGGCCGCGCACTGCCGATCATGGCCTTCAGGGATATCGTCGCCAACCGCATTCCGGAAAAGTTTCCTAAGCTGCGCTGGGGCTTTATCGAAGCTTCAGCCGGCTGGGCGCCGTTCATGGTGCATATCTTGCGGCGGCTCTTCAAAAATCGGCCGAAGTACCAGAACAGCCAGGAGCTGTTTCGCGACTACAATCTTTTCATCGCCGCCGAAGCCGACGAGGACATTCCGTATCTTGCCAAGTGCATCGGCGAAGATCACATCGTCATCGGCTCAGACTACGGCCACAACGATCCATCGGCGGAAGAGAAATTGGTCGAGAGCTTGCAGAAACGCGAAGATATTCCGGAGCCGTTTGCACGCAAGATTTTGTGCGAGAATCCGCGGCGGCTGTACGGCTTGAACTAGCCGGAAAGTTTCTCGCGCAGAGCACGCAGAGGCCGCAAAGAAAGAATTTTTAGGGGCGGCGACCGGTGGGTTGCCCGTGCCCTCACCCTGGTCCCCTCCCATGGAAAACTGTGTCGCAATGTCATTCTGAGCCGAAGGCGAAGAAGCTGCTTCACGCGCCTGTGCGCAAAGCAGATCCTTCGCTACCGCTCAAGATGACAAGAGCGAGAAATTTCGTGTTGCAACACAGTCTCGGGGGCGAGGGAACTCGGATGGGCCAGATCGACCATTTCACTACACAGGTTGCCGAATTCTTTGCCGCGCGGCTTGGTGCCTCTCTAGTCGAGGCCTACAAACTTGGCAGCCTCGCCCACGGCGGCTTCAGTAAGATCTACAGCGATATCGATGTCGGCCTGTGGCTTAACTGTAATCAGCCACCGGAGGCGATGGCTGAGCTGCTCACGCAGGCAAAAGCGCTCGATAGCGACTATGGCAAGAAGCTTTCGGTCTTTTGGGGCAACCCTGAGTGCAGTTGGGGGCGGTTGCCGATGATCGATCGGCTCGACATGCTCGACCACGGGGTGCCGTTGCTGCACGGCGTTCGCGCCAGTTTTCGCCGGCCAACTAAAGAAGAAATTCATGAAGAACAACGCCGAAGTATCGAGCGCAGCTGGAGATCGAAACTCCCGGAACTGCGCCAACTAGAAACCCTGGAAGCGCAGATGCGCAAGCCCTACATTCGTGCGATTCTCTATCCGGCGCGCCTGATCTATACTTGGGACACTTTGCAAGTCGGCTCCAACGATGTTGCGGTGGACTATCTGCACAAAGTGCAACCGCGAGGCTTGGACTTGACGCCCATCGACGTGGCGCTCGATTGTCGCCGCGAGAAATGCAGCGCCGAAGAGGTTTTTGCTCTGCGCGCTAATCTCATGTCCCAGTGCGAGGCGGCATTGGGCTACCTCGCCGCGCGACCGTAGCTGAGAGTCATCATGGCCAATCTCTATTATAAAGACCGTTTGATCATCACGTTTGCATCGTTCAACCAGAGCAGCAAAGACTTTAGCGCCGGCGCTGAAATCACTTGGAAGGGCGCAGACGGGCAACGTCTTTCGCACTCGATTGGCGGTCTGACAGACCGCTTCAAGAGCGCCGACGACGCCGAGAGATTCATTGTCAACTTGGCGCAGAGTTGGGTTGACGCCAACCCGTAAACGGGCAGTCCTGAGACCTGCTCCTACAATCTATTCCGACCGAACTGGAAAATTTCGCCAAAGTAGGCAAAATGGCATCTGCGTCTCAGATTCTGCTAAAATCAAAGAATGCTTCGACAGGCTTAGCATGAACGGATTCTTGCGCGCAGGATGTTAGCTCTGATTCCGTTCGTCCTGAACCCGCAGAATCCATGTTCGCAGCAGTTGTTTCTAAGCGGGCTTTGAGAGTCGGCCTTGGCAAAAGGTATTTAGATTATGAGTTATAACGCTTGGTTCCAGTGTATTAATGGCTGTCCCGGTCAGTACAATCTGCTTGAGATCATCTACCGCTGTCCGACTTGCGGCGATCTCCTCGAAGTTCGGCATGACACCGAAGCGCTACAGACCCGCGCGGCGGCGGCGTGGATGAAATTGTTCGACGATCGGGTGGGGGACAATACCTATCCCTATGCGTCGGGCGTCTGGGCAAAGAAAGAATGGGTGGTGCCGTTTATCGACGACGAAAATATCGTGTCGACCTGCGAGGGCAATACCAACCTGTTTTGGGCCAATCGCTACGGTAAGCAGCTCCATGTCGAAGATCTCTGGGTGAAACAGTGCGGCAATTCCCACACCGGCTCATTCAAAGACTTGGGCATGACGGTGCTTGTGTCGGTGGTCAAGCAAATGATTGCCAATGGCGAGCCGATCGACGCGGTGGCGTGTGCGTCGACGGGCGACACTTCGGCCGCGTTGGCGGCCTATGGCGCGGCCGCCGGCATTCCGACGATTGTCTTTTTGCCACGTGACAAAGTCTCGCCGGCGCAGCTCGTCCAGCCGCTGGCCAACGGCGCGCTGGTGCTCTCATTGGATACCGATTTCGACGGCTGCATGGCGGCGGTGCAAGAAGTAACGCAGCAAAAGCGGCTCTATCTGGCCAACTCGATGAACAGCCTGCGCATGGAAGGGCAAAAGACGATTTCGGTTGAAATCGTCCAGCAGTTCGACTGGGAGGTGCCGGACTGGATCATTCTGCCGGGCGGCAATCTGGGCAATGTCAGTGCCTTCGGCAAGGGTTTCATGATGATGTATGAGCTGGGGTTGATCTCGAAACTGCCGCGCATCTGCGTGGCCCAGGCGCAAAACGCCAATCCGCTCTATCTTTCGTATTTGAAGCACTTCGAACATTTCGAGCCGGTGGCGGCGAAAACGACACTGGCGAGCGCGATACAGATCGGCAATCCCGTCAGCGTGCGCAAGGCGATCGCCACGCTACAGCGTTTCAACGGCGTAGTGGAGCAGGCTTCGGAATTGGAATTGGCCGAAGAGGTCGCGCGCGCCGATCGCACCGGCATGTTCAACTGCCCGCACACCGGCGTCGCGCTGGCGGCGCTGCGCAAGCTGGTGGAGAAAAAAATTATTCACGGCCACGAACGGGTGGTGGTGATCTCGACGGCGCACGGGCTCAAGTTCGCCGAACAAAAGATCGATTACCATCTCGGCAAGCTCGAGGGCATCAAGAGCACTCTCACCAACCGGCCCGTCGAAGTCAGCGCCGATCCGAAGAAAATCAGCGAGGCGATCTCGCGCTACGTCGAAAGGGTCCGCCTGTTGGACAGCTAAGCATCATGGGACACGACAACACGCGTAAACCAGCTTTTTCCAGCAGCGATGCCAACAAACTTGGCTTTAGCACATTGGCGGTGCACGGCGGCGAGCCGCGGCCGAAACTCGGCAGCTCGCTGGCGACGCCGATCGTGCAGACCGCGACCTATACGTTCTCCGGCACGGCGGAGCTGCACGATCACTTTCAGCACAAGATCGACCGTGAAGAGTATGGCCGCTACGGTAACCCGACGCAAAAAATCGCCGAGCAAAAGCTTGCTGCCTTGGAAGGGGCGGAAGATTGCCTGCTGTTCTCCAGCGGCATGGCGGCGGTGACGACGGCGCTCTATGCCGTGCTCTCACACAATTCTCACGTGGTGGTGACCGACGATTCCTATCGCCGCACGCGGCAGTTTCTGACCCAGACATTGCACCGCTATGGCATCGAGGTCTCGGTCGTGCCCGCCGGCGACTACGAAGCCATCGAAGAGGCGATCCGCCCGACGACACGCATGCTGGTGAGCGAGTCGCCGACCAATCCTTACAATCGCATTGTCGACATGGAGCGCTTCGCCGCCATCGGCAAGAAACACCGGGTAAAGACTTTGATCGATGCCACCTTTGCCACGCCGTTCAATCAGCGGCCGCTCGAATTTGGCATCGACTTGGTGCTGCATTCGGCCACGAAATATTTGGCTGGTCACAACGATCTGTTGGCGGGCGCCGTGCTTGGCTCGGAGGCTTTGGTCGATGGTGTTCGTTCGCTGCAGCACATCACCGGCGCGGTCGTCGATCCGATGGCCGCCTATCTGCTCATTCGCGGACTCAAGACTTTTGCCTTGCGCGTGCAGCGGCAAAATACCAATGCTCAAGCCTTGGCCGAGTTTCTCGCCAAACATCGGCGCGTCGACGCCGTCCACTATGCCGGGCTGCCGACCCATCCGCACCATCAGATTGCCAAACGGCAAATGCGCGGCTTTGGCGGTGTAGTTTCGTTCGAAGTCAAAGGCGATCTGGAAGCAACCTCGCGGGTTGTCGACGGCTGCCGCATTCCGCAGATAGCGCCGTCGCTGGGCGGCGTCGAAAGCCTGATTGAACAGCCGGCGCTCATGAGCTTCTACGAGCTGTCAACGGAAGAACGCTTACAAGTAGGCATCAAGGATAACTTGATCCGCTACTCAGTGGGCATCGAAGACACCGAGGACTTGCTTGCCGACATCGCGGCGGCGCTCGATCGCGTGTAGCTAGTCCCATTGCCGTCGCATAGACGCCTGCCGCGCATTTCCCGACAAAAGCTCTTCATCAGCCTGGGTGTTTGTGGCATGTTCGAGATACTATGGTTTCTCGGAGGCTCGATGAGAAAAGGGCTCGTTGTCCCGACCTTGTGTCTGCTGACGTTTCTGTTTGGAGCTGTCGTTCAGGCGCAAAACCTGCGGATCAGTTATTCCGGCGTCTCGGGACAGAACAATGTGATCTGGGTGACCTACGAAGCCGGCTTGTTCAAGAAATACGGCCTCAATACGGAAATGCTGATGATCGCCGGCGGTGTGACCAACATCCAGGCGCTGATGGCGGGGGAGATCGCCTTTGTCTATCAGGGCGCCGCTTCGCCGGTGCAGGCGATTGCGCAGAACGCTGACTTGACGATCATCGCCACGACCTATGGCTTGATGCCCTACGGCATCGTCAGCGGGAAGGGGATACAGACGGCCGCCGACCTCAAGGGCAAACGGGTCGCGGTGTCGCGCATCGGCGGCATCGAAGAGACGGCGATTCGCATTGCGCTCGACAAGCTCGGCGTCGGCGCGCGCAATGTGACGTTTATTCAGACCGGCGCCGATCCAGTGCGGGTCGCCGCGGTGGAATCGGGCGCGGCGTCGGCCGCGGCGCTGGCGCCGCCGGGACTTTTTGGGGCGACGGCCCGTGGGTTGAATTTGCTGACCGATCTCGGAGCGCTCAAGATTCGCTATCCGACGTCGGTCATTTCGGCGCGCCGAACCGCGCTGACGACTGAACGGCCGATGGCCAAGCGATTTCTCATGGCGCTCACCGAAGGGTTGCACGTTTACCGCTCTAACAAGACCCTCGGCATGCAGGCGATGCAGAAGTACACCAAGCAGACCAACCCGGAAATTCTGTCGCAGTCCTACGATTATTTCATCAAGAACACGCCGACCGTGCCGTTGTCTGAACTGGCGGCGTTCGAAAACGCCATGCCCACCGATAAGCCGACCGACCGCAAGCCGCAGAGTTTTTACGACAACTCGATCTTGGAGGAGCTGGTCAACGAAGGCTTCGTCAAGAAAGTTGCTCGTTGAGGTCTTGCAAGGGCAACTCTTGACGTCATTTTCGTTAGCCGCTAGCGTTGGCGCAAAATTGCAGGGATTTGTGGAGGTCGATGTATGTTGATCAGTCGGCGTAATTTTCTGACGAAGGTAACGGTCGGTGTGGCGGGCGTGTCGCTGCTGCGCGATGTCGTTTGGGCGCAGACCAAGAGCAAGCTCGGCTACATGAAGATCGTCGACAACGCGGCGATGTTCATGGCGATGGAAAAGGGTTTCTTCAAGGCCGAAGGCCTGGAGTTGGAAACCGTTCCCATGGCCGGCGGCGCGGTGATCGTGCAGGGCGTGACCTCGGGCGATCTGCAGTTTGGCTGGACCAATGTGATTTCGCTCTATCAGGCATTTGTCGAAGGCTTCGATTTCAAGCTCATCGCCGGCGGCGCCACCAATGTGCGCGGCAGCAACGAAACCCACGCGATCATCGTCGGCAAAGATTCACCGATCAAGCAGGCTAAAGACCTCGAAGGCAAAACCGTCGCGGTCAATACCTTGAACAACATCGTGCACCTGATGGCGATGGCGTGGGTCGACAAGAACGGCGGCGCGGCCGGCAAAATAAAATTTATCGAAATTCCTTTCCCCGCCATGGAGGCCGCCTTGGTCGCCGGCAAGGTCGACGCCATCAGCGTACAGGAGCCGTTTGCCGCCGCGGCGGCGCGGCGCGCCGAAACCCGCGTGCTCTCGAATCCTTGGGGCGACGTGCTGCCGAGATTCCTGGTCGCCAGCTGGTTTGCTTCCGAGAAGTGGATTCAAAAAAACAAATCCACGGGCGAGGCGTTTGTGCGCGCGATCAATCGCGGCGTTGACGCCATTCGCACCGACAAAGACGGCGCGCGCGCGGCGATGATCAAATGGGCCGGCTTGAACCCCGACTTCGTCGGCAAGATTGGCCTGCCGCAGTTTGAAAAAGCGATCAACGAAAAAGACGTTCAGGTGACGATGGACCTGACCTACAAGTACAAATTGATTTCCAAGCCGCTCAAAGCGCGCGAAGTGTTGAGCGACCTAGCGCGCAAAGCATGAAGAAATGGAGTCATGGAGTGTTGGAATGATGGAGTATTGGGTTTCGGACCCAACGCTCCAATACTCCATCACGCCAATGTCCGAGACCTCCCGCCGTGCCGATTCTCCAGGTCCAAGGCCTTTCCAAGAGTTACCGTCAGGCCGGCGGTGAAACCACCGTCGCCATTGGCAACATCACCTGCGCAGTCGAAGCCGGTGAGTTCGTTTCGTTCGTCGGGCCGTCCGGCTGCGGCAAGACGACGCTATTGATGTCGATTGCCGGGCTGCTTGCGCCGACAGCCGGCAAGATCATCGTCAATGGCAGCGAAGTCGCCGGGCCGCCGCGCGATCTAGTATTACTGTTCCAGGAATACAACAAGTCGCTTTTCGCCTGGCGCACGGTGCTCGGCAACGTGCTGTTTGGCGTCCATGCGCGCGGCAATCATTCCACTGAAGGGGATGCCAAGGCGCGCCAATTGATCGAGTTGGTCGGCCTCAAGGGCTTCGAAAAGCATTATCCTTGGGAGCTCTCCGGCGGCATGCAGCAGCGCGTGGCGATCGCCCGGGCGCTGGCGTACGAACCGCAGCTATTGCTGATGGATGAGCCCTTCGGCGCTCTCGATGCGCTGACGCGCTTGGAGCTCGAAGACATGCTGCTCAAGCTTTGGGCCGAACTGAGAACCACGATTCTGTTCATTACCCACGATATCGAAGAGGCGATTTATCTCTCGGATCGAATCTGGATGCTGAGCCGGCGCCCGTCGCAAATCGTCCAGGAATTTAGAATCGACTTTTCCCGCCCGCGTCATCAAGTCAACACGCGCGCCGAGCCGCGCTTCATGGAGATCCGCAACGATATCTATCGGCAGATTGGCAATGCCGGTGCTTCATGACGGAAGCTAAGCGATTCAATTGGCTCGGCTGGCTCGCGTTTGCCGGGCTTTTGCTAGCCTGGGAGTTTGCCGCGCGCGGTAACCCCAAGCTGCAACTTTATTTCCCGCCAATCAGTACGATCATGGCGTCGCTCTGTCAGCTTGTTGTCGGCGGCCGGATCGGCGGCCATTTCTGGGTAACGGTGATCCGTTTCTTTGCGGGCTACGCGCTTGCCGCGTTAATTGCAGTCTTGCTCGGCATCGTGCTTGGCTATTTCCGCGTGCTCCATAGCTTTGTCGCCATGCTGATCGAATTTCTCCGGCCGATGCCGTCGGTGGCGATCATTCCGGTGGCGATCTTACTGCTCGGCATCGGCGACGGCATGATTGTCGCGGTGACGGTCTACGCCAGCATCTGGGCGATCTTGATCAATACCATCGAAGGTGTGCGCCACATCGAGCCGACGTTGATCGATACCGCGCGGACCTTCGGCCTCGGGCGCGGGCAGGTGCTCTGGCAAATCATTCTGCCGGCGGCGTCGCCATACATTGTCACGGGATTGCGCATCGGTTTATCGATCGCGCTAATTCTCGTAACCACCGCGGAGATGATCGCCGGCAGCAAGGGACTGGGCTTTTTCATCCTCGACGAAGAGCGCTCGATGAACAGCAGCAACATGTACGCCGGGATTGTCGTCGTTGCGGTGCTCGGCTATGCGCTGAACCGGGTTTTTCTCATCATCGAAAGTAAAGCGATGCGCTGGCACCACGGCATGACCGCGCGCGGCGGCGCATAGATTTTGTGAGAACCTCGAAGCTCAACGGTATCGTGTTTTTGCTAGCACTCTTGGTGCTATGGGAGTGCGTCGCTCAGGCGGGCTGGGTCAATCCCTTAATCGTGCCGCCGCTCAGCCGCATTCTGCAAGTCTTTTACGACTTGGTGTCGTCCGGCCAGATTCCGCTGCAGATCGTCGCGAGCATGAAACGCGCGGCGGCCGGTTATTTGTTGGCGGCGCTGGTCTTCATTCCGCTCGGCATCGCCATGGGATTGTGGCGGCGGGTTGACGATTTCTTTGCGGTGATTGTCGAAATGCTCCGGCCGATTCCGCCGCCGGTGGTGATACCGGTCGCCTTGCTTTTCTTCGGCTTGGAAGATTCCATGAAGATCTTCGTGATTTTTTTCTCGTGCGCCTGGCCGATTTTGCTCAACACGCTCGACGGCGTGCGCAGCGTCGACCCGATCTTACTGCACACCGCACGCACCTTTGGTTTATCCTATGGGAAAACCATCTGGCAGGTGATTCTGCCGGCGAGCGCGCCGCAGATCATGACCGGTCTGCGGGTCAGCCTGCCGATCACGCTGATCCTAGTGGTGATCTCGGAGATGGTCGGCAGCACCGACGGCATCGGCTATTTCGTGCTCGATGCCCAGCGGCGTTTCAAAGTGGCGCAAATGTACGCCGGCATGTTGGTGCTGGCGCTGCTAGGATACGTGCTGAATGTTGTCTTTGACTGGGTCTACAGGAATCTATTGTCGTGGCATGTCGGAAGTAGGAAGGATGAATCATGAAGGATGAAACAAAGACAGATCAAACGGGCTTCAATTCACCCTTCATAATTCTGAATTCATAATCACTTATACCACGTGCATGCCGCCGCCGGGAGGCGGTGTCGGTTGATTCTTGCCGGGCAGCCAGGGGACGTCTTTGCGCGGGCTGTTGCCTTTGACGCTGAACTTGGCGCGGCCCATGTTCTCGAATTCGATCTCAATCGTATCGCCGGCATTCACCGGCATCAGTCCCTCGTGGAACGTGCCCGTGAGGACGACGTCGCCGGGACTCAGAGTCAAAAATTTCGTCAGCCAGGCGATCTGATTGGGCACCTTATGGGCCATGGCGCCGGTGTTGTAGTTCTGGCGCGGCTCGCCATTGGTCCAGGACTTCACGATCACGTTGTGCGGGTCGGGGATTTCGTCCTTGGTGATGATCCACGGGCCGCAACAGCCGTGCGCGCCTTGCCCTTTGCCGATGAACTGGGTGCGCCGCACTAGCCCTCGGGTTGAAATATCGAACATCGGCACGTAGCCGAAAACATGATCTAACGCGTTTTTCTCCGAGACGTTTTCCGCGGTTTTCCCCATGACGAAAGCAAATTCGGCTTCGGGCTGATAGACCACGCAGGCCGGGATGTCGCGGAGATTTACCGATTCCCCGGGGCCGACCAGGTCCGGCGACTTGTAGAAATATTCATTGGGAAAATTGTCCGCGGTGCGGCCAGGCCGGTCGATGTAGTTGCTGAACGCCGCGAGACATTTGCCCGGGCGCGCCAGTGGGCTGCGCAGCTCAACGCTACCGAGCGGCACGCCTTCCTGTTCGGCCAAAACTTTTTCGAAACGGCGGCGATACTTGCGCCAGCCTGCGATGACTTCCTCCATGACGCGCTGCGGCCCCTTGGCCTTGCGCGCGCTGATCGTATCGCTAACATCGACGACGCGATCGCCGCTTTTCACGACGCCGATGCGGTCGTCATTGAATCGCAGAATCTTCAATGTTGTGCCCTCCCCTACGCGGAATGGGCTATGTTTGCGACAAGTGGCCGGGAATGTCAAATCGAGGACCGACGAAGGCCTGCGGCCAGAAAAGCATCGGTGTGCGAAGTTGCCGAAACAAACCGTCTCGGGGCGTTAGAATTTCAGGCCAACGGTCAAGTAGTAAAAGATCGGCGCGGCGATGATCCGATACCATCCAAAAGGCGCCAGAGTCCATCTGTTGATAAGCTGGATGAAGCCTTGAATCGCGATGGCGGCGACGCCGAAAGAAACGATGAAACCGATGGCTAGAGTGTCCATCTCGTCGTCAGTCAGGGAGCCGCCCATCTTGAGCATCTCGTAGCCCGTGGCGATGCACATAATTGGCACGGCGACGATGAAAGAAAACTCGGCCGCTGCTCTGCGGTTGAGGCCCAGCAGCATGCCGCCGATGATGGTGGCCGCCGAGCGCGACGTGCCGGGCCAGAGCGAAAGGACTTGAAAGCAGCCGATGCCGAAGGCCTGCGTCAGGCTCATGGTATCGAGCCCGTTGGTAGTTTTCTTGTTTAGGAATTTTTCAACCAGCAATATCGCAATGCCGCCGACCAGCAGCGCCGCGGTGACGGTGGTGGGAGAAAAGAGATGCTCCTTGATCGCTTTGCGCGCCACGAAGCCAACTGCCAGCGCAGGCAACATAGCCAGGCCGATGCGCATGAGGCCCGACCAACCCTCCAGGGCGGTAAATTTTTGGTCGGTATAGATGCGGCGGCGCGGGATCAGTAGAAAAAACTGGTCGTGGTAGAGCGCCACGACCGAAAGAATCGCGCCAAGCTGAATGACGACTTCAAAGCTATGCGCTTTGTCGCCGACGAAGCCGAGTAGATGGCCAAACAGTATGAGATGGCCGGTGGAGGATACCGGAAGAAACTCGGTTAGCCCTTCGACGGCGCCCAGAATCGTTGCGATCACCCAATCTTCCAAAGCAAACCTCCCAAACCCTTCGCAAGTGTAAAGTTAAATGGGTGAGAGTCAACAGGGGTCGGCGCCAGATGTGTTCGTCGGTCTTCGTTGCCGCGGGAAAAAAATAATGTCTCGCGCGGGGTTGTTGCGCCGGTTTCTTCCAAAGTGGCGCCACATATTATAAGCCAGGAGACGGAGGGCTTTATGCTGTTAATCAACAATCAGGAAGTGGAAAAATTGTTCACCATGAAAGACTGCCTCGACGCGCTCGAGGACGGCTATGACGACTTGAGCAAGGGGGATGCGGTTTATCGTCCCAGACTCGATCTGTGGATGCCCTGCGAGCGGCCCGACGGCTATTGGCGCTGGGGCACGATGGAGGGGGCGAGCCGCAAGATCGGCGTCTTTGCCATTCGCATGAAGTCCGACGTGGTGTATTGGCCGAGCGGCGAGACCGAAGAGAAATATTGCATGCAGCCCGGCACCTGGTGCGGCCTGGTGATGGTCTTTAGCGTGCGCAACGGCGAGCCGCTGGCGATCGTCAACGACGGTCTATTGCAGCATATGCGGGTTGGCGGCTGCGCCGGCTTGGGCGCGAAATATTTGTCACGGCAAGACGCCTGTGACGTCGGCATCTTCGGCTCCGGCGGCATGGCGCGCAGTTATCTCGAAGCGTTTTACGAAGTGCGCAAGCTGCGCCGCGTGCGCGTTTACAGCCCGACCAAGGCCAACCGCGAAGCCTTCGCGCGCGAGATGACCGGCAAGTTGGACATCGAGGTCGTGGCGGTGGACGGGCCGGAAAAAGTCGTACGCGAGGCAGACATCGTCGCCACCTGCACCGACTCGACCCAGACCGTTTTCGATCAACCGGAGTGGCTCAAGGAAGGCGCCCATATCACCTGCGTGCGCGCCTGCGAAGTGGGCCCCAAAGTGATCAAACAGTGCGATCTCTCGGTCAAGCTCGGGCGCAACACTTTTGAAGCGATGGACGAAGGCATGATTCGCTTGCACGGCAACGCCGGCTTCATTGCCGGCCAGCCGGAGGAGCGGGCGCGCATTCCCAACCCGGCGGTGGACAATTACAAGGGCGACTACTTCAAATACTTCATGGATATCCGCAGCGGCAAAGTGCCCGGCAGGCAAAACAATAAGCAAGTGACTTTCTTCATCAATGCCGGCACTCAGGGACTCCAGTTTGCGGCCTGCGCCGGCAAAGTCGTCGAGCTGGCGAAACAGAAAAAGATGGGGCGCGAGCTGCCGACCGAGTGGTTTTTGCAAGATATCAGAGACTAACGGTTGTTTCGGGTTTCGAGTTTTGGGTTTCGTGTTGCCGGATTTGGGTAGTGTTCAAAAAAACCCAAACTCGGAACCCGAAACTCGAAACGTATTCAATACCCCAAATCCTCTATCTCATCCTCGTCCATGCCGAAGAAATGGGCGATCTCGTGTAGCACCGTCAGCCGAATCTCCTCACGCAAATCTTGCGGATCGGGAAAATCTTCGAGCAACGGCTCGGAAAAAATGGTAATCTTGTCCGGTAACAGCGGCGGATCGAGCAAGGAACGCTCGGGCAGGGGAACGCCTTGATAGATGCCATACAAACTATCGTGGCGCGGGTCGAGGCCTTCTTCGCGCAAGAGCTCCGCGCTGGGCCGTTTCTCGATGACGATTTCGAGATTCAGCAACTGATCGCGAAATTCTTTCGGCAAGCGGTCTAAAACTTGCACAACCGCTTTCTTAAAATCGTTTTTGTCCAATGACGTTAGGTTACCTTCAATTGATTGGCCGGTTCAAGCCGGTTTTTTGGCGCAGCGCTCTCGGACTTCTGGCCGGTGTCATTATTTTGGCGAGCCCAACGGGCGCTGTTGCGCAACCCGATTGGGCCGACGACCTGGACCGCGATTCTTTGCGCACCGCGATCCGGCGCAGTATCAGCTATCTCGACAAGCTGCCGCGCGAGCGCGTGGTCGGTGAGCAGCCGCGCCGCCTGAGCGCCGGACAGGTGCTCGACTCGCTGCGGGCATTCGAGCGCTTGCTTGAACGCTGGGATTGTCGCCCCTGCTTTCAAAAGGAGCTGCAGTCGCGTTTCGAGCTGGTGCCGTCGTCCAACGATACCGAGCTGGAGCAGGTGTTGTTCACTGGCTACTACCAGCCGATACTCGAGGCGAGCCTGACGCGGACGGAGGAGTATCGCTATCCGCTCTACGGCACGCCGGCCGACTTGGTCATGGCGGAACGGGTAACGCTCACCCCGGAAGTGAGAATCGAAAGAGTCATCGGCCGCGCCGACGATGTGAGTTTCCCTGCCTACTATTCGCGGCGCGAGATCGATGAGGCCGGTGCTTTGCTTGGCCGTGGTATCGAGCTTGCCTGGGCGAAGGATCCGGTGGATATTTTTTTCTTGCAGATACAAGGCTCGGGAGTGTTGCAGTTGCCCGACGGCCGGCGAATTCACATCGGCTATGCGGCGCAAAACGGGCAACCCTATCGCAGCATTGGCCGTTTGCTGATCGATCAAGAGAAAATTCCCAAAGAAGAGATGTCGATGCAGCGGCTGCGCCGCTATCTGGCGGAGAATCCGGCGGAGCGCGATGAAATTCTCTACTATAACGAGAGCTACGTGTTCTTTCGGCTCTTGGAGGATGGACCGTTTGGCAGCCTCGGTGTGACGTTGACACCGGGGCGGTCACTGGCCACCGATTCGCGGCTGTTTCCCAAAGGCGCATTGGCGTTTGTTGCCACCGAGCAGCCAGTGGTCGGTGCCGACGGCGAGGTGCGCAGTTGGGAGCCCTTGTCGCGCTTTATGTTGAACCAGGACACCGGCGGGGCGATTCGCGGGCTACAGCGCGGCGACATTTACTTCGGCGGCGGCGCCGCGGCCGGCGCGCAAGCCGGTTACATGAATCGGCAGGGCAAATTGTTTTTTCTCGTCTTGAAGGACAAAGCCGCGGCGGTCAAGCGATGAATAGGATCCGGCGATGAGCGGCGAACATAAGCGGCATGACGAGACGCGCCGGCTTACCGCGGCGCTGGCGATCAGCGCCGCTTATTTTGTCGCCGAGGTGGTCGCCGGCTTTCTCACCAATAGTCTGGCGCTGCTTTCCGATGCCGGCCACATGCTCTCCGATGTCGGCGCGATGGCGCTCAGCTTATTCGCCTTTCGCATGGCGGCACGGCCGGCGACGCACAGCAGCACCTATGGCTTTCACCGGGCCGAGATTCTTGCCGCGCTTTTCAATGGCCTAACGCTCTGGCTGATCGTCGGCGTGATCTTCACCGCAGCGTTTAACCGCTTCTTCAACCCACCCCACGTAGAAAGTTTTGGCATGATGGTGGTTGCGGTGCTGGGCTTGTTGGTAAATATCGCCGCGGGTTTAATTCTGCATCACGGTCATCACTATAGTCTCAATATGCGCGGCGCGTTCCTGCATGTGATTAGCGATGCGATTGGCTCGGTCGGTGCGATTGTCGCCGGCGTTGTCATGCTGACTACTGGCTGGTACTTGGCCGATCCGCTGATCAGCGTCTTCATAGGATTTCTCGTCCTCTATTCGTCCTGGAATCTGGTCAAAGACTCGGTCAGCGTGCTCATGCAATCGGTGCCCAAAGGCATACAGCTCGACGAAGTGCGCGAAACCATCGAGGCGGTCGACGGCGTCGCCAAAGTCCATGACCTGCACGTTTGGGCGGTAACTTCGGGTATCTACACTTTGAGCGCTCACGCCGTGGTGGAAAATGGCGGCGATTTTCACCAGGTGCTCGACGGCATCGAAATCACGCTCAAGGAGCGCTTCAACATCGAGCACACAACCATCCAGCTAGAAACCGAGAGTCGCGAGGAAAAAGAGTTTAAGGATTTTTAAGCCGGTTGACACTGGTCAAACGGCCTTCGTTTTTAGGACGCTGCCGCCACCGGGCGTTGGTTCGCCCGCGGCAGCAGCAGTGCCATCAATCCTACGCTGACCAGCGAAAGAATCCCGATCAACCAGAAGATCGTCGGCAGGTCGGCGCTGACCAACAGCAAGCCGACAATCGATGTCGACGTGGTTTTAGAAATCTGCTGAATCAAACGGTCGACGGACACGATGCCGGCGCGCAGCTCAGCCGGAGCGTTTTGGGTGAGCAGGCTCTTTTGCATCGGTGAAATGACGCCGTTGGCTAGGCCGTAGAACAGCAATGACGAACCCATCAGCCAGACATTGGGAATGAATGGAACGGCAATGATCGAAAGGCCACTGATGATAAAGGCGATGAACAGCAAAGTCGCCTTGTCTCTACCCGCGGCGATGCGGCCGGCCTGACTCGATGTGATCATGGCGCCGATGGCGAAAAACACGTAAAGCAAACCGGCCGTTGCCGTCGAGACGCCGTGGGTGCGTACGAGAAACAACGGAAAATAGGTGAGAAAACCGTAGTCGAGAAAAAAGCGCAGGAAGCCGGCGGAGAAGGCAACCATCAGCTTGGGATGGCGCGTCAGCCGGAGGATGTCGCCCAGGTAGGCTTTAGTGCCGCCTTTAGTTTTTCCCTTGGTCTCCGGCATCCAGACAAGCGCAGCGACGCCAAGCGGTACGGTGAAAAAATAAAAAGCGAACGGCCAGTACCAAGCGAAGGTGGCGAGAAAACCGCCCAGCGGCGGCAGCAGCATGTAGCCGACCCGATCGAGAAATACTTTTAATCCCTGCCCGCCGATTTCGTTGTCGCCTTCGAGCAGATCGCCAATCAACACAATCGTCAGCGGCGTCACGGCGGCAAAGGCCACGCCCTGCAGCACACGAAAAACTAGCAGCCAAGTGAAGTTGGGTGCGAAAGCCATGGCCGCGCCGCAGATGCCATAAGCAATCAGTCCCACACCCATCAAAAGCCGGCGGCCGCGCAAATCGGCGATCACGCCGAAAATCGGCGAGAGAAATATCGCCGGCCCGGCGAGCGCCGTCATGATTAACCCAAGCGCGGAATCGCTGATACCAAACGGTTGGATCAACGCCGGCAACACCGGCTGAATGAAGTTAACACCCATGGTCAGCCCGACGCTGGCTGCCATGACGATGTACAGCGCCCGCGACTTGTCGCGCGGCAAACCGCCGAGCCCGAACATGGTAAGCACCGAGGGCATGGGATGATCAGTAGGGGAATTCGAATGGTGAGTCAAATGAATCGGTTCGTTCACACTGTCACGTTATGTTGGAGTGCATGCTATAGTCGTATCGTTGCCGTTGTCCTTGACCTTGGGTATCTCAATGCAGGGCATGATTGAGTAAAAGATGACGATCAAGAAGGCACAAAGGTCGGTGATCCCAGAACGATTAGCCGACTCTGAGGCATGCAATCGCAAACAGCTCACGCATCGCTCGAAGAAAGACGGGCGCATTTTCTCGGTGCAATTCAAGGGAAACCCGTACTATCCTGGGTTTCAATTTGACGTTCAATAAGGGGTCCCAGGGAAGCAATGGCTGAGCTTATCCAAACACTGGGCGAGCTTTATCGGGGATGGTCGTTGGCGCTGTGGTTTACTAGTGCCAATGAGTGGCCGCCGGAAAACGGCCGATCGACAACTCGTTATGTGGATGTCTCTTTTGAGTTTGGTGATAACAGCCGCGGTTACAAAACTAACTGGCGCCAAGAGGCGCAAGTGCTGGCGGATAAGATCGCCGCGTCGTTGGCGGTCACAACCTTCGCGAAAAAACAAGCGGCTGAATTGGTTTTGTGATATCACAAGTCATTTCATCCCTGCGGAGATAATTCATGTCTCAAGACATGCGTTCGTGGATTGATCAGTTAGAGAAAGCTGGCCTGCTAGCGCGGATTGCGAAACCGGTGGACCCGCGCACGCAGATGGGGGCGCTCTTGTGGCAGGCGCGCGATCGCGGGTTGTTGTTTGAGAATCTGCCCGGTTATCCTGGTTGGCGCTGTCTGGGCCAGGCACCGGGCGATGTTTCGCTGGCGCCGGTGGCCTTTGGCACCGAGCGCGACGAAATGGTGCCGGAGTTTGTTCGGCGCACCGAGAAATTGGGCCGCACGCGTTTGGTCGAGACCGGGCCGGTGCAGGATAGAGTCTTGCTCGGCGACGAAGTCGATATCACCAAGATGCCGATCCATCAGGCTGGCATTCGCGACGGCGGGCCGTTTATCGGCTCGGGCTTGATGATCACGAAAAATCCCGAAACTGGGCGGCGTAACTTGAGCTTTCACCGTTTGCAGATGAAGGGGCCGAACAAGACCGGCATTTTACTTTACCCGCGCCACGCCTGGGCCAACTATCAGATGTACGAAGCGGAGAACAAACCGATGCCGGTGGCGATCATGATCGGCCACCATCCGATGTATTACATGGCGGCGGCGACGACGACGCAGTACGGAGTTGACGAATTGGAAATCGCCTCCGCGTTGTTGCAGGAAGACGTCGAGTTGGTGAAGTGCCGGACGGTGGATTTAGAAGTTCCGGCCTTTGCCGAAATCATTCTCGAAGGCGAGATCCCGCCGAAGGTGCGCGAGCCCGAAGGGCCTTTCAGTGAATTTCAAGATTATTATTTGACCGGTTCCGGCATGAACCCCATCGTTAACATCAAAGCGATCACCATGCGGCGCGATGCGATTTTTAAAAACATTCAAAACGGCACCGAAGTCGAAGGCTGCGTTTACCACAAAGTTCCCATGTCGGCGCAGATGCTGCGCCGGGCGCGCAACGTCGGCGGCTTGGCGGATGTCAAAAACGTCTTGGTCATGCCGGGAATCTTCGGTGTGGTGGTGCAGATGAACCCGCGCTACTACGGCGAAGCGCGCAACGTTTTGATGTCGGTGTTGTCGAGTGAATATCAGCATCCCAAGATCGCCATTGCCGTCGATCCGGATGTCGATATTTTCAATTACGCGGAAATTTTGTGGGCGATCAATACGCGGGTCAATCCGTCGGAAGATATCGTCGTGATCAACGGCGCAAAAATTCACGCCATGGATCCGTCCTGCCCCGAGTTCGGCTCTCCCGGCGCGCCGGGCTGGCATCGCATCGGCGGTAAAATGATCATCGACGCGACCAAGCCGCCGGAGTGCGACGCGAAGCGGCGCAGCGAATTTGAAAGATTGAAACCTGTGGGTTGGGAAACAATTAGAATCGAGGATTTCTTGCCGGAAGGAGCGCCGCCGCTGCGCTTTAAACCGAAGATACCGCTCTAATCGGGTGGCGGCGCTGCTGCGTTATTCGTCGGTCTCGCCGAAGTAATCGCGCAGAATGCGTTCTTTGATGTATTCGATGGCGCCGAGATCCTGCACGATGTCGCCGCCGGTGTCGTAGAAAAAAATGTCGCCTTTTTTGTTGCGGCCGATGGCGACCAGCCAATCGAGCTCGTCGCGGTCTTCGAGAAGGTAATTGATCGCCTGGTTGGCGCCTTTGCTTGCGATGATCGTGACTTTGGGAGCGGTGGACTTCTTGGGTTGGCTCATTAACTTGTCTCCTGGCTTAGGGGCAACCTATATCAAACGAACCGGTTGCACAACATCGCGCGCGTGCTCGGATTATTTAACCGCGAAGAACGCAAAACAGAATTAGGAAAACTATCTCAGCGAGAAATCTACACGACTCGTTTTTAGCTTGGCTTTTTCTTTGTCGCTTTCGGAGTTTGGCTTGGCGGCGACGATAAACAGACGGTCCGCGGTAATCTGGTCGGCGGCGAGGACGCGGTCGCGCACGGCCTGAGCGCGGCGATTGGCGAGCTCGCGCAGATCGTCGTCGCTCACTTTGGTATTTTTGTTCATCAGTTCTTCCATCTCGGCCACGGGCAAATCCTTGGCGAGGCCGACGATGTTGCGCGGCTTGGGAAAACTCTCGTCGCCGTAGGCGAGCTTTAAATATTTTTCATATTCATCTTTTTCGATCTGCACCTCATCGACCGACGCCGGAGCGTTGCCTTGGCGCAGCAACTCTTTCAACTTTTGCGCCTTTACTTTTCTTTCGATGGCGACTTTTTTGATGCCGTCGAGGTCGGCCAGGGGATCGACGCGGCCGCTGATCTCTAGTTTTACCACGGGGCGGTTATTCATCGCTGCGACCAAATTTTTGATCTTGGCTTCGCCGCTTTGCGGCACGGCGGCGCGGCCGTAGTCGAATTCGATGTAGCTCAACTCTTCGCCGCTGCCGCCGCCGAACGCGGCGCCGAGCATTGCGAACGGCGAGGTCACCGCTTTGACTAATATATTGACGATGATCTGCCAGATGATGCCGCCGACGCTGAACTTGGGATCGTCGAGGGAGCCACCAATGGGCAGATTGATGTCGATGACGCCATTGCGGTCTTTGAGCAGTGCGACCGCGAGCAGCACCGGCAGCTTGGTGGCCTCCGGGCTCTCGACGCGCTCGCCGAAGGTGAGTTGGTTCAGGATGATTTTGTTTTCGGCTTCGAGCTTGCGGTCGGCAATTTTGTATTTGACGTTGAACGAGAGTTTGCCGCGCTCGATGCCGTAGCCGACGTATTTGCCGGAATAGGGGGAAAACGGCGGCAGGTCGACTTCCCGGGCATCGGCGACGATATCCATGAACAAATTTTTCGTCAAGGGATTGATCTTGCCGCGGATGTCGACAGGCGCGGCGTTGTCTAGCTTGGCGACGATCTCCAAATCGCCGGGCGTTTCCGGCTTGAGCTCGGAAATCGTGCCCTGCACGCTGGTGAGATTGGCGGTGTAATTGGGTTTGATGAAAAAGTCGCTAAAGTTGACGTTGCCGCCTTGCAGGTTGATCTTGCCGATGGTGATCGCAGCGTCGCCGGCCGCGGATGTTGCGGTGGTCGTGTCGGCGGCGTTTTTGACCGGCTCGTCTTTTTTGTCGCCCGGCTTCACCAAGTTCTGCAGGTTGATCTTGCCGTCGGCGGCAAGAATCAGCCGCGAATAAAAATCGCTGAGGTTGATCTCGCCAACGCGCGGCTGCATCGGTTCGAGGGAAAACTGAATGCCGTTGAGCGCCAGCGACTTCCATTTCAGTAGATCCTGGGCGCTGCTCTTTTCGACGGTGGCGAAGTCGGCGACCTGTAGCGTCCCTTCGTAGTTGACCTTTGCCGGACCGCTGCTGGTCGCGTCGAAGACGAGCTTGCCCTCGGTGCCGATCTGCCCGCTGGTGAGCAGAAACAAGACCTGATCTTCCAAATAGGGTTGAAATGGCAGCAGGTCGACGTCTCGGCCGGTGACGGCGAAGTTGGCCACCGGCGGATTGAAACCAGCGCTGCCGGTGAGGCGCAAGGAGCCTTTATTGTTGATGCGCGTTTGCAGCGTGGTTTTGCTCCGGTGATTTTTTGCATTGGAAAAGTTTTCCAAGCGCAGTGAGAACTCGGATAGATTGACTTTGACCGGCGCTGCCGGGGCGCGGTCTTCGAAGTTGACCCGGAACCGATCGAGAGCGATCTGCTTGGCGACGATCTTCCATGCGTCACTGTCAGCTTTTCTGACCGGCTTTGCTCCTTTCTCGGCCGGCGCTGATTTGATCAGTTTGTCGTAGTTCAAGCTGCCGTCGGCGTTGCGCTGGGCGTAGCCGCTGCCGCCGCTGCCTTCGACTTTGCCAATGGCGATGCTCTTGCCTTCGAGGTCGACGTTGACTTCGCTGACGGCGAAGAGCGGCACGCTCCACAGCGGTTCGCGCCGGCCCGGCTCGTCGATGCGCAGGTTGCGCACCGTGGCGCTGACCTCAGGGAGCTTGAATAGGCTCTTCTCGGCTTTGGTTTCGAGGGAGTAGGCAGCGACCAGGTCGACCAGACCTTCTTTGATTTCCGCTGCGAGAGTCTTCTCGTAGTATGGTCTCAGCGCGGCAGGGCGCAGGCCGGTGACTTCTAATTTCCCTTCCACCAAAAGCGGCGCGAGCTGCGCCGAACCGGTGTGTTTGAAGCGCTCCTGTTGCGGCGATTCAAACGTTAAATCGACGGTGGCTTTCTTACCGGCTTCGTTGGTGAGCCCTTTGACGTTTAAGTTTAGGTTGTCGAAACGAGTCTGATAGCCGCGCTCGGGCACTTGATCGATGAAATGAATTTTTGCCGACTCCAAGGTGACGTCGTCGATTTGATACACGAACGGCGCGCCGCCAGCGGCCTGAGGCTGCTCGGCCGCTGCGGGTTTTTCCGACTGCCCGACCAAGCTTTCTAGGTTGAGCTTGCCGTCGCGGCCGCGCCGCAGGTGCAGCTCGGTGCCGCGCAATTTCACTGACGTGAGTTTGGCTTTGCGGGCCGGCAGCTCCAATGCGTCGAGCTGGGCTTCCAGAGCCGGCAATGCCAATAACGCAGTCGCATCTTTTTGCTGCACCGCCAATTCTTTCACCGCCAAGTTGCCGCTTAAAGCCAGCGTGGTGGGTTGACCCTTGGGAGTGTGGAAAGAGATCGTAACGGTGCCATCGATCTGGCCCAAGGGCGCAATGAAATTCAATTTGACTGGGGAGTATTCCAGATATTTAGGAATGCTGAGCTTGTCGATGGTGATCTGGAATTTGCTTGCGAGAGAATCTCTGAAAGGCTGGGTCTCGCCGCCGAGCGTTACCGGAGAGCCGTTGACCAGCGCCGAAAACGACGGCTGAACTTTTGTTTCACTCTGCGAGGCGATGCTGGAAACAAACGGCACGCCGATGTTGACCGCGCTGACTTTGTGCTTGGCTTGCTTGGGCCGGTCGTCGAAATCGATCGCACCGTCGCTGATCTTTATGTTGTAAATCGCAAAGCGCGGTGTCGGGCCGGCAGGCGCGGCCATGAATTCGTCGATGAGATCTTGAAAATTGTAAGAGCCGTTCTCGTTGCGCACCAAGCGCACATAGGGTTTTACCAAGCGCAATTCTTTCAGCACGGGGGCGAGGCGAAACAACGATTGGAGTTCGAGATTGGCGAACAACTCACCCAACGACAGCGCGGTCTGATCGCCCTGGCGTTCTTTTACGGCCAGGCCGCGCACGGTTGCGGTCATGGTGTAAGGATTGATTTGAATGTGTTCAATGGCAACTGGCCGGCGCAGTTGCTTGGAAAGCTGAGTCGTCAGTTGGCTGCGCAACAGCGGCGGTGCGACGAAGAAGCCTAACAGGCCGAAGCCAGCGACGATCGAGACGAACCAAAGAGCAAGGCGTCGCCAGCGCCAGCGGCGCTTTGGCGGAGTGGTGGAAACGGCCGTAGAGTGTTCGGCTTCGCTTGCCATGCCGGTAAAAAGCTTCAGCCTTCAGCCATCGGAGCTGGAGGAGTCCATTTAGTATGCGCGCCGCCCATCGACAACTCAAGCCGCCGCCGCTGCGATCGCTTGCAGCATGGTTTGATAGTCCTGTGGCAACTGCCAGTGGCGCGCACCCGCGACCATCAGTCGTTTGTACTCAGCATTGGGCAAAGGCACGTCTTCTTCCTTCGGGGCGATGTAAACCAGCGCGCGACGCGGCGCTTTGCCGTCGTTAATCGCATAGACATCGACAAAGGCGCGCGCGTAGCCGTCCTCAAAGCCGTCCATGATGATCAGATCGGTGTCGCTGACGTCGTAGACCACACCCCAAACGTCGCTGCCGGCTTTCGGATAGATATTGGCCGTGCCGCAATGGCGCAGCCGTGAATGGCGCGCGATGGCAAAACGGTAAGCCGGCAGGCGCGCGACACAGACGAACTGCGCCGATGGGCAGCGCCGCTGCATCTGTGGCCAGTCCATGTTGGAACCGTAAGCGAAGTAATACACAAGTTAAGCTCCCAGATTTAGTTAGTTGAAAATATTAAGGAAAGCCGCGCAAAGAGACAAGCGAGTTGGGGGTTTTTTGCAAACCAGATTGCGAGTTTTTTTGTGGGCTTTGCATAGAGCCGGCGTCTAAGATAATAGTTAATACATAAACTATTTATCTAACCGGGGTGATTATGCGCTCAATTGGAAGAGCCTTGGCCGTGGTTTTTGTCCTGTGCGTCATCGCTGCACCGCGCGCGGTTCTTGCGACTGGTGAAGCGACCAAACAGTTGAGCACCACGATCAATGAGTTTGTCGCTATCATGGTCAAAACGCCGGTGTCGGAGTTGCGCGCGACCGGTCTCCCGGAGAAGGCACTTAAACTGATTTTCGAGCGCTTCGACTTCGTCGAAATGACCCAGCTTGCTCTGGGCGGGCATTGGAAGTCGCTGAACCAGAGCGAACAAAAGGAGTTTGTCGATGCCTTCACGCAGCGGTTGCTGGTCAACTACGGCAAGACCGTGCGCAGCAACGGCGACGAAAAAATCGTCTGGCAGCGGGAAACCCAGAACGGCAAGCAGGTGAGCGTCGAGACTAAGGTGGTGAGCGGCGGCGGGGGAGAAACACCGATCGATTATGTGCTACATAACGTTAATGGCCAATGGAAAGTCTTTGATATGTCGATCGACTCGGTGAGTCTAGTAAGAAACTTTCGCGAGCAGTTTCAGCGCATCATCTCGCGCTCATCCGTGCAAGAACTGCTCAAGAAAATCAAACAGATCGATTCTTAGACTGCTAGCGCTGGACAAAGCTCCAATCGAATACCCTGCCCGAGTCGGGCAGGGCCTCTAACTTCATTTCTGCTTTGATCTCTTCCATAGCAATTTGAATTCCCTGCGGGTTGGCCGCACCAGTATTGGACCAGCTCGACGCCGCCAGCTCATAGCTGCCGTCCGCCAGCGCCCCGTCCATCTCGGTCCATTTGACGATCGAGCGCAGGGTTTCCTGCTTGTTGGCTTTGGCGAATTGCACGCCGCGCAGCGTCGCACGCACCAGACGGTGAATTTCATCGGGCTGCTTCTGGATCTTTTCTAAGCGGGTGCCAAAGCCCGCCAGCGGCGAAGGAATCAAATCGCCGACAAAAAGAATCTTCCTAAAGCCTTTCCGTTCAAGCATGACATTGTACGGCGCCTCGATCAGCGCGCCGTCGATGGCGCCGGTCTCCATGGCGGCAATCCGATTGGCGCCGCCGCCAAGCGCGAGAATCTTGACGTCCTGGTTTGGGTTCAACCGATATCGGCGCAGCAGGGCGCGCGCATAGGTGTCGGAGCTGGCGCCGAAGGATGAAATGCCAAGGGTCTTGCCACGCAGCTCTTCGACAGACTGGATGTTTGGCTTTGTGATCAGCGTGAACAGCGGTTTGTCGGCGATGGTCATGACCACGCGCAACGGAATGTTGCGCAGCGCCGCGCGAATCGTCGAGCCCAGCGCGGTGGTGTAGCCGACGTCGGCCGTGATCAGCGCTTGCATGGCGAGCTGCGGTTTCATCAGCACATAATCGACGTCGAGTCCCTCGGCGCGATAAAAGCCTTTCTCGCGCGCCAAGTGAATCGGAAACCACGACAGTGACTTGGAAGGCGCGGAGACCAGCACTTTGGCGTTCTGACTGTGCGCCTGCGGGGCGCCGAGCAGCAACGCGATCAATATTGACGGTAGCAAGACCAGGGCTTTCATGGTGCCAGGAAAATAGCCGGTGCCGCGTGGGCTGACAAGTGGCGCCGGTCGTTGACCGGCTGTAGCGCATTCGATAAGCCTCTTGGCATGAGCAAACTCAAAATCACACTGGCCCTGGGCTCCTATGATCGGCACGCGCCGCTGCTGGAAGGGTGCATTCAACACCCTCTGGTGGACGTTCAATACATCGAAAGCGACCCGCAACAGGGGCGGCACGAGCGGTTTCTGCAGCATTTCGAGTACGATGCGGCGGAGTTGTCGTTCTCCTCTTATTTGATTGCCATCGACCAGGGCATGCCGGTGCATGCTGTGCCGATTTTCCCACGCCGTTTGTTCAGCCAATCGCAAATGTACAGGAACGTTAACTGTGGGATCCGTGCGCCGTCGGATCTGGCCGGCAAACGAATCGGGCTGAGCGGCTACCAAAATACCCTCGGCGTGCGTGCCAAGGGCGATCTAACGCATTTTTATGGTGTCGATCGCCGCTCCGTGACTTGGGTTACACCGGGCAAAGAGGTGGTCGACGTGAAGCTGCCTGACGATCTGAAAATCGAAACCCGCGGCAGCATGGACGAGATCGAGAAAGAGTTCTCCGAGGGCACGATTCAAGCGATGTTTGTTTCGCGGTTGCCGAAAGTGTTTCGCGACGGCAATCCCAACCTGGCGCGCTTGTTTGAAAATCCCCAAGCGGAAGAAGAGCGCTATCTCAAAGAAGAAGGCTATTTTCCGATCATGCACGTGCTGGCGTTCAAGAAAGAGCTGGCGCAAGAGCATCCTGAGCTGCCAACGGCACTGTTCGATATTTTCGAGCAGGCACGGCTGCGCGCCATGCGGCGCTGGGTCGACCCCAACTGGTCGATGCTCATGTGGGGCCGGCGCGAGCTGGAGCGGCAGGGTGAAGCTTACAAAACCGATCCGTGGCGCAACGGCCTGGAGGCCAACCGCAAAAATATCGAGCGCTTTGCGCTTTACAGCAATGAGCAAGGACTGACACGGCGGCGCTTGACGCCGGAAGAACTGTTTGTGCCGATCGGTTGAGGATTTATTCACCACGAAGGCGCGAAGGGCGCGAAGGTCGGAGAGAAGAACCACGAAACACACGAAAATCACGAAAGGAAAACTGGGCCGATTGTTTTTTCGTTTATTTCGTGTGTTTCGTGGTTGTCTCTTAATCTGTCCTTGGTGCTTTCGTGGTGAGTCCGTTCCCTTGACAGCTTCGGCGCTCTTGCATATCTCAACAATAGCGAACTGACGAAAGGACTCTGTGTCAATGGCTCGTCAATACAAATGCATTTCCGGCGACGGTCACATCGATCTAAACCCGGACATCTGGCGCGATCGCGTGCAGGCACAATTCCGCGATCGCGCGCCCAAGCGCGTTAAGATGGACAACGGCTCCGACGCCGTGGTGATCGACGGCGGCAAGCCCAACACCATCGGCATCACTCGCAGCGTGCGCGTCGCCCATATCGATCTCGCCAAGCAGGTGCCAACGTTCGAGACCTGCGCCGGCACCGGCTCTCCCGAGCAGCGTTTGGCGGAACAGGATCAAGACGGCATCGATTGCGAGATCTTGTTTTCGCAAATCACTTTCGTGCTGCGCCAAACCCCGGACGACGATCTCTATCGTGACTGCATCCGCGCCTACAATGAGTTTCTCGCACTAGAGTATAGCGCGCCGGCGCCGGATCGCCTGGTTTGCATGGGCACGCTGCCGACGACCAATGTCGACGACGCCATCAAAGAGATGGAGCATTGCAAAAAGCTAGGCATGAAGGGGATGAAACTTGATCGCTATCCGAGCGGCAAGAGCTATCCGACAAAAGAGGACGACAAGTTTTGGGCGGCTGCCATCGATATGCAAATGGCGCTCACCAATCACAACACCGGCAACATGGGCTCGGGTAGAGGTCAGCCCGATTACATGTACCCCAAAGACCCTGGGCATGATGTGCATCAGAAGGAAGCCTTTAAGTTTTTTACGCGTTTTACCAACGACGCCATGACCGCCGCTTTGCAGATGGCTTTCTTCGGCGTGTGGGATCGTTTTCCCAAGCTTGAAATCTACTGGGCGGAAACGATGATCGGCTGGTTTGAATACGGCTTGTGGCAGGTCGACGATCACTATGACCGTTACATGGGCATGATCAACGACGCCTGGGGCTTGAACAAGCTCGATCGCAAGCCCAGTGAATACTTGAAAGATCGCAACTACTGGGGCTTTCTGCGCGACCCGGTGGGCATCAAGCGGCGCCACTGCATCGGCGTCGACAAGCTCATGTGGGGCACCGACTTCGCCCACGCCGCCAGCGATTTTCCCAACTCGCAGAAATACCTCAAAGAAGATTTCGCCGGCGTGCCGGAGAACGAGCTGCGCGCCATGCTGGTGGATAATTGCGTGCGCTATTTCCACCTCGATCAATAAGATGACTCACCACGAACACGAAGAATACGAAGTGAAGCCAAAGAAATTTTTTGTCCGAACCTTCGTGCTCTTCGTGCCTTCGTGGTGAAATCACTTTGCCCAAACGCTCTCACCGGAGAAAAATCTATGAGCGACGTTGGCACCACCCATGAAGACCTCGAGCGGTTTCTCGGCGAGCACTATCTTGTCGGCGCCGGGTTAAAGCGCGACAAGCGCATGACGCCGCGCGGGGGTAAGACGGCGGCGCACTGGCAATGGGATGGCATCCATCGCGGCTTGATGCGCTCCGGTGAGATCGTCACGGTGGGGCCCAACGGCATGACCGGCATGCGTTCAGTGGTGGGTATCGAGGCGAAGAACTTTCCTATCTGGATGAACGCACAGATTCTCATGCCCGGCGAGCGCACGCAGTGCCATCGCAACTTGCGCAGTGAGACGCGGCTCGTGTGCGAGGCGCCGAAGGATGCGGTTTTCGTCTGCGAGTATGAGGCCTATCCGATGGAGCGGGGCGATGTGATTATCAGCCCGGCGTGGACCTATCACGACCATTGGAACAAAGACAAAACGCCGGCGATCTGGATTGACGGCTACGATAACGGCTACAACCCCAACGTCAACATCAATGAACGCTTCCCTAAAGACGCGCCCTACGAAGAAGTGAAAAAGCCCACTGGCTATGGTCAACGCACCCTCGGTCTGGCACGGCCGATCGCCAACGAAGCGCCGTTTCCGCTGCCGCCGATGCGCTACGCCTGGGCGGACACCTACGGCGCGCTGATGGCGCTGCGCGAAAACAACGAAAGCGATCCCTACGACGGCGTGATGATCATGCTCGCCAGTCCGGTGGACGGCGGCCCGACGCTGCCGACGATCGCCTGGCATGCGCAGCTATTGGCGAAAAAGCAGAAAACCCTGGCGCACCGCCACAACAGCACCACTTTCTACTTTGCCTTCGAGGGCGCCGGGGCGGTGGTGATCGACGGCGAGCGGCTGGAATATCACAAGGGCGATATCTTCGCTGTGCCGGCCTGGACCTGGCACCATCATGAGAACCGCGCGAGCGATGATACAATTCTTTTCTCCATCGATGACTGGCCGGCGATGAAAAAGCTTGGCTTCTACATGAAAGAAGAGGCCAAAGGGTTTTAGAGGAGGGCAGGTCTGAGACCTGCCCCTATATCAACCAACCCGTCACGGCAACGATCGCGACTTCGTGGGGGCGCGGCTAAGACCCGCCCGGTTTTCCCCTGTAGAGTCCTGCCCGACTTTCGTGTAAGAGAATCAGCACGATTATGAGCAAGAGCGCTCCTACCCAGGCGGCCAATGGCGCTGTTGCAGCGAAAGTCGCCGTCAGTTTGAAGAACCTGTGGAAGACCTATCCCGGCAATAACCACCCTGCGGTCAAAGATCTCTCCCTCGATATCCGCGATGGCGAAATTCTGACGCTGCTCGGTCCGAGCGGTTGCGGCAAGACCACCACGCTGCGGATGGTCGCCGGTTTGGAAGTTCCCGACGGCGGCGATATTTTTTTCGGCGAGCAAGCGGTCGTGATGACCGCGCGGCGGCTCTGTTTGTCGCCCGACAAGCGCAACGTCGGCATGGTGTTTCAGTCCTATGCCATCTGGCCGCACATGACGGTTGCGGAAAACGTCGCCTTCCCTTTAAAGGCGCGGCGTTTTCCCAAGCACGAGATCAGCGATCGGGTGCGCAAAGCGCTCGATCTTGTCGGTTTGACCGGATTTGAAGACCGCCAGGGGCCGCTGTTGAGCGGCGGGCAGCAGCAGCGGGTTGCGTTCGCCCGGGCACTGGTCACGGAGCCCAAGGTTTTGCTGCTCGATGAGCCGTTCAGCAACTTGGACGCCAAGCTGCGCGAGCAGATGCGCCTCAGCGTCAAACTTTTGCAGAAGCGTCTCAACATCGCCATGTTGTTTGTCACCCATGATCAGATCGAAGCGCTGAGTTTGTCTAATCGCATCGCGTTGATGAACCAGGGCGTGATTCAACAGCAGGGCGATCCGCGCTTGCTTTACGAAGAGCCGGCCAATGAGTTTGTGCGCGATTTTGTCGGCCGCACTTTGTTGTTCAAAGGGAAAGTCCAGACCAGCAACCCCTCCGGGCAGATGGCGATTGCGTTGGAGGGGGCGCCGGATTGCGTCGTCTTTGGCCGGACCTACAATCCGGACGGTGTCCAAGCGAATGCCGCGGTCTACATCGGCGTGCGGCCAGAGGACATCGCGATTCAACCGGCAACGGCCGCTAGCGTGCCGGCGGGCATGATCGGCGGCACAGCCCAAGCGGCGCTCTTTGTCGGCGAGCGCATCGAGTATCAAGTGGAGGTGGACGGCCAGGGTAGCGTGGTTATTTATGGCGAACGCCACCAACCGATCGAGGAAGGCATTAAGGTTTGGTTGAAGCTGCGCCCGGATGGCCATAGCGCATGGTCATCGGACTGGGCGCATAGAGAAGAGTGAGGTTATGAGAAAGTCATCAGACGGATCAGGCCGATCGGTTGGATCTTTAATCTTGATAGTGGCAATGTTCGCGAGCAGCGTCGTCTTTGCCGCCGCCGCGCCGGCGAACTTTGACGCTGAGTGGGCAAAGTTGGTCGCCGCGGCGCAGCAGGAAGGCACAGTAACAGTCGCTTCCGGCGGCGCGCCGTCGCGCCAGTATCGGCCGGTGGTGGAAGCTTTCACGAAAAAATTTGGTGTCAAGGTTGAAGTGTCGACCGGCAATGCAACGGACACCGTCAACCGCGTTCTGGCCGAGCGCAAGGCCGGCAAATTCACCATGGACGTGGCGTTGATCAGCTCGCGCGAGAACCAGCAGCGGCTGGTGCCGTCCGAATCGCTGGTGCCGATCACGCCGATGTTGTTTCATCCGGAAGTGACCGACCTCTCTAAATGGTACAAGAACCGCCACATGTATGCCGACAAGTTCAGCAAGTTCACGCTGATCTATCATGCCGGCTTAGAAGACCAATACGAGACTTGGTACAACACCGACAAGATCAAAGAAGCGGAAATCGCCACACTCAACAAGCAGACCGATGTGTTCGATCCCAAATGGAAAGGCAAGGTCGCCGGCCAGGGTCTGGGCGATCCTTCCGGCATTCGCCAGATGATCGACAGCTATTTCGAGCCCGACCGCGGCCCCGACTGGGTAAAGAAATACATGATGGATACCGGCGTTACCTTCACCGACGACCGGCGCATCCTGGAGACCTGGGTCGTCAACGGACGCTTTCCGCTGCAGTTCGTCGCTACTGGCACCGAGGAGTACGTCGGGCTGGCGAAGAAGGGGCTGCCGATCAAACCGCGCTCTCTGGTCAAGAAAGCCGGCGTGCTACGCGCGTCGGGTTCCGGCTGCTGTATCTCGATGTTTGCCAATGCGCCGCATCCCAATACGGCCAAGCTTTTCGTCAATTGGTTCCTAAGCAAGGAAGGCCAGACGCTGACGCACACGCTGATTCCCAATCTCGATCGCTCATCGCTGCGCACCGATGTGCCCTTTGGCGAAGTCTCACCGCAGCAGCGCCGCGGCTTTGGCAAAGAGTATGCCTTCCCCGATGCGGATCCGGCCACGGGGGGCAAGCAGGAAGAGGTGCAGAAGTGGCTCTTCAAGCTCTGGGAGTCGCGGCAGAAGTAGTGGCCCGGAGATCCGACCGATCCGTCGGATCAGTCCGATCCGTCTGATCATGGCACCAAGCTCCACCCTCGACCAAGTTAGCACTGCGCCAGTAGCCCCGGTGGCAACCTTGACCAAGGGCCATTTCACCATGGCCGTGGTGCTGCTGGCGCTTGGCTATATTCTTATCTGGCCGGTGCTGCTGCTGTTGATCAACAGCTTCAACGCCGCCGGCGACTGGTTCGTCGAGCCGCGCCGCTGGGGCGTCGACCACTGGGTCAATGGTTTTCAACGTCCCGGTCTGCTGCGCTCGCTCGGCAATTCGCTATTGATCTGGGCGCTGACCGTGGTGATTAGCTTCCCCATCGGGGTCGCCATTGCCTGGCTCCTGGCGCGCACCAAAATTCCCTGCAGCCGCACGTTGGAGTTCTTGTTCTGGGTCTCCTACATGGTGCCGAGCTTGCCGACGACGATCGCCTGGATCACTTTGCTCGACCCCGACATCGGCATGATCAACGTCGGCCTGAAGAATCTTTTCGGCCTCGACCAGGGGCCGTTCAATATTTTCAGCGTGCCGGGGATAGTTTGGGCCAATCTGATGGGCCACGGCATCTCGATCAAAGTCATGCTGATGACCCCAGCTTTTCGCAACATGGACTCGACCCTCGAGGAGGCGGCGCGGGTTGGCGGCGCGAGTAACTTGCGCACGCTATTCAAGGTGACCTTGCCGCTGATGGTCTCGCCGATGATCATGGTCTTCGCGCTGCAATTGCTGCGGGTCTTTCAATCTTTCGAAACCGAGTATCTGCTCGGTGTGCCGTTTGGCTTTTACGTCTATTCGACCAAGGTCTATGCGTTGGCGCGCAATGCCATACCCAATTACGGCGAGGCCACGGTGCTCGCGAGTATTACGTTGTTAATCATTGCGCTGATCATTCCGCTGCAGCGCTGGATTCTCGACCGGCGCCGCTACACGACCATTACCGGCGCCTTTCGGCCCGGCTTGCTCGACCTTGGCAAGTGGAACTATGCCGCCTTCGCGGTGATTGCGACGCTACTCGTGCTGCTTACGATTGGCCCGTTGGTGGTGCTGGTGCTGGGAAGCTTCATGCAGCGCATCGGCTATTTCATGCTCGGCTATACCTTCGAACATTGGCGGCTGGTGCTAAGCGATCCGGTTTTCATCAAAGCGCTGCGCACGACGTTGGTTTTGGCGAGCGCCGCGGCGCTCTGCAGTCCGTTGCTGTTTTCGGTGATCGCCTACATCATCGTCCGGACCAAATTGCCGGGGCGCAATGCGCTGGACTTGATGATCTGGAGCGGCGGCGCCATTCCCGGCATTCTTGCCGGCCTGGGGCTGCTCTGGCTGTTCGTCGGCACGCCGGGTTTGAACTTGCTGTTTGGCACTATCTGGGCGCTGATTCTGGTCGTGATCCTCCAAGGCAAGACCACCGGCGTCAACATCATGAAGGGGGTGCTGGTTCAGGTCGGCGCCGACATGGAAGAGGCGGCGCGGGTCGCCGGCGCGGGCTGGATCCGCACCTATTTTCGCATTTGGCTGCCGCTGCTGGCGCCGACATTGATCCTCTTGGCGGTGATGAATTTCGTCAGCGCCGCCGGCGCGACCAGCAGTATCATTCTTTTGGCATCGCGCGATACCATGACGCTATCTCTGATGGCCTTGGAATTGTCTGCCACCGCTGTGAGCAACCGTGAGGCGGCCAGCATTATTAGTATCTTTATCATTGCGATTACCTTCGTGGGTGCGCTGCTAGTGCGCTACTGCGGCCGGCGCGTGGGCGTGCGCCACGACATGCATGGCAGCGCGGTGGGCGCGAGCGCGCGATCAAGATAGCGCTTGCTCTTGCATGGCGGCTTGTCCCTGCGTTCACAAAAATATTGCTTAATACCGTAAATTTTTGTGGACATTTTTCTGCGTATTCGGTAAAGACAAGAAGAATCACTATCGCGAAAGCTTCGAATGAGCCCCACGCGCGTGTCTTGGCGTTAGGGGTTCCATATATGAGTTCCATCGCTCGCGCTGTACTCGCCACGATTGTCGCTTCGCTGGCTCTTTTGTCAGGCGCCGTTGCGTGGGCTGACATCGGCCAAATCAAATCCCTTTCCGGGGAAGTTTACCTGATCAGAAACTCCGTGCAGCAGCGTGCCGCAGTGGGCGGCCTGGTGCAGCAGGGCGACGTGCTGGCCACCGGCGCCAATAGCAGCGCGGGTATCACCTTCGTCGACAATTCGCGTCTCTCGGTCGGCTCCAACACACGCATTGAAATAGCTCAATACCGCTATGACCCGACAACCCAGGAAGGCGTATTTCTGACCGATATCAAACGCGGGACGCTTTACGTCGTTTCTGGAACCATCGCTAAACAGCCCGGCGAGCCCATGAAGGTTAGGACGCCGACAACGGTGATCGCGGTGCGCGGCACCACGCTCGCGGTCAAAGTTGAAGAGTGACATGATGTCGAGACGCAGCCGCAGAAAAAGCAGCAACAAGATCGCGCTCTACAGCGCGCTCTTGGTTTGTGCGCTGTGGCTAGCTGGCTGCACCACCGCGACCAATACGACGGTCATCCTACTGCCAGAAAAGGACGGCCGGGAAACCTCGGTGATTGTCGGCGAGGGTGGGAACACCATTGTGTTGAACAAGCCGTTGCAGGTGGCGATTATCGATACCCGTCGGGCGATGCGGCAAGTCGACATGACTCTCGATGAAGTAAACAAAATGTTTGCCGAGGCGCTCGCTGCGCAGCCGCCCGAACCGATCAAGTTTACACTTTATTTCATTACCGGCGGCACTAACCTGACCGCGGATTCACAGCCCTATGTGGAAACCATCATCAGGGAAGTCGCCAAGCGGGTGGCCGTCGAGGTGGAGATCACCGGCCACACCGACCGCGTCGGCAGCCTCGCGGACAACGATAAACTCTCTTTGCAGCGGGCTGACGCCGTGCTCAATATTCTTCAGCAACGGGGCCTGGCGCCAAGCAGTTTCAAGCGCACGGTGGGGCGCGGCGAGCGCGAACCGCTGGTGCCGACCGCGGACGAAGTTGCCGAGCCGCGCAACCGCCGGGTTGAAATCATCCTGCGTTAGCTGGCGCCGTCGCTGCTCGCAATTCGTTCGAGCCGTTCAAACAATTCAAACCCTTCGCTACGGGACCATTCAGGGCTCACCGTTCCTCGAAATCCACTTGCCGGAGCAGCGACCGCTTATGGTTGCGTCGCGAGCGTCGCACCCGCGCTTCACTTGCTTTTCAGTGCCACGTGAACTCCATGTCCCAACAGACCGTCACAGATGCTCTCGTCGAATATCTTATCTCGCGCAACGTGACCCATGTCTTCGGCGTGCTCGCCCACACGCTGTTTCCCATTGGCGACGCGATGGCGAAGCTTCGGGAGCAGCGGCACTGGGCATCGTCCATGCCGGTGCCGCCACTCGTTCTCGGGCATCTCGTCCTTGTCCTGCGTCGCCAGGGTCAGGCTGGCGCACAGATTTCTGCTGAAAACCCAAGAAGGCTTCGAGCGGCGTAGCCTGAACCCGACGCGCGGTTCTTGCATTTACGCGCCGACGTATCATGCTTGAGATGACATCACGAAAAACCCATCGAGGAGGCAACTCGTATGAAAAAAAGCATTGCGGTATGCGTGCTGGTCCTGTCTTTGGCCTTGGTTGGCGCAGCGGCTCGGGCGCAGGAAGCTAACCCGGGCGGCGGCACCACGCAACTGCGTTCGCCGGATGTGGTCTACGTGCCAACGCCGACGGAGGTGGTCGAGGCCATGCTCAAAGTCGCTAAAGTCGGCAAGGGCGACGTGGTTTATGACCTTGGCTCGGGCGATGGGCGCATTCCGATATTGGCCGTGGAAAAATACCATGCCGAGCGGGCGGTCGGCATCGATATCAACCCCGAGCGGGTGCGCGAAGCCCAGGCCAACGCCAAGAAAGCCGGCGTCGAAGATCGCGTGCGCTTTCTCAATCAAGATCTGTTCGAGTCGAAGATCAGCGATGCCACCGTGGTGACGTTGTATCTGCTCAGCACGCTGAACGTGAAATTGCGGCCCAAGCTGCTCGAAGATCTCAAATCTGGCACGCGCGTGGTCTCGCACGCTTTCGATATGGGGAGTTGGAAACCGAAGGAAACGCTGACGATCGACGGGCGACAGGTTTATTTTTGGATCATTCCGCAGAAGGGCACGCCGGAATACCAGGCCGCCATGGCGGCGGCGGGGAAGACGACGAGCCGGTAGGCGCGGTTGCGCTCGGAAAAATCGATGATGGAGGATTGAAGATGGAGGATCGCGTTGATCAGCTACATTCGAGCTGTGCGCGGCGGTTTTGATATAGCATCTGAGCTGAGCGGGGATATGGGTGCAGCGCGCTAGGGGGCGACGTGGCGCTGCTTTGAATAGAGGTTACTGTGCCGGCGCTGGTATACGATTTGCTCAACCCTACCTGGGTTCTGAAAGCGGCGGCCAGAGGGCGGTTTTTCCAACACAAACGCGGCGCCCCGAAGGGTTTTTCAACGGTCGGGACTGAAGGAAATGTCCGCGTCGCCGAGCCATTACAAACCTCGCCAATCGTGCGGCTGCGAAGCCTATGACCGAAAACCCCCAGAGCACGGCAGCTGACGCTGCCAAACAAAGCGTCCCCCTGACCCGCGCCGCGCACGCCCAGTGGTACAAAGATGCAATCCTTTGCGAAATCCATGTGCGCGCCTTTTGCGATGGCAATGGCGATGGTATCGGTGACTTTAAAGGGCTCACTGAAAAGCTCGACTACTTGCAGGACCTGGGGTTTACGGCAATCTGGCTCTTGCCGTTCTAGCCGTCGCCGCTGCGCGACGACGGCTACGATATTTCCGACTACACCGACATTCATCCGAGTTATGGCACGCTGCAAGATTTTCGCGCTTTTTTGAGAGCGGCGCACCAGCGCAATCTGCGGGTCGTCACCGAGCTGGTGATCAACCATACCTCGGATCAGCACCCCTGGTTCCAGCGCGCGCGGCGCGGCAAGTGCGATTGATCGATGCGGTGCCGTTGCGTGCCAACGGTGCGACCGCCTACGTCAGTATCGTGCAAGTGCAGTACCACGAGGGAGCTGCGGAAGATTATCTGCTGCCGATTCGCTATGCGAGTGGCGAGCGTTCGGGAGAGCTTAAGCTTTCCCAGGCCGTCATCGCTCAGCTGGCCGTGGGGTTGCAGCCAGTCGAGGAGGGCGTTGTCTATGATGCGCTGATCGACGCCGACTTCGCCGGCACGCTGCGCGACGCCAGCGTGCGGCGTCGGGTTGTGAAATCAGCGGATGAGGATGGCATTGAAGTAGCGGCCGTGCCAGCGCGCGGCTTGCGCAAACTAATCGGTCCGCCGGCGATCATCCCGGCGGCCACCTGGGTGCGCGACGAGGAAAACCATACTTCCGTGATATTTGGCGAGCGCTTGGTGCTCAGGGTGTTTCGACGCTTGTATGCGGGCATCCATCCCGATTTGAAAATTAATCGCTTTTTGAACGATAGGACGAGTTTTCGCCACGTTCCGACGCTGGCCGGACACATCGAGCTGCGCTGCCCCGATCGCGCGCCGACGGTGGTGGCGATCCTCCAGGGCCGGGTGTTGCACGAAGCCGACGCTTGGAGCTACACACTCGACGCGCTGAAGCAGTTTTTTGAGCGGTGTCTGCCACGTCCCTGTGACGTTGAATTTCCGCGCCGTCATCTCGTCGACTTGGCGGAGGAAGAGATTTCCGAGGCGGCGCAGGAGCTGATCGGTGGCTACCTTGCGTCCGCGGGACTTTTGGGACAACGCACCGGCGAGTTCCACATTGCGCTGTCGAACGCTGGCGAGGAGCCGCAATTCGCCCCTGAGCCATTCACGTTGCAGGACCGCCAATCGTTATATCAGAACCTGCGCGCCTCGGCGCAGCGAGCGCTGGCACTCCTGCGCCAGCGCTTGGCGCAACTGGCGGAACCGCTCAAGCCTCTAGCCAGCGAGATTGGCGGCGCCGAGGGGCGCCTTTTGGCGCGCTACCGGATGCCGCTCGATAGGAAGATTACCGGGCTGCGGCTGCGCTGCCATGGCGATTACCATCTCGGACGAGTGCTGTTTACCGGCAAGGATTTTGTGCTCGTCGATTTCTCGGGCGAGCCCGGTCGCCTGCTCGGTGAGCGGCGCCTGAAGCGCCCGGCATTGCGCGACGTGGCATCCATGCTGCGCTCGTTCGACAATGCGGCCCGGGTGGCCGTGCGCACCAGCGGTCATCGCGTCGAGGACGCGGTGGCGCTCGAACCTGGGCGCACTTTTGGAATCGCTGGGTTTGCGCCGTGTTTCTCAAGAGGTATTTTCAAGCGGTTCAGCGCAGTGCTTTTCTGCCGAAAACCAAAGAAGAAAACAAAGTGCTGCTCGACGTGCTCCTGCTCGATAGGGCGATTTATGAATTGACCGACGCACTCAACACTCGATTGGAGTGGGTTGACGTGCCGCTGGGTGGCTTGGTCGAGCTGCTAAATCGCGAGGAGTGACTCTTGCGCCACCGATCAAAGCGCGCCTACTGTAGCTGGATCGGCGGCGTGGCTACTTTGAGCGTACCGGCTAATTCCTTCAGCGCTTCCCAGGTCGGGCCTTCGATCTCGACACCACGCTGTTGGTTCTGCGCTTCGCGGCGCCGCCCCGATTCGCCGGGCAGCAGTATCTCGCTGAAACCGGGTGCGCACTTTGTCGATTTGATGAACCCGATCATCTCGTCGACTTTGTCGTAGAACGTCTCCAGCGGTTGAAACTCTTCGACGGCGAAGGCTTGAAGAAACAAACCGTTGACGCCGTGGCCGCGGTTGTCCCAGTAGAGTTTGCCCATGCCGTTGCCGGAAAGCAGCCCTGCGAGTATTTCCGTCATCAGCGCGACACCCGAGCCCTTGTAGCCGCCGAAGGCGGTGAAGACGCCGCGCGGCGGGCCGCGAAAGGCGTCGAAGTCAGTGGTCGGGTTGCCGTGGCCGTCGAGCATGACCCCTGCGGGGATTTTCTCTTTGGCGCGCACGCGCTTTTGTATTTCACCCATGCTCATGGACGCGGTGGCGAAATCTAGAATAATCTGCTTGCCGCCGCGCGCCGGGATGCCAAAGGCCATCGGGTTGGTGCCGGTGATCGGTTTCATGGCGCCGTAAAGCGCGGTGACGGCCGAGCCGACGCAGGCTGCGCCGATGCCGATCATGCCCTGGGCGGTGGCCATCTCCATGTAGTCGGCTAACCTGCCGGTGTGGCCGGCGCGCCGCAGGGTGACGATGCCGGCGCCGTGTTCTTTGGTTTTCTTGATCGCCAGCTCCATGGCGAAGCAGGCGGCCACCTGGCCGATGTAATGTTTGCCGTCGACGGCCGCGGCGATTTTGCCTTCCCGCTCGATGGCCGGCCGCTCTTTGATCTGGTAGGTGCCGTCTTTGATCCAGTCTAAATAGGGCCTGACGCGAATCACGCCGTGGCCGGCGTAGCCGCGCAGCTCGCCGCGCACCAGCAGGTCGGCGACGAGCTTGGCATCGTCGGCGGGCATGCCGCCCTTGGACAGCAGTTGATGACAAAACTCTAGGAGTTGTTGAGGGTCGACCTTTGGCAACGGGTGGCTCCGGATTGTGTGGAGTTAGATGCCTTCGCCCATGCCGCGCTGGCGGAAAAACGGTGTGCGGTTCCATTCAAAAGCTTCTTGAATTTTGCGTGGCAGGGGCGGTTTGCGCGAGGTCATGAACCGGATGAACTCGTCTTTCGAAGTGATTGTCATACGCGGATTTTTTTGTTTCTCGTCGCCCAGCGTCGAAACCGCCTCGCGATAGTCGTGGCCGGGGTAGAGGCGCAGGTCGCCGCCCAGCGCTTCGAGGCGGCGCAGGCTATGCCACTGACTCTCGGCGCTGCCGCCGGGCAGGTCGGTGCGGCCGCAGCCACCGATCAAAAGCGTGTCGCCGGTGAAAATCCGGTCGTTGAAGAGCAAACACATCGAGTCGAGGGTATGGCCCGGTGTGGCGACGACTTTGAGCGCCTGGCGGCCGAATTTTATCTCGTCGCCGTCATCGACGCGAATATCGATGTAGGGCGCGTCGGCAGCCCGGTGCATGACCACTTGGATGCCATAGCGCTCGCGCATGACTTTGCATGCCGAGTTGTGATCGGCGTGGGTGTGGGTGTCGATGGCGTAAAGTAGTTTGGCCTTGAGAAATTCCGCCAGCCCGACGTAATCGTCCGCCTTGTCAATTTCTGGGTCGATGACGATGCAGACTTTTTCCGCGGCGCAGCCAAGAATATAGGACAGGCAGCCCGCGGAGCGGATCTGCTCGAAAAAGATTTCAGCGCCGCTCATGGAGACTCTTACTTCGATGCCGGCACGGGAATCAGCTTTTGCTTCTCGATGTTGTAGCGGCTGCGATCGATCTTATCCAAATCATAACTCAAGAAACGAAATACCACGCCAGGTCCTTGGACCGCGTTGGTCGAATGGATCTCACCTTTCAAGTAGGGGATCACGGTGCCGGCTGAAAGCTTGTCGAGGCGGTGCTGTGCCAGCACCGCTTTGCCCGGCTCAGCGCCGTCATCGGTGCGTTTGAAAGTCTTGATCTCGGTGAGCCCGGTGTAGGCGCCGTAGACCACCCAGCAGGGGCCGTGATCGTGCGGCGTGTTGCCGTGGCCCTGCTTGTGCACATGGCCCATCTGGATAAAGCCATGATCCGGATCGCGGTAGAGCTCGCGCGACGGTTTGCCGTCGCCGATCAGCTCGGCCATCCAGGGGTCGTTGGGGCTGGTCGAGGCGAAGAGTTTTTCCATTGCCGCTTTGACTTTGAAGGGCAGCTGCGGATCTTTGCCGTCGCCCCAAATCGCGCGAACTTCAGCGATATATTGCTCCAGTGTGTTAGCGGCTTTGCGTTCTTGTACGGCCATAAGGAATCTCCTTTCGATAGCGTATGTCTATCACGCCCCGAGCTTATTCGTCTAGTTGCTGCGCTGGAAGCTTTTCGGTTCTGGAATTTGAAATCTGCAATTTGTAATGCCGAGCGTTAGCGAGGCGGTCCTGATTGACAGCACCGCCGGCGCTCTGTTACCTGTGAGAAAAAATTTTTTCACGATCGTGAGTGAATCATGACCATCGAAGCACAGGAACTACGCCGGGTGATGGGGCACTTTGCCACCGGCGTGACAGTGATCACAACCAAAGACCAGGGCGGCGCGCCGCAGGGATTGACGGCGAATGCTTTCATGTCGCTTTCGCTCAATCCGCCGCTCGTGATCATCAGCGTCGACAAGGGCGCCACATGTTATAACTGCTTTGAAAAGGGCAACGGCTACACCGTCAATTTCTTAAGCGAAGATCAAGAGGATATCTCCAAGCGCTTTGCCACCAAGGGTATCGACAAGTTCGCCGGCCTCAATTGGCACGAAGGGCAAAACGGTGCGGCGATCATCGATGGCGTGCTCGGCCATGTCGAGTGCCGCATCACCCAGAGCTACGACGGCGGCGATCACACCATCGTCGTCGGCGAGATCCTCAACGTCGCCGCCACCGGCGAACGGCCGCTGCTGTTTTTTCGCGGGAAGTATCAGAAACTGCCAAACTAAAAAGCGGAAACGCGGAAAGCGGAAACGTGGAAAAAATCAGCCCGAGGTTTCTTGGGATTTGAAATTTCCGCTTTCCGCGTTTCTGTTTTGGCCCTAGGCGCCCAGCGCCAGCGCGTTAATACAAGGCAAACCGCTAATCAAAGTCTTGGTCTTGCCCTTCGAGTCGACCTTGATCACTTCGCCGTCGGCGGTGCCGACAAGCACGCTGTCGCCGTCGAAGCCCTCGCACATTTCCATCACGCCGCCGGTCATCTGATCGGTCAAGAATTCCCATTTGGCGCCGTCCTGCGATTTGAAGATCGCGGTTTTGGCGCGCCCTTCACGCAGCCAGGTGCGCGGCCGATCTTGGGTGATGCCGAGAAAGATATTGCCGTTGTCGTCCTCCGCCAACGCGTTGCCGTAGGTGCGGCCGCCCGGCGGCGTCACAGTTGCCCATTTATTGCCGCGGTCGGTGCTGCGCGCCACGCCTTCGCCGCAGGCAGCCACCAACAGGCCGGGGCGTTTTTGCGCCGACAGGATGCTGTGCAAGTCGGGGTCGGTGAGGCCGTCGTTACGTTTGGTCCAGTTCTGGCCGTCGTCTTCGCTGACCAGAATGCCACCGACTTCGATGCCGCAGTAGATGCGGTTACCGGATTTTTCAGTTGTCAAAACCCGAGTGCGCGGCGCCAAGTCGGGGTTGGGTGGAAAGGTGCCGCCCAGGGCGCCCTGGCGAATGCCTTTGATCTCTTCCCAGCCTTTGCCCTCAGGTTTTACGTACAAGCAGGCCGGCCGGGTGCCGACCATGACTTTGCCGGGCAGCGCCAGCATCGCAGACATTTCCAAGATCGGCACGTTGGGCTCGGCGCGCTTCCACTCCTTGCCGGCATCAATGGTCACAAACATGCCGGAGTGCTCGGTGCCGGCGTAGACTTTCTTGCGATCGCCGGGGTCCACCTGGATGCAGCTCATCTGCCAAAACGTCAGGGCGCGATCGGTCTGCTGCCAATCTTCGCCGTTTCGTTCAAATCGATACCAGCCGGAATGGGTCGCCAAGTGAATCGCTTTGTTTGTGCCGTTGGTCGCCATAAAACACCTCCCAGGTTTGAGTTTAGCGTTTGGGGTCTAGTGTCTAGCGTTTCCTTGAACTTCCGCGGTTAAACGCTAGGCGCTAGACGTCTAACTAGTTTCCCTGAGAATACGTCGGAGGTGAATTCGGCGTCAAGAGGGGCCGCGCTGTGCGCAGCGGTTGCGGGTTTCGAGTTCCGGGTTGTTCGGGGTCGATCGAGCCAACAACCGCGAATGAGGGGACCCATACCGCTTTACATCGAGCGCCCAAGTCCGGTGAACCCGAAACCACGCAGATCGGGTTGACAACCCGATCTGCGCCCTCTACCCTGAGGAAAACATTGATGTTTCCATTTGTCATTGCCGAAACCGGGCGGTGGTATGGACGCCTATGACAGCAAAACTGCAAGCCGCATTGTCGGTGTGAGTTTGCGGCAAATTCAATACTGGGATGAGCGCGGCTTTGTCCGGCCGTCGGTGCGGCTTGCCGGCGGGCGCGGCACCAAGCGGCTTTATTCCTTTCACGATTTGATCTGTCTCAAGGTCGTAAAGGACCTGGCCGGTTATGGCTTTAGCCTGCAGCGGATCCGGCGCTGCCTGCAGCCGTTGCGCAAAGCCGATGGCCGCGCGATCGAGGTGACCCATGGCTCGCGCTATCTCACCAACGGCGAAGATTTGTTCATGATCACCAGCGACCGCGAAAAGATTTTGGGCGCCATGGAGCGCCAGTTCGTGTTGTCATTGGGCATCGGCCATTTGGTGCAGGAGTTGTCGGGCGCGGTGGCGCGCGCGGCGCTGCCGGCACGGCGCCGGCGCGCGCTCTTGAACGGTGCGGGGGAAAAATTCAGCGGACGCGCCTAGCGGCGGATTCCAGATTACCAATTCCAGATTCCAGATATTTCGATGGAACCGACGAAAGTCACGCCGATGATGCAGCAGTACCTGCAGATCAAGGAGCGCCATCGCGACGCGATTTTGTTTTTTCGTCTGGGCGATTTCTACGAAATGTTTTTCGAAGACGCGCAGACCGCCTCGAAGATTCTCGACATCGCATTGACGGCGCGCAACAAGACCGACGACGGTTCGGTGCCGCTGTGCGGCGTGCCGTACCATTCGGCGGAACCTTATATACAAAAACTGCTCGACGCCGGCCACAAGGTTGCCGTCTGCGAGCAGGTCGAAGACCCGGCGCTAGCCAAGGGCGTGGTCAAGCGCGAAGTCGTGCGGGTGATTACGCCGGGTACGGTGACCGCGGTCGAAGCGCTCGATGCCCGCGGCAACAATTTTCTTTGCGCGGTGGTTAAAGCCGAGCAGCGTTTTGGTCTCGCCCTGAGCGATATCACCACCGGGGAATTTCGCTGCACGGAAACCGCCGACTGGGAGCTCTTGTTGACCGAGCTGAGCCGCATCAAGCCGAGCGAGCTCTTGCTGCCGGAGCCCGAGCGGGCCCTTTCGGAGAAGCTCCGGCGCGAATTTCCGGCGGTTCATTTGACTCCCGTTGGCGCGGAAACTTTTTCTCAAGCGGCACGCGATCGCATGACGTCACGCGGCGATCATGCGGTCGGCGTCGGCGCGGCCTCGGCGATTCTCGCCTATCTCGAACGCAATGCCGGCGAGTCGCTCAAGCTGCTGCGCGAGCTGGAAGTTTATGCGGTTGCCAACAATTTGATTTTGGACGAGAGCACGCGGGTCAATTTGGAGCTAATCACGAGCTACGGCGGCGATCGCAAGGGTTCGCTGCTTGCTGTCATTGACCGCACGCTGACGCCCATGGGGGCGCGCCGGCTGCGCCAATGGCTCCTCTACCCACTGCTCGACGAGCGCGCGATCGCGGCGCGCCACGAGGCGGTGCAGGAGCTGGTCGATCATTTTAGATTGCGCGAAGATCTGCAACAAAGTCTCGCGGCGATGCAGGATCTCGAACGCTTGGCCGGGCGGACCCTGGCCGCCTCAGCGTCGCCGAAAGACTTGGTGGCGATCAAACAAACATTGGCGGCCATCGAGGGTCTGCGGCAGTGCGTCGATGTGGCGAGCGCGCCGCTCTTGATCGAGCTGCGCGGTCATTTGCAGCCGTTGCCACAAGTGAGCGATCTGGTCAGCCGCGCCATCATCGACGACCCGCCGTTTGTGATCAAAGAAGGCGGCTTCATTCGCGCCGGTTTCGACCCTGAGTTGGATGAGATTCGCGGCGCCCGCAGCCACGCTAAAGAGTGGATGGCAGCGTTCGAGGCCGACGAGCGGCGCCGCACCGCCATCCAATCCCTCAAGGTGCGCTACAACCGGGTGTTTGGCTACTACATCGAAATCACCAACGCCAATCTCAAGTCGGTGCCGGAAAATTACATTCGCAAGCAGACCATGGCCACCGGTGAGCGCTACTACACGGCGGAGCTAAAAGAATACGAAGCCAAAGTCTTAAATTCCGAAGAGCTAATCGGCCGCATCGAAGCCGAGCTGCTCGCCAAAGTACGCGAGCAAGTGGCGGCGCACTATCCGGCGCTAAAGCAGATGAGCGCGGCGCTGGCGACGTTGGATAGCCTGTTGTCGTTGGCGCGCGTGGCGGAGTCGGAGCGCTTCTGCCGGCCGCGCGTCGATAACGGCCAAAGCCTGTGGTTGCGTGAAGCGCGCCATTCGGTGGTGGAAGCGAGCGTCGGGCGCGGCGCCTTTGTGCCCAACGATTGCACTCTGGACAGTGAAACCCAGCAGATCGTCATGCTCACCGGCCCGAATATGGCCGGTAAGTCGACCTACATGCGCCAAGTCGCGTTGATCGTCATTCTCGCCCAAATGGGCGGCTTCGTGCCGGCGAGCGAAGCCCGCGTGGGCATCGTCGACCGGATTTTCACCCGCATTGGCGCGGCGGATTCGCTGGCGCGCGGCGAGTCGACCTTTATGGTCGAGATGAAAGAGACGGCCAATATTTTGCATCATGCCACTGAGCGTAGCCTGATCGTGCTCGACGAGGTGGGCCGCGGCACGAGTACTTTTGACGGCATCTCGATTGCCTGGGCGGTGGCCGAGTCGCTGCACGACGCGCCGGCGCGGCCGCGCACGCTGTTTGCAACCCATTATCACGAGTTGACGGAGCTGGCGCGCACCTGCCCGCGTGTCAAAAATTTTAACTTTGCCGTCAAAGAATGGCAGGGCGATATCATTTTCCTGCGCAGCCTTGTGGAGGGCGCCGCAAGCCATAGCTACGGCATTCACGTGGCGCGCCTGGCGGGGCTGCCGGCGCCGGTGATCGCCCGGGCCAAGGATATTTTGGCCCAGCTCGAAGGCGCTGCCGCCGGCCGCGAAGTTTTGACGCCCGCGGCAACCCCGGCGGAGCAAAACGAGCCGGTGCAGATGGCGCTTTTTTCTTCGGGCGATAGCAAGCTGCGCGAAGCGCTGCGCCGCGTCGATGTGTCGGCGTTGACGCCCATCGAAGCGATGAACTTATTGTACAAGTTTTCCGAAGAGGCGAAGGGAAAGTAGTTGCGCACGACGATGCTGCTTTTTGTGATGAGGTATTTATGAAAAGCCAACGACTATTTTACATTTGGCTAGCGATTTTTCCTGCGCTCGCGCTCAATCCGCCGGCCTGGGGCGCCCAAGCGGGACGGCGGACTCCGGTGGTCGAGCGGCCGGCGGTGCCCGCCGCGCCGCCGCTTGAAGCAAAGGCGCAGTTAACCGGCGTCCGTTTGCTGTCGTCGCCGACGTACACGCGGGTGACGATGGACCTGACGGAATCGGTGCGCTACGAGATCGGCCGCTTGCCCGAAGACCCGAAGAATAGTTTGCCGCCGCGCATCTTCATCGACATCAGCGGCACGCGCCTGGCGATGGACTCGGCGGAGCCGATTGCGGTGGACGACGGTTTGGTGCGGCGCGTGCGCCTAGGCCAGAACACCGACACAACGGTGCGCGTGGTCCTCGATATGAACAGTTTGCGCGATCATAAGGCGTTCCTGTTGCCGGACCCGTATCGGTTGGTGATCGATGTTCAAGGCGCCGGCAACCGCAGCGCGGAAAACAGCGTCGTCGCGGTGGAGAAAAACGCCGCCGCAGCGCCGGCTGAAGCGGCCAAGGCCGCGGCGCCGGTGCCATCGGCTCCCGAGAGAAATCGGCCGGCTCCGGTTGCGGAAGCGGCCAAGGCTGCGCCGGTGGAGACCGCACGGCCGGCGGCACCGCCACCGACTGTGGCGGAAACGCGCAAGCCCACACCGGTTCCTGAGCGCAGCCGGCAAACCGCGTCGTTGCCGTCAGCGGGCGCGCGCCCGGCAGCACCGGGCATTCGCAAGATCGTTCTCGATCCAGGCCACGGCGGCCGCGACCCCGGCGCCATCGGCGTCGACGGCCTCACTGAGAAAGATATTGTCTTGAAAGTAGCGCGCAAGCTGGCCGCTAAGCTGCAAAAGGACATGGGAATTCAGGTCGTGCTGACGCGCAAGGATGATTCCTATGTGCCGCTGGAAGATCGCACCGCCATTGCCAATTCCCAGGATGCCGACTTGTTTATCTCGCTCCATATGAACGCGGCGACGACGCCCGACGCCCGCGGCTTGGAAACCTACTACTTGGATAATACTACCGATGAGGCATCGATCCGCCTGGCGTCGCGGGAAAACGGCACGCCGCGCGGCAAGATTTCCGATTTACAGTTCATCTTGAGCGACATGATGCAGAACTCGAAGCTCGAAGACTCGATTACTTTAGCGCACAACCTACAGAGCTCAGTGGTGAACACCATGTCCAAGAAAATGGACGTGCGCGATTTGGGCGTGAAGAAGGCGCTCTTCTATGTGCTGGTCGGCGCGCGCATGCCGAGCGTGCTGGTGGAAATGTTCTTTATCACCAACAAGGCCGAAGGCCGCGCCATGGCGCAGGAAGCCTACCAGGATTCGGTCGTTGAGGCGCTCTATGACGGGATTTTGAAATACAACCAGAGCACGCTGGCGGTAAAGACGCTGTAATCATCGACAACCGGCATGGATACCATCGCGCTTTCTCGTTCGTTGCTCGACTCGGTGCAGGGCGAGGCCGATCTCACCCGGCGCGCGCGCAGCTATGCGCAGCGCGGCCGCGAGCTGCTGTTCGAGCGCCACCGCGCCGGCGCCGGCGGTTTGGAGATCGTTTCGGCGTACACGACGATCATCGATCACTTGGTCCGCCACCTGTTCACGGTCGCTGCCGAGGAGTATCAACAGCACCACCCCGCGGAAAAGCTGCGGTGTGCCGTGGTGGCCCAGGGCGGCTACGGGCGCGGCGAGTTGAATCCTCAATCCGATCTCGATCTCTATTTTCTTCACGTCGGTCAGCCGACGCCGTTTGTGCAAGCCGTGGCCAAGAAGCTCTACTACACATTGATGGATGCCGGCTTCACCGTCGGTCATGCGCTGCGCACCAACAACGACTCGATGCGCTTGGCCGAAGCCGACATGAAGGTTCGCACGGCGCTGCTGGATTCGCGTTTTCTTTGCGGCGACTACGGGCTCTACGGCGTGATCGAGCGCGATATTGAGAAACGCTTGCTGCGCAAACAAGCGAGCCGTTTCGTGGCGGAAAAATTGGCGGAAAGCAAGCAACGACACGCGGAGTACGGCGGGTCGGTTTATCTGCTCGAGCCCGAAGTCAAAGAAGGCGAGGGCGGGCTGCGCGATATCCACACGGCGCGCTGGCTGGCGCGTGTGCTGGTGCAGGCCAAGGACCTGGAGGATGTCGCGCTCAAAGGGATCGTCGCCGGCGCCGACGTGGCCAAGCTTAAAGAGGCGCAAAATTTTCTCCTGCGCGTGCGCAACGAGCTGCATTTTTCGACAGGCAAGCATCAGGATCAGTTGACCTTCGAGCACCAGGAGAAAGTCAGCGATGCCTTGGGTTTCCAGGGCGAAGAGATGCTGCGCGGCGTCGAAGTATTCATGCGCCGGTACTATCTCCACGCCGTGGAGATCAGCCGGATCACCAACTTGATCATCCATCGCATGACCAAGCACAAGCGGCCGCTGTTCGCCGCGCGCTACAGCTTCGGGCGCAACCTACGGCTCGGGGTGCGCGTCACCAAATCGCATATGTCCGTCACCAAGCCGGAAATCTTCCAGCGCGAACCGAGCAATCTGATCCGTTTGTTCGAAGATATGCAGAAACATGGCTACGAGCTGGCCCATGAGACCCGTGAAGTGATGCGCGCCCATCTCGGTTTGATCGACGAAGAGTATCGGCGCTCCGCCGAGGCGAATCTGCCGTTCTTTAGCATTCTCAAATGGAAAGAGCGGGTCTACGAAACGCTTTCGGAAATGCATCAGTGCGGCGTCCTCGGGGCTTTTATCCCCGAGTTCGGCCGTCTGCTGTGCATGGTGCTGCACGACGCCTACCACACCTATACGGTGGATCAGCATTCGCTGCGGCTCGTCATGGAAATCGAGCAGCTCAAAGCCGGCGACCATGAGAAAACCTTGCCGCTGCTCACCCAGTTGGCGCGCGAGGCGGACAAGATCGAGCTGCTCTATCTGGGATTATTATTTCACGATATCGGCAAGGGTTTGGGCGGCGGCCATTCCGAAGTGGGCGCCGAGATGGTTCGGCCGATCGCCAAACGCATGAAGCTCAACGCCGACGACGGCGCGCTCGTTGAGTTTCTCGTGCGCCACCATTTGCTGATGACCCACACCGCGTTTCGACGCGATCTCGAGGACGAAAAGACGATTTTCGATTTTGCCAAGACCATGGGCAACGTGCGCAATCTGCAGATGCTCTATCTGCTGACGTTCGCTGACGTGAAGGGCGTTGGCCCCGACGTGTGGAACCCCTGGAAGGCGTCGTTGCTGGGTGAGCTCTACGTCAAGACGTTGAATCTCCTCGAAGAAGCGGAAAAGGGCGAGCTGCAGCGCCAAGACGTGCGCGCAGTGGTGCGGCGCATTCAGACCCGGCTGCGCAAGGAGTTGGCGAAGGACGGCGCCGCGGAGCGCGTTGACGCGTTTCTCGAAATTATGCCCGATCGTTACTTTCTCTCGACGCCCGAGAACGATGTCGCCGGCCATTTTCGCTTGATGGAGAGCTATGACGGCGATGGCGCGGTTGTCGACGTGCAGCATTTTCCCGAGCGGGCTTGCAGCTCGGTGGTCATTTGCACCCAGGACCGCCCCGGTTTGTTTGCGTCGATCACCGGCGCTCTGACGGCACTGGGTTTAGATATCGTCAACGCGCGCATCTTTACGGCCAATGACGGCCGGATCATCGATGTGTTTCGCATCGCGCACCGCGGCAAACGCGATGCCGTCATGAACGAGCAAAAGTGGGGGCGCTTTCGCGCCACGCTAAATAGCGTGTTGGCTGGCAAGACCGACGTGGCGAAGTTGGTCGAGGGCTCGCGCAGATCGATCTTGCTGCAAAAGCGCGTGCCCAAAGTGTCCACCGTCGTGCGCATGGACAACGAAGCGTCGGACGGTTTTACCATCGTCGAGGTGTTTACCGACGATCGCATCGGGGTATTGTTCACGATTACCCACACGTTGTATCAACTTGGCCTGTCGATTCACGTCGCCAAGATCTCCACCAACGTCGATCAGGTCGCCGACGTGTTTTATGTCACTGACGAACGCGGCGGCAAAGTGCTCGATCCGGGTCGTCTCGAAGCCGCGCGCGATGCGCTGCAACGGATTCTGGCGCCGCAGAATGAGCCCAGCCAACGAGTCGCTTAGTCTCTACGTCGACCGCTTCCTGGCGTCGATTACGGTGGAGAAAGGCTTGGCGAAGAATACCGTCGAAGCCTACAGCCGCGACCTCGCGCAGCTCGTCGAATTTCTTACCCAGCAAGGGATCGGTGCATGGCCAGACGTGGAGCCGCTGCAGCTGCGCTCCTACATCGGCTACCTGCGCGAACAGAGACTCGCCAACCGCAGTATCGTGCGCCGCTTGGTCGGGCTGCGCCGGTTGTATCGGTTTCTGAAAATTGAAGGGGTGGTCGCCAAAGACCCGCTGCCGTCGGTGCGCTTCGCCGCTGCTCCCCGCAAACTGCCGAATACTTTATCAGGCGACGACATCGCCAAACTGATCGCCCACCCGGATCCAACCTCGCCGCTCGGCATGCGCGACCGCGCCATGTTCGAGCTGCTCTATGGCGCCGGCCTGCGGGTGTCGGAGTTGATCGGCGTGCAGCTCCAACAAATCAACTTCGATGGCAACTATCTTACGGTGAAAGGCAAGGGCTCTAAGGTGCGGGCGATCCCGTTTGGCAAGTTCGCCCGCGAAAAATTGTATTCGTATGTCACCGACATGCGGCCGCGCCTGCTCAAAGGCAAAGCGAGCCCGTTCGTATTCACCAATCGTTCGGGCAGGCCGCTAAGCCGCCAAGGCTTTTGGAAGATTATCCGCGCCCACGCCCTCGCCGCCGGCATCGACAAGCGGGTCACGCCGCACACCCTGCGCCACTCCTTCGCGACGCATTTGTTAGAAGGCGGCGCCGACCTGCGCTCGGTGCAAGCCATGCTCGGCCACGCCGATATTTCGACGACGCAGATTTACACCCACGTCGACGGCGCGCGCTTGAAGAAAGTTCACCGGGAGTTTCATCCGCGGGAACGCTCGCGAGGCTAAGCAATTGGCAAGATAGGGAGCCGCCTATTTGTTCGGCTTGGCCCATTCGCCGTCGCCGGCTTTACCGGTGACTTTGCCGTCGCGCATGACGACTTTGCCTTTGACGAGTGTCATCGTCGGGACGCCGATGACCTTTTGGCCGGCGTAGGGTGTCCAGCCGCATTTGGAATACATTTCCTCCGTGAGAATGGTTTTTTCTTGTTTCAAGTCGATGATCGCCAGATCGGCGTCGGCGCCGACTTGGATGGTGCCCTTGCGCGGGGCCAGGGCGAATCTTTGCGCCGGATTGTGCGACGTCAAGCGCACGAGTCGATCGAGGCTGATGCGGCCGCGGTTTACCTCGCTCAGAAATAGACTCAAGTATTCTTGTATCACCGGCGCGCCGCCGGGGGCTTCCCACATGTCTTTCCAGCCGATCTCTTTTTCTGCCGAAGTATGCGGCGCATGGTCGGTGCCGCAGACGTCGATGGTGCCGTCGCGGATGGCGTCCCACATGGCGAGACTGTCTGCTTCGGGGAGCCAGATGCCGAGGGCGTAGGGGCCGAGCTTGGTCAGGTTCTCGCGCTTGTGGCCGAGAAAAAGCGCCCAAGGGTTGACCTCGGCGGTGACGTCTTGGCCCTTGTCTTTGGCGCGGCGAATCAGTTCGACCGCGCCCAGCGTGTTGACGTGAAGCACGTGCAGTTTGGCGCCGGTCGCTTCTTGCATGCGCAGCAGCGTGGCGATCGCGCTATCCCAGACGATGCCTTTGTGCGCTCGATAGGCGTCGGCGTAGGCGGTCGGGCCGCGCAGGCCGCGCTTCCAATAGCCTTGCTCGACCACGTCCATGATTTCCTGGCTGTGCGGATGGACCATCAGCGGCAGGTTGGTCTCGGCGACGGCTTCGAAGATGCGCAGGAGATCGCCCTGGTGGCTGACGCCAATGCCGGGCATGTGGGGATAGCTGCGCCGGGTGTCGCGAATCATGAACAGCTTGAATGCCAAGGCACCGGACTTGGCGAGTTTGGGGACCTCTTTCAGATGGGTCGGCGCCGGGTTGTGATTGAAGTGCACGACCGCTTTCTTAACGCCGTTTTTCACGATGCTGTTGTAACGGGCCAACGTAGTCGTCGGCGGATTGACGTTGGGCATGCCGACCGAGAGTGTCACGCCGCCGGCCGCGGCAGCCTGGGTGGCCGTGAACAAGTCTTCCTTGTGGGTATAGCCGGGATCGCGGTGGTGCGTGTGGGTATCGATGAGGCCGGGAACGATCGCTTTGCCGGATGCGTCGATGGTTTCCTTCGCTTCGGCAAAAACGTCGGCGCTACCCAGCGCGGCAATCTTGCCGCGATGAATGGCCAGATCGGTTGTGACGATGCCACCGGGCGTCCAGACGGCGCCGTTTTTAATAACAAGATCGAAGCTTGCCATCGAATCCTTGAATCGCCACGAAGATCACGAAGGACAAGAAGCTGTGGAGCATTTCTTGAGATCCGACTTCGTGCATCTTCGTGGTGAGTGAAAATTTTGCAGCTTAGGCGGTGATTTCGTACGGGACGTTGGTCGGCCCTTCGATGCGGCGGTGTGTGTTCGTCGCCATATCGTAGTTGCCCTGGGGTACTTTGCCGGCGACACGCTCAGAGCGCAGAATCAAGCCGTAGGATTTTCCCGGCCCGCCATGTTCGGCATGAATGTCGAAGGGCGGCACCAGGTCGCATTTTCCCGGCGTTCCCAAAGTAGTGCTCTCCAGCTCCAGCTTGGCGTAGCCCTCTTTACTGTGATCGTCGACGCGGCGATAGCGCTCCAAAGTCTCCGTGCCTTCAAGCAAGCCATAAGCAGTCCACGCATGGGCATGATCGTGAATGCTGCCTTTGCGGTTGGCGCCATGCACGACGCCGTTGACGACGAAGCCGTAGTCAGGGTCTTCGTAGAAAAGCAGATTACGCCGGCCGCCGTCGGTGTCGGGCCACGTCTTGCAGGTCGCGCGCATCGACGGATCGTTGACCAGCTCCTGGAGCAACTCGCGGCCTTTTTTCATGCGCGCTTCGGTATCCGGTAGTTCTTGCCAAGCTGCGCGCAATTCTTGAATGAATTTTTCGAATGCCGGGAGTCTTTTCGCCGTCGACATAAATACCTCCGAAAGTTCTACTTAATTTCGTAAGGAATATTGGTCGGCCCTTCGATCTGCTTGTAGAGATTGCCTTCCATGCTGTAGCTGCCCTGGAGAACTTTGCCGGCGACCCGTTCGGAGCGCAGGATGACTGCAACAGAACGCGCGGGCCCGCCTTGCTCGGCGTGGATGTCGAAAGGCGGCACCAGGTCGACTTTGCCGGCGTTGCCTTCCGTGACGCTTTCCAATTCAAGTTTGGCGTAGCCTTCTTTGCTGCGGTCGTCGACGCGCCGATAGCGCTCCAGGCTCTCGGTGCCGTCGAGCACGCCGTAGGCTGTCCAGGCGTGGGCGTGATCGTGGATGCCGCCCTTGCGGCCGGGCACGCGGACGACGCCGTTAATCGCGAAGCCGCATTCTTGGTCTTCGTGAAAGAGCAGATTCTTCCGTCCTTCCGTAGACGGCCATGACTTGGACGCCTGGCGGAGCGACGGGTCTTGGACCAGTTCTTCGAGCAGTTGCCGGCCTTTTTTCATACGCGCTTCAGTATCTGGTAGTTCCTTCCACGCCGCGCGCAAGTCCGCAATGAATTTCTCAAAGACAGGAATGTGCTTTCCCATAGCAACCCCCAATGCTCTTTTTCTTGCCTATTGGTAACAAAGCGACTCGGGCCAAGCAACAGTTGAGTTAAAGATGAACAAATGCCCGCACCCAGTTCTTCGGCAGCGCCGTGTGGCCTTGACCGGTGACGTCTTCGGCGAGAAACACATCGCCGGGTCCAAAAACTATCTTGGTGCCGTCGCCGATGCCAATCTCACAGGAGCCAGAGAGCGTAATGCACCATTGGCGCCGCGGTGCGTTGTGCCAGCCCAAGATGTCGCGGTTGTCGTCGTTCTTGAACATCAGCGCTTTCGCGTTGATCGCTTTTAAGAAGAATTCCGAAGCCAGGCTTTGATCGAGATCTTCGAAGTGGGATTTGCCATCGGCACCCGTGTACATTCTGCAAAACTGCATGATTGCCTCCAATCTGTCTGCCTTAGCCGTAGCAGCAAAGGGCGAATTGTTTCAAGTCGATTTAGCCTGAGTTTGACAGCTAACCTAGGGCAGGGTAGCAACAAACAATTGCATTAACGTAGGAGATTTCCAGATGAACGATTCCTGGCAGCAGACTTGGGGTGACCAAGGTTTTATTGAAAACTGGGCAAGCAAAGGCAGTTGGCAGGCGCCGATTCGCGACCCGCAGACGGCGATGGTGCTGCGCATGATTCCGCAGCCTCTCAAAGCACCGGTTCGTGTGCTCGATGTTGGCGCCGGCTATGGTGCGCTGGCCGCGGCGGTGTTGCGTGAACGGCCCAATGCCAAGGCGGTGTGTGTCGACGCCTCGGAAGCGATGTTGAAGCTCGGACCGGACAAAAATCCTGACCTCAAGCAGCGCATGAGCTTTGTTCAAGGATCGCTTGAAACCTCCGATTGGCTCAGGCCTATCACCGGCACCTTCGACGTGGTGATTTCTTCGCGGGCATTGCATCACTTCACGGAAAATCAGCGGCGCCGTTATATCTTTAAAGAACTTTATCCACTCGTAAACAAAGGTGGTTGTTTCATCAACGCCGACAACGTCAAGGGTAACACGAAATCGCTCTCCGACCGCTACCGCCGCGCGCGAGATGAGTATTTGGATCGATATGTTCAGCGCATGAGCGGCGGCAAGACCAACCTCGCCGAAGCTAAAGCCGCCACGCCCAGCAGCTACCACGGTCCCCACAACAACGGCATCCTTGAAGAAGAGCTGCAATGGCTCAGAGATGCCGGGTTCGTCGACGTGGACTGCTTTTGGAAGTTTACGACAATGGTGGTTTATGGGGGATTTAGAGAATAAATGCAAAAATTCAAAGCTAAACAATCGGATGCGATCGAGCGGTTTTGGAGGGTTTTCTAATGTTTAGCTTTTAATTTCTTGCCGTTGCTTTGAAGCGCAAACGCACGTAGTCGGCGGTCCAGATGCCTTGCGCGTCGCATAGCTCTACTTCGAGAGCATTTTTCACCTCTGCTAAATAGCTTTGCCGCTGCGATGCCGCGACCGACTTTGTAAACGGCTGGGCAAAGACCTCCAACCAGCCGAGAATATCTCCGGGTAGTTTGGTTGGGCGCGGGATCAGCTCGATATAGTCCACGGCGAAACCATGGCGGTTTAACAAGGCCGTGTACTCCTGCGGCGCGGGATAAAACCACGGGTCGACGGCCCATGGGTCGATGCTGCGTTGGCGTAAACCGGCGTGCAGCGCGCCGCGAATTTTTTCCACGTTGCCGTGACCGCCAAACTCACCGACGAAGCGACCGCCAGATTTTAGACAAGCTGCCACTCCGCTAACTACTTCCTGGCTGCGCCTCATCCAATGCAGCGCGGCATTGGTGAACACCGCGTCGAAACGATTTTTGAGACTGAGTGCTTGTCCATCCATGGCCAATACGTCGAGGCCGCGCGCTCGCGCTGAGCGCAGTTGGGCGACACTGCTGTCTGTGCCGATCACGCGAGCCCCCGCCGCGGCAATTTTTTCCGTTAGTGCGCCATCGCCGCAGCCCAAGTCGAGAATCCGCTCGCCTGGTTGCGGTGCCAACAGTTGCAGCACCGGCTCGCCCAGGTCGGAAACAAAGCGTGCGTTCTTGGCGTAGCTATCGGGGTTCCAGGTCGTTGTCTTGCCCATGAATGGTGAAAATATCATGGCGCATTCGTCTTGAAAAAGCATGCCTTTCCCAGTTTACTGATAAAATAATCATGGCCACCAAAGACGCCGATCTTTCTTCCCTGCGCATCGATCGAAAGAATACAGTGACAGGTAGCGCGCGACCGCGGCAGCGCTGGGTTCGGCGCATTGTTACATGGGGGCTTACGCTGGTGGCCGTGGCGGTTGCGGCGCACTTTCTTCGCGGTTTCTTGAATCCGCCATTGGAAGTCCAACTGGTCAGCGCAGCGCTCAACTCGCCATCGCAAGCCAATGCCGTGCTGACCGCCAGTGGTTATGTGGTGGCGCGGCGCAAGGCTGCGGTCGCCTCCAAGGGCACTGGGCGTTTGGTTTTTCTCGGTGTTGACGAAGGCGACAAGGTCAAGAAAGGGCAGGTGATTGCGCGCCTCGAAGATGCCGACGTGGCCGCGGCGCGCGCCCGGGCCCAGGAGAATTTGCGCGTCGCGGAAGCCGAATTACACGATGCCAAGCAAACTCTCGAACGCAATCGCGTGCTGCTCAAGCAAGGGGTGATCGCGCAATCGGAGTACGACGGCGCCGATATGCGCTACCGGCGTGTGATCGCCACCATCGAGAGTGCCCGTTTTGGCGTCAAAGAAGCGGATGTCGCGGTCGAGAACACCCTGATCGTCGCCCCCTTCGACGGTACGGTCCTGAAGAAGAACGCCGACGTCGGCGAAATCGTCGCGCCGTTGGCAGGGGCGGCCAGTTCAAAAGCGGCGGTGGTCACCATCGCCGATATGTCATCGTTGGAAGTCGACGCCGACGTCTCCGAGGCCAATATTACTAAGGTGAGCCCGGAGCAGAACTGCGAGATCACCCTCGATGCCTATCCGCAGCAGCGCTATCCCGGCTATGTCACCAAGATTGTGCCCACGGCCGATCGTGCCAAGGCGACTGTGCTGGTGAAGATTCGCTTCAAAGACTACGACCAAAAGGTGCTGCCCGAGATGAGCGCAAAGATCAGCTTCTTAAAAGCCGGTACGGCGAGTGAGGCCGATGCCAAGCCGCTCTTGACGGTGCCGGCAGCGGCCGTGGCAAAGCGCAATGGCCGCGATGTGGTGTTTCAGCTCAAAGATGACCGTGCCGTCGAGGTGCCGGTGAGCCTCGGCCAACGGCTCGGTGCCAACGTCGAGATTCAGCAGGGCTTAAAAGAGGGCGACAAAGTGATCGGAAAAGTCGACGATAAGTTAGCCCATCAAAGCAAAGTCACCCTCGCCGGCAAGTAAGTTTCGCTGCGATGGACGAGCCTCTGATTCAAGTTCAGCATGTCTCCAAGGTCTATCGGCGCGACAGTCTGGAGATTCCGGTGCTGAACGATATCACCTTCGACATCGCCGAAGGGGAGTTTCTCGCCTTCATGGGACCCTCGGGCTCGGGCAAGACGACGCTGCTCAATTTGATCGCCGGCATCGACAAACCCACCGACGGGCGTATTTTGATCGCCGGCACCGATATCAGCGAGTTGGATGAAACCGAACTTGCCGTCTGGCGCTCGCAAAACGTCGGGTTTATTTTTCAGTTTTACAATCTGATTCCGGTGCTGACGGCCGTTGAGAACGTCGAGCTGCCGCTGATCCTGACGCCGCTCTCGAAAGCGCAGCGAAGAGCCCACGCCGAGTTGGCATTGAGCGTGGTCGGCCTGGCCGAGCGCATGCATCACTACCCGCGCCAGCTCTCCGGCGGCCAGGAGCAGCGCGTCGCGATCGCCCGCGCGATTGCCACCGACCCGGCGATACTGGTCGCCGACGAACCGACGGGCGACCTCGACAAGAACTCCGCTGAAGAGGTGCTCAATCTAATGGACCGGCTCAACCGGGAGCTGAAAAAAACCATTCTCATGGTGACCCACGACCCGCGCGCGGCTGAACGCGCCAGGTCGACCAGGCATCTGGAAAAGGGCGAGCTGGCATAACAATCGTTCATCACGAATACGCGGCATAGCAAAAGATTTAACCACAGAGGGCCCAGCGCGGCACAGCCGCAACCGAATCGGATGAGGAATTTAACCGCAAAAGGCGCAAAACTGGGACACGAAGGACACGAAGATCACGAAGGTCAGAGAAGAGAATCAAAAAGTTTTCTCCGCACTTCGTGCGCTTCGTGGTGAGTCATCCAAATGGAACTTGTTCGCTTACTTTTGCGCAACGTGCTGCGCCACAAGCTGCGCAGCCTTCTGACCATTGTCGGTATCGCCATCGCGGTCCTGGCGTTCGGTCTGCTGCGCACGGTGGTGACCGCTTGGTACGCCGGTGTCGAAGCCTCGGCCGCCAACCGCTTGATCACGCGCCACGCGGTTTCCTTTGTTTTTCCCTTGCCGCTCGCCTATCGCGACCGCATTGCGCAGGTGCCCGGCGTCAACAAAGTCACCTATGCCGTCTGGTTCTCCGGCGTCTACATCGACAAGAATCAGTTCTTTGCCCGTCTCGCCGTCGACACCGACACGTTCATGGAGGTCTACTCCGAGTTTCTGGTTCCCAAAGAGCAGTTAGACGTCTTCAAACGCGAGCGCAACGCAACGATTATCGGCGTCGATATCGCGAAACGGTACAACTTAAAATTGGGCGACATCATGACCATCGACGGCGATGTGTTTCCCGGACAATGGGAGTTTGTCGTGCGCGGTGTCTACGAGCCGCGCGACCAGAGCACGGACCCCTCGACTATGATGTTTCACTACAAGTACGTCGAAGAGCGCATGCGCACCGAGATGCCCGGTCGGGTCGGCGAGATCGGCTGGTACATTGTGCGCATCGACAACCCGGACAATTCCGCGGCGATCTCGGCGGAAATCGATAAACTGTTCTCGAATTCGCGGGCCGAGACCAAAACCGAAACCGAGCGCGCCTTTCAGCAAAGTTTTCTCTCCGCTGCCAGCGCCGTCATCACGGCGTTGAATATTATGTCGTTTTTCATCATCGGCATCATTTTGCTGGTGTTGGGCAACACCATGATCATGTCGGCGCGCGAGCGCACCCACGAGTACGCGGTGTTGAAAGCACTTGGGTTTTCCGGTGCCAAGTTGCTTTTCCTGATCACCGGCGAATCGCTAATTCTCGCGCTGCTTGGCAGCGCCTTGGGTTTGTTGGTGACGCTACCAGCTGTGGAAGGCTTTCAGACGGCGCTGCCCAAAGGCTGGTTCCCGATTTTCTTCATCAAACCCGAGACTATTTATCTCGCCGCGGCATCGGGGATATTGGTGGGCGTCGTCGCTTCGTTGATTCCTCTGCGGCGCGTGATGGCGACCAAGATCGTCGACGGATTGCGCCACGTGGGCTAGCCGCCGATGAAAATTCCCTTTCGCTATATTCTGCGCAGCTCCTCGTCGCGCCGTCTGACGGCGGCCTTCACGATTCTCGGCATCGCGCTGGTCGTGTTTGTCTTCACCGCGGTGTTGATGATGGCCAACGGCATCCAGCAGACGCTGAAATCCACCGGCTCCGACGATAACGTGCTCGTCGCGCGCAAAGCGGCGATGAGCGAAATCATGAGCATCATCGACCGCGAGGCAGGCAATATCGTCGTCAACATGCCGCAGGTGGCGCGCTACGGCGACGGCCGGCCGATGAGCTCCAAGGAAGTTGTGGTGATCATTAACTTGGAGAAGATCGGCGCCGAGGGTATTAGCAACATCACCGTGCGCGGCGTCGAGCCGGCGGCGTTCGAGCTGCGGCCGCAAGTCAAGCTCGTCGGAGGGCGGATGTTTCGCTGGGGTGCGCGCGAGATCATCGTCGGCGCCGGTATTACCAAGCGGTTTGCCGGGGCGCAGATCGGCGAGAAGATCAAATTCGGCGGCGACTTTTGGAGTGTGGTCGGCATCTTCGACGCCGAAAAGAGCGGCTTCGATTCCGAGGTCTGGGGCGACTTGAATCAGGTTGCCGATGCCTTCAAGCGCTCGTCGTTCTCGACGATTACTTTTCGCATGAAGAATCCCGACGAGCTGGTCGAGCTGACGAGATCCTTCGACGCCGACAACCGGCTGCAATATTTCGTGCCGAAGCGCGAGAAGAAGTTTTTCGAGGAACAATCGGAGATGATGGCGGCGTTTATCCGTATCCTCGGCGTGTTTGTCACGGTCATTTTCAGCGCCGGCGCGACCATCGGCGCGATGATCACGATGTATGGCTCGGTGGCCAACCGAACCACCGAGATCGGCACGCTGCGCGCTTTGGGCTTTTTTTGCCGCAGTATTTTGCTCGCCTTTTTGGGCGAGGCTTTCGTGATGTCGTTGACCGGCGGTGTTTTGGGTGTCGGCCTGGCGTCGCTGCTGCAGTTCTTTTCGATTTCGACGCTAAACTTTGGATCTTTCACCGAGTTGGCGTTTTCCTTTTCGTTGTCGCCGTCGATCGTCGCCACCGCGCTAGGCTTTGCGCTGTCGATGGGGTTGATCGGCGGTTTCCTGCCGGCGGTGCGCGCGGCGCGCTTGGATATTATCGAAGCGTTGCGGGCGGCCTGAGAAATCAATACAGGCTTGGCACAGTTACATCCAATACCACCATAGACTGAGTCCAGGCAGCATGCCGCGCGAATGGCGCTGCGACGCGGTGTGGCATAACATCACAGATAAGCTGGAGAGAGAAGGGTGAGGTTTCGCCTGCAGGGGCGTCTTGCCCTGCAGGCGAAACGCTGCGTTTGCCTCAGGCCATAAACCCTAGGTTCTTGACGGTGAAGTTATTCAAGTTAGGAAACACGCCGACGAGGTCGGCGTTGCTAACGCCGAACCAGGTTGCCAGGGTTGCGCCCAACTGCTCGACGCTGACCGACGGGACGAAGCGCCCGCGCGCGCTGGTGCCGTTGTCGGTATCGTCGCCGGCGCCGGCGGCAAGGCTCGGGAACACCGTGCCATTGGAGGTCGGCAGGCCGTAGAAATCGCCACCGCGCACCGCACCGCCCATGACGAACTGATGCGATGCCCAGGCGTGATCGGTGCCCAAGGTGCCGTTGGGCACAAAAGTCCGGGCGAAGTCCGAGAGCGTAAAAGTCGTTACTTGGTTGGCAACTCCCAGGTTTACCAGCACGTCATAGAAGGTGGTCATGGCGCCGCTCAGCTGGGCGAGCAGATTGGCGTGGGCCCCGGTGGCAGGGGCGCCGCCGGTAACCTGGTTGGTGTGAGTATCGAAGCCGCCCAGGGAAGCGAAGAAGATTTGCCGTTTCATGCCGAGGGCGTCGCGGATGCTGATCAATTTGGCGATCTGCTCGAGCTGGTTGCCCAAAGATGTGCGGGTTGCCAACGGAAACGGTGGCACGGCTGGGTTGCCGGCGGCGCGGAGCGATTTCTCGATCGACACCGCTTCGCCAGTGACCCGGCTGGCGCCGCGAATCAACGTAAAATTCACGTCATTTTGCAGCAGGTTTTGCAATGCGACGTAGCGCGGATCGGCATCGCGCGCCGCCTGAGTGGCGGGAAAGCCATTGAGCTGCAGCGACGCGTTGAGCGCAGTCGGTGCGGCAGCGATCGCCAACGGCCGTTCGATGTTGCCACTGGTGAAAATCGGCGTGCCGGTGACCGAAGTGATGGGCGGGAAGGTCGTAATGTTTAAATCGCCGGTCCTGTCGGCGATGCGCCCGCCCCAACCGGACGAAGCTTGGCCGTTGGCCACCGAGGTTTGCCACTGATTTTGCTGGTCGGAGTGCGAAAACAAGTTAGCGGGCACTGGCACCGTACCGTTGCGATAGCTGGTGCGGTTGGTTTCGTCCACCAGCGGACCGACGTTGGAAACCACCGCGAGTTGTTTGTTGTTCCAGAGCTGCTGCAAGCCGGTCAGGCTCGGGTGCAAGCCGAAGACGCTGCCCGGCAGCCTGGGTGGCGAAATCTGTAGCAGTTGGTCCTGTGGAATGGCGATGCCAGAGGCCAGCCGCGCGCTGGAGTAGCTCCCATAGTCGGTATAGGGAATGACCATGTTGCCGGAATCGTTGCCGCCGAAGAGGAAAATACAAACCAGCGCTTTGTAATCGGTGGCTTGCGCGAAGGCATTCATGATGCCAAAGCGCTCCATTGCCAGAGTCGCCGCGCCGAAGGTGCCGAGCCGACAGAGAAAATCTCTTCTTGATAGTGCCATGGCGAAGTTCCTCCTCAGGGTTAGCGTTGCACCTGGTATTGCGACGACGTCAGTATCAAGTAGACCGCCGTGCGCACGCGGCCAATGGCGTTGGTCGCCGGTAGCGCCGCCACCGCGGTGCGGATGTTGTTGCGCATTTCGCTCGACATGGAGCCATGCAGCAGCAGGTTGTTGAGCGCGTCGAGCAGCTGGTCGGGGTTGGCCGCCAGCGAATTGAATCCCGTCAGATCGATGGATGTGCCAACCGGCCGGTTGGGCGGCGCCGGGGCAATGGTCGAGTACACCAGTTGATTGACAAAATTGGCCCGCCGCAACGACGTGAGCGAAGAGAAGATGGCAAACTCGGGGCCCACGGCATTTTCGCCAGGAACTCGCGCGGTGGGTGGAAAGTAGTTGAACACCGACGCGGGGTTGAACAGATCTTCGCCCATATCCGCGGTGCCGATGCCGCCGCCGATGTTGTTCAAGACACCGTCGCTGGTCGCGTTGAGCGCGCGCAGTATCGCGGTTTCAAACAGAATCGGCTCGCGCAGTTTGCCGTAGTTCGGTGTGCTCGCCGCATCGCGATTGCCGCCGCGCGCCTCCTGATCGAGCAGGATCGCTTTGATCACCTGAAACAGCTGGGTCGGCGAAGTTTGATTGGCGCGCCAGCCGCCACGATGCGGGCAACATAGGAGGGGCTCGGATTGCTCATCACCAACTGCTGGATCAACAGCTTGCTCATGTACGGCGCCACGTTGGGGTGATAGGCGATGTTGTCGATGGCGTCGTTTAAGTCTTGGCTGGAGGTGCGCCCGGCGGCGAGGGTCAAGCCGCGTAGCAGCACTTTTGAGCCGCGGTCATGGTAAGCCTCGCGGTTTTGCGAGTCGAGGCGCTGCACCATGGGATCACGATAGTTGGGCACCGTCGCGCCGGCCGCCGCGTTGGGATCGGCCGATGGCAGCGCCGGCGCCAAGATCCAACCGGTGAAGACGCGGGAGAGCTCTTCGATGACTTTCTGATCGTAGGTGGGAATCGGATTGCCGTTGTTAAGCTTGCGGGTGCCATCGTCATTGAGCTCGAAGGTGCCGATGGAAAACAGCTGGAGGATTTCGCGGGGATAGTTTTCATTGGGTAGCGACGACCCGCCGCTGCGGCAAACGTTGACATCGGTTTGGCTGGTGCGCTGACATTGACTGTTTAGCATGTCGAGAAAGCGCCCCATGGTCGGGTGCAGTGTCACGTCGTAGAGAAGTTGCCGGAAGTTGCCGAAAGCGTTTCGGTAAAGCAGCTGCTGGTAGCTGCGCATCCAGGCGGGGTAGGGGACGTCGACTTGTGAAGTGACCAGAATTTGGCTGAGGCCGAAGGCAACCCGCTGGCGCAGCTGATCTTGTCCCGTCAGCGCGTTGGTGAAGAAATGTTTTTGCACTTGATAGTAGGTGTAGTTGTCACGCTGACAATCGTCGATGCAGGTCGCCGGCCGGGTGGTCGGCCAGAAAGCTAGATTTGGATAATCCCGCATGGGCGCGTTGAGCTGTTGGTTGATGTAGGCCTCGATGCCGCTGGCCTGAACGGCGGCGGTGAGCGCCGGTGTGGCACCGAATGTGGCCTGTTCGAGGAAGCGCTGCACGTCGGCCGCGTTATTGGTCGTGGGGCTGGTCACGTCGGTCTGATCGCTTGTGCCGTCGGCGTAGTTGACTTGCAGCTTGAAGGTGTTGCTGGCGAATTGTGAGAAATGCAGATTGCCGTTGCCGCCGTTGTAATTATTCAAAGCGATGACCCAGTTAAAACCGTTAAAAGGCGTTTGCCAGACGCCATTGGTGTCGGAGAGAATTCGCATCGCGACGGGGACCGAACGCAAACCGCTTACCTGGATATTGAAATCGGCGCGGCTATCGGGAGTCAACGCGCGCTCGCTGACAACGTCGGGGCCCACTCCAAGAAACGCAGCTTTGAGCGAGGAGGAGGGAGGCGGCGGATTGGTCACATCGGTTTGGTCGGTGCTGCCATCCGCATAGGTGACTTGAAGCGAAAATTTGTTGCTGATGTATTGCGAAAAATAGAGATCGCCGGCGCCGTTGTTATAGTTCGTTAAGCCGATCACCCAGTTGGTCCCGTTGTAGGGGACTTTCCAGATGCCACCGGTATCAGAGAGTATCTGAATAGCGGTGGGCACCGAACGTAGGCCGGTTACTTTTATGTTGAAGTCGGGTCTTTGATCGGGAGTGAGCGCAACTTCGCTGACGACGTCGGCGCCCACGCCCACGTACTGGGCCGCTAGCGCCGCCAAGCTAGCGCTGGCGTTGGATAAACTTCCTAGTAAGAGGATGATTAACCCGCAGAGGCGAGCGCTGCCAGATTTACAAAGCCTTGGTTTCATACGACCTCCTCAAGACGATGCGAATACCGCGCGAAGGTGTTCGGAGTGGGCGCGGAGAACCGAACGGGTATCAAGCTTATGCGCAATCTCAGCCGAAATGTCAATTTAAGTTTGGCGGCGGCAAGATTGCGTCGAGCGACAGCTCCTGTGACTTGCTACCGACTGAATTCGATGTGGCGAGCGTGCAGCAGATGAGCCTTCAGTGATACAAGCTGTTGGCGAAACCAGCAACTACAATGCCAGGGCGCTTATCGCCAGATTTCTCCTGTCATGACGTAATTTGTCGGCCATGGCGATGCAGGGACTTGCCAACACTGTGCGCAGTAAACGTCCTACATTGTGGGCTGCAGCTGAGGCTGAAGCACCTGCAGCTACATGCTCAGCATCACCTTGCCGAAGTGATCGCGACCGTGCAGATATTTTTGCGCGGCGCGGGTCTCTGCTAGGGGAAAAGTCTTGCCGATGCCGACGTCGAAGTTTTTTTCGGCGACCAGTTGTAAGATCGTGTCAAGTTGGGTGAAATCTTCGGGCTTGGCCTTGAGGTGGTTGGTTATGGAGAAGCGGGTTGCTTTGCGCCCTTCGCTCAATGCCGGCATAGGGTCGGGGAGCGCGCCAAAGGCGCCGCCGATCGAAAACAAGCGGCCCCCGGGCGCAAGCACCGTCAAGCTTTTTTGAAAGGCCTCGCCGCCGATCATTTCCAGAACTACGTCGACGCCGCGCTTATCGGTGACACGCATCGCTTCTTCGGCGAAATCATTGGCTGAAACATCGACAGTGACATCGGCGCCGAGCTTGCGCAGACGGCGGCACTTCTCTTCGCTGCCGGAGTTAGCAATTACTTTGGCGCCGAGGTGTTTGGCGATCTGTATTGCTGCGATGCCGACGCCACTGCTGCCGCCTTGCACAAGTAACCATTCGCCCGCCTTAAGGGCTCCGTCGGTCTTGAGGCCAAACCATGCGGTCAGAAAAGTCGTCGGCGTTGCCGCCGCTTGCGCCGCGGTCACACCCTCGGGAATCGGGCGCACTTCGGAGGTTTTGGCAACGGCGTACTCGGCGTAGCCGCCCAGACTCGGATACCCGACTACGCGCTCGCCGACGTGAAACGCACTGACCCCCGCACCCAGTGCGGCAACGGTGCCAGCGAACTCGCGGCCAGGTATCACCGGCAACGCCTCCGCGGCGATTCGATAAGTCCCCCTGCGCAGGCCGATATCGGCGCGGTTCAACGATGCCGCTTCGACTTTGATTAAGACCTCGCCGGCCTTTGGCTCTGGTGTGGCAACGTCTTCATATTGCAGTACGTCTTCGGACTCGCCGAATTGGTGAATACGGATGGCTTTCATAGGTTAGCCTCCTAAGGAGAGATTGCCGTGAGCTTAGACGGGCCGGTGAACCCAAGTCAATGTGCTTGCGGTGACGGCCACGCAAAGCACAATCAGCCAGAGTCTTGCACACACTTTTGCACCGTTAGATATCATAAGTTCCTCCCAATTGTTTCTATTATGTGGTCGTGACGGGGTGTCTTGACGAAATGCAAAACGGCGCCACTGTGCTTGACATGTGGGTTGCGAAAAAAGCCCCATCGGTATGATTTTTAATGAACTCTTTTAGGGTCGGTCTTTCGTCTTACATGCCTTGACGCTAAGGACGGACTGCGAGTAGAAGAGAGTTGCGCAGTATCTTTTGGAGGCTTGTCATGAAGCGATCGTTCCCAGTCGTCGATGCCGACGGTCACATTCTCGAAAAGGACCACGACTTGCGGCCATTTTTGCCGCCGCAGTTTCGCACCGTGCCGGGCAAGCGCGAGTATCCGCTATTTTCCTGGGACGGCTGGGCGCGCGGCGCTCTGTCGCCGGGGAAACGCGAGCATCCGAGCGTTGATTTGTGGCTGCGCTTCCTCGACGCGACGGAAATCGCGCTGACCGTGCTCTATCCAAACGAAGGCTTGAACATTGGCTTGCAGCGCGATCGCGATTGGGCGGTGGCGCTGGCGCAGGCTTACAATAGTTGGCTGCATCATGATTTTTTGAGCGTCAATCCGCGTTTCAAAGGTGTGGCCTTGTTGGCGCCGCAGGAACCGAAGGAGGCCGCCAAAGAGTTAGAGCGCGCCGTGGGTGAGCTGGGCATGGTGGCCGGCATGCTGCCCGGCGTGATGAGCCCGATGCGTGGTTTGGGTTTGCCGGAGTTCGATCCGATTTATGCGATGGCAGAAAAGTTGGAAGTGCCGCTGGCCGTGCATAGCGGCCCGGCGGTGGAACTGGGTCTGGAGCATGTGCGATCCTTTGCCGGTGTGTATCCGCTGAGCCATCCGTTTGCGCAGATGCAGCAGTTGACCAGCATGATGATCTACGGCGTCTTCGAGCGTTTTCCCAAACTGCGTGTGTCCTATCTTGAGTCGGGCTGCGGTTGGGTGCCCTACATGGCGGACCGTTTGGACGAGAGTTGGGAACATCGGCGCAGCCGCTGGCCCCATCCGACCAAACAGTCGCCGAGCGCAATCATGAGCCGCGGCAATCTCTATTACGCCTGTGAGCGCGAAGAGAAGACGCTGGCGAATGTCGCCGAATTGATCGGCGGCGGTCAGTTGTTGTGGGCGTCGGATTTTCCCCACGAGCGGCCCTGGGACGAATTCAGCGGCGATATCGATACGCTGGTGAATCGGGCCGATCTACCGAAGAATTTGCCGCGGCAGATTCTCTTCGAGAATCCGTGTCGGTTTTACAACTTAGGAGAAGTGAGTAATAAGGGGTAAACAGCAAGGAGTAAGGTGAGTTGAGCGTTTCCGCTCTCTGTTTTCCGCGTTGCTGATTTCCGAAAGCTCCTTACGCCTTACTCGCCACTTTCTCGAGGGAGGTTCCAATGCGCGTTATGATTACCGGTGCCGGCTTGATCGGCACGCACACCGCCAAAGAACTAACCGACCGTGGCGATCAGGTGACGTTTTTCGATTTTGCGCCGCGGCCCGATTACATTCGCCACGTGGTGGGCAAAGACGTGCCGGTTGTGCGCGGCGATATTCGCGATCTCGCCGCGCTGGTCGACGGCATGCAGCAGGTTAAGCCGGAGTGCGTGATTCATCTCGCTGCTTCGGTTGGCGAGGCGAATATCAACAACGTCTACGCCGGCTTCCAGATAAATTTGGTGGCGGCGATCAACGTGGCGGAAGCGGTGCGCTTGACCGGTGTGCGCAAGCTCGTCCATGCCAGCACCCAGGCGGTCTACTCGGGTGAGAACCCTAATGAGCTTTTGCGCGAGGACTCGCCCATCGATTGCCGCGAGCGGGTCTATAACGCGTCGAAGATCGGCTGCGAACATGTGCTGCGGACCTATTCCGCCAAGCATAACATCGAGTTGGCGCTGCTGCGCTTCGCCGGCGTCTACGGCTATTATTCCGTTGCCGGTGGTCCTGGCGTGGCGGTGCAGCAGGCAGTGTGGGATGCCATGGCGGGTAAGCCGGTGACGCTCAATGTCTACGAGACCGTCGACTTTATTTACGCTAAGGACTTAGCCAATGGCATCGCATTGGCGGTCCACACCTCGCCGCTGCCGCACAATGTCTACAATCTCGGCAGCGGTCAATTGACGACCGTCGACGACGTCGAGGCGGCGCTGAAAGCGATTTTCCCAGCCATAAAGATGAGCCGCGGCAAGCTGACGCCGGCGCGGCCGCGCATGGACATCACCCGCGCGCAGAGCGCGTTAGGGTTCAACCCTGAGTACAAACTGGAAGCTGGCTTGCGCGATTACATTGCTGAGTTGAACCGGCAGTAAGAAACTCGGATCATTTCGCGCAGGGGCGCCGAGGGCGCTGAGTTCGGATAGCCGGTTCGAAGCAGCGGATTCCAGCCGTCTTTGGGCGCTTTCGCGTGCAGCCTTTCTTTAAAAACTCTCGCGGTTATGTCATAGACTTGGGATTCCATGGATCAACCCAAAGTAACTTTGCCGCCATCGAGGCACAGATCGAGCAGTGGCTGCGCGGTACGCCGGAGAGCGGCAACCAGGATCTAATCGCCGAGATGATTCGCACGGTGCTGCGGTTGGCTGCCGACGAGCCCAGCCGCGGCGACCTCAAAATCCTTAACCGTACGTTAAAAGAGCTGCGCCAAGCCTTTAAAATATTTGCCCCCTACGAGAACGTGCGCAAGGTGAGCATCTTCGGCTCGACGCGCGTGCCGGAGCGCGATCCTTACTACGATATGACCATGGCCGTCGCAGGCCGCTTGGCCGAAGAAAATTTCATGATCATCACCGGTGCCGGCCCCGGGATCATGCAAGCGGGCCACGAAGGGGCGGGGCGGGAGAAGAGTTTTGGCGTCAACATCCGTCTGCCGGCGATACAAAAGGCCAATAGCTTTATCGACGGCGACCCCAAGCTCATGAGCTTTCATTTTTTCTTCACGCGCAAGCTGATGTTTGTCAAAGAGGCCGATGCCGTAGTGATTTTTCCGGGTGGCTTCGGCACCCATGACGAGCTAACCGAATCGATTACTTTAGCGCAGACTGGCAAGAGCCAGCTGGTGCCGCTTATTTTAATTGACGTGCCGGGTGGCACCTATTGGCAGGAGTGGCTGGCGTTCCTGCGCAGCGCGGTCAAAAGCCGTGGCTACATCACCGACGAGGAAATGGGGTTTTTCAAAGTTTTTGACGATGTCGAAGCGGCGGTGGCCGAGATCAAGAATTTCTATCGCAACTACCATTCCTATCGTTTCGTCAAACGCGAACTGGTGATTCGCTTGAACAGCGCGCCATCCCCAGCCTTGATCGAGCGCATCAACCGCGACTTCCGCGACATCTTCAAGGCCGGTGTCGCCCGGCAAACCGCGCCGCTGCCGGATGAAGCGGACGAGCCGGCGACCTTGCATTTGCATCGCCTGCTGGTGCCGTTCAACCAAATGGATTTCGCGCGCTTGCGCCAGATGATCGACGCCATCAATCAAGCGGGCTAGGAGACACCCATGGCCTTTCAGAAAATCGGCATCATGAGCATCGGTGAGATGGGCTTTCACTGGGCCAAGCTGCTCAAGAGCCATGGCATCGACGTTCTGACCTACGACAAAGACCGCGGCGAGGTGAGCCGCCAGCGCGGTGCCAATGCCGGTGTGAAGTCGGTCGAGTCTATGGCTGCTTTGGTCGAGCAGACGGAGCTGATCGTCTCCATCGTCGTGCCTTCGGCAGCGGTCAACGTCGCGACCAAAGTCGCCGAAGCGGCGAAGGCGGCAGGAAGAAAAGACTTGCTGTTTTGTGATGCCAACGCGATCTCGCCGATGAGCGCCGATGAGATCGCTCAGGTGCTCAAGCCGGCGGGCGTCAACTTCGTCGATGGCTGTATCATTGGCTCGGCGGCCAAAATGGGCAAGGGGACAATTGTTTACGTGTCTGGACCGCAGGCGTCGCGCCTGCAAGAGCTCGAAAAGTTCAACATCCCGATCAAGACCCTGGGTGACGGTGTCAATCAGGCGTCGGCGTTCAAAGTGATTTACGCCGGGTTGACCAAAGGGTTGCAGGGGCTGTTTTGCGAGCTGCTGATGGGGGCGCGCCAGTTCGGTTTGCTCGACGAGATTCGCGCTCAGTACGACGAGAGTTTTCCCGGGTTGTTAGACAAAGTCGCGCCCAGCGTCATCGGCCTCAAGATCCACGCCGGCAGACGCGCGGAGGAAATGGACGAATTGAAGCGCACCTACAACGCCCAGGGGCTGGAGTCGTTTATGGCGCCGGCGGCGCAGCAGGTCTTACAAGCGATTGCTTCTTTAAAAGCCGGCGAAGCTTCGGCCAGCGGCGCGCGCCAGGGCGACCTGGCGGACACCTTGGAACTGTTTTTCAGCAAAGGACTTTTGCGACGTTAGATTTCTTCGTGGAAGCCTAGCGGCTGCAACGGAATCCTGCTATGGAGTGGCGAACAAGAACTTAGGGAGGCTCTTAGCAATGTCCAGAGTAGAAAAAAAGCAACCGGAGTTTGGCTCCGACATCGTCGTCGATTTGATGAAGGCGCACGACATCGAATACACCGCATTCAATCCCGGTGCGACGTTCCGCGGCATTCACGACTCCATCGTCAACTACGGCGGCAACTACAAACCCGAAGTGATCTTCTGCCACCACGAAGAAATTTCGGTGGCCATCGCCCATGGCTACGCCAAGGCGAAAAACAAACCGATGATCGCGATCGTCCACAACATGGTCGGTTTGCAGCACGCCAGCATGGCGATCTTCAACGCCTACATCGACCGAGTACCGATGATGGTGCTCGGCGGCACCGGACCGATGAACACCAAACGGCGCCGGCCGCGCATTGACTGGATTCACACTGCGCTGGTGCAAGGCAACCAGGTGCGCGATTACACCAAGTGGGACGATCAACCCTATTCGATTGATGACGTGCCGGATTCGTTCACTCGCGGCTACCGCATCGCCACCACCGACCCAACCGCGCCGGTCTACATCAACTATGATGCCGATATTCAGGAAGACGCCGTGAAGGCGATGGTCGACATGCCGGATGTGAGCCGCTATTCGAAGCCGGCACCGGCCCAAGCCAACCCGGAAGCGCTGCGCCGCTGCGCCCAAGACATGGTCAACGCCAAGTGCCCGCTGATCGTCGTCGATATGCTCGGGCGCAATCCTAAAGCGGTGCCAATGCTGATCGAGCTGGCCGAGCTGTTGGCGATTCCGGTGGTCGACAAGGGCGCGCGCTTCAACTTCCCGTCGACTCATCCGCTGGATGTGACGGATGGCTCGCGCGACATCATGTCGAAAGCGGATTTCATTTTGGCGTTGGACGTCGCCGACCTGTTCGGCTCACTGACCACCGTCAGCAAGCAGACCCGCAATACCGAATACATCACCGGCGCCGGGGTCAAAATCGCCAGCATTTCGATGAACGACATGCTGGTGCATTCCTGGGCCAACGATTTCCAGGCGCTGCAAGCGATCGATAACCCGATGTGTGCCGACACCGCGGTGGCGATCCCGGAACTGACACGCATTTGCCGCGACCTGCTCAGCAAAGACGGCTCGAAGAAAGCCGGCATCGAAGCGCGGCAAAAAGAGTTGGCGGAGAAACACAAGAATCGCCGCGCCAAGTGGCTGAGTGACGCGCAGGCGACCAGCTCGAAAAAAGAAATCTCCACCGCCTGGCTCGCGTTGGAAGTCGGTGAGGCGATCAAAAAAGAAAACTGGGTGTGCGTCAACGGCACTTCCAACGGCTGGACGCGTCGTTTGTGGGATTTCAGCCAGGCCAATCAATCGCTTGGCGGCAGCGGCGGCGCCGGTCTGGGTTATGGCCCGGGTGCGGCGATCGGCGCGGCGTTGGCCTTGAAGGGCAGCGGCAAGCTCGCCGTCGCGATTCAGTCCGATGGCGATATGCTGATGACATCGAGTGCATTGTGGACGGCGGCCAAGCACCGCATCCCGCTCTTGATGGTCATGCACAACAACCAGTCTTACTATAATTCCGAGGAGCACGGCATCGAAGTCGCCAAGTTCCGCAAGCGGCCGGTAGAAAACGCGCCCATCGGCACCCATGTCGACGACCCGGCGGTGGATTTCGCGGTGATGGCGAAGTCCTTTGGTTGGAGCAGCGAGGGCCCGGTGCGCAACCCGGCCGATCTGCGCCCCGCCGTCGAGCGCGGCATCAAGTACGTCAAAGAAAAACAGATGCCGTACTTGATCGATGTGATTGCCGAGCCGAGATAGTTCTCAAGCAAATTCACCACGAAGGCGCGAAGATCGCGAAGGTCAGAGAAGAGATTGGAAATAGAGATTCGTTGGCGGTTTTTCTGTGCTCCGAACTTCGTGTCCTTCGTGTCTGCGTGGTGAGGGCATTCCGTGTCTGATCCCTATCTGGTTTTTCGTCAAGCGGTTGAACGGCCGGAAGAGCAGATCGATCTGGCCCGTGCGGCATTGACGGTTGCTTTAGACGACTATCCCAATCTCGACATAAGTTCCTACCTCGCCCGGCTCGATGACTTGGCGGTCGCGGTGGCGGCGCGCATTGGGCCGGATGGCGATACCGCGCGCACCATCGCGGCCCTCAATATTGTTTTGTTCAAGGAACAGGGTTTCCGCGCCAATCGCGACAACTACTTCGATCCGAAGAATAGTTTTCTCAATGAAGTGTTGGATCGCAAGACCGGTATCCCGATCACGCTTTCGCTGGTCTACATGGAGGTGGCTCAGCGCGTCGGGTTGTCTTTCGACGGCGTCGGTTTTCCCGGCCATTTTTTGCTGAAGCATGTCGCTGCCAATGGCGCTGAGATTGTCCTCGATGCGTTCAACCAAGGAGAGATCAAATCGCGCGATGACTTAGCAAAGCTCTTGGCAGCTCAGTATGGCAACAAGGTGACGCTGCGGCCCGAATTCCTCGAAACGGCGAGCAAGAAGCAAATCTTAAAACGCATGCTCAACAATTTGAAGGCGATCTATTTGCGCGAGGACGCGGCCAAAGATCTATTAAAGGTGCTGCCGGTGCTGGAGCGCATGGTGATCCTCGACCCGGCCTCGGCGGAGGATGTCCGCGACCGCGGCGCAGTTTATTTGCAGCTGGAATGTTTCAAGCAGGCGCGCGAGGACCTGGAGCGCTACTTAGTTTTGGCGCCGGACGCTGCCGATGCCGGAGTCGTGCGCGAAAAAATTATTGACCTTGCCAAGCAGGTGAGCCGGATGCATTGAATCCGGAGATTTAACCGCAAAGAACGCAAAAATTTCGGCGGGGAAATTTTCGCCACGAAGGCCACGAAGTTCACGGAGATAAGAAAAAATCAAAAAAATCTTTTCCAAACTTCGGGACCTTCGCGCCTTCGTGGTGAACTAATCTTTGGTCGCCTCACGCAGCGTAAACGCAAACGACGTGGTCAAGGAGAAATCTTTGATCATGGCGCGGGTTATCTGCCAGGGGCGGATCTCCCACAGCTTTAGGTTGCGCAGGTTGCTCAACGTGCGGCTCCAGCAGCGTTCGAGATCTTGACGCGAAAAGACGATCTGGTTGGTCAGGGCGTCGAACTTGAGCAGACCCAGCGGCGGCTTGAAGGGGATCAAATCGCGCAGCTCACGATAGCTTTCCTGCCAGCCGTGGATGCGATCGCTCAGATGGATGTTGGCCTGTAAGTTGTGCATCTCGTCCAGCAGGCGGCGCGCCGTGTCGCTTTCACGCTGGCGCAATTTCTGAATGCCGTTGCCGAGCTTCTCCCATTGTTTGAGAAACTGGTCGAGGTCGCGCCGGGTGAACAGTATCTTCGAGGAAAGCTCTTCGAGCGGGTCGAGAATCGTCCGCGCTGCCTCCGACAAATGTCCTTTGGCGCTACCATATAAGCGCTGGAGCTCGCCGATGCGCAGGGCCTGCCATATCTCGCTTTGGACCCGCTGTACTTGGCCAAGCCAGCGTTCTTCGGTCTCGTTCTTTTTGCGGGTTTGCAGCCAGACTTCTTCCATTTCTTTCAAGAACTTGGCCCAGGCGACGGCGAGCTGGCCGATTTCCTTGGTCCGTTTCCACGCGTGTACAGGGATCGAATCGACGGCGTAGCCAGGCCGGCGGTTCTTACGATCTTTCAGACGGAAAAAGCCGGCGACCATGGGGTGCTGTTTTTCCAACAGCGCGGCGTTCTTGTACCAGAAAAAGATCGACATCAGATTCCAGTAGTTGCGCGGGTTGTCGCTCCAGCGCGAGAGCACGCGAATCATGTTTTCTTTACTGTAGAAGGCGTTCCAAGCGTTTTCGTAGGCTTCGGTCCACTCCTCGGCGCTCATGCGCGGGTGCTTGATGGTGGCGTGAAACGAGTCGCGCTTGTTGAAATCGGGGTCCATCCATTCGCCCCGTTTACGCATCTCCTTGTGATCGTGCGAGCCCGGCAAGGGAGTCATCATGAAAAACGACGCCTGGTCCGGGCCGACTTCTTCCATCAAAAACTTGATGTCCCGCGGTACCTGTTCTTTGGAGTCCCACGGCAAGCCGATGATGTAGCCCGTGTGCACCACCACACCATGATCATGCCATTCTTTAATGATGCTGCGGTACTCTTCGACGTTGTTTTGCTTTTTGCCCTCGGCTTTGAGGTTTTCCGGGTTGACGCTTTCCATCCCGATAAACACCTGCGTGCAGCCCGCCTTGGCGGCCAAGGGGACAAAATCCTTGGGCTTGTGCGCCAGATCAACCTGCATCATGAAGGAAACGTTCAACCCCTCTTCGCGCAGCTTGCCGATCTCTTCGAAAGTCTCGCGCCAGAGTTTCTTGCGCGCGAAATTGTCGTCGGTGAAGAAATAAAAGTTCACGCCATGCGCGTAGTTGCGCCGGATCATGGCGGCAATGCTCTCCGGGCTGCGCTCGCGCATCTTGCGCCCCTGCACGTTGATGATCGTGCAGAAGCTGCAAGCGAATGGGCAGCCGCGCGAAGTGTCGGCGGTGCCGAAGGCCGGATGGGCGAAATGAGTCATGGTTTTCGAGCTGACTTTGGGCAGCGGCGCATCGCCGATGTCGACCAGGCTTTGCAGATCTTGGGCAAAACTGTAGATCGGTTTTAGCCGGTTATGCAGGAAGTCGGCGAGGATGCCTTCCCATTTGCCTTCGACTTCGCCGGAGACGACGCAGATGTTTTCCTGCACTAGCTCTTGTATATCGGGCTCTTGCTCGCCCAGCATGTTAATGGTGCCGCTGGTATGAAAGCCGCCGATGATCACCGGAATGTCGTTGGCGCGAAAAATCTTGGCCATATCGAAGGCGCGCGGAAACTGGTTGGTTTGCACGCCAACCATACAAACCAGCAGCTTGGTGCCCGGCTCTTTGCCCCAACGAATGATTTTCTTTAGCGGAATTTTCTCCGCGGTTTCATCGAAGGTGGTCACTTCGATGGGCAACTCGCCGAAAACCCGCCGTTGTTTGATGTCGTCGGTGAGGCCGTGCAAAACGTTCAACGTGTTGCTCGGCAGCACGCCTTTCCAGAAACGGATGACGTAGCCGTCGTCGTCATACTTGGAAGGCTTGATCAGCACCACATGGAATCTCTCGATTCGCGCATGGCTTACCATTCGGGCCTCCTCAGGGCTTGTAAGTGCGTCCGACATCTTTTATAAATAACGTAATAAAATCGAAGGTTTTGAGGACTCTAGCAGCCACCCTAACAACCTGTCAAGCAAATTTGCCGAGTTGGCGGCAATTTTTGACTGCGCGGTTCCGGCAGTTGATATGATCCAACTCTTCCACGTTTCAAAGACATACCCGCCGAGATCCCAGGCCCTGATCGATATTAACCTGACGATCGAGCAGGGGGAGTTCGTGTTTTTAACGGGTCCGAGTGGTGCCGGAAAAACCACGTTGATGAAGCTGCTCTTTCGCGAAGAGGAACCCAGCGACGGGCAGATTTTGGTGGACGGCAAAAATATTAACCGCTTCAATCGTCACGGCATCGCGCGCCTGCGCCGCAACATCGGGCTGGTGTTTCAGGAATTTAAGCTGCTGCCGCGTTTGAGCGTGATCGACAACGTTTCGTTGGCGGCCGAGGCGATAGGCAAGCCGCGACGCGATAGCCAGACCAAAGCCTACCAGCTGCTGCGCGACTTAGGGTTGCGCGAAAAATATGAAGCCAAGCCCATGACGCTCTCAGGCGGTGAGCAGCAGCGCGTGGCCATCGCCCGGGCGCTGATCAACGACCCGGCGTTGGTGCTCGCCGACGAACCCACCGGCAACCTCGATGCTGAGCGCGCCGAAGAAACGATGAAGATGTTTCTAAAAATTCGCGAGCGCGGCACGACCATATTCGTTGCCAGCCACGACATCGGTTTGATTCGCCGTTTTGGCACGCGGATCATTTCCTTGCGCAGCGGCGTGTTGGTGGACGACCTACAGCGCGTCGAACCCATCGAGCCGATCGAAAAAAAGGCTGGGGTGGCCAGGGCATGACGCGCGCGCAGATAGGCTTTATCGCTCGGCGGGTGCGCATGAGCCTGAGCGAATTGCTTTGGACCCATGTGTTGACCGCTGGGACCATGGCGATGACGCTTTTTGTCTTCGGCGCCTTCATGTTGTTGCAGGGCAATTTAGAAACTTTGCTCAAGGGTTGGGGGGAGCAGATTCAGATCAATGCCTACGTAGAGAAAGGTGCCGGCAACGCGGCGACGCTGGAACTTTACAAACGACTGCAGAACATGCCCGAAGTGCAGAAAGTCAGGCTGATTTCCCACGAACAAGCCTGGAAAGACTTTCACGCCGCGCTGGGGGCTCAGGCCGGCATCTTGGAAGGGTTGCCGGCGGATGTGTTGCCGGCCTCATTTGAAATCAGTGTGCGGCCGGAATATCGCGACGCCGTAAAAGTTGCGCAGTTGGCGGGCCAGATCAAAAAAGAAAAGGGCATCGCCACCGTGGAGTATCCGCAGGAGTGGGTCGATCGCTTGCAGTTGATCGTTACCGCGGTGCAATGGACCAAGTGGATTTTGGGCGGCGTTTTGTTTGGCGCGGCGCTTTTTATTGTCGGCAGCACCGTCAAGCTGGCGCTGTTGGCGCGCAAAGACGAAGTCGAGATCATGCAGCTGGTCGGTGCCGCCGAAGAGATGATCCAGGCGCCGTTTGTTCTTGAAGGCATGATACAGGGCGTGATCGGCGCAATTTTGGGCCTCGGTCTGCTGTGGTTTCTGTTCTCCTTTTTGCGCGACGGCATGCCTAAGTCGATGGGCCTTTTAGGCTCCCTCGACGCGGTGCAGTTTCTCGACATCAACGGCATCGCGCTGATTCTCGCCATTGGCTGGACTTTGGGTTGGCTCGGCAGTTTGATCTCCGTGAGAAGGTTTCTGCACACATGGCACAGCAACTAAATCACCTGATTTCCGTCGCGCTGCTACTCGTGCTGTTGTCGCCGCAGCTGGGTCGCGCCGCGGCCGCGGAGCGAAACCTCGATGGCATCAAGAAAAAAATCGAGCGGGAGAAACAAGGGCTCTCGCAGGTACAGCGCCAGGAAGGCTCGGTGCTGCAGTCGTTGAATCAGATTGAGAGCAGCCTCGAAACCAAAAGACGCGACCTGATCGCCGCCAACGCCAATTTCACAGCGGTGACGCAAGAAGTTGAGCGTCTCGAGGGCGAGCGGGAAAAAATCAAGCGTTCGATGCAGCAGCGTGAAGGTTTGTTGCAGAAACGTGCTGTGGCGCTCTATCGCTGGTATCGCGGCGGCAGCCCGGTGGTGTTGTTAAACGGCGACACCACCCTGGGAGGCTATCTGCAGCGCCAGCGCTATTTGCAAACGACCTTGTCCTACGATCGCGATTTGGTTGACAAGCTCAGCGCCGAAGTGAGAGCCAGTGAAACGGTGCGCGCCAAGTTGGAGCAGCGCAAGGCCGAGCTCGATGAGCGGCGCCAGGCCCTGGCGAAGGCGCAGGAGGCGGTGCAAGAGGAAGCGGAAAAAAAGAAGGAGATCCTTGCTAGCCTCAAGCAAGAAAAGGAAAGCCGCGTGCGCGCGCTGCGCGAGCTGGAAGTGGCGGCGGCGCGGCTACAAAAAATGATGGATGATTTAACCCGCGAGGCAATCATCCGCCCGCCGGAAGTCCCGTCCGGCACCGGGCTCAGCGTGTTGCGCGGCCGGCTCGACTGGCCGGTGCGCGGAGAATTAAAGCGCGAGTTTGGCAAGGCCAAACACCGCGAGTTTGCCACCGACGTCTTTCGCAATGGCATCGACATCGACGCCCACATGGGTGACGAAATCCGCGCCGTCGAGCGGGGCAGAATCGTCTTTGCCGACCGAATGGCCGGCTACGGCAAGATGATCATCGTCGATCACGGCGAGCGCTACTACACCATCTACGCGCATCTCGCCGAGTTCAGCAAAAAAAATGGCGACAGCGTTCGCCGCGGCGAGCCCATAGGGTTAGTCGGGGACAGCGACTCGCTCACCGGCGCCGGGCTCTATTTCGAGATGCGCAAAGACGGCCGCTCCATCGACCCCATGCCGTGGTTCCGCCGATGATGCCACAGCTTTTTTCTATCCAGCCGTGCCAGATTTCTGGAAAAGGCAAGAAGTTCGTGCTAACTATCCAGTTCCCTCGCAGTTGTCCGCAAACCAAAGCGCCCGTAGCTCAACTGGATAGAGCACCAGACTACGAATCTGGGGGTTGGGTGTTCGAATCACCCCGGGCGCGCCATGTTTTTCAATAGCATAGGAGTTCGGTTTGTTAGTCGCTCTTGCCTGCAGCTTCGCCGTTTCCAGGTCCGTCGCAGAGCAGGGCGACCGGCCGGTCGCCGCTACATGGGGACGTTAACGCGAAGTCCTGTTGCCTTCGCTCCGGAAGGGTTTCACCTCGATCGCTCTCCCATATCTGAACAGTCCGGACTAGTGCGCCGCTTTGATCGCGTTCCGCAGATGGCGCAAAGTCAGGGTCGTGAAGGCAAGCATGTTGGACTCCCGGTCTAGCAGGCCGGTCTGTTGTACGTCGACGCGGGTTACGGGGCCAGAGGCGCAGATCGTCGTTCGGCCGGGTGGCAGGCCGGAGCGGCCACTGGTGGGGCCGGCGAGGCCCGATTCGGCGATGCACCAGGTCGCGCCCAGACGCTGGCGCATGGCGTCGGCGATGGCGGTGATCATCTCCGGCGTGGTGCCGCGGTAGTTCTCAAACATCGACGCCGGCACGGCCGCCAGCGCCGTGCGCGAACCGAGCGTGTAGAGCACCCCACCGCCGGCGTAGTACTTGGACGCGCCAGCCACCCACAACAGCGCCGCGGACACCAGGCCGCCGGTGGTGGACTCCGCCACGCAGACCGTTTCACCGCGCTCGGTCAACAGGGCGGCGATCTCGTTCGCTAGCTCTTTTTGCTCGTCGGTAAGGAAGGACATGTGCGCCTCCGTGTTTTTGTAAACCTGTGCTGGAGCCAGGTTAACACCTCGTGATCCATATGTGTACAGCGACGTATCTGTTTGTGCACGCGGTGAACCGGTCTGGCGGAGTAGAAGTTGGTCCAGTCCATCAGCAGCTCCCCTGGATTTTGTGTTTAGTGCGTACAACGTGCGGCTAAAGTAGGCATTGAAGTAACACACCCACATATCTGCCAAAACGATCGCAATTCGAAATAGTTAGGAGGATTACACCGCGTCGCCGCGAGAATTCACCGGAGTTGATGCCGAGGCGGCTCTTGTCAACCTAGTTGTCTATCTTAACGACGGCTCATATTGCGTTTCCCAATGGAGCTGGACTAGACTCGGCCAAGTCTTTGGCCAAGCGCGCTGCAGTTAGCGCGGCTTCGGTGGTTGATTCTTAAGGAGACGGTTATGGCGAATTCAATTCCTTGCGGTATCGAGCTGCCCCAGGTATTTTTCGACGGACCGACGGACATGGAGCATGTCCGCAAGTTTGCCGTGCGCGCGGAGACGCTGGGCTTCGATAGTTTGTGGTTGCAGGAAAGAGTGATCGGCGACTTTACGATGTTGGAGCCGGTGACGCAGCTAAGCTACGTTGCGGCGCTCACGACCAAGATCAAACTCGGCACGTCAGTCATTCTGTTGCCGCTGCGCAATCCCGTGCAGTTGGCCAAAGCTTACTCGACCCTGGACGTGATGAGCGGCGGCCGGGCCATCATGGGCGTCGGCCTTGGCGGCGGTCATCTTGGCTCTCACGAAGACGTTTTCGGTTACACGCGCGAGGGGCGAGTGACGCGCTTTGCCGAAGCGGTGCAGATCATGAAATTGCTTTGGACTGAGCCGAAAGCGAGTTTTCATGGGCGTTATTGGAACTTCGACGATATCTCGATGGAGCCCAAGCCGATCCAGAAACCGCATCTGCCGCTTTGGTTCGGCGGGCACCATGAAAACGCGCTCAAGCGCGCCGTGAAATACGGCAATGGCTGGATGGGCGCGGGCTCGTCATCGTCGAACGCATTTTTCCGTGAGTCGGCGCAGATTCGGCAATTTATCGATGAAGCCAAGCGCGATCCGAGAACATTTACTTACGGCAAGCGCGTCTACATGACCGTCGATGCCGACAAGGCGCGCGGCGAAAAGCGCATCCGCGAGTGGTTTGCGCGGCGTTACAAAAATGCCGATCTGGGTTCGCGCGTGTCGATCTGGGGCAGCGCGGCCGAAGTCACGGAGAAAATCCAAGAGCTGGTCAAAACAGGCGCGCAGTTTATTGTCTTTAATCCGATGTTCGACGAAGCCGAGCATCTGGAAATCTGCGCCAAAGAAATCATGCCGCACCTCTGAAGAAATTATGAAACGCGGAAAGCGGAAAACGGAAATAGGACTACCTTCGAACTTTGCGTCTTTGCGCCTTTGCGAGAGATATATCCGAATCCCATGTTGAAAGTTCGTATCGGCATTAGCCTTGGCGATGGCGCGCTCGATTTTGGCTCGCCTGATAGCGTGCTGCGCTTCATCGACGACTGCGAGCGCTGGGATATCGATTCCGTGTGGGTCAGCGATCGCATCGCGGCGCCGCGGCCGACCCTCGACCCGATCGTCTTCATGTCCTACATGGCGTCGCGGCTGGGCAATATGAAGCTTGGCACCAGCGCGCTGGTGCTGCCGACGCGACATCCAGTGCTGCTCGCCAAGCAGCTCGCCACGTTAGATTTTCTTTGCAAGGGACGGCTTCTCCTCGTCGTCGGCATCGGCGGCGACGACTCACGGGACTTCGCCGCCACGGGCGTGCGCAAGGAGGAGCGCGGCAAGCGCGGCGACGAAGCGATTGTCTTGATGAAAAAACTTTGGACCGAGGAGAACGTCACTTTCGAAGGACAGTTCTATTCGGTGAAAGACCTAACTTTGCTGCCGCGTCCCTACCAAAAAGACGGGCCGCCGATCTGGGTCGGTGGCCGCAGCCCTGCGGCCTTTCGCCGCACGGGGCGCTTGTCTGATGGCTGGCTGGTTTCGTCCGTAACGCCCGCGGAAGTCGCCGTCGGCATTCAAGCGATTCGCAAGCACGCCGCGGAAGCCGACCGCGAAATCCCCGACGATCACTATGGTGTATTGATGCCCTTCGTGTGCGCACCGACGGTTGGCGAAGCTCTGGCGATTGCTGGCCCCTCGATTCGGCGCCGCCAAGACATTCCTCCGGAAGAATATTCCGCGCTGGGTAGTGCGGCGGCAATGCGCGACAAAATCCAAGCCTATGTCGACGCGGGGGCAACAAAGTTTGTCATGCGTCCCGCCGGTCAGAAAGAGTCCGTTGCCCGGCAGGTCGAGACGCTCGCCAAGGAAGTAATTCCGGTGTTGCAGACGCCGTTTGACGACCAGGAGCGGCGCAAGCGGTTGGGCTAATCGCCAAAAGATGTCCGCTCGGAGTCGAAGTGCAACATGCAGATATTGTCGCGCCGAATTCCCAAACAGGAAGGATCCCCAATGGTGTCCAAGAACGTGCTTCGCCTTTTGGCAGTAGTCGGTCTGCTTTTGCTCTTGGTGCTGGCAAAACCTTTTGTCATCGTGCGCGCCGGCACGGTCGGGGTGATCTACAGCTTCGGTTAGATTGTCGGCCAAGTGGAAGAAGGCTTTCACTTGATTTGGCCATGGTGGTTCGTCACGCACACCGATATCAAGGTGCAACGCGCCGTCTTATCGAAGTTGCAGTCGTTCAGCTCCGAGACGCAAAATGTCTTCGTCAAAGCTAGCTTGAACTACCAGGTCTCACCCAAAGCGGTACAAACGTTGTTTCGCACCGTCGGCCCAGACTACTTTCACGTGTTAATCGAACCACGGGTGGCGCAGAATTTCAAAGATGAGACGGTCAAGTTTAAGAGCGTCGACATTGCGCCCAACCGCGAAGTGATCAGGCAGGCGGTGCGCTTGCGCTTGGAAAAAGAGCTGTCGCCCTATTCGATTCACATCGTCGATCTACTGCTCGACGACGTGGATTTCAGTCCGGCGTTCAAGCAGTCCATCGAAAACAAACAGATCGCGACGCAGAAAGCTCTGGAGCAAGAACAGTTAATGTCTGCGGCGAAGTTTGCCGCGCAGCAGCGGGTCGAAACCGAGAAAGGCGAAGGCGAGGCGAAGCTTGCCCGCGCCGAGAAGGAGGCGTTGGCCAACCAAAAGCTATCCGCGTCGCTGACGCCTCTATTAGTGCAGCACGAGATGGTCAGCCGGCTTTCTGAAAAAATCCAACTTATGGTCATTCCGCAGGGCTCGAATATGCTCATGCAATTGCCGCAGGCGATCGGGCCAAAGTGATTGAATCGAGGAGGACGGTTTGAAAATCGACGGCGCATGCCATTGCGGCAATGTCACTTATACGGCGGAAATCGATCCGGAGGAAGTTGGCATCTGCCACTGCACCGACTGTCAAACTCTTTCAGGCACAGCGTTTCGCGTGAGTGTGGCGGCGACCAGAGAAAATTTCGACCTGAAGGGCACGATCAAAGTCTATGTGAAGACCGCGGAGAGCGGCGCGAAGCGCGCGCAAGGTTTCTGCCCGGAGTGCGGCACGCCGATCTATGCAACCGCTGCCGAGAATCCGCAGGTTTATAACATCCGCCTCGGCACGGCGCATCAGCGCGATGTGCTGCGGCCCAAAGCTCAGGGCTGGTATCGCTCCGCGCGCTCGTGGGTGAACGATCTGCCATCGATTCCACGCTTTGAAAAACAGCGAAACGGTTGAGCTTCAATGTTCGAAGACGGCGACGCTTATAACCGCCAGATGGCGCCGCTGTTTATCGATTTTATCGACCACGTTCTCTCGCCCTTTGGGATGAATAAGCACCGGGGGAAGGTTTAATGATGCAAATTGTGACCACTGTCACTTTGATTTTATTGCTTTCCCTTAGAGTGGCCTCCGCTCAGACGACCCAACTTACGGTTGGTTACAGCTCGACCGCATCCGCGGAGCTTCCAGCCTGGCTCGCTAAAGAAACCGGGATCTTTGCGAGGAACGGCCTTGACGTTCAGCTTGTCTACTTCAGAGGCGGCACCATTGCGACAATGGCATTGCTATCGCGTCAGACACCCATCAGCCAGGGCTCGGGTCAAGTGAGCGTCAACGCCGCTCTCCGCGGCGCGGATACGGTGATGATTGCCGGTGGGCTGGTCGATACCGAATGGTGGCTTTTGACTCGGCCCGATATAAAAACGGCGGAGCAGCTCAAAGGGGGCACCCTCGCGATCAGTCCTTTCGGTGGGTTAGCCGAGTCGATGACTCGCATTGCACTCAAAAGGCTCGGCCTCAATCCAGTAAAAGATGTCGCCCTCGTACAGGTAAACGGTTTGCAGGAACGCCTGTTCGCCATGGAGACGGGCAGAGTTCAAGGCGCCATGCTTCCCACCCCCTTTCGATACATTGGGCACAAACGCGGCTTTCATAACTTACTCAGCGTGTCTTTGGCGTATCAAAGCACCGGCGTCGGCACGACGCGCACTTTCATTCGCGAGCGACCTGACGTCGTGCGCCGATATGTTAAATCGCAGATCGAAGCGATGCATCGGATCAAGACCGATCGGGAAACCGCGCTGAAAGTCCTGGTAAAATATCTTGGTCCGCAGGAGAGTGATATTTTGGCCAAGAGCTACGACGAGCTCAGCTCCGACGAGAAGTTCCCGCCCAAACAATATCCGACGTTGGAGGGGATCAGAAATATTTTAGAACCGCTGGCGCAAACCGATCCCAAGGCAAAAGCCGCCAAGCCGGAGGATTTTGTCGACGTGAGTTTTGTTAAAGAATTGGACGACAGCGGGTTTATCGCGGACTTGTATAAGAACAGAAAGCGTTAGCGGCTTCGATCGCAGGGCCAAATGCTAGCGAGTGGGATGGTGAGGCCGGGAAATAGCCCAGGTCGATATTCGCTAGCGTCTTTCAGTGAGGTAGCGAGCGTATAACGAGTTTCGTTTAACTCATAAGCTTCCAAGCCGCGCAGATCTGGATTAAAGAGCCAGTAATGCGGCACGCCGCGAGGTGCCCTATAGTGAAGTCGCCGACTTGTCGCTGTTGCGTGAGGCGCTGCGGGAGCTGGGGAGTCGATGATTTTGGATTTTAGATTTTCGATTTTGGGTTGAACTCCCGGCGGTGGTTACGCGGATTATGGATTAGGTAGAGGAGGGTGGATTAGATGGACTTGGGACTGAAAGGCAAAGTAGCGATCGTCACCGGTTCGAGCGACGGGATTGGGCTTGTGACGGCGCAAACACTCTTGCGCGAGGGGGCCAAGGTCGTCATTTGCGCGCGGCGCGACGCTAAGCTGATCGAAGCGCGCGATTGGCTTGTCAAAGAAACGGGCGGCGAGGTATTGGCAGTGCAATGCGATGTGCGCCGACTTGAAGACGTCCAGCGGCTGGTTAAAGAGACTTTGCAAAGACTCGGCGCAATTCATATTCTCATCAACAACGCCGGCAGCGTGCCGGCGATCAAGTTTGCCGATGTCAGCGATCAACAATGGTACGAAAACCTAGAGCGCAAGCTGATGGGCTACCTGCGCATGGCACGTGAAGTCGTGCCACATATGCAGACCAATCGCTGGGGCCGCATTGTCAATGTTGCCGGAACGGCGGGACTGGAGCCGAGCAACACGGCGATGGCGGTGGGCTTGAACAATGCTGCCGTGATCAACTGGACCAAATCGATGTCGCTCGAATATGCGGCCGATGGCATCCTTGTTAACACGGTGGCGCCGGGCTCCATCGACACGCCGCGGCAAACGGGAAACCGCCAGCGCGAAGCGGAAGTGACCGGGAAGAGCGTCGAGGAGATTCGCCAGGCGCGGGCAAAAGAGATTCCGCTGCACCGTCTAGGTGTTCCCCAGGAAGTTGCCAACGTGATCGTGTTTATGGCGTCGGAATGTTCGAGCTACATGAGCGGGACTTGCGTCACGGTGGACGGCGGCGTGGTGCGTGGGATTTGAATTCGGAAGCATGGCCGCAAAATACGCAAAAGGCGCAAAATAGAAGACGCAAAAAGGGTAAGGGCGACAGGCTGGTCGCCCTTCGATATGATCGCAATGAAAGGAATACAAGGATGAGCGAACTGGATGATGTGAAAAGGGAAGTGGCCGCCGCCAATCGGGTGCTGGCGAACTTAGGATTAGCGACCGGTTTCACCGCGGCGTTGGGGCACGCGAGCATGCGGCTGCCGTCGGAGCCGAATAAATTTTTCGTTAAAGGCCGTGAGTACGAGTACGACGCGCTATCGGTGATGGAGTCCGATGACATGGTGATGTGCGACACGGAAGGCTTCAAAGTCGGCGGGCGGCCGGAATTGACGCAGTGCTCGGAGGTGAAGATCCATGCTTGTGTCTATAAGCTGCGTCCCGACGTTCAGTCGGTGGTCCACGTGCATCCGCGGTATGCGATTCTCATGAGCACTCTCACCGGCACGATCAAGCCGCTTTGCCAAGAAGGAGCCCAACTCGTGCGCAATCCGCTGCCGCTCTATCCGCACATGATGACGATCCAGAGCGACGCCGAAGGCATGGCCGTAGCCACGTTACTGGGCAAAAGCCCGGCGATGTTGCTGAAAGGGCACGGCGCCGTCACCACGGGCAAAACACTTTCGGAATCGGTGATGAACATGGCGCACTTGGAAGAGCAGGCGCGCATGAACTACTTGGCCTACTGCGCGCAGGGCAAAGACTATAACTTTTTGCCCGACCACATGCTTGACGAGATGATCAACCGCACGCCGCTCTACGAACAGCCGCATTTTAAAGACGTGCTCAAAGGCCGCGCGCCGCAGCGCGATGGCACCTGGAACTACCAGAAGAAAGCGGCGACGCCGAAAGGATAAAAAGGATAGACAAGGAGGGCATTATGGCTAAAAACGGCTTTCGCGCATTCGACAGCGACATGCACGTGTTTGAACCCGCCGACCTTTACCAGAAATACATGAATCCCAAGTGGGGCGAGCGTGTCCCCATCGGCAAGCCGCGCAGCAAGCATGGCATGACGCGCTATTTCATTAACAACGGCCAGCCGATCCGGCCGCCGAGCGACGTCGTCGAATTTCACGAGCAAAGAATGGCCGACCGCTTCAACGCTTCCTTGGCGCGCGACTATGACAACGTCTCGCAGCTCGCGGCGATGGACAAAGAAGGGCTCGACATTGCCGTGTTGTTTCGCACCTCGCCGCTGCATACCAATGAGAACTTCGAGCCGGAGTATGCCAACGATCTGTGCAAAGCCTGGAACGATTGGATGGCGGATTTCTGCAAGGCCGATGCGAGACGGTTGAAAGCTTCAGCGCTGATCACTTTGCACGACGTCGATCTGGCGGTGCGAGAATCGAAGCGCGCGGTAAAAAACGGCGCGGTGGGTTTGTCGCTCTGCCCCGAACCGATCAACGGCCGGCAGATTCACGACCGCTATTTCGATCCGTTGTGGCAAGAGGCGCAGGAGATGAATATTCCAATCTGCTTTCATCCGCCGGCGCGGCCGCAGCAGCCCCAGGTGTCGCAGGACCGCTTCGCCGGTCATCCGAACCAAGCTTTGCTGGTGAATCCGCTGCGCAATCCCATCGAACAGATTCTTGCGGTGAGCGCTTTTACCGCCGGCGGTGTATTGGAACGGTTTCCCAAATTGAAAGTCGCTTTCCTCGAAGGCAATTGCGCCTGGCTGCCATGGCTGCTTTACCGCATCGACGAGTATTGGGAGATGCAAGGTAAAATGGCCGATATCCCGCTGCGCCAGAAGCCGAGCGAATATTTCAAACAGCAGTGTTTCATCTCGGTGGACGTTGACGAGGCTTTGGTGAAAAACGTCATCGACTACATGGGCGACGATAATATTGTCATCTCCACGGACTACCCGCATATCGATTGCCGCTGGCCGCATGCATTGGAGGAGTTTTTATCGATACCAATTTCGGAGCAGTCGAAGCGGAAGATTCTGTGGGATAACTGCGCGCGGCTGTATGGCGCTGACTAGAGATCTCGGATGATTCTCCCGCAAAGCATGTCCCGAGCAACCTCGAAGGGGCGCAAAGGCGCAAAGGTCCGACCTCAATGATTCGGGAGGCACCATGATCCGGATGGTTTATTGTGCGGTGCTTGCAATAAGTTTTTTGCTTCTCTCATACGCAACCGGCTTGGCGCAAACCCGCTTGCGCGCGTCCTATGGCTCCATCGCCGTGTCGCAGGTAGTTTTGCCGCTCGGTGTGCGCGCCGGCATCTTTCAGAAAAACGGGCTCAACCTCGAGCCCATCTACATCGGCGGGCGCTCGGTTTCCGCTCTGATCAGCGGCGACGTGCAGTTTGGCTTCATGGGCGGACCGCCGGCGATTTTGGCCAAGGTCAGTGGCGCCGATGTGGTGATGCTGGCCGGGTTGAATGGATTGGATCAAATTCTCGTGGCCATTCCTGCGATCAAGCGTGGCAGCGATTTGGTCGGGAAAAAAGTCGGCATCAGCCGCTTCGGCACGACCGCCGATTACGGTGCGCGCATTGGGCTTAAAAAACTGAAATTGAATCCGCAAAAGGACGTGACCCTCATCCAAATCGGCGACACGCCGGCGCGCATCGGTGGGATGTTATCGGGAGCGATTGAGGCGGCGACCTTGAGTAGCAGCGAAAAGGAGTTGGCGATTAAAAACGGCTTTCACGTGCTTGCCGATCCGAGCGACGTTGAGTTCCCCGGCAACGCCGTGGTGACGACGCGAGCGTTTATGAAAACCAACAGGGAAGACGTGAAGCGCTTTGTCCGCGCCACCGTTGAAGTGATTCATTTCTCCAAAACCCAGCCTGAGCGGACGAAGAAACTGCTCTACGAAATCTATCGTCAAAGCGACGCGGCCGTGGTCACCAAGCGCTACGATGCGATGGTCGAGATGTTTCCCGACTATCCATATTTGACGAGGGGCGCGGTGCTATCGTTTCTCGAAATTCTGAAAGACGAAGGCAAGCTGAAAGATCCGCTCAACCCTGAGCCTTATCTAGATACGAGTCTCCTCGCGGAAGTGGAGCGGGAGCGCAAGAAATGAGCGGGAAATCTGTCACCGCGAAGTACACGAAATTCGGAGGAAGATATTTCTTCTCTTACGTTCGTGCTCTTCGTGGCCTTCGTGGTGCAATAGGCTTTTTCATCTTGACGTCGGTCTTCTCCACCTTGTCTATGTCTGGGCGTGCTTTAGGACAAACCAAAATCCGCGCCGCGTTCGGCACGCCGAGCTTGAGCCAAGTGGTTTTTCCGCTGGGCGTGCAATCGGGAATGTTTAGCCGCCACGGCTTGTCGGTCGAGCCAATCTATGTTGCTGGCCGGTCGATCAATCTGTTGATCAGTGGCGACGTGCAGTTTGGGTTTAGCGGGGGACCGCAAACGGTGCTAGCGCGATTATCCGGTGCAGATCTCATGACCATTGCTGGGCTCAATCGTCCAGGGCAGATGGTGGCGGCGCATCCATCGATCAAGTCGCCGCAAGATCTTATCGGCAAGAAAGTTGGGATCGGTATCTTTGGCACCACCGCGGATTACGGCATGCGTCTCGCGCTGCGCAAGTTTAACCTGCGCGCCAACCGCGACGTGACTTTTGTCTCCGTGGGTGACGTGCCCGGCCGCATCGCCGCGGTGACATCGGGAACGGTCCAAGCCGTGATTTTAAGCAGCTATGACAAACATTTCTTAGAGCAGCATAATCTGCGCATGCTTACGGACACGGACGATATCGACTTCATGGCCTCGGGCATCATGGTCACGGAAAGCTATGCGCGTGCTAACCGCGAGACTGTAATGAGGCTTTTGCGCGGCGTCGTCGATACCATCAGGTTGATCAAGACCGAACCGAAAAGAACGACTGAACTATTGGGTAAGATTTATCGCGAAACCGATCAAGCATTTTTAGCGCGGCGCTACCAGACTTTGCTGGGCATTTATCCTGACTATCCTATTGTTTCACCTGGCGCGATCCAGTCGATCATCGATTTGCTCAAGGAAGACGGCCGGATCAAAGACTCGCCGCCCGCGCAGAGTTATCTAGACATGAATTATCTGCGTGCGGTGGAGAAGGAGAGGGTGGGAAAGTAGGGGGGTGCCTGGTCTAGCGTCTGTCGTCTAGGGTTTGGCGTTTGAATTCAGGCATGGGGTAGGCATGGGGTCAGGTCTTGATATTTGTTCAAGTGGCCGGTTGCCGCAATCTTTTCATGATCCGGCTTAGCGTGGAGTAGTGAATCTTTAAGTGCGGTGCAACCTCCACTTGACTGTAACCGTGATCTTGCACCGCCTTCTCGATCAGCCGAGCTCGCGGGCTTTGACTGTGGCTCTCCGCCCCAAATAGCTGCTTCAAACTCGGCCGGCCGATCAATCTCTGACCGCGCGGTATCTCGGTGATTGTCTCATACCCTCTGACGTATCCTTTAAGCCCCTCGGCAAAGCCTTCTTCGCCCAACAAACTGTGCGCCGCCAATTTTTCCCAGATCGATGGCCGGCCGATCCCTTCCCTGACAAACTGCCGGTACTTGCGCTGCGCGTCTCGCCGCCGCTTGCCAAACTGCCCCAGTATTTCGTCCACCGTCAGCCATTTCTCTGGCACGGCTTCCCCAACGGTGGCTCGATAGCTGCTCCACGCCCACCCACCGGCTTGCTTGACCATCTCTGCCGCCACCGCGTTGAGCACCACGTAGCGGCAGACTTCGAGAAATTGGCTGTCTTTCTCCACCAATATCCCTTTAAACCGCCCTTGAAACAAATGCCCCACCCGCCGGTGGCGCCGATTGAAGGCTTGGGTGTACACGCCGTTTAACTGGCGCATCCCTCGCGACAGATTGGCGTCGGGAGTCTCAATGACCAAATGGTAGTGGTTGCCCATCAAACAGTAGGCGTGGCACAGCCAGTGAAAACGCTCGATGACTTGGCCCAGAATTGCCAAAAACAGATTTCGGTCGCTGTCGTCTTTGAAGATGGCTTTGCGTTCATTTCCCCTAGAGGTGACGTGATAGAACGCCCCGTCGTATTCGATCCGTAGTGGCCGGGCCATGCTCCAGGACTAACCCAATCTGATCCGATCGTCAATGATCAAGACCTGACCCTAATGCTTCCGCGAAAATCAACCCGCTAAACTTCCCTCAGGTGTGTGTATCCAATCGCTTGAGAATGTTTTGTAGCCTTTCTGTTACAGCCGCTCTACCCGCATCATTTGCCTTCCAAAAATCTTTCAAAAGCTTTAGTAGTACAAGCTCGATCTCTGCATGGATTAGTTGGACCTCCGATCTCAAGTATTGCTCCTTCTCTGACAGTTCAGCGACCAGATCTACCAGTCCCTTCGTTTGATCAATATATTTCGTTGCCGGAGGTCGATACCCGTCGCTAGAGTGTTCGGCAGGGTCTTGTGCCGCTTTATCTCGTAACTGGCGCAAATATTCATGACCGGAGATATATCTGGCATGGTAACCGTTCGTCTGGACACGAGTTGATCGTTTGCATCCGCACTGACAATACCCGTAGCCAAAAGGGTAATAATTGGTTTTCTGACCGATACTAGGCATGCTATGTCTTACTTCGAGTTGATAGAATGTTGCTAGTTTTTCATTTTACGTCTAACGTCCCGCATCACCTGCCGGCGGAAGAGGGCGACGCCCCACTGTAGCCGGGCTGGTGCATGCGGATGTTAGGCCGACTTGCTGGCTACGACGCTACGAAAAGCTCCACGGTGTCCGGATGCACTCCGTCGTACTTCATTGCCTCGGCTGCATCAGCACCCTGAAGGGCTTTTGTGAGGGCTTCGACACTTGGAACGTTCTCTATGAGGACACCCACTCGGCGTCCCCCGCCAGGACTGACAAACGTTTTTACGGTCATCCCGTGCTTGCGGAACCACTCGGCTCGCTTAGGTGAACCCAGCCAGTGAGCGACGTCATCCACCTCATGTACTGCCATTACCGTAGTCATTGCGACAACCCTCCTGTAGTGATCGTGAATCATTCATGCTCGTATTCTCACGCAGAACCGTCGTCCTACGCTGGCCAACACGCTGTGTTCTGTTACGAACGCCCCGAAATCAAGAAACCGGACGGCACAGCGAGCCCACCATTCGGCCCAACTATTAAGTGAGCCGCTAGAGCCTCCGAGATATGCCGGTCGGCATATCTCGGCTGCGGCTCCAACGGTGGAAGTCCAATTCCATTGCAATATCAGATAATTAAAGTCGATTTGGCAACGTAAAACTTTCCGGCAAAAGCCGACCGGGAGCGGCGGGTTATCTCGCCTGGGTTGAAATGCCTAGGGGCCGAAACCGGTAGTCGCCAGCTCGGTATATCCTGTCAAATTTTCAGACCAGCCAGACGCCAAATCGCCTACTTACGCATCAATGCCATAAAATTTCACGCAATTATCCCACAAGATTTTTCTCCGGCTATCCGCCGGCATCTCTTGGTGGAAGAACTCCTGTGTCGCTTTGGGAAAGTCCGAGTCGCTGTGCGGGTAGTCGCTGGAGAATACTAGGTTGTCGTCGCCGATCTGCTGGCAGACAAAGCCGACGTCGGCTTCGTCGCCTTCGCAGCCGATCACGCATTGGCGTTTGAAATATTCACTCGGCTTCATGGTCAAAAGCGGCGCGTCGTTTTTGCCGAGCTGGCCCCAGTGGCGGTCCATGCGCTGCAGCCAGGCCGGCGCCCAGCCGCAGTTGCATTCAAGAAAGCCGACTTTCAATTGCGGGAAACGTTCCAATACGCCGCCAACGATCATGTCGACCATGGTGACCATCTGGCCGGTGACGTGGGTGCAGATGTGACGCAGGAGGCGGTTGCCCATGCCGAAGCGTTCCAAATGCGGGTAGTGGCCGGAGTTCGTGCACTCGTGAAAGCCGACGGTCATGCCCATTTCTTCGAGCTCGGCCCAGAGTGGTTCCCAATACACGCTGAACCAAGTTTGGCCGGGCAGGGGAGTGGCGCGCAGGAATGCGCTGACAAAGCCGAGCTTTTCACGGGCGCGCTTCGCTTCGCGCACGGCGAGCGAGACATCGTGCGGCGGCAACAACGCCGCGCCGTAGAGCCGCTTGGGATTTTCCTGGCAGAAATCATAAAGCCAGTCGTTGTAAGCACGGCAGATCGCCTCGGCGAGCAGCGGGTCCATGTCGGGCATGGTCATGATGTGCAGGCAGGCCGTCGGAAACAGCACGGCGACGTCGATGCCTTCGATGTCCATCGCTTCGAGCTGCGACTTGGCATTGAAGTTTTGCTTGCGCGCGAAGTCGATCACATCGCCGCGGGTGTTGTTGCGCTTGCCGCTGATCATGCGGACATCGTGCACGAGCGTCGGGCTGTTCTGGCGCGGCTCTTTGCCGTCGACGATCAACAAATTCAAATCGCCCCGCGTCGGCACGCGCACGGGGCGCGGCGCGCGCTCTTTGAAGCGCGGGTCCATGTACTTTTCCCAAAGATCGAGCGGCTCCATGATGTGCATGTCGGAGTCGATGATCTTGAAACCGTTTTTCATAACGCCTCCCCTTCGATACAACCCTGACGGGTTTACTCAGGACTAACGGCCCTTCCGCGACGACACTCCTTCGATACAGCCCTACGGGCTTGCTCGGGGAATCGGATTGGGGAAAAGCGCCGCTGTTGGAATTCGCTTTGTCCCGATTCTGATTTTCCAACTACTACTTGCAGCGTAGGGGTGTCAATGGGATTTTTCGCGTGAAACCGGGCGGAGTCGGGTCATTGACGGGCGGCAACGATGTCAACGTGCAGGACGACTTCGTCGCGGTTTTGCACCGCGCCCAAAAACGCGCTGAATGGTTTATAGCCGAAACTGCTTTGCAAGAAGCGCGCGGAGCCTTTGGCATGCAGCAGATTGTTTTGCAGTTCCGCCTGCACAGACAGTGTGATGGGTCGGGTCACGCCGCGCAGCTCTAAATCGCCGACGACAGTGTATTGACCGTCTCTTTCTGTTATGCGCGTCGAGCGAAAACGAATTTTTGGGTGGCGCCGGACATCGAGCTGAGCTTCCGACTCCATGGTCTGTTGAATCTCGCGCCGGTTATCTTCGCTCAGATCGAGGGGCAGTTTATGCTTTTGTCGCAACATCGGCTCATCGATCACAAGCGCGGTGGCGTCCACTTCTACGGTTATCTGCGCCGCCGTCGGTGCCGCGGGATCGAGCTGAATTTGGCCGCTGTACTTGGCGGCCCGGAGCACGTGATCGTGGGCAAAGACGGAACCAACGCCGGCTTTGAAAAGCTGCACGGCGATTTCACTGCGCGCAGGATCGATGACGTACTGTGCCGCCTGGCTGCTGGCGGACAATAGGATTGTCGCCAGCAGCCCGCGAAGCACACGCCAGAGCAGTTTTCTTATGGTCAGCGCTTTCGTCCCTTTGCCAAGGATTTTTCCCGAACCTCTCAGCGCACCGGCTGTGAGCGATCCACTGCCGCGCCGCGCAGGATGACCGAGGCGATGCGCCGTGTGTTGGTGATGTTGTCGAGCGGGTTGGCGTCGAGCACGATGAAGTCGGCGCTCTTGCCGGGTTGCAGCGTGCCCATGTCGGCGAGGCGCAGGAACTCGGCGGAGTTGCGCGTCGCGGCGACGATCACCTGCATGGGCGTCATGCCGGCGGCGACCATGTCTGCCATCTCTTCGTGCGGCCCCCAGGGGCGGTTGCCGTCGGTGCCGAGGGTGATGCGCACGCCGGCGGCATTCAGCTTCGCCAGATTGCGCGCTTGAATGCCAAAGAAGGCCTGAGTCTTGGGTTGGTCCGTATTGGCCTTTTCGAGCTTGGCGAACTCCTCGGGGGACAGGCCCGGTTTTAGCCAGCTTAGATCGGTTTTGACGCCGCGATCCGGCAGGTTCGGTGTCAGGATCAGATTCGGCCGCTGCCGGAACATGGCGAGGGTCTCATCATCGATGTCTTTGTCGCGCACGCCGTGGGCGAAGGCGTCGAGCCCAGCTTTCATGAGCCCTTTGGCATCTTCCATGTCGAAAATATGTGCTGACACGCGCAACCCTCGCTTGTGTGCCTCGTCGATGATCGCGCCGTAAATTTCTGGGGTAACCTTGGGATACTTATTGCCCCGGGTGTCAACCCAGATTTTGACCATGTCGACCTTCTGCCCGGCAAGCTCTACGACCGCCTTGCGGCCTTCGGCTGCGCTGGAAATCCAGTGCGGTATGGGCGGGCACCCCGGCTCATGCATGGTGATGCCGCGCCCCGCGCTGAGAAAACGGGCGGCGCCCGGAATGGTCTGACTGCGCATGTCGAGGATATCGTAATTATCCGAGCCGAGGCTCATTACAGCGCTCACTGTCCCACTCTGGGAGGGTTGAAGCCCTCGCCTTTAGGCGACGGCTTTAGCACGTTTTGGCGGAGCTGTGGTAATGTCTGCGGATGAAAGAATATCGACGCGGAGCGCACACCGTATTCGAAATC